>Ga0182743_1000570_pt1 | contig 44217 bp, 28 predicted proteins | sample eDN3rd30CKraftOP_FD_128522 | JGI IMG/M metagenome (GOLD analysis project Ga0182743, IMG submission 128522) | Enriched Organic Plus compost microbial communities from Emeryville, California, USA - eDNA 3rd pass 30_C Kraft OP (version 2) (version 2) ... | reverse complement strand
CGAACAGCCCCTTGGACGTACTTTCGAAATCGCCGAGCGTGTGGTCGCCGCCGGTGGCGACCGGGGTGTTGTAGAAAATGGCGGAATCGGAAAACTCCGTACCTGACTCGCGGAAATATATGCCCCCGAGAATATACTGCAGCTTACCGACATCGCCGGAGATCTGGAGTTCCTCGCTGAACTGATGTTGACGGTATTGACTGATAAAGGCGCCCACGCCGGTGTTGGTGCCGGTCAGGTCCAGGTTGCTGCTGGTTTTCGACCAGCGATAGCCGGTGATCGACTTTATGGTCACCGCGTCGAGATCGATAGCCAGATTGGCGGTTGCCGACCATGCATCGTTGAAATTGCCTAGTTCATCGATCCGGCGTTCACCAGTTGAGGGCGCGCCGAAATTATACTTCCAATTCTTGGCGAGCAGCGTCGCTTTCTGTGCGTCAGTAGCGAACTCTGGATTGAGATATTGAGTAACGGGACCGAGCGGCCCCTGAGAGAAGTTGGTGAAGGTCGATGCCGGCACTGAAAAGGTCGGCGAAAGTGGGATCGGCGTGTCTCCCGGGATCGCACCCGACCGAACGCCCTGGGAGATGCCGTAGAAGCTGGCGAGCGGACCTGTGGGATTGATCGCGGCGACTGCCGTGGCATTTCCAGTGTCCCGGTAGCGCATATAGTCGCCGATTAGGTTCAAGGTTATGGGGAGCTCCTTTGACTCCCATTTCAGCGATCCGCGGCCATAATATTCGCCCTTCACGCCGCCATTGGCATAGCCGAGCGCGGGATTGGGGAAATAGCCATCGTGGCGATCATAGCGACCGGCGAAACGCACCGCGACCTCGTCGCTGAGAGGCGCGTTTAACACGCCCTCGATATTGACCGCGTCATAATCCCCATAGCCGGCCTTTACATAGCCACTCAAAGTGTAGGTTGGTTGCGCCGAGGTCAGGTTAAGTGCGCCGCCCGTCGTGTTGCGACCGAACAACGTTCCCTGCGGACCACGCAGCACTTCGGCCGAACCGGGGTCTAGAAAGCCGAGATTGCCTACTATCGGCCGGGCGACATAAACGCCATCGATATAGATGCCGACTGCCGCGTCGGAAAAGGAATTCGGGCTATTCTGCGCCTGTCCGCGAATGGCGAGATAGACGATAGTGGACGGCCCTGTGCCACCGGTGCCGATGCTGAGGCTTGGTGCCGTGCGGGCAAGATCGGTCACTTGCGAAACCTGCCGCTCTTGCAGCAGTGCGCTGGAGAGGGCGGTCACTGCGACCGGCACCGTCTGCTGATTTTCACCGACGCGGCGGGCAGTCACTACGATATCGTCGAGCGATCCGCTTTCAGAGGCGGTTCGTGCCTGTCGAGCCGCTGGGCGTTGCTCACTTCCAGCGGATGTTGTGCCTTCAGGAGCGGCCTGTCCGCTCTGGCCATAGGCATGGCCCGCTGTGATAAGTGCTGTCGAAGTAACGGATGCGCGCAGAAATGCAGCAAGCAACTGCCTATTCATGTCATTCTCCCCCATCGCTGCTTTATTGCAGCTTTCATTCAATTCGATCTGTGATTGCGCTAACTGCGAGGCAGATCAAATCAAACAAGTCGAACGTAGCACAGCGAGAAATTATTGCAACCCAAGCATATAATGCACATGTCGCTTAATTTGTACCAGAAATGGCAATTTCTTCGGCGGCTCTCGAAAATAGGGTGAGACTTGAGGGTTCCATCGATAACGCTCTCAATCACCTGTCGCAATGCTGGTCGACATACTAAGTGTATGAAAGATGGGGGCGTAACGGATCGACGCAGACGGGAACAACATTGAGTATGAGCAAGTAAACAGTGGTATATTCTTCTAGAATGACTGCTTGACTGAATTTCAAGAATTTGATCGTGATGCCGCAGGTATGTAGGAAACAATCTACCGCAAGCCCGATAAGCGAACCTTAGTTCGTTTCGTTGCCTGTCTATGATGTCGGTTTGGGCTGATGGTTGTTTTTCGTTTGTTTACTATCAGTGCATGCTGGCCGGAGGTTGACGGAATTCCTTCGGCGTTTGTCCGGTTGCGGTGCGGAACGCTGCCGAGAAAGCCGACGTGCTGCTGAATCCGCAACGCCAACTGATTTCCTTTATCCGGGCGTCCTCGGAGCGCAGCATTTCCTTGGCCATCGCGATACGGCTGCGCGCAACGAAATCGCCCAAGCTAATACCGGTAGCTTCCTTGAATACGCGCGACACGTGGCGAACGCTCATGTTGCAGCCCCGCGCGATGTCGGCGACGCCCAATGGTCCCGACAGATTCCCCATTATATAGTCAGAGATATGTCGCACCTGGCGCGTGCATCGAGAGGCGGGGCTGCGCGTTTCCTCCGACCCAACATGCCTCACCAGTTCGACGGCCAGGTTCATGAGCATGGATTCGATTATGGTCTTGCTGGCGAAACCCGGTGATCGCAATTCGATTGCAATCCCCTCGAACAAGCGGCGCATCACGACATTCTGGATATCCGCGCAGGGATCGAGCTTTTGCATAGGGCGCTGGCCATCGAATATGTTTTCCAAAAAAGCTTCGCCCATTGCGACGCAAACGAGGTGTCGTTCCTGCAAGGCAGGCTGACCGATATATGGCCGGTGAGGTGGCAGATAGAGCACGTCGCCACTCAACGCGCGCCTGTCGTTCCGACCCATTGTGATGAGGCTTCGCCGGGGTTGCCGGTCCAAAGAATAATCGAGATAGTGCTTTTCGGGACTGAATGGCCCGCTGCTGGGCAGTACCCAGTTGAAATGCCGAATGTCGACCCGTGTGTCCAGGATGCTGGCCGTGGCTTCGATGTTAAAATCCGTTACGCCGAATCTCTCCTGTTTAGTCCAGTCGCTCTCCGGTCGGAACATCTTGCCCTCTGTGCACCTGCTCTTTGATCTGCATTCCGCATAGCGTAGTTCGCGCATCGCGTCCTGCGCGAAATATCGCCGACTGGCTTGTAAGCTCGTCGATGAAGATTGGTGATCAGTGATCCCCATTTTGACGCTTCCTGCCGATGCCGCCGGTGCTGATCGTGACTTGCCCCCGAAGCTGTGCCTCTTTCTAGTTCTTTATGGCGCTGGCATTTTCAGAACGATTTTGCCGAACTGCTCATTTGATTCCAGGTAGCGAAAGCTGTCCACGATGTCGGCGAGTTCAAAGACCTTATCAATGTTGGGCCTTATGCCACCTTCTTCGACAGCTTTTACGATGTCGGCGATCGCCCCGCTCAGGTCGATGATGGACGGGTCCAGCACCGATGTTCGAATCGTTAGATGGTTCGCGAACAGCGCCGCCACGGGCAGGGGCGTCGGTTCTCTGCTCAATATGCCATACAGGACATAACGTCCCTGAAAGGCTATGGCCGCGGCAAGATCGTTTATGCCAGCCCCGGCAACTGCGTCGATCACGAGTTCGGCTCCCTTGCCGTTCGTCAACCGCCGGATCGCGGTGCCGATTTCTTCCTCTCCAGCTACGATCACATGGCGAGCGCCTGCCGTCCGTAGTTGGTCAGCCTTACTCCGATTGCGTGTCACGGCAATCGGGATGGCGCCCGCCAGATTGGCGAACTGGATCGCTGCCAGGCCCACGCTGCTCGATGCGGCGGTGATGACGACATGCTCGCCTCGCTTCACATTCCCCGCCCCGAACAGGCATCCATGTGCTGTCAGGAATGGCGCCCAGAGGGCGGCTGCTTCGATCATGCTCAGATTTTCGGGATGCCTGATCACATAGCGAGCCGGAACGACGATCAAAGATCCCATCGTTCCGAACTCCGGTGCCATACGGGGGATGACGCTTGCGGCGTCGCCAACAGCCAGCCCGGTCACACCGACACCAATGCTCTCGATCCTACCTGCCGCTTCCTGACCCAATAAGGATGGCAGGCACGGAATTACCGGATGCTGACCATGATAGTAGATCGAATCCGATCGGTTGAGTCCCACGGCTTCGACGCGAATACGGACCTCGCCTTGGTGCGGCGGCCTGACATCGATCCGCTCAATCTGCAAAACCTCCGGGCCGCCTGTCTCGTGGAAGCGTATTACCTGTGCCATGATCGGCATTCCTTCCGTTAGAAGCCGTAGAAAGATCCGGTATCCAGATCCTTCGCTGCCGTGCCGAAGCGGTCAAGGCTGGCGACCGTATCCTCGTTGGGGTTGATATTGAGATGCCAGGCTATCAGTCCCCATAGAATCCAGCGCCGGTAATCGTCCCAGGCCGTATCGAAATCCAGCCTGACGCCGTGGCCCGACATTTCATCGCAATAATGGCGGATGAGCGCGCGCTCTGATGCCCGGCGTTGATCGATGCCAAGCGAACCGACCATGAAATAGGCGACATCCCGCCAAGGACGCGCCTTACGCACGATTTGCCAGTCGAACCACATCCTCGCTCCGTCGGGACGCAGATAACTGTTGCCGATATGCGCGTCCCCATGAACGAGGCAAAGGGGGCTGTGGTCGCCAGCTTCCCTTTCGCATAATTGCCGATAGGCCTTATGAAGCCGTTGCGGGTCAGCACTGGCCCAGGCGGGAAGAACCGCGAGATGTTCCGGCTTTTCATTGTGCCGCGCAACATAGTCGCGCATTAACATCCAATAGTCGTCGCCTGCGGTTTCCGGCGTGGTCCCTGTCAGAAGCCATCGCTGACGATCAAGATCGGGCAGGGCCCATGTCATACCATGGAGCCGAGCCATTTCCGTCAATGCGCTGGCCATGGCATCGTGCGTCAGGCTTTGTCCCGACGTGCCGAATTCGCCGCCCAATGGCACCAGATCCTCAAGGATGACCAGCCCCTGCTGGCCTTCCGCATCATCATCCCAGTCGGCAAGGAAGCAGCGCGGTGCAGGCAGGTCGAGCATGCCGCTAAACAACCCGTAAAAGCGTGCTTCATTGACGCAGGCATTGCTGCTGAGCGGATCGCCGGTCAGGTTGGCCTTAAGGCAAATCTGATCGGGCAATCCCGCATCCAGCGCGGCCTGATTGCGATCGATGGCATAGCGTGCCTTGCTGGTGTGGCCCTTGATCTCACTGAGCAGGTGCATATCGCTAATGACTGTACCTGGATATTGATGCCGCAACAGCTCGGTCAGCCATGCCGGGGTAATGGCGTCGAATGAGAGGGGCAGGCGTTCGGTCCGGCGCGGTTCGCCGCGGGATTTTTCAAAGGATGCCACGGCTTCCCTCTCTCCTTGCAATTTCAGTCATTGCCCGCGATCTCTCGGGCCGCATCGCGTCCTTGCCGTTATCTGATCGACAGGAAAAGACACCCATCTCAACAAATGTTTCGCACTCGCCTACCACTTGCCGGATCGGAGCCAGCATTTGAGACCGGTCCATTATGACCGTCTTTACGTTCTGAGCACTGATCTATGCACCGGGCAAACCATCCATGTCGACCTCAATGTCCGCCGAGCAGTATGGCGATCTGGCCGTGCATTTCCATATAATGCCGGTCGGCGGCCAAGAGATTGCGGTCGCGCATGAGGTCGACATGCTCGAGCGCCTTCTGCTGCAATAAATCGATGTCGCTGATCCCGACAAAGATCTTCAATCCGGCACGACGCGCGCGATAAGCGGATAAGGCCTGTTCCAGCAAGCTGAGAACCGGATTGTTGATCACGGGCCATTCGATATGCATGCGCCGGATATGGGTAGCCGGATTGCGCCAATCCTTGCGTTTGATCATATGCTGTAGCGCGTCGAAGCGCGAAACGTCGGCCTTTGATGCAAACAGGCTGCGATTGATGCGATCAAGCGTCGCCAATATGTGCCGAAAATCGTCGTCGGCCAGACGCTGCCTTGCGAAGGCATCGCTTAGGCTGCGGACGATATTGGCCGGATGCGCCGCTGCTGTGACGATTCCGTTGCTGCGGCCCCGGCGGCAGGTAAGCAAGCCTCGATCCTCCAGCAATCGCATCGCCTGTCGCAGAACTTGCCGGCTGACGCCGATGCGTTCGGCTAATTGCTGTTCGCTGCCCAACTTCTCGATTCCCATGCGACGCAATCGCGCTACTTCGCCAGCCAGGAATTCGGCCGAAAGACCAACCAGGCCCTGATCCCGGGCGCAGCCGGGCGCCTCGGGAGCATCGTTCGCCGCCAGAAGCGCATCGAGTGCTGTGACAAAGGGCTTCAAGCAAGGATGAACTGCCGCGTCGGCCCAAGGTCCCAAGGGTAGAGCCTTGCTGACCGCAGACTGGCCGTCAAGCAACAGGCTTTGGAAAAGCCTTTCGAAGTCTGCGCTTCGGCCCTGATCGACATGATAGTCATGCATCTGCAGCAGTTCGATGGCCCGGCGCGCTTCGACAATTTGATCAACCGTGATGCCTGCGCCGGGGAGGTAGCGCTGGAGCAGCGAAGAAGCATCATGGATCGGTTGTCCCAGAGCGATCAGGCCGCCCTTCGCTCCGCGTCGCATGCGGGCAATGCCGCGATCTTCCAGCAGACGTGTCGCTTCGAGCAGCGTTTCCTTGCCGATGCCGAATTGGTCGCACAGACCCGGTGACGTTCCCAGGGATTCGCCCGGCGTTACGCCATCTTCGTCGATTGCCTGTTCGATGCGCCGTGCGATTACCTGTGCGAACTTCTCGCGCGTCGCCGTTTCGAACAGCACGGAATCATATATTTTGGGCCAGTCGAATCGAATCTCCATTGGCATCCTCTCTTTCTTCGGAGATGTTTTTGCTCTCTCCTTTTCTTGCCTCCGCATTGAACCGCGCAAGATGGAGCCAGCCTATTGAGTCCGACGGAGAAATGCCAGCAAACAGGAGCGGAATTCTAAGGTTGGCCCGTGCCAGGCCAGAAATTGATGCGGCGCAATATTATATTATGCCAGGCCCTGCCCGTGTTAATTACTAATTTAATTTGGATTTTTTCGCGATCTGGCAAAGAGATAATGCGCTGCAACATATATTGTCCTGCCGAAATCGCCGGAAGATAGGAATTGATAAATAGGCGGTCAATTCACGCGGCAATTCTAACCGACAAAATCCATTGCTATGGATTGATGATCGACGACGTCCAAATCTCGTTTGATCGAAGGATCGGTTGAGAATATTTTTGTTCCAGATACTAAGTAAAATTCCAAAAACTGGAGCATAATTTATAAAATTTGCTCGTGAGTGATTTGAAATAGCTGTATATTATCCATAATAATCAAATCATTCCGGGATAAAATAAAATGGGTTTGTATTCTACGATCATCGTAGGAGTCGTGTCGATACATAGCGCGCAATAAAATGACGGTTCGCAAATGTGCGATCATGTCGAACAGGGGAGGGGCTTGGGATGAAATTATTGCACCCGTCCGCGGCACGGATGGCCGCGCTTGGAGGAATTTGCTGGCTCCTACCGGCCATTGCTGCCGCGCAATCGGCTGCGCCGCGTGTGCCGGTAGGAAGCGATCAGGCGGCGTCTGAAGCTTTTTCAGACATCATCGTCACTGCCCGTCGGCGTGAGGAAGCACTGCAAAATGTGCCCGTATCGATTACTGCGATTACGCCAGAACAGTTGCGCGAAAAGGCGGTCAATGATCCCTATGACCTCACTATGTCTGTGCCGGGCCTGAACGTCCGCGTCGGCGGCGCCACGCGTGAGACGCCCGATTATTTTATTCGTGGGCAGGGCAACACGTTCTCGGGCAATCCGGGGGTGCTCGTCTATTTCAACGAAGTGCCGCTTGGCAGCCTCAATCCCAATCTGCAAAGCGCCGCTGCCAATCTGATGATCTTCGATATGGCGTCAGTGCAGGTGTTGAAAGGGCCCCAGGGGACGCTGTTTGGCAAGAGCAGTACCGGCGGCGCCGTTTTGTTCAGTCCGCAAAAGCCCCAGGACGAATTCGGCGGTTATCTCGATGTTCAAGTGGGCAACTATAATTTGCGAGAGTTTCAGGGCGCCGTTGATATCCCGATAATCGAGGGCAAGATCGCAGTGCGTTTCGCATTTGACATTGCCCGCCGCGATGGTTTTACCGTCAGCCAGAGCACTGGCCAGAAGCTCGATCAGAAGCATCGTGAAACATTTCGTCTAGGTATCAATTTGACACCGACCGAATGGCTGGAAAGCTATTTCATGCTGCAGCAGTTTGAAGCGGACGAAGCATCCGTCGGCGGAGTTTTTACGGATTTCAATCCGAACTTTGCCCTATTCAACACGACGCCCGGCGTAGGCGTCGGCTATTTCGCGGTGGCGGGCCTTTGTGCTAGCATATCCGCGCCGACCGCCGTGCCGGGGTGCATCGCGACGCGAACCGGCAGGATCGCGGATCTGGTTGCGGAGCTTAAGGCTGAACAGGCGCGACTTGCGGCCGGTGGCTCAAAGCGCCGGAATCTGACGTCTCGACGGGATTATCAGAATTTCAAGACCCAGCAGATCACGAATACCACTAGTGTCAATATCGGTGAAGTTCCAGTAATCGGCGACATCACCTTCAAGAATATCGGGTCGATGTTTCGAGTGTTGGAAAACAACGTTATTCGCGAATTTGGCACCAACTCGAAAAATCACGGCGTAATTATCAATCAATATGATCTCGTCGGGATGCCGCAGGCGATCTCCTTGTCCGATCAGGCGCAGAAGTCCCCATTTCATCGCAACTTCACTGAGGAATTTCAAATCCTGGGTGACATAGACGGTAAACATAGCTGGATTCTGGGTTATTTTCTGGCTCAGGCCTCAAACAACAATGTTGGCATGCCGCCCATATTCCAGACATTCAACAATGCCCTGACGGTCCCGTTGGATAGCCTCAACTTCATATTCCCGACGACTACTACATATAGCAAGCGCAAAGAAATGGGCTATTATGGGCAGTTCACAGCCGATCTGTCTGACGTGATGCTCGATGGATTGCATTTGACGGCCGGCTATCGCCTGACCAAAGATTCAACTTATCAGGTTTTCCGGAACTATACGCCTTCACCAACAGGATTGCAGCCCGGTACGATCAGTTCGATTCAGGATTTCAGGGAAAAGGCGTCGAGTTACACGTTTACGCTGGACTATAAGGCTAACAACGACCTGCTGGTCTATGTGACAACGCGCAAGGGCTTTAAGCCGGGCGGAGTCAATGGCACCGCCGCCAGCGTCGGTATCCCCGGTATCCGCCCCACTTTCGATCCAGAGACGCTGAAGGATGTCGAGGGTGGCATTAAATGGGATTGGCTGCTGGGTGGCGTGCGCGGGCGCATCAATCTGGCGGCCTATCAAAGCTGGTACAGTAACGTTCAACGGGCAGAGACGATTGCCTTGCCGGTCTCGTTGGGTGGCGGTGTAACGACGCAAACGAACAATATCGCCGCGGCGAAGATCGGCGGCGTCGAACTGGAGGGCAATTTCCAGCTCAGCCGGCACTTATCGGCCTTCATCAACTACGCCTACACTGATGCTCGATATACAAGATACCCCGGTTGCACGACCAACACGATTGGCGTGTGCACGCCCAATATTCAGACGCCCTATGTAGGTGTTCCCAAGCATCAGATCTCGCTGGGTGGGCGCTATGTGTTGCCTGTGGACGAATCGCTGGGTGAAATCGCGTTGTCGACCAATGTCTACTATCAGTCGCGGACGCTGTTCGATGATTCCGTGCTGCAAGATCCCAAGCAATTGGGCTTTCAGAACAGCTATGCCATGGTCGATGCCCGGTTGGATTGGAACAAGATCGGCGGCTCGCCGCTGGATATGGCGTTCTTCATCCGCAACATCACCGACCACACGCATTATGTCGGCTATGGCAACAACCTGACTTCGTTCGGGCAGAGCCAGGCGACTTACAACGAGCCCCGGACCTATGGCCTGCAGCTGCGTGTGCAATTCAATTGATGGAACTGGGCAGGCGCCGCGCCACGGCGCCTGCCCATTGGATAAGTCACATTTATGGATCGGGCGACATGATGGGACGTGAAGCGCGATCGGCAACTCGGGAGACAATGGGCTAATGGCAACGGAAACACTGACGGTATCAGCAATCACCCCGGACGGTTACACTGTTGCGGACGCCTATTTCGGCAAGCCTTATATCGATCGCGACGAATGGCGTGAGCAGCCCTACCCACACCGCAATATCCACGGCGGCTTTGAGAACACGGATACGCGTTTCACTTTCTATTTCCCGGCTATCGAAGCGTGGGAGGGGCGGATGTATCATCCGATCGAAGGTGCCCATGCCGGACATGAAGAAGCTTTTGCCGGGATGATGGGGCAGTTGCTGGGTGGCCTTCCCATGATTGCCCGGCTCGGCGGTTATATGGTGGAATCGAATTGCGGCCATATCGGTGATGATATCGACCGGCGTGCGGGTGATGACCCGACTCTTTATGGCCATCGCGCTGGTGTTGAGGCAGCGCGTTTTTCCAAACATGTTTGCAAGCAGGTTTATGGTCGTGAGCCCGCTTATAGCTATGTCTGGGGCGGTAGCGGGGGAGGACGGCGATCACCCCTCCATCTGGAATATGGGGCCGGTGTCTATGATGGTGCGTTGCCGTTCATGGGCGGCGGCGACATCGCCGAATATGGTACGACTGCGCGTGTCCGCAGCGAACAGCCAGTGCATTTCGGCGCGATGTTCAATGTCCAGCGGCTGTTGGAAGGCGATAAGCTTGATCGGGTGATCGATGCCATGCAGCCCGGTGGAAGCGGTAATCCATTCGGGGGCCTTTCCGCCCACGAACGGGAAGAATTGGCGAACCTCTACCGCCTTGGCTATCCTCGTGGTGACGAGTTCATGATCGCCAAGCCCATGGGGCAGATTTGGCTCTGGTCTTCGATTGCCGACATGTTGATCGCCGAGGATGGCGAATATTTCCGAAATTTCTGGACTAAGCCAGGCTATCTGGGCTTCGATGAGCCCCAGCATGTGCAGGAAGACGTGATCGACCAGCACTGCACGATAGTCCGGGTCGTCACGCCGCGCGACCTCACGACGGATGCATTTGCTGCGCCCGAATATGCAGAGATGCGCGCGCGGATGACCTTGAGCGCATCGGGTAGCGGCAATTGGGACCTGCCCATCGCGGTCGAGTTGGCTGACCTCCCGCCGGGCTACCGGCTGGGCGCCGGGGTCCGCATCACCAATGGCGATGCTGCTGGACGGCAGCTCTATTGCACGGGTTTCGTCGGGAACCTGTTGTTCTGCGACGGGCATGGGGATGCAAACCTTATCCGGTTCACCGGTGTGAAACCGGGCGACCAGATACATGTCGACAATCATGCGTTCCTCGCTTTTTGCTATTATTATCGGCATCATCTGTCGAGCGATGCGCTGAACGATTTCCTGCGTCTCGATGGCGTGCCGCTCTATCCTCAGCATGATGTGCCGCTAGCCTCGCCGCTGATGGGTGTCCCCTATTCCGGCCGCTATGAAGGCAAGCTGCTCTGGATACATCATACGCACGACGCGTCGCTCTGGCCACCGCAGGGGATCATCTACAAGCAGGCAGTCGAAGCGGCGCAAGGCCATGAAAAGGCACGTGAATGTTTCCGCCTGCAATGGACCGAAAATGCGGAGCATGTCACGCCGCTGTTGTTGCCAACCCATCCGGCGCGCGCCACAAATACGTGGTTAATCGATTACCTGCCGAGTGTTGAGCAAGGCCTCGCTGATCTCGCCGCCTGGGTTGAGAAAGGGGTCCCGCCTGCGGAGACCAATTTCACCATGGTGGACGGCAAGGTCAGCCTGTCCCCCACCGCCGCCGAACGCGGCGGGACACAGCCGGTCGTGGGGGTCACTGTCAATGGCGGCGCGCGGACGGAAGTGGCGGCAGGGCAGCCCGTCACGATCCAACTCGAAGCGGAAGCACCGCCGGGCGCAGGCACGATCACGCAGATCCAGTGGGACTTCGATAATTCCGGCCGTTTCGCCATCGAGCAGCCGATCATGCAGGGGGAGACCAAACTCTCCCTGTCGATGACCCACGCCTACGACCAGCCCGGCACCTATTTCGCTGTCGCCCGTGTTCGATTGAATCGGGAAGGCGATTCGACTGCGGCGCGTCAGGTCGAAAATCTCGCCGCAGCCCGCATAGTGGTGTCCTGATGGCCCGCCCCCCTCATCCTTCCCTTCTCATCTTGCGAGGAAGATCGATATGATGCGCTTTTCAAGACGCGATGCGATTGCATTCAAATGTCTGATAGCGGCGGGAGCCAGCCTGCTGGCGGGCCCGGCTCTGACTCAGACAGGAGCCGGACAGTGCAGCGTCGCCACCATCCAGGCGATGACGACGCCGGACGCGACGATTACCTCGGCGGTCCCGACGGCTGCGCCGGTGCCTCATTGCCGCGTCGACGGCTATGTGACGACCACGAACCCTGGACCGAACCGCGTAAACTTCCGCCTGCAATTGCCCGATACAGGTTGGAATGGGCGCTATTATTTCATCGGCATGGGGGCCACCGCGGGCTTCGTTCCCACGGATTCGCAGGTTCCGGCGGGCAATCCGCTGATCAAGGGTTTCGCGGTTGCTGGCACGGATACGGGTCAGCAGAACCGTGCCAACTGGCGCTTCATCGGGGAAAACCCGGCCCAGGCCATCGACTATATCCATCGCGGCGGCCATGTGACCGCCGCTGCGACGCAACAGATTACGCGCAAATATTATGGGCGGGAGAAGATCTGGCGCTATCATTCGGGCTGTTCGGGCGGCGGACGCATGGGCATGGAGGCTTTGGCCCATCATCCCGGCGACTATGACGGTATCCTTCTCGGTGCGCCCGGCATCGGCCCGACCTTCGGGTCTGAAACGATGCTGGCCTTCATTTACATGGGGCAGCAGATGTTGCGCGAACCCGGCGCATGGGTGTCGCCTGCTAAGCTTGGGATGCTTGACAAGAAGGTTACCGCGATCTGTGATGGCCTGGATGGGGCTGAGGATGGCATCATAGCCGATAACAAGGCCTGCAAGGTCGACATGAAGCAGTTCGAGTGTAAGGCCGGTGACGGCGCCGACTGTCTGACCGCACCAGAACGGCGCACGGTAGAGGCGTTGCTGCGCGGGCCTCGTGGCCCCAATGGGCAGCAGATCAAGGATGGCCTGCCGATCAGCAATATTAGTGTATGGTCCGGTTTCATCGGCGGGCCGCCGCCATGGGATCTGAATGTCGACACCAACAAGATGACGTTCGACCAGATGAAGGCACTGCCGATCGGCTATCTTATGGGAAATTCGCTGGCCCAGGCCTATTTCGGTAAGGACTATCAGGCGATCAAGCAGTTTGATTTCAACAAGCAGTCCGATCTCGATGCTTGGTGGGCGGCTGGCGACCGCCTGGGTTACACGCGTTATTCTCCTGATATCTCGGCTTTTCAGAAGCAGGGTGGCAAGATCATCTTCTGGAATGGGGAAAGCGATCCCTGTTGCCTCGTCCAGGATCTACGCAGCTATTACAATGCTGTTGGAAAAGCCGTCGGGGGACCGAGCATGCTCGACGCCTTCGCTCGCTTTTATCAGGTGCCTGGTATGGCCCATTGCGGCAGCGGAACCGGCCCGCAGGATGCACCCGACGCCATGCTGGCATCGCTGATCGACTGGGTGGAGAACAAGAAGGCGCCGGCCAGCATCGTGACTCATCGCGGTGACCGAGCGAAGATGGCCTTCGCCGACCCCAAGACGGGCACTGTTTCAGGGGTCATCGTGCCGCCGTCGACGGGCACGCCGCGCGACTTCCTGCTCTGCCCCGATCCGACGGTCGCCACTTTCAACGGCAAGCCTGGCGGCGAGAGCGACAGCGAAAACTGGACCTGCAAGCCGCGCAAGTAGCGGCCGGTGCAGTCGTCCGCTCCGCCGGTGGGTGAATAGGGGACCGCTGGCGGAGCGGACATACAGAACAGGCCGCATATTCGGGATAGGAACGCCACATGATGGAACGCAGAGAAGTGATTGCCGGCGGCGTAGGCATAGCTGGCTTGGCTGCTACGGGATCACTGTTAGCGCAGCCCGCCGCTAGCCTCAGCGCCAAGCCGATCGAACTCGATGGCTACAAGGTGACTGACGCGTTCTTTGGTCGACCTTTTATCGATGCGGATGAGCAACGGGGGGAGGGGACTCTCTATCGCTATATCCACGGCGGCTTCGAAGGGACGGATACGCGCTTCACATATTGCTTTCCGTCTACCGAGCATTACCGCGGACGTCTTTTTCAGCCTCTCGAAGGCGCGAACGCCGGGCATGAGAATGTCAATGCCGGTCCCCTCGGGCCGATCACAGGCGGCCTGGAGATGACGTTTCGGCTAGGTGGTTACTGCGTGGAATCCAATATGGGCCATATCGGGGATGTCGAAGACCCGAAGGCTGGACCGGACCCGACGATCTACGGTTTTCGTGCTGCGGCTGAATCCGCACGCTTTTCTAAATATGTGGCCAGGCAGATTTATGGCGAGGCTCCGCATCACGCTTATGTCTATGGCGGCAGCGGTGGCGCGCGCCGGTCGCCGCTGTGCCTCGCCTATGGGGAGGGTACATGGGACGCCGCTCTCCCCTATATGGGCGATGCCATGGACGGCGAGCATGGCGACATGCGTCGGCTTCGCACGGGCACGCCAAACTTTTCATCCATGTTTAACGTGCAACGCGTGCTGGGTGCGAAGCTCCTCGATGTCATCGATGCGATGCAACCGGGCGGCAGTGGGAATCCCTTCGCAGGTTTGGACACGCATCAGGCAGAAGAACTGGCGACGCTATATCGCCTTGGTTATCCGCGCGGCGACGAGTTCATGATTATGCAGCCCATGGGGCAAGCCTGGTTGTGGGCCTCTATGGCCGAGCGGCTGGAGGCCGAGGACCCCTATTTCAAGTCCTTCTGGACTGAACCCGGCCATGTCGGCCACGACCAGCCGGATCTGGTTCGCAAGGACATCATAAACCTCAAGACCCGAATCAAACGCCCTCTTTTCGCACGTCAACTCGCTGAGGAAGCGGAATTTCGCGCGCCCGAATATGCCCGCGTCGTCGCGCTGGCCAGCGTGTTCGCGGGCATGGAGAATATGTGGGACGTGCCGATGGCAGTCGAGCTGGAGCAGGATCCGGGCGGCTATCCACAGGGGGCCGGTATCAAATTCCTGAGCGGCAAGGCGACTGGCCGGCAGCTTTATTATATGTCCGGCGTCCGCACTGTCTGGCTTGGAGCGGGCGCTGGCGAGGCGCAGAATCTGCGCTTCAAAGGGGTTCAGGCAGGTGATGAGGTCCAACTCGATAACCGCGCCTTTCTCGCTTATTGCTATTATTATCGCCACCACATCATGAACCATGTCGAATGGGACGCGCTGCGGATCGGTGGCAAACCGATTTACAAGCAATATCGGCAGCCGGAGGCGTCACCTTTCATGGGCGTGTTACACACAGGTCGGTTCGAGGGTAAAATGATGTGGGTCCATCACACCCACGATGCGTCTCTCTGGCCGGTGCAGGGCGTCGGCATGAAGAATAATGTCGAGCGTGAATATGGCGCGGTCGAGGCGCGAAAGAAGTTCCGGCTGCGCTGGACCGAGAATGCCGAACATGTCCCGCCGCATATGGCGGCGTCCGCGCCGGGCCGCGCTAACACCACCTGGCTGATCGACTATCAGCCGGTGATTGAACAGTGCTTGTTGGATCTCGTCGATTGGGTGGAAAATGACGTCGAGCCGATCGATAGCAATTTTTCGCTGGTCGATGGTCAGATAACGCTACCGCCGACAGCAAGGGAGCGCGGTGGAATCCAGCCAGTCGTGTCAGTCACCGCCGATGGCGGAGTGCGCGCGGATGTGCGCGTAGGGGAAAGCGTCGCCTTGATCGTGAAGGCCGAAGTGCCTGAGGGGACCGGGAAGATCATCGGTGTGAAATGGGATTTCGATGGAACGGGAAGCTATCCCCGCGAGGAAGTCGTGGATGGCACACGCACCGCGCTCATGCTCAGTACGAGCCACAGCTTCGATAGGCCGGGCACCTATTTCGTTACGGCACTGGTAGAATCGCACCGTGAAGGCGAGGTCAATGCGAAGTTTCGTCGCGTTTCGAACGTCGCCTCCGCGCGCGTGGTGGTCAGTTGACGGTTTCCGTTTTCGGTCATGCCCGGAGCGGCGATAGTCATTCGCCGCATCCGGGTCACAATCTTCTCTATAATGAATGAGGCAGCCGAGCTTCGCCGGCAGGCTCTTGGTCGGTATCCGGTTGGTCGTATACCATGCAAATGGCGTTCGATCCCCTTATCGGTTCCAGATGAGGGGAAGGCTGTCCACATGGATGATGTTGCTGAGGTAAAAGGGTACGTCGAAGCCCGACTCCACGGAGAATTCGGGCAGTGCGGCGAGCATTTCCTGCATCGCGATTTGCAGTTCCCGACGTGCAAGATGGGCGCCCAAGCAACGGTGCGGGCCGTAACCAAAGGTCAGATGGGATGGACGACGGTCGAAGCGGACTTCTGTCGGCGCCTCGAACGCTTCAGGGTCGTTTGATCCCAGCGGCGTCGACATCGCCACCCTGTCGCCGGCACGGATACTCACGCCATACAGGTCGATATCGTGCGTGCAGATGCGGAAGGTGGTGACTGCAGCGTAGGCCCGCAGCAATTCTTCGATCGCGAGAGTCGCGCCCGCTGGGTTCTCGCGTAGTTGGTTCTGATGTGCCGGATTGGTTGCGAGATGGAAGAAATGCAGGCCGATATTGGCCGATACTGTATCCAGTCCACCCAGATATAGATTGAAACAGTGGCCGAACACTTCCTCCGGCGACCATTTGCGGCCGTCAACTTCCAGTTGAAGCGCGATGCTGATCAGGTCATCGCCCGGGGTCCGGCGCCGCTCATCGATCGCATTGAGCAGATAGGCTTTGACCGCGCGCGTGCCCTGAACACGATCTTCCATGTCGTCGGTGTGCAGGAGGGAAAATTCCCAGTCGAGAAACTGCTGCATCTCCTCCTGCGGCAATCCCAGCAAGTCGAGGAAGATCGATACGGGGAACGGAACCGCGAAATCCTTGACGAAATCGCAGCTGCCCTTGTCCTTGAAGCGGTCAATATATTCGCGCGCGCGCAGCCGCACCTTGCCGTCCAACTCCCCCATGCGCTTGGGTGAAAAGACAGGATTGAGCGCATTGCGGAACCCCGTGTGGCGCGGCGGGTCAAGCTCGGTGGGGATGATATCCCAACTCTCGCCGATGCCGGCTGCAAAGCCCGTATTGCCCCGCTTGTGGAAATTCTCGGTGTCGGCGTAGATTTTTCGCAGGTCTTCGGCGCGGCGAACGACCCATCCGCCCTGTCGGCCCGGAAACACATCCGTTCCCCAGAAAATCGGCGGCCCTTCGTGAAGCCGGGGAATGATGTCCGTATAGGGATTGATCGTCGTCGCCGTCCGCGGTGTGAGCGGAAACGTCATCGCAAGATCGGCGGGGACATTGTCAGGAAGCTGGCTCATGCGTCAGCCGCCAGTCGGGAATACCCAGCGGACAGGATGTTGTCGATCAATGCGGGCGCGTGGCCCGTGACGGCAGTCTCCGCCGTTGGCAAACCCGCCAGCTTTTGCCCAATCCATACAAATTTCATGCTCTTTCCTCATCGCTCCATCGGTCGCGCGCTCGTTGAAACATGCGCGGCGTGCCGCATTCAATGCAACCATCATACCTTAACGGCAAGGTGGGAAGCGCTGCGCGTCACCTTGCGGGCCTGGCCGCGATAGGTTTTGGCAGCATTAAGGACCATTGCAAAATGCAAAGGCGCCTTCAATATTTCTTCGATCGGATTGTTGCCCCCTGTTTGACGATTATCGGCCAAATTATACCGCCAATCGGCCAATCTGGTGCATCCCTTTCTTTTGACAGGTCGGTAAGACGATCGTCTTGTCTTCAAGCCCTTCGCGAAAAGATGGCGTTGCGCCACGACTTGGGAGGACGACAAATGAACGGACTGAAAATCTCACGCCTGGTTGCCGTTTCATCGATTGGCATGATCGCTGCATTGTCCTCGGCGGCCATGTCGCAAACTTCCTCTGCCAATGACGTATCGCATAGTGCGGGCGCGACCGACGACATTGTCGTGACGGCTCGCCGCGTGTCGGAAAGCCTGCAATCGACGCCGGTCTCGGTGACGGCGTTCAGTGCTGAGACGCTTCGCCAGGCGTCAATCCGTGACACGCAGGACTTGTTGGTGAAGACGCCGGGCGTGTTTCTGGCGGGGTCCGGTGGTCGCGAAAATACGAACTTCTCGATCCGTGGGCAGTCAAAAGCGTTGGCGGGCAACAGCGCGGCCGCCGTCATCAGCTATTTCGCCGAGGTTCCATCGCCTACGGTTGGTTCCAGCATTCCAACCTATGACCTGGGATCGGTGCAGGTGCTGAAAGGGCCGCAGGGCACATTGTTTGGTCGCAACACGACCGGTGGCGCGATCCTCTATTACCCGACTGCGCCGTCCTATGATTGGGAAGGCTATATCCAGGGAACCTACGGCAATTACGATACTCGGCTTCTGGAGGGTGCGCTCAATCTACCGATCATCGCGGACAAGCTGGCCTTGCGTGTGGCTGGCCAATATCAGAAGCGCGACGGTTGGACGAAGAATATCGGCGTCGGCGGCGACGCCGATGACCTCAATTCACGGGCGCTGCGCGGATCATTGCTGTTCGAACCGTTCGATGGGCTGACCAATACGACGATCATCGATTATTACCGCAATCGCGCGGTCGGCGGCGGCTCCGTTCTGATCGACGTTCTTCCGGGCCCCAATGCGCTAACCGCTACTGGCACGTTGGCTGCCGCACAGGCGCAACTCGCGCTTCAGCGCGCGCGCGGTATTCGCGTGATCGATTCCGATGTGGATGCCTTCGAGCGGGTGAAGCGTTTTGGCGTCACCAATCGCACTGAAATCGAACTGGGTCCGAATGTCGAGGTCGTCAATATCTTTGGCTTCCGTCACACGGACGTCGACTATTTTTCCAGCGTCGACGGCCTGCCGACGCTTATTTCCGACGGCACTGGCGCCATCCCTGGGGGTCTGCCGGTCACTGTAGTCGGCGGCCGTCAGAAATCGGACGTCAAGCAATATACCGAAGAACTGCAGTTGCGGGGCAAGCTGTTCGATGACAAGCTCGACTGGTTGATCGGCGGCTTCTATCTGGCGAGCAATCCCGTTGGACCGAGCGGCACCTATATTCCTACCTTCATCCTGCCGGGCATCACCAATGCGCCGTTCAACTACAGCTTTTACGCTGAACGCAGCAAGGCGGTGTTTGCCAATATCGGCTATGATCTTAGCGCCCTGGTGGAAGGCCTGAAGTTCAGCGCAGGTTTTCGCTATACCTGGGATAATATCACCGCCTGTGTTGGCGGCGGTACGACGCCGGATCCTACGGTGACGCCTCGTGATTGCCGGACCAGCACGCCTGCGATACGCAATGCCAGCGTCAACAAGACATCGTCCAAGGCACCGACGTGGACGGTCGGCTTTGATTGGCAAGCGACCGATGATCTGTTTCTCTATGCCGTCACTCGCCGTGGCTATCGCTCAGGCGGTATCAACGGGCCTACGCTCGCAGGACGGCTCGCGCCCTTCCAATCCTTCGCGCCAGAAAAAGTTACCGACGTGGAGGTAGGCATCCGCTCCGACTTCCGCGCCGGCGATGTCGACATCCGCCTGAATGCTTCACCTTTCGTTGGCTGGTACAGCGGCGTCCAGGTGCCGATTTCGGGGCTGAACACTCAGGCGACGTGCAGCCTGACAGCGCCTGGAGGCACAGATGCGCCACGCTCACCCGACGGTGATTGCGACGCTGCTAACGATCCTGCCGGCGGCACGCTGTTGGTGAATGCTGGCAAGACGCGAGTTGCGGGCATTGACCTGACAGGCCGCATCGCGCCGACCCGCACATTGTCCTTCGATGCAGGCGCGACCTTCCTTGACCTTAAGTCGCGCTCGCTTACCGTGCCCACGCAACTGCTGCCCTATCTGCAGATCGCCGAAGTGCCGTTCAATCTGGTCGCGAAGACGACGCTGACGGCTGGCGCTCGCTGGACATTGCCGCTGCCCGAAAGCTTTGGTGAAGGCACGCTGGCGGTCGACTATTATCATTCCAGCAAGGTGCGCTCGTCCGACAATGTGTTGCCGGCCTATGATCTGGTCAATGCGCGTTTCGACCTGAGGCGTGTGGGCGGTTCCGGCTTCGACGCTGCGCTGTTCATGCGTAATGTGTTCGACACGAAATATCTGGCGTCCAGCAATGTCGGTTCGGCTCAGCTGGGTATCCTCAGCGGTTTCTATGGCGCGCCTCGCACATATGGTATCGAACTGCGCTATCATTTCGGGGACTAAGCGAATGTATAGATGGTGTGCCGTTCACCGATACGTCCATCGGTGCGGCCGCCCTGCCAAAAGGTAGGGGGTTTGCGACGACCGCTGTCACACTATATAAAATATAGATCGCCCGAAGCGGCGATGGCTGGGAGCGGGATGATCTGGAGATGAATTCCTTGCGAAGTGACCTGTTGCAATCTTTGTCACCAGTCATCGATCGTGTGGAAGGGCAGTGCCGTTCATCAAGCTTCGATGTTCAGATACACAATACCAATTGGCCGGAGCCAGGCGAGGGGCTGTTCCGTTCGCCATGGTCCTTCATCGAGATGTTCTGCAATACTTCGCGACTTGTCACCGGGGCGCGCGATGGATTCGGCCGAGCGGGCCACCATGTCGACCTTGGCGACATCGCCTTCATCGCCAAGGACGAGCCATTGCAATGTCGTTGGCGCCGAGGGGCGCAGCGTAGCATTTCCTGCATGTTCGACATTGACGCGATTGCGGCGAGATCGGCGGTTGGCTGGGATTGGCCCACATTCGACTGGGCTTCGGCTCTTGCGATCCGCAACGATTATATTGGCGCGACGCTGAGGCGGGTCGCGGCAGAGACGCTTAATCCCGGTTTTGCAAGCGAGCTTCAGATCGAAACGATGCTGCTCGGCGTGGCGTTCGAATTGCGGCGCCAGTTCAATGGTGAGCAGGTCGCGGCCCAGGCATCGGCAGGAAAGCTCGGGCGCGCGCAGATGGATACATTGCGAGCGATGGCTTTCGATACAGTTGGTGATCCTCCCTGTATCGCCGATTTGGCTCAGGTCATCGGCATGAACGGAAGGCAATTGGCCGCTCGGTTTCGAGCGACGACCGGACAGACATTGCGAAACTTCCTGGCTGAAAGCCGGCTGGAGCGCGCAAAGCTGTTGCTCCGCGACCATCGGTTGCTGATCAAGCAGGTTGCGTTCGATTGCGGCTTCAAGAGTTCCGCAGCCTTTGCTGCGGCATTCCAGCGCAGCACGGGCTTCACTCCCCAGAATTTTCGCGCATCGGTATCCCTGCAATAACAGCTAGCCCTGCATTTGAGCTAAACATTCTGTCTCTTGGCGACGTTCCTGGCGTAAGACGCCAACTCGCGCTCCTGTTAGCTCTGTTCCAATAAGAATTGGACATGGAGAGGTGCCTTGGGTGAGCGCGAAGAATCGATAGCGTTGAAGTTCATCGGCTATTTTCGGGACAGTTGGCCCGAGGATCTGGACGCGCCGCTTCAGCTGGTGTCGGAGGACTGCTATTATCAGAGCATAGTTCCGACGACCGATCGGATATGCGGCAAGGCCGCGATCAAGGCCAAGTGGGAACGGATCAAAGCCGAATATGGCGATCAGCGCCATGACATGAGGGGCGTCGCATCCAGCGACACTCTGGTCTTCACCGAACGAACCGACTGGTCTCACACAAATGGAAAATGGGTGTCGATTCCGCTGGTCGCGGTGTTCGAGATCGGGCCGGAGGGCAAGATAGTCGCCTGGCGGGAGTATCTCGATGGCGGGAATGTTGCACGCCAAATCGGCATGGATGTGAACGACCTCGAACAATCGCTGCGGTCGGGAGCGGCCTGAAAGCGGGCGTTGGGTCTGTGCCCTCTGCAGATCAGACAATGGAGAATGAGCGTTGACCAAACAGGAAGAGATCGTGCTGAATTTCATCGGCGCCTACGGCAAGAGCTGGCCCGCCGATCTGGCAGCGGCATTGGAGCCGCTGGCCGAGGACGCCTATTACCAGATTGTCGTGCCGACGATCCCCCCCGTTGTCGGCCGCGACAGAATATTGGCCGAACATGAGCTGATGAAGCAGAAGGTGCTTGACCAACGCCATGACATGAAATCCTGGGGTTCGCATGGCAATACCGTGTTTACGGAGCGCGTGGATTGGTCGCTGCGGAACGGCAAATGGTCCCCGGTGCCGCTGGTGGCCGTGTTCGACCTGAATGATGACGGCCAGATCGTTGCCTGGCGCGAATATCTGGATCTGGTCCACATCTCGAAATCGCATGGCCTGACTGTGGATCAGATGATCGAATCGCTGGATCTGGACCTGAATTCCGCATCTGCCTGAAAGCCGGAATTCCATCATAGCAGCATATCGCTGCTACCCGCAGTGCGGGTCAGCCGATCCATTTCCGGCTGGGAATTCCGTCCTTTGGACTGTCGGCTACGCGCAGACAAATCAGTTTGAACGTGATCAAAATGAGGCAGCCCGTAGAGAGCGGCCCATAAACGGAGCGAGGGGAATCGATATGACCATGTGGAAAATGGGGGGCGCCATCTCGACCTTGGCGTTGATGGTGACGTCCACGGCTGCTGCACAGGATACTGGCCCGGCGCCGTCCATGCAGGACGACATGACTCGCGACATCGTGGTCACGGCCCGGCGCAAGGCGGAATCCGCGCAGACCGTGCCAATTTCCATTACCGCCGTGGGTGGGGAGGATATACAGAAGCTTGGACTTCAAACCACTGGCGATCTGCAGCGGCTTGTTCCCGGCGTCATCCTGAATGGTGCGGGTTCCATGTCGAACACGACCTACACGATCCGCGGGCAAGGCAAGGCAGTTACCGGTCCAGGCCTGCCGTCGGTTATCACTTATCTTAACGAAGTGCCACTGCCGCCTATCGGCAGCTTCACGCCGACATTCGATCTGGACAATGTTCAGGTCCTCAAAGGGCCGCAAGGAACGCTGTTCGGCCGCAATACGACTGGCGGCGCCGTTCTGGTTTACACTCGTGCGCCATCCCATGCATTCGAAGGCTATGTGCAGGTCGATGTCGGCAATTACAACAAGCATTCCTTTCAGGGCGCGGTGAACATCCCCATCATCGCCGACAAGCTGGCCATCCGTCTTGCGGCGGACATTGAACGCAATAAGGGCTTCACGCCCAATATCAGTACCGGCAAGCGTCAGGACAACCTGCACATGGATGCCCTGCGAGCGTCGATTCTGTTCGAACCGACGGACGGGATTAGTAACAGCCTGGTGATCGACCATACGCGGATCGAGAGTCGAGCGCAGGCATATTTCCCTGTGGTTGTTCTGCGCCCCGATCTTCAGCCGCTGGTCGATTCCCTGCGCGCGCTGGGACGGCGAACTGCAGCCAGCACGGTCGATCCCTTCGACAATGAAACCTTCTGGGGCATTTCGAACACGACATCGATCGACGTCGGGGACATCACGATCAAGAATATCTTCGGCTATCGCTATACCAAGGTCGACAATCTGCAGAATGCGATCGGGCTGCCTGCCGCGCCTCTCCCTGATCTGGGGCCCGGTCTGGCCGCCCTTGGCTTGATTCCGGGACAGCCCGGAACGCTCATCACGACCCGCAACAAGAGCGTGTCGGAACAATATTCGAATGAGTTGCAGATCGCTGGAACACTATTCAACGACCGGCTGACCTGGCTCGCCGGTGCCTTCTATCTCAAGGCCCAGCCCGCTGGCGTAAACAATCTGGTGCTCGATCTTTTCCGGCCGACACCGCCCAGCCCGACTACCGAGGCGATCGTCAATGGCGCTCTGGGTGGCGTGTGGCCGGTCGGATCGCTGTCAGACACGCTTTATGGCGATGAAAGCCATGCCGTATTCGCAAACCTGTCCTATGCGCTGGATGATGTTGGGCTACTGGGTGTCACACTCAATGGTGGCTTTCGCTACACTTGGGACAAGCAGTCAATTTGCAGCAACAGCCGTGCATCCGTGTCACTGGCGACAGGCAACACGATCGTTCCGCCATATTCGGGTCTGGCTGCATGTCGTGCCGATACCGGAAGCCCATATGGCCGCGCGAGCTTCGATGGGGCAGCCAAATCGAAGGCACCGACATGGACGCTAGGCATCGACTACAAGGCGAGCGATGACATTTTCTTATACTTCACGACGCGGCGCGGCTATCGCGCCGGCGGCCTGAATGCGCCCGTCCTCGCGCCCGTCCTGAGCGATTTCCAGACCTTCGATCCGCAAACCGTGACCGATTATGAAATCGGTGCCCATACGAAGTTCCGTGCTGGTTCATGGAGCGGGCATTTCAATATTGCCGGGTTCATCAGCCATTTCGACAAGTTGCAATTGCAGGCAACTGGGATAACGGCTGGCTCCGGCCTGCCCGGTGTGGATTCCACCAATGCGCCATCGGGCTCCGCTCTGCAGATCAATGCGGGCACGGCGACCTCCAAGGGTTTCGAGTTCGACGGTGATATTTCGCCGATGCGCGGCCTGACGTTCAGCTTTGCTGGCGCACACCTCCTTCAGAAGTTCGACCGTCTGGAAGCGCCGGCCATTCTGGCACCCTTCTTCCATTCACCGGGCGGCTTCACCGGGGCGCCGAAATGGAGCTATCAGTTCGCCGCGGATTACAGCTTCGATCTGGGTGATTTTGGTCAGATGTCGCTGCACGGCGATTATTACCATATCGATCATTATCTGCAGGGGCCGGTGCGCCTGCCGGGCTATAGTCTGATCAGTCTCAATGCACAGGTCAGTAATCTGAAGGGCCTGCCGATCACCGTCACCGCTTATGTGGATAATCTGACGAAGCATCAATATATCCAGAACATCATCATCAGTGCGACGAGTTTCGGCATTAATTCGGGCAGCTACGCGCCGCCGCGCACTTATGGTGTCCGGGTGCGCTATGATTTTTAGATGATGCCGGGATTGGGCGCCTTCCATTGCCGAGAGAGCGGGGCATCGTTGCCCCGTTCTCTCGTCGGCCAATTTTGTTCAATCCTTCCCCTGGTAGAATTGCGCGGCCACGGCGGTATCGAGATATTCCCGGCCCTCCACGATCCGGCCCAGCCGGTCGATGACGAATATATAGACATAGCTGTTGCAATAGAGGCCCTCGGCAAAGCTGAAACGGCCCTCCGCTTCTATCGCGATCCGGTCGCCCTCGACCGTCATGCGCGATATGGTGAGCATCCGTTCGTTCGATCGCCGGATCGTGTTGGCCAGCCCCTGCAGCAGGGCGTTGCGGTCCAGTTCGCCCCAACCTTGAACCCACCAGGTCGCCGTCGGTGCGAGCATGGCGTCCAGAGTGGCAAGATCGCCTGCCGCAATAGCTTCCAGAAAGCTGGGTCCGGTCTGCGTGGGGGGGATACCGATATTCATTCGACTGTTGAACCTATGGTTCATTGGTCTGTCAACAAGGAGGGTCCATTGCGCTATCGTAGGGACCGATGCTTGAGGAGAGGGAACATGGTATGACTGCGACAGAGAAGGTCGGTCTACATCAGCGCACCTGCCCTTTATGCGAAGGGATGTGCGGAATCGACGTGAGTGTCGAGGGTGACAAGGTGACGATGATCCGTCCGAACAAGGCGAATGTCTGGAGCCGGGGCCATATCTGCCCCAAGGGCACGACTCTCGGCGATCTGCACCATGATCCCGACCGTCTGCACACGCCAATGATCCGTGAAGGGACAGAATGGCGCGCTGCTTCCTGGGAAGAAGCCTTCGCGCATGCGGAGCGCCTGGCGCGCGGCGTTCGCGAGAAATATGGCCAATCCGCCTTTGCCAGCTTCGGCGGCAATATGTCGGGGAAGGGCTTTGCGAGCGGCCGCTACATGATGCTGCTTTATGGCCTCGCTCGCTTCGCGCAGAGCTTCTCTTCGTCGAGTGTCGACCAACTGCCCAAGAATGTCAGCTCCCATCTGCTCTACGGCAATATGTGGAAGATCCCGATCCCAGATGTGGACCGGACCGACCTCTTCGTCATGCTTGGGGCGAACCCTGCGGAATCGAAAGGCAGCATCTTCTCACATCGCGATGTCATGGGCGCGCTCCGTGATCTGCGCGCGCGGGGCGGGAAGCTGGTGGTGGTGGACCCCGTGCGTACACGGACGGCGGCGGCGGCCGATCAATGGGTGCCGCTGCGTCCCGGCAGCGATGCAGCGTTCTTGCTGGCTATCGTTCATGTGCTGTTCGCCGAGGACAGGGTTCGTCTCGGCCATCTCGCGTCGTTGGTGGCGGGGGTCGAGACGTTGCGCGACGTCGCTGCCGACTTCTCGCCCGAACGCGTAGAGCGGTTCTGTGGTGTCGAGGCAAAGATTATTCGCGACCTAGCGCTGGAGATCGCGAATGCGCGCGCCGCCGCCATTTATGGTCGGATCGGTACCTGTACTCAGACTTTCGGGACATTGGCATCCTGGCTTGTGGACGTGATCGCAATCCTGACGGGCAATCTGGATCGTCCCGGCGGATCGATGTGGAGCACGCAGGTCGCTCCCCATCTGGATCTCGCGCCGCCCTATCCCAGCAACGCATCCGTTACCGGCAAACCATCGCGTGTGCGTGGTGTGCCGGCGATTCTGGGGCAATATCCGGCGTCCTGTCTGGCCGAGGAAATTGATACGCCGGGTGCAGGACAGATTCATGCATTGATGACGCTAGGCGCCAATCCGGTGTTGTCCGTTCCTGGCACAGCCCGGCTTGATGCGGCGCTCGGACAGCTCGAATGCATGATCAGCATCGACATCTATATCAACGAAACCACACGACATGCCCATGTCATCTTTCCTAGCCCATCGCTGCTCGAACAGCCGCATTGGGATGTTTGGGGCTGGCCCTGGGCGTTGACGAGCGGCGGCCATTATTCGCCAGCCTTGTTCGATCCGGTGGATCGCCCGCCAGAATGGCAGGTGATGGCCCGGGTCGGCGCGATCATGGGCGGAGTGGATGGTCCTGATCTCGGCGCACTGGACGACGAATTTTTCGCTGGAATGTGCGATCGTGCGGGGATCGACCGGCAAGTCGCTTTCGATGCGCTGCCCGTAAACGGTCCCGAACGCGTCCTCGACCTGTGCATCCGTTCAGGACCGTTCGGGGATCGGTTTGGCGCGAATCCGCAGGGGTTGAAGCTCGACGACTTCAAGGCCGCACCGGATGGCATATTGCTCGGACCCGCCGTGTCGTGGGGTGGCAAGGCTATCAAAACCCCAAGCGGCCTTATCGAACTGGCCCATCCGCATTTCCTGGCCGATCTTTCCCGGCTGGAAGCGGCGATGGACGATACGGATGCCGATCTGGTTCTGGTCAGTCGGCGTCAGTTGCGCTCGCTCAACAGCTGGATGCACAATCTTAATACGCTGGTGAAGGGTAAGGAGCGATGCACGCTCCAGATCCACAGCCAGGATGCGCTGCGGCTGGAGATCGCCAGCGGTGACATTTGCGAAGTGGCGAGCGAGGGCGGCACGGTCACCGCACCAGTCGAAATTACGGACGATATCATGCCCGGCGTCGTCAGTCTGCCGCATGGCTGGGGTCATGATCGCCGGGACGCGCGCCTCGGCATTGCGAGACTGCACGCGGGCACGAATATCAATGAACTCAGCCCGGCCAGAATGCTCGATGCCGCGTCAGGCAATGCCGTACTGAACGGTATCCCGGTCACGGTCCGACGAATAGAGGCGCAGGCATGAAATATGACCTGACCGATGCTCCGTTTGTCAGCGGGGCGGGATTGGCTGAAGATCCATGTCGATATAGTCATATCCCTTGCCACATCCCCGCAGCAGGAAGTTTTGGCGCTTCAGCCAGCGATGGAAATGCTGGATCAGCCGCGCATCGTCCGCTGGTCCGGCATTAGCGACGAACGTATCGAGCGCCGCCATCGCGGCATCGCCATTATCCGGGCGGTGACCCAGTAGCTGTTCGACATCGTCCATGTCCGCCGCTACAACCGCAGCGCCATAGGCCGCCCAGCGTTGCATGTAGCGGGCAAGCGCCGCCGCGGAATTGCGCTGATACGCCATCCCCGCGCCATCGCCGGGAAAGGCGTCGATCTGTTCGATCAGCTTGCGGCCGGCTTCGACATAGCCGATCGCCTGTGCCACCGGCGGGTCCGGGTCGATCAGCGTCACGCTGTCATGCTCGGCCATCGCGCTGATGGAAAAACGCGTGGCGGACACTGCAAACTGCAAATAGGCGACATAATCCTGTTCGGGTGAGGACTGGAATGCGAGTGGCCACAGAAGGAAGCCGTTTACGCCGCAGAAGCCAGCGGTATGATATTCGATCAACTGCTTGCTAATCCTGTCGCCGGTCAGCGTCTCATAATAGTCGATCAGGGCGGAGATGTCGCCCAGCGGCTCGGCCGTGTCGCGGATTCGCAAGCCAGCCAGTTCGGCTGCCGGGTCACCGAAGCTGGAGACTTCGAAATCGATGAGGCCGGTCACGTGATCGCCATCGAACAGGAACTGGCCGGCATCCGGGTTGATGAAGGCGGCTCGCATCCGATCCTGCGGCACATTGCGGCGAAGCCAGCCGGCGATGAAGCGCATCAGGGGGAACGGGCGCCCGATCGTGTCGTGGAAGATGCGGATCGCGGGCTCGTAAAGCCCCAGTGCAATATCCTCGGCCGATGTCGGGGCTGGAAGCCCGACATCGGCAAAGGCTTCGAGCGGTAACTGGTGCAGGCGCGCAATGAGAGCGACATAGTCCTCGCGGACCTTGCGGCGTATCTCCTTATCGACAATGGTTGCGGTGTTGATCGTTCCGGGGAGGCGTTCCAGCACCAGCGATAGCGGATCGTCGATCACGCCCAGCAGGCGCGGCGCGGGGATGCCTTGCGCTTCCAGCGCGCGATGGATCGCGCCTTCCTGCATCATGTCCACAGGCGACACATAACTGTCACCACGCGGCCCGCGAATATAAAGCGGTAGTGCCTTGCCATTTGCGACGACTTCGACGTCCCAGCCGGGCCGCCAGCGCGGATGACGTTCAAATTGAGTCACGATGCCCAGATTGTTGGTGAGCCAGTCAAACACACGCCGGTCGAACGGCTCCAGTGCAGTTGGATCGCACCCTGTGGTTCTTCCATCTTCGGCCACGCTGCTGTCGGTCATTTCGAACATCCTCTCGCCTTTAAGGTTAGCATGGCTTCGCTCGCTGTCGCCTCTTTCCGTATGTCGGCGATGGAATCCGTATCCTAGAGAAACGTGCAAAGCTTCCGATTCACATTGGCCGATGTGCACTGTGGATTCACAGGTTCAGCGCCGAAAGGGCTCCAGCGATTTCACTCATCCAGTCCCAGCCGCAGAATTCGTCGCTGCCCGCCTGCACATTAGCGGCGCTTTCAGCCCCGAGCATTGCGCTTTCGGCGCTCAGCTTGCCGCTCGTCGTCTACCTGCCCAGCTACTATTCGGGCAGCCTCCATCTCGACCTTGGAGTTGTAGGGGCGGTATTCATGATCGTCAGAATCATCGATATCACGTTTGACCCGCTGATTGGCGGGTGGATGGACAGGACCCGCACCCGTATGGGCCGCTATCGGCCCTGGCTCGCCGCGGGAGCACCGATGATCATGGTCGGTATGTTGATGCTTTTCACCGCATCGCCTGGCGTGGGGCCGATCTATCTCATGGGCTGGCTTATCGTTGCCTATGGTGGCTGGTCCATCCTAGGCCTCGCGCAACTGGCGCTGGCCGCCAATGCATCACCCGACTATCAGGAACGATCGCGCATCTATGCATGGTGGCAGTTCGCCTTCATGCTGGGCATGGTCGCGACCATGTTGATCCCCAAGCTTCTGGCACTTGCGGGGCGGCCGGGGCAAGCCGGCGCGATGAGCATGATGGCATGGTTCGTGTTCGTCGTGACCCCGCTCATGACAGGCTTTACCCTTCTTATGGTTCGTGAACGGGGCGAAGCCGGGGATTCCCATGGCGGCGGCATCGGGGTCTATCTTCGCCTCGCGCGGCGCGCAGACGTCAGGATCGTGCTCCTGGGGGAATTGCTGCTTGGGCTGGCGGCGGGCACGACGACGACGCTGGCGATCTTCTTCTTCGCGCTTGGCAAGGGAATAGCGCCTGCGGATGTTGGACTTATCCTGATCGGGCAATTTGCTGTGGCCTTGCTGGTGACGCCCATGTGGACACGGCTCGCCGGTCGTCTCGGCAAGCATCGCGCCCTCGCACTCGCAGCGGTCGGTTCGGGTTTCGTCCAAATCCCGCTATACCTGATGCCAGGCGGCAATCTTTTGATAGCGATTGCCATCTTTTCGCTGGTGGGGCTTTTCTATGGTGCGATAGCGATGCTGCCGCGTGCCATGATCGCGGACTGTGCAGACGCGAATCGGTTGGATACCGGGCATGACAGCACCGGTCTGCTGTTCGCCTTGTTGATCGGTATCTGGAAGATCGGGCAGGCGCTGTCGGTCGGCTTGCTGTTCTCGATCCTCGAATGGATTGATTTCAATCCCGCGCTGGATGCGAAAAACACCGTTGAAGCCCTTGAGCGCTTGCAACTGCTTTACTGTTTCGTGCCGCTGTCGCTATCTCTCGTCGCGGCGCTGAATCTGCTATATTATCCACTGACCGGCGCACTTCATGCCGCCATTCGCGCGGCGCTTGCCGTTCGCGATTAGCGCCAACGAGGGCCGAGCCGGTAAACCGATGCGGATGAGGCTCCACTCTGCAATGAGGACGATAGTGGCGAAGTAGGTTTCCTATCATATCGGCGGCGACTTTGACACGAAAGAGCCTATCGATGATGTTTCTGCGGCGATATCGCCCGGTAGCATTCCTCTCCTGTCAGTCTTGCCACATAATCTGGGGCGGCCAGATCGAGACGGCTAAATGCCGACCAAACTGGCCGCCCCGATGCGATAGAGCGATCTGATGCCTTAGGATTTAAGGGAGAGGTTTTTCCGATACTTTACCCCGGAATTGTAACCCACATTAAAAATCCCTCGGCAATCAAAAGATCGAGAGGTTATCAGTTCTGCCCGAACCGCCACGTCATGCCCAATCCGTAAGTGCGCGATTCACCGGAGAACTCGGTTGCGATACCCAGTGAACGGTAGAGATCGGAAAAGCGGCGGGTCAGATATTTCTTGTTCGCCAGATTGCGGGCGAAAATCGAAATTTCGACGTTCGGATTTTCAACCTTATAGGAAATCCGGCCATTGATCAGACCATAGCCCGGAATCCGTCCCAACTCGTTTTCCTCAGCATATTGTGCCTTCACCGCATCCGACTGGGCGTCGGCAGCGCGCGAGGCGAAGAATTGCTGCCCGCTTACATAAGCATAGCTGGCATTGACCGACAGTTCGCCGGTGGAAAGGATGAACGTCTGCGTCGCGCTGATATTGAACTGCCTCTTCGGCAACTGGATCAGCGGCAGATTGCTCAAGTCGACGGTGCACAGGATTTGGGTTGCATTTGCCCCTTGTGCACATCCTGCGGGAGTTGCTCCCGTCACTCCGTTGATCACCTGGGTTTCGGTGAAGGTACCCTTTTCATATTTGCCGTCAGAGAGATTGCCGCTCGCCGTGATCTCCATGCCCTTCCAAGGCACAGCGGTGATTTCGAGTTCGGCGCCCCAGATGCGTGCGTTACCGTTATTCTGGAGATATTGCGTCACGCCTGCTGGCCCGACGGCATTGACGATGGCCTGAACGTCCGATTTCCATGTGTGGAACAGTGCAAGGTTCGTGCGCAGGCGATTGTCGAGGAAGGTGGCCTTGATGCCGCCTTCCACGTCCTTCACCTTCTCGGGCGCAAAGGCCGGCGCGGCCGGGCCTGCGCGCAGGTTCCAGCCACCCGCTTTAGCGGCCCCACGCGTGACCGCGTAGACGAACACATCGTCGGATGCTTGCCAGTCGAGGCCCGCCGTCCAGGCCGGGTAATGGAATTTTGCCTTCTGCGTCTGGTTGCACTGTGTTGCTGTCGGCGGAGAGTCGGGGAAATCGAGATTGCAGTTCACGCCAGAAAGTGTGCCGGCGACCGGCATATTTGCGGGGATTCCGAGAATCTGCATATTGTGCAGAACGGTGTTGCGCGTATCCCATGTATAGCGGAATCCGCCGGTCGCTCGCAGCGTGTCGCTGAACTTGTAATAAGCTTGGGCGTAGAGGCCTTTCGTGATGTTTTCCGCATCGGCATTGGAGTCGCGGATCAGCCCGCCGAACACCTGGGAGCGACTGAGCTCATAACCGGATTCTCGCGATATGTAGCCACCGGCGATATAGCTCAGGCGGTCAGTGATGTCGCCCGATCCCTGCAACTCCTGAGACCATGCCTTCGAACGTGAGCCGGAGAAGGTCGCCAAAATCGGCGCCGGAACGGCATCGGTGTCTACCAGACCGTAATTTTTGGAATAACGGAATGCCGTGATGGATTTGATCGCCACCGCGCCGGCATCGATATTGATAGTGGCGGAAGCCCCTCCAGCCTTCAGTGTATCGAAGGGGTCCTGCGTGTACATCTGCTTCACGGAATCCGGCTGCAACGCATATTCCGGAGCGCCGGGCACCGATGGGCCGGCGCCATAGGTGGTATACCAATCGGACTTGTCGTGGACGAATGGCGTGACCTGTCCGAGGAAACCGGCGAGCAGCCCCCCAAATACGGCAGGATTATAGGCGGCCATATGGATCAACTGCTCATGGCCTTTTATCTTGTTATAATCGGCGCTCAGGACGATATCGAACCCTTCGCCTTCATATTTCAGCTTGCCGCGGATGAAATCGCTGCGCTGGTTCAAGATATTGCGGCCGGTCGGCGCATTGTTGCTGAACCCGTTCTTGTCCGTCAGGTTGTAGGTCACGCGGGCATAGAGGTTCGATGCCAGCGGCACGTTGACGATTGCATTGGCGCGCTTGTAGCCGTGGTTGCCGCCCTCGACCTGTAACGTTGCCTCCAACCGGTCGACGGGATCGTTCGACAGGATGTTCAGAGCGCCGCCTGTGGTGTTGCGGCCGAACAAGGTGCCTTGCGGACCACGCAGTACTTCGAGACGTTGAAGATCGTTGAGATCGGTCATGCCCTGTGACGGGCGCGAGATATAGACGCCGTCGATATAGGTCGCCACGGCGGGGTCATTGGCCAGGATCGGCTGAAGATTGCCCTGTCCGCGAATGGCGATATAGGCGAAGGTTGCCGCACCGGGCGATCCCGTCGAAATCACGAGGCTGGGCGCTGTACGCTGCACATCAGCGACATTGACGATCTGCGCGCGTGTGATCGCCTCTTCGCCGAGGGCGGTTACCGCGATCGGAGTGGATTGCAGGCTCTCTTCACGTTTACGTGCCGTAACCACGATGTCCTGCAAGCCGCCCTGATCCGATGCGGTCGTTTCCTGAGCAAATATCGGCGTTGCAAATCCTGCTATTGAACTTGCCAGAGCTGTTCCAAGCAACATCATTGATTTTTGCATGATTTCCCTTTCATGAATTATATTATATATTGATTTTTATAATTTCATCATAATCTAATAATTATATGAAATATTACGGTTCTTTTAAAACCTTATCGAATAAAGATTTAATCATCTTGATATATTAAAGAGAATTGGCGTACCGCTCTATGTACAATCGGACGCGATCGACGAGGAAGTCGGGCAATGCGGCTGGCGCTGCCATTTTTTTGTCATTGCTGTAATCGCGGATCGACAGCACTAGGATTTTCAGCGCGGCAACGGCCTGATAATAGCTGAAATAGGGCATTTCCCATCCATAGATCCGCTCGAATCCGGCAATCGCTTCGGCTTCATCGGGAATACCGTCTATGCGTGGGATGCCGAAGTTGAGGCTGAAGATGTCGTCGAGATACATCCAGTGGGCGAGGTCGATTTCGGGTGGGCCGAGTGAGGCGACCTCGAAATCGAGCAGGGAGGCGACCTCCAGATCGGGACGGAACATTGTATTGCCCAGCCGGGCGTCATTCCACACCAGTCCAACCCGCTGCACGGGCGGCTGATTGGCGAGAAGAAAGCGCAGGCTGTCTTCGACAAGGGGATAAGACTGGCCCTGCGCGGCCCATTCGAACCAATGGCCGACGAAGGTGTCGAGATAGGAACCAGCAGTCGGCGGGCCATCCGCCGCGCCGGGAAGGAACGGGAACTGCCGCCAATCTATCCGGTGCAGCCGTTCCATTTCCCTGATGCCGTTCCACCAACTGCGTTTGCGTTCGGCGGGGGTAAGATCGGCGAACCAGCCTTCCGCATGATAACTGGGAAAGTCGGACGGCACGCGGCCGTCAATGCGATCCATCAGGAAGAAGGGCGTGCCAAGCATCGCTGAATCTGCTTCGGCGAAATCGATCCGGGGAACCTGGACATCCGACGAATCGGCCACCGCGCGCATAACACGATATTGGTGAAAGACATCGGCCAGCATTGGCACGGCGACATCGCGCTGCAACCGCGCGACGAGCGGTCGCTCGATTAACTCGGCACCTTCGCGCCAGACCGCCGTGAACAGGATCGTCCGGCTCGAAAAGCCTTGTGACGGTTCCACGACGTCCCGGATCTCGATATCGGGCGTTCCCGGCAGCCGGGTCGACAGCCAGCCGGAAAGGCGCAGCATTAGTTCCGAAGCTGTTTGGATAGGAGGTTGTCCGTTCATTGCCGCTGCCTCACCCAAGATCGATCACTCCAAGGGCGTCGATCCGCCCATTGAGATTGGCTGCTTGGGTGCGTTCCGTGACCAGGGCGAGGATGTCATCATAATGGGGATCTCCCGGTTCCAGCAGCTTTGGCCTGCCGCTTGTGCCCAGAAAGACCGGCCGCACCCTGACGCCGGTGATCGCTCCCTCTGCAATCGTCACCGAGGCTGCGAGACCTCGGCTTGTTTCGTCGAGCAACGGTGCGGAAATGCCGGAAGGCGTTTCGGCGCGCGACCAGGGCGAAATCATGGCGAACTTGCCCATGCAATAGAGGATCGCCTTGCCGCGATAGACTTCGAAGCCCTTGATAGGGAGCGGTCCCTGGCTGACGATCAGATCGACCCCGGCGTCGATGAAAGCGCGGGCCGCCTCGCGCTGATATTCGGCGATGGCGGAGGGATGCTCCAATATGCCCCAGTGACAACTCATCACGACGATATCGACCTGCGACCGCAGCGTCTTGACGCTTTCTATGACGGCATCCAGATCGTCGCGATTGACAAGGGTACGGACATCAGGCTCTACGCCCCAATTGTCCCATGACGCATTTTCGGCATAGGTGTGGCGCCGCAACGGCACGATGCCAGGTGTTCGCCGACCGGCATGGGCGCCTGGCAAAAAGCCTGAGGTGCAGGCGAGGAAACCGATGCGATGGCCGTTGCGTTCGATGATCGCGGGCTGGCGCGCAGCGGCGATGTCGATGCCTCCGCCCACCGGAGCGATCCCGGATTCCTGCAACAGGCTGATCGTCCGCAGGAACGCGCGGTAGCCCCCGTGCATCGTGTGATTGTTCGCGATCGACATGACGTCAAATCCTGCGCGGCCCATCATCCGGATGCTTTCGGGCGCGCCGGGTGCGAACAGGTCGCCCTTGTCGAAATCGTCATTGATATGCGCTTCGACGGGATGGGTATCGCCAGCCTCTTCTGCATAGGGCCATTCACAGTTGCCGAAGGTTACGTCCGCTGCGGAAAGGGCGGGAGTTACCTGATCGAACAAATCTGCCGGCGGCTCACGTGTCATCAATTGGAGATCGCCCACCGCCAACAGTTCAAGCGGAGATCGCGCATTCATTGCGTGACCTCGCGGTGAGCTTGGAACGATGCCCTCATGATATCCTCCGATCTGAGTGCAAGATCGAAAGCCGGACATCGGCATCCTCTCTCAAAGGGTGATCTTGCGCCTTTACCCTTGCTGTATTGGATGGATGAGGAAACATCGCGGGACAAGCGCCGGCCGCCTTATGTTTATGCACGAAGGATAACGGCTCCGCATAGATTGTGGCGCCTTTATCCTTCGTGCACCGGCGCAAAGGCCGTGATTACCCCTATCAAGGTGATGAAACGCGTCGAAACATAACGGCGGCGTGCATTGTTCGCGGACGGCAACCCTCTACCCTGTCCGCAAGAATGAAGGAGACCACATGACTGGCAGGTTTGAAGGTAGGGTCGCGCTTGTCACCGCGGCGGCGGACGGTATCGGAGCGGCGACGGCAAAAGCGTTTGCGGAAAATGGCGCTCGGGTGGTTCTGTCCGACATCAATACGGAATTAGGGGAAGAGCGCGCCGAGGCGTTACGCGCAGCCGGTCACTCCGCCACATTCATTCGCGCTGACGCGACCCGCGAGGAAGAAGTGGAAGCGCTTGTCCGCCGCACTGTGCTGGATCATGGCGGGCTGCACCTTGCGGCCAATGTTGTTGGAGATGGACATCCTGGAGCTTCCGGACCCGAATTCCATCAGCAGAGTCTGGAAGCGTTCGAGTATACGATCATGATATGCCTGCGTACGACCTTCCTCTGCCTGAAGCATGAGATCGCGCATATGATCGATCATGGTGGTGGGGCGATCGCGAACGTCACGTCGCTCGCGGGCATGCTTTACAACAGCTTTGGCGGGGCTGGTTACGGGTCGAGCAAAGCGGCTGTGATTCGGCTCACCAAATTCGCGGCGGTGAGCTATGCTGATCGCGGCATCAGGGTGAATTGCATAGCGCCCGGGGTCACTCCGACGCGGGCTTACTACAAGAGCGGCCCTGAACATGCAAAGGTGCTGATTGACGAGCAGGTGATCAATCAGCCAATCCGCCGTGCGATCGCAACGGAAGAACAGGCGGCAGGGATTATTTGGCTGTGCTCCGATGAGGCTTCCATGGTTACCGGCCATAATCTTCCCATCGATGGGGGTTGGACAGCGCAATATTAACCAGGCGCATTGTCGATCCTTACCGATTGGCACATAGATTATGCAGGGATGGACGGGCGGGCCTGTCTGCGAGCATCTGAGGGTGTCGAAATGGCGAACTTTCCTGCTTCCAGCGCTCGATTGCTTTTAATGCGCTATGTTCGGCGGCGTTGAAAATTTGGCCATTTCACCTGCGGCGACCATCCGCTCGTTGTATCGTCCTGCGGATGCCGATCCGTCCTGGAGTCATCGGATTTCAGATTTGGCAGCGAGGCCGGCGATTCCGCCCCTCATATGAGCATCGCTTGCCCAGACCGAGATTTTCGGATGTTCTGCCGGCAATATGAAGATAAAATGTGGAGAGGCGATGTCGTGACGGATCTTTCATATAATCGTGCGATGCTTGCATGGACCCTGGCCATGTTGTTTGTCATGAACATGATGAACTCCATGGACAGAGTTCTTTTCTCAATATTGCAGGAAATGATCAAAACCGATCTTAGGTTGAATGACTTTCAGCTCGGCTTGCTTGGGGGACCGGCTTTCGCCTTACTTTACACCTTTGCTGCATTTCCTATTGCTCGCCTCGCCGATCGCCATAATCGGGTGAACATCATCTCGATTGTTTTCTTTGCATGGAGCCTGATGACGATCGTCTGCGGCCTGGCGAGCTCCTTTCTCCATATGCTGCTTGCACGGGCAGGAGTCAGCGTTGGCGAAGCCGGATCAACTCCGTCTTCCCATTCGCTGATGTCTGATATTTTCCCACCTGCGTGGCGGATGACGGCCATTTCCGTCTTTGCAGCGGCCGCATCGGTCGGCGCGCTGCTCGCCGCGACAGGAGGGGCAGCTTTTGCCCAATATTTCGGTTGGCGGGAAACTTTCTACTTCTGCGGTGCCATCGGTATTCCGCTCGCCATTCTTTTACGAACGACCTTGCGAGAACCGCAGCGTGAAAAAGGAATGCAAGATCGGGAGCGAGTCGGCTTCATCGCGACCATCCATGCAACTCTGAGCAAGAAAAGCTTTGTAATGGTAGCGATTGCAGGCGCGCTCGCTTCATTTGCCGTCAATGCCATCAATCAATATTTCGTCTCGTTTCTGATCCGATCCCATCATATGTCGCTGACCAATGCCGGCGCCATCATGGGAATTGCCGTGGGTTGTATCGGCATTTTCTCGACATTGCTGGTCGGCCCGCTGGTCGATCGATCGCGCCGACGCTTTCCCGGAATGCGGACGTGGTTGCCTGCGGCCGGACTGATTTGGTGTGGCACCCTATATGCAACGGCATTCATGACGGAGGACACGCACATTGCCATCACGCTGTTGTTTTTGGCGGCATGCGGTCAGACTTTCTGGGTGCCCGCAATTTATACGGTGGCACAGGACGTGTCTCCCCCTGCCATGCGTTCCACTGCAGCTGCGCTTATGATCGCGATCGTTTCGATTGTCGGTTATGGCTTCGGACCGCCGCTGGTCGGGCTGGCGAGCGACACGCTCAGCCATATGGCCATGCAACAGAGCCAGCTCGATCCGCTATTCTGTGAGGTCTCGGCGACTGAAGCATGCGCCGCGGCAATTTCGAACGGGCTTCGCCTATCTCTGAGCGTAGGCGCGTTCGCGTTCATATTGGGTGGGCTGGTATTCCTATTGTCCGGCCGTACGATTGACCGTGACACCTACAGGGAACCGCAGGAGTAGAAAGGCCTGGGGGTTTCTTTAAAATGAGGTGATACCTGTCAAATCGGGCGGAATTTCCACTGGAATGATGCCTGATTCAAATTTTCGATATTGAGCGCAGCGAGCATTGCGAGACCAATAGGATATTTTTCGCGCCGCTGGCGACTAGGTGCGTCAAAGTCGGATTTCCCTGCTGTGGCCGGCGCGCAGGCCCAGCCAGCGAAATATCCATAGGATGAGCACTGCAGACGTGTTCGCGTGACGGAACACGCATAAGTCAATGATTCTGAAATTCATATATCAGGGAAGCCCGCCTTAACCGAAGCGTTGCGATCCGTATGCTCGCGCATCTCGATAACCTTCCCGTTGCGTACCCGGACCACCACATGAAAGCGGTTGATATAATCGTAATCGGGGTAGATGGCATCGGTGTGAATCAGCACTGCGGCTCGGTCCCCCTCGACTGTCATGCCTTTGACCCGTTTGCTGTAACGGATGGGCGGGTTTGCCTTTGCTGTCGCCATCATTTGCGGCGTCAACTTGGCGAAAAACGCAAACATGTCATCATATCCGCGGCCATTGACCCACCATCGATAGTTCGGGGCTACCAGATCGCGTGACAAATTTTGTGGACCGGGCTCCAAAAATGCTTTGGCAATTGCGCGTGTCCGCTCTTCATCGATCTCAGACGATGCAGCTTGCCCGAACGGCTGCAAGCCGGGCGGCGCAATCTGCGACGTTTTGAATCGCGGCGCGCGTACTCGGGGATCGGTCCATTCGTGCACACCGACTATCTTGCCGTCCCTGCACTGGAAAAGATGGTGATAGACGATGAACACAGGCGCGCCGTCCCGGATGGTGGCAGTCTCATATTCGACCGCCACCCGATCATCCTCAGCTGCAATGCCGATGATGGAAGACACTCTGCTTATGTCCGGTGTAAAGCGACGCTGGTTGATCGCCGTGATCAGGTCGCGGTCGAAATCGCCGCGTGACACGATCCACCATTTGACCTCCGGAGAAACAAGGGAATCCAGTTGCGCCATATCGCCGCGATCTGTGGCGTCGATATAGGACTTCACCAACTGCTTGTTACTATCACGACCAGAAGGATCGGAATTGGAGGCGCGCGCGCGGCTGGCAGCAGCCAGCGACGAGGCAAGGAAGGGTGCCGTTAATCCAAACTGAATCAGCCGTCGTCGGGTGTGCGTCATCAACAGGAACATCCTTTCCAAAACCAAGAAGCAGCTTTGCGCGCGCCTGCCATCAGGTCCGTGTAAGCCTATTTCACGCTGCCGTCGGTAGCTGGGCTTCAGGGTCCATCATGCCGACACCCCACCCCGGCGTCGCTCCCACATAAAGGGCATTGATAAGGACCGCGCGCCGAGCCGCTTCCTCATCCTTCCGGATCATAGCAACGAACGTGGCAAGTCCCATCGCCTCCAATCCGAAATTGAGAACTGAACTCCAATGGAGGGCCTCGTTGAAATAGGCGTCTGACCATTTGTCGTTGGACTCGCCGCCCCAGGTTTTCAGTCCGTGAAGTACAGCCCTCTTCCACAGGTCCCTCAGATTCTCCTCGCCTGTCTGGCCAACGATGATCTTTTCGTATGTTTCCGGATCGGTATTGACGGCTTCTTCGAAATTCGAACGCCACTGCCTTAGATAGAGAGGTGTGGGCAAATCATAATCGACGCGCATGAAATCGCGGGTATTGATCCGCACGGCGCTGGGCTTCGCCGGCCGCTGCGGCCGCCTGCGGCCAACCGGCGGATCTTCGGTCTTCACGACCTGCACGCCGGCATTATAGGCCATTCCATGCACTGGCCCGGTAGTGGAATTGTCACGGATGAGTGCTGGCAGCACGTTAAGGCAACTCTCTGCGCCGCCCCGAAGAGCTGTCAGCCGCTGCGTCATTTTGTCGGCCATATCCTGCTTGCCCTTGGCAAGGAACGCGGCAGCCTGCGACATTATCGCGCTCTGGTCGGCGGGGGCGCTATCCCACTTCCGACGAAGGTCGCGCAGTTCGATCCCGCCCCAGACGCTGGAAGCATAAATCGCCCACGCTTGCTGGCCGATATCGTCGGGGGACACTTTCCCATCCATGATGGGCCCTGACAGACGATCGGTCATCCAACCATTGAAGCCCAGCCAATAGACTTCCTGGCTGGGAAGTTTGGCCGCGACTGGCGCGAATTCGGCGACCAGCGTTTCCATCAGTTCGGGTGCTTCCGGCATGACCTTGGCCAAGCTGGGAATCATGGGCGCTTTACCAGCAAATCGTGACATCGACGTATCTCCGGGCCTTTTAATTGATGAAGTGCTGGACTTAGCCAAGGCAGCAGACGGCAGACTCAATGCTCCGAGCCCGAGCAGCCCGCCCGTTAGAATCTTCCGCCGGTCATATTCTGTCATTTGGCCTCTCCATGGTGATTACGCCCTTTCCTACATTGTGCAGCGGATGACGCGTATTGGCGACAGCATCATCCTTGGTGCCGTCAGAAACGGTAATTGATCGCGACGCCATAGGTTCTCGGTTCGCCCCAGATGGATGTCGCGAAGCCGAAACTGCCAAGCGCGTTACTCTTCGATACGGCATAAAGCTTGTTTGCGATGTTCTTTATAAACGCCTGCACACCGAAGCCCGTGCCCAGAACATTGCTCGCCGACAACTGGGCGTTCCAGATACTGAACGCGGACTGAGTGTTGAATGGATCGATCCGGTTGTTGAGAGTGGCGTCCAACTGGTTGAAGTCCTCGAAGTAGATCACGCTCTGGTAAGACCAGGTCACCGACGCAGTCAGTCGCTCGGCGACTTTGGCATCGATGGGAACATGATAGGCGGCGGTGACGCTGCCTGTGTATTTGGGTGCCTGCGCTAATGCATTGGCAGTCAGGTCGGCAAACTGTCCTGGGGCAAGTTCAGTTTGGAAATTGGTGTATTTCGCATCGAGATATGTTCCTGAAGCCGACAAATCGAGTTGCCCCAAATGAATATCGCCCTGGATTTCGATGCCCTGAACCTTGGCTGCGGACGCGTTACGGATATAGGCTGCCGGAACGTTGTCCACAAATGCGGTTATGCGTCGCTGAATGCCGCTATATTTGCTACGAAAGGCTGAGATATTGGCGCGGATCGGTACGCCGCCCAGGCGGAATTCGCTCTTCGCGCCGATTTCGATATCGTCAAGTTTCTCAGTATCATATGGTACGGGCGGGGTCGTGTTGACGCCGCCGCCATTGAACCCGCGGCGGGCAGTGCCATAAACGAGGATGTTCGGGGCGACGTTATAGTCCAGTCCAAAAGTCCAGCTAGGCTCGCGAAACTCGACCGAAGCACGGAATGTACAAGTCGCGATATCCACTGCGGGGTTTGTCGCTGGGAAGCTGCATAGTCCGCCGGTAAAATCGACGCTTCGAACATCCTTGGTCTGCCAAGTGTAACGAGCGCCGGCCGTTACATTCAACCTGTCCGTAACCGCATAGGTGGCTTGGGCGAAGATGGCTTTGTTCTCGTCAATGTTCGTAGTGTCTCTGACGATCGGATCGAGTGGTCCCGGGGCGGCCGATCGGAAGAAATTTCCGCCGTCGGCCCGGTCGTTGCTGTAATAAGCGCCCACGATCAATTTGAGGCGAGAAATATCTGCCTGGACCTGCACTTCATTCGAAACATGGCGGGTTTTGGAAATGTAATTGGATTGGAGAGAATCGAAGATAGTTCCGTCGCCATCCGACGTCCGATTGGCCTTTAGATGCCAGTAACCGAAGATATTCTTGATGGTGATCTGATCGTTGAGCGCGAAGGACGTAATATTCGTCGCTCCCCATGAATCCGTCAACGACCGCCCTTGATAGGGGTTTGCTGTCTCGAACGGCCCGAGCTTACTCTCGGTTGCAAAGAATAGCTCAAAGCTGGGCAGGCCCAGGGTTGTCGTCAATGGAGGGCGATATTTGCAGGCGCCGAGGGTCAGCAACTGGCCGATACTCGGAGTGCCAGGGCAAGGCGAAATGGCTGTAATTTTTTTGTAGGAAGGCTCTTCGTCGGCATAGAAGCGATCGATCGTCAGGAGATTTTCGAATCCTTCGATGGGATCGAACAAGAGCGAGATACGAAAGCTGCTATAGTCTTCGCTGTCCTGGTTCCGCAGCGTCGGACCCGGGATGTTGCTCACATATTTGGTCAGGCCTGCCCGCTTCTTGAATTGCCCCGCCGCACGTAGGGACAAACTGTCGGTCAATGGCACGTTGAACATGGCCTGTCCCCCGATCATGTCGCGGTTACCCGCCTGCAGTTCGACGAAGCCTTCCGTCTGATGTGTTGGGCGAGCTGGCTGGATCAGGATGGCGCCCGCCGTGGTATTCGTGCCGAACAGCGTTCCCTGCGGGCCTTTCAGGACCTGAATGTTCTGCAAGTCGTACAGCGTGCGGTTGGCGGCATCCGAACTCACGGGCACTTCGTTGAAATAGAGAACAACGCCGTTAGAGCGCAAACCTCTGAGCGAGAAATTTGCCGATTGGCGGCCCGAAGTGCCGGCACTGACCCGCAGGGTGGGAACAAGAAATTGGACCTCACTGAAATCCGTAATCTGCCTGCTTTTCAGTTCTTCTCCGGATACTGCGGAAATCGTGACCGGCACATCCTGTGCCGCCTCTGATCTCCGCCGCGCCGTCACCACAATATCTTCAAAATCGCTTGCTGCGGTTTTCCCCTCCAGCGACCGCCTATCCTCCATCGCTGTTGTGCTATTTTCATTTGATTGCGCGAAAAGATTGCCGCTCATCATTATCGAGCAACCGAGCAGTACAGTTTTCACCAACATGGCGGCGCCAAGGCGAGCACTACGGTCATTCGATGCGATGCATGCGTTCGTGGCGGTTATATTTGGGCGAATACTGTACTCAATCACTATAAATCCCCTCACAAAATCATTTAAGTAATTAATAATAAATTGCTATAATTATTACAATATATGTACAGAATAATACTTGATCCAATTATGAATTTTCGGCCAGCCCGGAAAAAGGGGCTGTAAGTGCAAAGCCGTTTCCCAACAACCGAAAATCGGGCAACGGCCGTTTTATCTCCGTTGTTGCAAGGCGCGAAGCGATCCGTAACCTGATGGCTGCCGTAGAGCGGAGATATTCCTACCATTTAGGAGATTTGTATGAGCGTAGAAGCTGAGACCAAGATCCGCGAGTTTCTATCAGTGTTCCACACCGGTAGCTTGGATACGAAACAGTTGAGTAGCTATTTTGCCGAAAGCGCGACCTATTTGCATAGGGCCAGACACGCCGAACCTCTGCGCGGGCGTTCTGCCATTATAGAGGAATTGGAACAGCAATTCACGCGGTACAGCGACTGCGCTTGTCAGATACATGCCATAGCTTCTACCGATCGTCAGGTGTTTACCGAACGGACAGACGAAGTGGTGATGTGCAGAGATGGCAAACGCGTGTCCGTTCTGCTGTGCGGCATATTCGATCTGGATATGGAATATCGCATTACCAATTGGCGTGAATACTGGGATATGGATGACGTTCTAAAGCAGACGAGCGATGTCGGCGCTTAATGTAAACGGAGCCTGGAGGCCACTGCCTGCTGCCAGCGATGCAACCATCATCGCGGCATGGGCGTGCCTTTCCCATCTATTTATCGAACGATT
>Ga0182743_1000569_pt1 | contig 44348 bp, 38 predicted proteins | sample eDN3rd30CKraftOP_FD_128522 | JGI IMG/M metagenome (GOLD analysis project Ga0182743, IMG submission 128522) | Enriched Organic Plus compost microbial communities from Emeryville, California, USA - eDNA 3rd pass 30_C Kraft OP (version 2) (version 2) ... | reverse complement strand
GCATTCGTTTCGCTTCCCTGATCGAGGAACATCGGGGCGTGGCGTTAGTGCCAGAGGCGAAAGCGGACGATTTCTCTCTGATGCTGTACACATCGGGTACGACTGGAAAGCCCAAGGGCGTGCCCCGTCGTCATCGCCACGAGCGTGCCGCCGCGCTGGCCCATGTCGCGCAGAATCTCTATGGCCGCGGTGAGCGCACATTGGGTGTGATGCCGCTATATCACACCATGGGCGTGCGTTCGCTGCTGGCCATGGCGCTGGTAGATGGGTTTTTCGTGTGCATGCCGAAGTTCGATCCTGCGTTGACTCTGCAGGCGATCGAAGAGCACCGTTTGAGCTGTCTGTACCTGGTTCCCACGCTGTATCACGACATGTTGACCTGCCTGGAACAACGCAAGACCGACGTTTCGTCTGTCAGCAAGCTCGGTTTCGCGGGCGCACCGATGCACGACGCGTTGCTCCAGCGCCTGGATCGTGTGTTCGAACCAAAATTGTTCGTCAATCACTACGGCTCCTCAGAGGTTTACACCTTTGCGGTCGATGCCGATGCAACCCGTAAACCAGGCAGTGCCGGCAAGGCCGGTATCAACACTCGGCTACGTGTCATTGCGCTGGGTGCGGACGATCCGGATACGCTCGCTGCTCCCGGAGAGGAGGGCCAAATCATTGTGGACCTCGCAGGCGATGAAGCGTTCGAGGGATACTGGAACCGTCCGGACGCCGACGCCAAATCCATTCGCAATGGATGGTATTGCACGGGTGATACGGGTTACATCGATGGCGACGGTGATCTATTCGTCACAGGGCGCGTGGACGACATGATCATCAGCGGCGGTGAGAACATCTCTCCCGTCGACATCGAGTCGGTGCTGTCGTTGCATCCCGCGGTTGACGAAGTGACGGTCGCGGGTATGCCGGACGAGCGGTGGGGGCAGCGCGTCGTCGCCTTCGTCAAGCGCAAAGCTTCGGTGGACGCCACCGAATTGGACGCGCATTGCCGCAGCTCCGACCTGCTGAATTTCAAGCGGCCGCGTGAATATGTGTTCGTCAATGAGATTCCAAAGTCGCCGGTAGGCAAGGTGCTGCGCCGCAAGCTGACCGCGGGTGAGTACGTGGCCGATACGACTGCCACCTCTGGATCCCAATAGCCGGTCACCCGGCACTGCCCATTACAACGTCGAATTGAACATCATGAATTCTGAAGCTCGAAAAACCGTACACACTGACCTGCGTGGCTGGCTCAGTCACTTGTCCGCCACAGACCGGCTGACCGTCATCAAGCCGGGAGCTGCCCTCGAACATGAACTCGTGGCGATTGCCAAGCTCCTGGACGGCCGGCAGGCAGCCTATTTTCCGCAGCCCGATGGCCACAGTGTTCCCGTCGTCTCTGGCTTTATGGCACGCCGTTCATGGATTGCAGAGGCCATGGGGGTATCGGAATCCGAGCTGCTGGCGACCTTCCGCGAGGCTGCCGAGCAGCCATTGCCGAGCCAGTTGGTCACGCAGGCGGAGGCATCTTGTCAACAGGTGGTGCATCGGCAGCCCGATGTGCGCGCAGTGCTGCCGATTCCGACCCACAGCGAACATGACAACGGCCCGTACATTACGGCGGGTATGGTGATTGCCCGCAATCCCGCGACGGGCGTGCAGAACGTATCCATCAACCGTATTCAGGTGCATGGCAAAGATCGCATGGCGATCCTGATGCTGCCGCGTCATCTATATGCCTTCTATAAAGAGGCCCAGCGTCGCGGAGAGGATCTGCCGATTGCGATCGTCATCGGCGCCGATCCTTTGACATTGTTGGCCTCGCAGGCGATTACGCAGATTGACTACGACGAGCTGGAAATCGCCGGCGCATTGCATGGCAGTCCGTTGCGTGTGGCGCAGTGCCTGACCAACAATGTGCATGTGCCCGCCGATGCGGAAATCGTCATCGAGGGCCGTATTTTATGTGACGAGCGGGAGATGGAAGGCCCGTTCGGCGAGTTCCCCCGCTACTACAGTGCGCGCGAACAGCGCGAGGTCATCGCCGTCGATGCGATTACCCATAGGCAGGCACCCATATTCCATACCATCGTGCCGGCAGAGATGGAACACCTGTTGCTGGGTTCCATTCCGCGTGAGGCCACATTGCTTGCTCATCTGCAACGCAGTTTCCCGAACGTCCTGGACGTGCATCTGTCGATAGGCGGGGTAGGGCGTTATCACCTCTACGTCAAATTGCGCAAGACGCATGAGGGACAGCCAAAAAATGTCATCTTGTGTGCCTTTGGCGCCCACTATGACATCAAACAAGTCATCGTCGTGGACGAAGATGTCGAGGTCCACGAGCCCCAGCAAGTCGAATGGGCTGTGGCGACGAGGTTTCAGGCGGACCGCGATATGGTGGTGATCAGCGGCGCGCAAGGTTCCGCGCTGGATCCGTCGACCACGGTGGGTGCTGGCGACGGCGTTGCTCCCGTGCACGAGCAGGGCTTGAGCGCAAAGCTCGGCCTGGACGCCACGCGACCGGTGGTCTATCACGAGCATACCTTCACCCGAGTGCGCGTGCCCGGTGAGGATTCGATAGATCTCACGGCCTGGATCGAGCCGGGGCGCCGTGTCGATTTCACTTCATTGGCCCAATCATGATCGAGCCTATTCGCAGGCGCTTGATCGTTGCCATTACCGGCGCCAGCGGCGCTATCTATGGTGTGCGGATCCTGCAGGAGCTGCGTCGCCATCCCGAATGGGAAAGCCATCTGGTGATGTCCAGTTCGGGCGCGCTGACCGCTGCGCAGGAGCTGTCGATGAAGCGTTCCGAGATAGAACGCCTGGCCGACGTGGTGCATAGCGTCAAGGATATCGGTGCATCGATATCGAGCGGATCGTTTGCCACCGACGGCATGGTGATCGCGCCTTGTTCGATGAAAACGCTGGCCTCTGTCGCACTGGGCATGGCGGACAACCTGGTCAGCCGTGCCGCGGACGTTGCCCTCAAAGGGCGGCGTCGCGTGGTGTTGCTGGCGCGCGAGACGCCGTTGAATCTGGCGCATCTGCGCAATATGACCAGCGTGACCGAAATGGGGGCAATAGTTTGTCCTCCCGTTCCCGCTTTTTATAACCAACCCAAATCCCTGGACGATGTGGTGAATCACACGGTGGGACGTGTGTTGGATTTGTTCGGTATCAAGCACACCCATCTGCTAGAGCGCTGGGATGGGCTGCGCAAACCCTTAGTAAACCAGGACGTCTGACATCTTCGATCGACGGCCTGTTTCGATCAACGCATTACGGATTTCATTTCGAAGGAGTTTTACTGTCATGACCAATCTGCGACATCCCGCTCAAGATCTGCTGGCGAATATCGACGGATTTCGCGTTGAAATCAACGAGGAAAAGCAGCGTGCCGACATCATTTTGAGCCGGCCCCCATTGAATGTCATCTCCATGCCGCAACGTGACCAACTGCGCGTGGTCTTTGAGGCATTGGACGAGGACGAGCGTGTGCGCGTCATTGTCTTGCGTGCCGAGGGAGAACACTTTTCCAGCGGCGGCGATATCAAGGGATTTCTCGAGGCGTCCCCGGAACATGTGTCAAAGCTGGCCTGGAATATTGCAGCGCCAGCTCGTTGCAGCAAACCTGTGGTCGTGGCGAATCGCGGCTATTGCTTTGGCGTCGGTTTCGAAATCTCGCTGGCATGCGACTTCCGTATCGCCAGCGAGACGACGCTATACGCCTTGCCGGAGCAAAAGCTGGGTCAGATTCCGGGCTCGGGCGGGTCGGCACGTTTGCAGAAAATGGTCGGCATTACGCGCACCAAGGACGTGGTCATGCGTTCCCGCCGTATCAGTGGGCAGCAAGCCTACGATTGGGGGCTGGCAACTGAGGTGGTGCCCGATAGTGAGCTTGAGGCTGCGACCGACAAACTAGTGGCTGAGTTGGTGGCGTTTTCGCCCATTGCTCAACGCACGGCGAAAAAATTGCTCAATGACACCGAGGATGCATCATTATCGGCCTCTATCGAGCTGGAGGGCCACTGCTATAGCCGTCTGCGCAGCTCGGACGATTTCCGTGAGGGCGTCGAGGCATTCCATGGCAAGCGTGCACCGAAGTTCCGCGGCAGCTAAGAAAGGAACATCGAGATGGACACCGTCATGGGCGAGTTCGATTATGTGATTGTGGGCGGCGGTTCAGCCGGTTGCGTATTGGCTCGCCGGTTATCAGAGCGTCCCGATTTCCGTGTCGCCTTGATCGAAGCCGGCGAAGACACGCCGCCAGGCGCCGAGCCGGCTGAGATTCTGGATAGCTATCCCATGCCGGTGTTCTGTGGTGACCGTTGGATCTGGCCCGAACTGACCGCTGCCGCGACGCGTGATGCGACGCGCAGAGTCTATGAGCAAGGGCGTGTGATGGGGGGCGGTTCCAGCATCAATGTCCAATCAGCCAACCGCGGCTTGCCGCGCGACTACGACGGCTGGGCACAGGACGGTGCGCAGGGATGGGCGTGGAACGACGTGCTGCCTTACTTCCGCAAACTGGAGCGTGACCTGGATTTCCCTGATCACCCGATGCACGGCGGCGATGGCCCCATTGCGATACGCCGCATAGCACCGCGTGAGTGGCCGCCATTTTGCGAGGCCTTTGCCAAAGGCCTGCGCAGTCAGGGCCTGCCGCTGATGCAGGATCAGAATGCGGAATTCGGGGATGGTTTTTTCCCGGGCGCATTTTCCAATGAAAATGACCGTCGTGTATCGGCAGCCACAGGCTATCTGGATGAAGCCACGCGGCGCCGTCCCAATTTGGCGATATATGCCAGGACGCAGGTTCTGCGTTTGTTGATGGAGGGCGTCAGGGCCAATGGCGTCATCGCGCGGGACGCTGCGGGGCAGCGCTTTACCTTGCAGGCGCGCGAGGTCATTGTCTGCGCCGGTGCATTGCAATCGCCGGTCTTGTTGATGCGTGCAGGTATTGGCGACGCAGCGAGCCTGTCGCGCTTGGGTATTTCCAGCACGGTGCATTTACCCGGTGTCGGCCAGCAATTGCAGGATCATCCCTCACTGACGTTCTGCCATTTTCTCGCCCCGCAGTTTCGTGTGCCTCTGCAGCGCCGGCGTGCCAGCATGATGGCTGCACGTGTGAGCTCGGGCGTCCCTGATTGCGAGAACTCCGATCTGTACTTATCCAGCGCAACGCGAGCCGCCTGGCACGCACTGGGTAATCGCCTCGGCCTGTTTTTCCTGTGGTGCAACCGGCCTTATTCGCGTGGCCGGCTTGCACTGACATCGCCCGATCCCGATGTGCCGCCCCAAGTCGACCTGAACCTGCTGGACGATCCGCGTGATCTGGCGCGTTTGATGCAGGGGGTCAGGGTGCTGGCCAATACGGTTCGAGCCAGTGGATTGGGCCAAGACGAAAGGGATTTCTTTCCTGCCGCTTTTTCACCCCGAGTCAAGGCGCTCAGCCGCTATACCCCAGCCAATGAGCGTTTGACGCGGGTTTTAGGTCTTGCGCTCGATGCTCCTGCACCGTTGCGCCGAGCGTTGATCAGCCGGTCGTTCAACGGCGGACGCAGAATGTCGGATCTGTTGGGCAATGAGCAAGAACTGGCCGCCTTCATCCGCCGCCAGGTATTTGGCGTGTGGCATGCCAGTGGCACGTGCCGCATGGGATTGGCGACAGACCCTCGAGCCGTGACCGACAACCAAGGCCGCGTGCATCGCACGCACGGACTGCGTGTCGTCGATGCCTCATTGATGCCACGCCTGCCCTCGGCCAATACGAACATTCCAACCATCATGATCGCCGAAAAGATCGCCGACGCCATCCGTTGATGGAGATAGAAGAAATTTTCGTCGCAACGAAGTCAATCATCCAAAGGAGCAAAAGATGTCTACAAGCGTGCAGCAGTCTGCGCCGCAGAGCGAGGCGGGCGACAACAGGCAAGTGGCAGGAGCCGTAATCGCCTCGTGCATGGGATGGGCACTGGATCTGTTCGATCTGTTCGTATTGTTGTATGTGGCGCCGGTAGTAGGACGCTTATTTTTCCCGTCGGAACACGCCATGCTATCGCTGGCTGCCGTATACGCCTCCTTTGCGGTGACGTTATTGATGCGGCCGCTGGGCTCTGCATGGTTCGGCTCCTACGCTGATCGAAAGGGGCGCAAGGGCGCCATGATCGTAGCCGTGGTAGGCGTTGGTTTCTCTACCGCGGCGTTTGGTCTGTTGCCGACGGTGGCTCAGGTTGGCCTACTGGCGCCGGTTTTGTTTATTGTGTTGCGGTTGGTGCAGGGCGTCTTTGTCGGCGGTGTGGTTGCGTCGACACATACGATTGGCACAGAATCGGTCGCGCCGCGCTATCGCGGAGCAGTGTCGGGTCTGGTCGGGGGTGGTGGCGCAGGCATTGGTGCGCTGCTGGCGTCTCTGGTCTATATGGCGATGTCGCACATATTTCCTGGAGAACAATTTGATGTCTGGGGATGGCGCTGCATGTTCTTTACAGGCATCATCAGTTCGGTACTGGGCCTGTTTATTTTCAATCGCCTCGAGGAATCTCCGCTGTGGAAAAAGGTCGCCGCCGAGAAGGCTGCGCGCGCGCAGCAGGCTCGTCATGATGTGCTGGCGGGTACTGTGCAATCGCCCTTGCGTACGCTGTTCTCCGGCGAGTATCGTTCGGTGCTGCTGGTCAATTTGCTGTTGACTATCGGCGGCGGCAGCGGCTACTACCTCACCTCGGGCTATTTGCCGACTTTTCTCAAAGTGGTCAACCAGGCGCCTAGCGATGTTGCTGCGAACATTCTGATGGCGTGTTCTGCCAGTGTGGTCGTCGTATCGATCATTGTTGGCCATCTGAGCACTTTCATAGGCCGAAAACGGGCGTTCCTGGCAGTAGGCGTGCTGCAGATTTTTGGTTTGCCCGCCCTATATTCCGCGATGCAGACCGCACAAACTCCCATGGCTCTGGGCGTCTATGCTGTGCTGTTGGCCGGTCTGGGTTGCGCCAGCTTTGCGCCTATTCTCATTTTTCTGAACGAGCGTTTTCCGACTTCGATTCGAGCTACGGGTACAGGCTTGTCGTGGAATATAGGTTTTGCAATAGGCGGCATGATGCCGACGTTCGTGTCGCTGGTCGCGGCTACGCCTGCTGATCTGCCTTCGACGCTGGGCATATTCGCCGGCGCCATCAGCGCATTGTTTGTCCTGGGCGCGTTGATCATTCCAGAGACCGTTGGCCGTCTGGAACATACGACGCCTGCTCAGACAAAGGCCTGACATGTGGTGCACGCCCAGCGCGTTGTCAATTGCGGATCTGCAGCGTGCCGCTCAACGGCGCCTGCCGCCCAGTATCTATGGCTATGTACACGGCGGCAGCGAAGATCAAACCGCCATGCAGGCAAACCGCGATGCATTTTCCCGCTGGCGGTTTCTGCCTCGGCCGCTGGTCAATGTGTCACAGCGGCGCTTTGGCGTCACATTGTTCGGCCAGCGATACAACGCCCCTCTGGGGATCAGCCCCATGGGCGTCGCCGGCCTGTGCGCTTTCGAGGGCGACGTGGCTTTGGCCCGTGCGTCGTATGAAGCGGGGGTTCCATTCATCTTGAGCGCAGCGTCCACCACTCCATTGGAAAAGGTCGCTCAAGCGAATCCGGACATGTGGTATCAAGGTTATTTACCTGCCGATCAGCACGTCATCGAGCCCTTGTTGAGTCGCGTGCGGGATGCCGGAGTCAAGGTGCTGGTGGTAACGGTAGACGTTCCCATTGCCTCAGCGCGTGAGAACGAATTGCGCAATGGCTTCAGTATTCCACTCAAACTATCGCCACGCTTGATCTGTGGCGGCATGATTCGGCCGCGCTGGTTAATGTCGACTTTTGCGCAGACCCTGCTAAAGCGCGGCATGCCGCATTTCGAGAATTTCGCCGCACAGCGTGGCGGTCCCATCATCGCCGCTGCCAAAGGCGATCACAGAGCCGGCCGCGCGGCGATGACCTGGAATGACATCGCTTGGATCCGCGACCGTTGGCCGGGCACGCTGTTGGTAAAGGGAATCTTGCGTGCACAGGATGCACAGCATGCTCATTCTTTGGGCTTGGACGGAATATTCGTATCCAACCATGGAGGGCGCCAGCTAGATGGCGCCGTTGCTCCTTTGGATGCGTTGCCGGAAATCGTAGCTGCCGCGCCGGGGCTGACTGTCTTGCTCGATAGTGGCGTGCGCCGCGGCACCGATGTGCTAAAGGCGATGGCGCTAGGCGCCCATGCCGTGTTCATCGGCCGTGCTGCCATGTACGGCTTGGCAGCGGGCGGACAGAGAGGCGTTGCCCAGGCATTGGCCTTGTTGACTCGCGAAATCGATGTAGATCTTGCGCTCTTGGGGTGTCCTGATATCGCCGATTTGAGCCCCGCCTATTTGTGCCGTGCTGACCTGCCTGTGAGCACCGGGCTGAACCCGCCGAATGCATTGATGCCTGCCGTGCCGGCGGCGTTTTTTTAAAAATCAAGGAGATGCTATGAATGTTCCCGCCAGCACAACCGTATCCCGTACGGGTGGACAAGTTTTGATTGATAGTCTGCGGATTCACGGCGTAGACACGGCGTTTTGTGTGCCAGGGGAAAGCTTCCTCGCCGCCATCGATGCGTTCTATGAACGCCAGGACGTGATGCAATTGGTCGTTTGCCGCCAGGAGGGGGGCGCTGCTCATATGGCAGAAGCCTATGGCAAACTCACCGGCCGTCCTGGCATTTGCTTTGTGACGCGCGGGCCAGGGGCAACCAATGCCAGCATAGGTATTCACACTGCCCGGCAGGATTCCACGCCGTTGATCGTCTTTGTCGGGCAGGTAGCGCGAGATTGTTTCGGACGCGAGGCGTGGCAGGAAATCGACTATCGCCACATGTTCGGCCACATTGCCAAATGGGTCGAGCAGATCGACGATCCCCGCCGTATTCCGGAATACATTAGCCGAGCCTTTCATATCGCCATGTCGGGGCGGCCGGGGCCCGTGGTATTGGCGTTACCTGAGGACATGTTGGCAGAACAGGTGGTGGTGGCGGACGCGCCCGCCTATCGTTTGGCGCAGGCGGCTCCTTCTGTGCAAGCGATGACCGAGCTCAATGCCATGCTGATGCGCGCACAGCGGCCTCTCGTGCTGTTAGGCGGCGGCGGCTGGACGGCCGAGGCCAGTGCACAAGTGGCCACGTTTGCTCAGGCGTTTCAATTGCCTGTCGCTTGCGCGTTTCGCCGCCAGGACCTGATCGACAATTGCCACGACCGTTATATCGGTGAAGCGGGACTGGGAATGGATCCCAAACTGGCCAAACGCATCGCAGACGCGGACCTGGTGCTTGCCATCGGCCCGAGACTGGGCGAGACCACGACAAACGGCTATGCCTTGTTTGACGTGCCGCGGCCGCGCCAGAGGCTTATTCATGTCCATGCCGATGCAGAGGAACTGGGACGTGTCTATCAAGCAGATCTGGCCATCAATGCTGGTATGGAGCCTTTCGCCATGCAATTGGCGCAGTTGCCTACGCCTGCCGATTGCAACTGGTCATCTTGGACGGAGGACGCTCGCACCGACTATTTGCGCAACCTCGAGCCCACGTCCATGCCGGGCGATGTGAACCTGGCAGAGGCCGTCAAATATCTGCGTGATACCTTGCCGGCAGATAGCATCATTACAAACGGTGCGGGCAACTACACCCTCTGGGTACAACGCTTTTATCAGTATCGCGGCATACGCACCCAACTGGCTCCCACCAGTGGCACGATGGGCTACGGGGTGCCAGCCGCTATCGCGGCCAAACTGTGCCATCCAGAGCGGACGGTAGTTTGCTTTGCCGGAGACGGATGCTTTCTCATGAACGGCCAAGAGATGGCGACAGCGGTGCAGTATGGCCTGAATGTGATCTTTATCGTGGTCAACAACGCCATGTATGGCAGCATTCGCATGCACCAGGAACGCCACTACCCGGGGCGAGTGTGCGCCACGGATTTACATAATCCGGATTTCGTGACCTTGGCGCACGCCTATGGCGTTGCCGGGGAGCGGGTCGAGCGCACCGAGGATTTTGCCGCGGCTTTTGAGCGGGCACAGGGGGCAGGGCGGCCGGCGCTGATCGAGCTCTGCATCAGTCAGGATGCCATTTCGCCTCGCACGACCCTGACGGCTTTACGAGCGCAGGCGCAAAAGTAGACAACTCTACGGGCTTTCGCTTGACCACCTGGCAGCCAAAAAAACGGCTCTTTTTTATAGTCTCTATGTCAATACATATCGGCGTTTCATTCTGAAATGCCCGGATGTGCCGTTATTTTGTGCGACATTGATGGTAGATAACGAATTTAGACGGAATTTTCGCTGAGCTTGATATGCGTCGCCGTATTACAACATTTCAGCTCTTGTTCAGATTAATGTAAATCATTTTTATTTAGCATTCGATTCGCTGTTAGATGTAATCCGTAGTAACGGCCGCGCCTCCAGGCACGGACGGGTCGTCTATTCCCACGAGAAGCCGAATGCAATACATAAAAAACCGAAAATGCGCTCCGGTGCGTCCGCTGAGCCAGGGCTCCCTAGCGGGCAGCGCTGCCGCCTCTGTTCTGGCGACGCTCATGCTGAGCCAACCGGGCGCCGCCATGGCCCAGACCGCGGGGTCTGACGTCAAGACGCTGTCGCCTGTCAAAGTCATTGGTGAGGACACCAATTCCTACAAAGTCAACAAGCTCGAGTCCGCAAAGTTCACGCAGCCTCTGGTCGATACGACGCAGACGGTGCAGGTAGTGACCGAACAGATGATGAAGGACCAGCAGGCTACAACGCTGACCGAAGCGATGCGTAATGTGGCGGGAGCGGGCACGTTTTATGCCGGAGAGAACGGCAACACGTCCACGGGCGATGCTATTTATCTGCGCGGCTTCGATACGTCCAACAGCATTTATGTCGATGGCATCCGCGATACAGCGAGCGTGCGCCGTGACATGTTCAACACCGAGGCCGTCGAGGTCATCAAGGGCCCGTCGGGTTCCGATTACGGCCGCAGCGCACCGAGCGGCTCAATCAACCTGGTCAGCAAACAGCCCAAACTCGAGGACAGCTTTGATGCCAGCGTAGGCATCGGCAGCGCGCGATACAAGCGCTCAACCTTGGATTGGAACCAGACGATTGGCGAAACCTCGGCCTTCCGGCTGAACATGATGGGCATGAAGTCCGATGTGGCGGGCCGCGACCAGATCGAGAACAACCGCTGGGGTGTCGCTCCGTCGTTCGCTTTTGGCCTGGGTACCGACACCCGGGTCTATCTGGATTTCATGCACGTCAAGCAGACCAACATCCCTGACGGAGGCGTGGTGACGATCGGCTTGCCTGGCTACAGCGCCCCTAGCAACGCGTTGTCGTTCCTGAACGATGCGGACAAGGTCGACACCAATAATTTCTACGGCACGCAGTCGGACCACGACTATTCGACGACCGACATGGCGACCCTGCGCCTGGAGCACGATCTCAACGAGAACGTGACGCTGCGCAACGTGACACGCTGGTCGCGCACCAAACAGAACTATCTGTTGACTTCGTTCATGGCTGGCGCATCAAATCTGACCATCGGTGATCCCAACGATCCATCGACCTGGTACATGTCGCGCTCTGCGAACCAGAAAAATTCCAACAACCGTATCTGGACCAACCAGACCAACTTGACGGCGAAGTTCAATACGGGTTCGCTCAAGCACGATCTGAGCACCGGTGTCGAGTTCACGCGGGAGATGCAGGACACCTACGGCATGACTGCGCCGACCTACCCTGCCGTCAATATCTACCACCCAGACAACAGCATCAGCGCCAATGGCATTCACAACAATGGAGCGGACTCTCACGGCACTACGGACACGTTCGCCATTTATGCCTTTGACACCATCGACCTGACAGACAAGTGGCAGATAAACGGTGGTATGCGTCTGGACCACTATCGCACCAAATACGATAGTGCCACGGCTTGCGGCGGCACAGGCCGAAATCCCGTCGCCTGCAATGGCGCGCCGACGGGAACACCCATCATGACTGTCGACGAACGCATTTCCGGCAATCTGGTGAACTGGAAACTAGGCACCCTGTATCGCGTTGCGCCCAACGGCAATATCTACGTGAACTATGGTGTTTCGCAACAGCCTCCAGGCGGTTCGAATTTCCAGCTTGCGGCCGAAGGCAGCGGCAATAGCGCCAACCGCGTTGACTTCGCACCGCAGAAAGCCAAGACCGCCGAGCTGGGAACCAAATGGGAACTCTTTGATCGCCAACTGCTGCTCAGTGCAGCCTTGTTCCGCACCGAAGTCGACAACGAAATACAGCAGGACGTGGATGGCACCTACAGCCAGACCGCGAAAAAACGTGTCCAGGGCCTGGAGCTGGGCGCCAGCGGCCAGATCACAGAGAACTGGTCGGTGAGTGCAGGCTACACGATTCAGAACGCGACAGTCGAAGACGGTCCCTCTGTGACCAACAACGGCTCGAACAACCTGACCTACACACCGAAGCACGCGTTCTCGATGTGGAGCACGTATCGCCTGCCCGGCGGCTTCACGTTGGGTGGTGGCGCGCGCTATGTCGGCAGCATGGAGCGCGGTTCCGACGGCGCCGTGGGCACGCCGGAATACGTTCGTTCGTATTGGGTCTTTGACGCCATGGCGGGCTATGAGGTCAACAAGAACCTGGACTTCCAGTTCAACGTCTACAATCTCTTTAACAAAGAGTACGTTGCGGCGATCAACAAGAGCGGCTACCGCTATTTCCCTGGTGCTCCGCGGACGGTATTGCTGACGGCCAACATCCATTTCTGATTCTTGACGGATGTTGAACGCCGCCGCGGCGGGTGGACTGCGGTCCCGCCCGTTGCGGCGGTTATTGCATTTTTAGCGGGACATTCATCATGCTGCATATTCCCCAGATCCTGACGCAGGACGAGGTTCGAGACATGCGCCGCCGCTTGGACGCGGCCGAATGGGTGGATGGCCGCGCCACCGTGGGCAGCCAAGGCGCGAATGTCAAACGCAATCGCCAATTGGCCGAGTCGTCCGATCTGGCTCGTGAGCTGGGCGAAACTGTATTGCGGGCCTTGGCTCGTAACCCGTTGTATTTTGCGGCCGCGTTGCCGCTGCGCACCGTGCCGCCCTTGTTCAATCGTTACGAGTCTGCAGAAACCTACGGCTTTCATGTCGACGGTGCAGTGCGCAGTTTCCCCGCCGCACCGGGCTGGTTACGCACTGACTTGTCGGCGACGCTGTTTCTCTGCGATCCCGATGACTATGAGGGTGGCGAACTCGTCGTGAAAGACTTGTATGGCGAACATCTCGTCAAGCTGCCCGCCGGCGACATGATCCTGTATCCCGCCAACAGCCTGCATTGCGTCACACCCGTGACCCAAGGCGCGCGCGTCGCGTCGTTCTTTTGGATTCAGAGCATGATCCGCGAACATAACCGGCGGCAGATGCTGTTCGAACTCGATCAGACCATTCAGCAATTGCGCGCTCAGTTAGGGGAAACTGAGCAGACGCTATCGCTGACGAATTGCTATCACAATTTGTTGAGGGAATGGACTGAGCTTTGAGCATCCCGCTTGTAGACCCGCACCGCGGCGTCCAGAAAGGCTTCTATCAAACGCAGGCGCGGTGATGACCGCAGCCAGATCAACCCGAATCGGCGCGGTTTACATGGCGTTTTCAAGGGAATGCCGACCACGTTCAGGCCGTTCTGCCATTGATGCCACGCGCTAGGTACGATCGACACGCCTAGATCTTTGTGTACCAGGCGAGTGATGGCTTCGGTCGAAGCGAGCTCGAATCGCTCTTTGGGGACGATGCTATTCTGACGCAGATACGTCTCGATCTGTTGGCCTGCCCAGCTTTCCCGGTGATATCGGATGAATGGTTCCCGCTCCAGCAACAAGTGCGGGTCAGCACCCTCATGTTTGCGCGAGGCAATCAGGACGAAAGGTTCATCGCAGAGCAAATGCCATCCCATGACCTTTGACGGCGTAAAGGATGGTTCGATGGCGATCGCTGCATCCAACGTGCCTCGTTCGACTTGTGTGTGAAAGTCGGGGGACTGTCCGGACATGATCCGTACTTGGATCTCGGGATATTGGCTGCTCAGCGCTTCCAGAATGTCGGGAATCTTGCCTGCCAGGACGGTATTGCCTGTTCCCAGGCTGAGTTCGCCTCTGAGTTCGTCAGTATTGGCCAATGCCGCCAACGAGTCGACTTCGTCGATGATTTTCTGCGATGCGTCCAGGATGCGGTGAGCCGCCTGCGTGAGATGCACGACTTTACCCGCGCGTCGTACCAGCTCGACGCCCAGGTCACTCTCTAATGTGCGTATCTGCTGGGCAATTGCGCCATGGGTCAGGTTCAACCGTCGAGCGGCCTCCGCCATGGAGCCGTAGCGATGAACAGCCAGCAGCGTATGTAGTAGTTTGGTGTTCATCCGTTGCGCAAAGGCTCGGTTGGGAGAAGAGGGCAAAAGATAGGATAGCTATCTTTTGATCATGCTTGCAAGCGCCCTAAAACCATTGATGTCCCGATAGCATGGGTGCTCATGGATACGAGAGACACCTATGCGCAGCAAGTTATTTGTACCCGCTTCCCGGCCTGAGCTATTCGCCAAGGCGCTCAAGAGCGCGGCGGACGCGATCTGTTTTGACCTCGAGGATGCCGTACTGGAAAGCAAGAAGGCATACGCTCGGGAATGTCTGGCGAGTTTCTTTAGTACTGATGAATTTCACTCGCTGCGTCAAGAAGGCAGGAAGAGCATCATTGTTCGCGTCAACGCGCTTGAAACAGGCCATACCGAAAACGACCTCATTGTGGCCTGCGTCGCGGGGGTCGATATCCTCAACATTCCAAAAACTGATACGGTCGAAGATGTGCTTCGTTTCACGGCCATGTTGGATGCGCGCGCCGAACAGACGGCCCGAGGGGGAGAGAAACTCGACATCCGTGTGCTGGCAAACATCGAAACCCCTCGGGCCCTCTTGAATGCGGCCGATATCGCGGCAGCTCATCAACTAGTATGGGGGCTTCAGCTGGGGCTAGGAGATTTATTCGAGCCTTTGGGCATCGCCCGCGAAGACACCCAGAATGTGCACACGGTGATGATGCAGATGCGCATCGCGGCGGGAGCCGCGGGCAAGATTGCCTACGACACGGCTTACACCAATGTCGCCAATGCCGAGGGCTATCGCCAGGAGGCCTGGCGGGCACGCCAAGTAGGATTCCTGGGCAAGACGTGCATCCATCCCAATCAAGTCGCCATTGCCAACGACGTGTTCAGCCCTACGGAGGCGGAGATTCGATGGGCCGCGAAAGTGGTGGAATCTGCCGAGCAGAACGACGTCAACGGCGCCTACATGTTGGAGGGCAAGATGATCGACGGCCCATTCATTGAACGTGCGCGGGCTATTCTCGCGCAATCCGGCGGCCAGTGAGCCTGGACCAACTCGTTGTAGATAATCGCTTTGAATATGTCTATGAATAATAGTTTTCCGTTATCCGGCTTCAAAGTGTTGGACCTCAGTGCGTATATCGCCGGTCCATACGGTTGCAATCTCCTGGCGGACATGGGCGCGGAGATCATCAAGGTCGAACCCCCCGAGGGCGATAATCTGCGTAAATATCCTTCGACCCTTTTGGGAGAAAGCCGCGCTTTCCTGGGAGTAAACAGGGGAAAGCGTGGCGTGTGCCTCGATTTGAAGAGCACATTCGGCTACGAGGTCTTTATACGCCTGGTCAAGCAAGCGGATGTGGTGGTCCATAATTTCCGGCCATCTGTTCCCGCACGCTTGCGTATCGATTACGACACACTGCGGGCTCACAATCCAAAGCTGATCTACTGCTCGTTGACGGGCTACGGCCAAAGCGGGCCTTTGGCGAACCGGGCGGGATATGACCAGGTGCTGCAGGCTAGAACGGGCATTTGTTCCTCACAGGGGACGACGGATGATCCAAAGATCGTTTATGGCTCGGTCGTGGACTACTACGGGGCGGCCATGTTGGCCAACGGTGTGACGGCGGCCCTGCTGCAACGTGAACGGACCGGAGAGGGCCAGCACGTTTCGGTTTCCCTATTGGGCAGCGCATTGGCCATGCAGGCGGCCAGATTAGTCGTGGCCGAGAATGAACCACGCAGCATCAACCGCGATATGAGATCGGGCGGTATTACGGGGATTCATCCAACTCGTGCCGGTCATCTATATATTTCCGCGAATACGCCGCATTTCTGGCGATCACTGTGCACCTTGGTCGGCCAGCCGGCACTGGCGGACGATGAGCGCTATGACTCTGTCAAGAAACGTGCGGCTCATGTGGACGAATTGCTTCCCATATTGCGCGAGGCCCTGTTGAACCGGACGGCTGAGGAATGGGAGGCGCTTTTCGGCGAACAGGTGCCATGCTCTGTCGTCCGGAATGTCGAGGACGTTTTTGAGGATGCTCAGGTTCTGGAGCAAGGTTTTATTGGCGAGCACCAGCATCCCGCTCTGGGGCCGTATAAAACTATTGCCAATCCGATTTCGTTCGGGGCCGCACAGAGCCGGCGCGAACTCCGTAGCGCTCCCGGTTTGGGCGAGCATACGACTGCAGTTCTGCGAGAGCTGGGGTACTCGGATAGCCAGATCGAATCGCCCAATGGCAACCAGTCAGATTGATCTCCGGCGCTACGAGATATCCGCCGCGATGTAAACGGAGCAGTATTTACTTCCATCCTTGTTGTTGGTATTACCTTGCTAGGAGTCCAGCATGTCCAAGCGCCGTACCCTGAAGATACTATCGAGTTTTGCATTGACCGGCACCTTGGGTGCAGCAGTCGGGTTGCCGGGCAGCAGTGTGGCGGCTGCTGGGGATTGGCCGCAACGGCCAGTCCGGCTGATCGTTCCATTCGCACCGGGCGGCAGTAACGATGTCATTGCCCGCAAGCTGGCCGACAGCATGAGCAAGAACACCGGCCAGTCGTTCATCGTCGAGAACAAAGGCGGAGCGGGCGGTGTGGTGGGATCCGGTTACGTGGCGACGTCTGCACCGGACGGCTATACGTTCCTGTTTGTCTCCGGCTCTCTGGCAACCTCGGCGGCTGTTCAAAAGACACCGTACGACCCCAAGACGGCATTTGATGCCGTGTCCATGGTGGCGAGCGCACCGTTTGTGGTGTTGACGCGCAAGGACTTTCCGGCAAAGGACATGAAAGGGCTGCTCGCCTACGCCAGGGAACACCCTGGCCAGATCAATTTTGGCAGCGCGGGCCTGGGCGATAGCTCCCAGATGGCGACAGAGTTGCTCGCCAATAAAGCAGGCGTAAAAATGCAAACCGTGGGCTACAAGGGTATCTCGCCAGCTCAATTGGATCTGGTCGCCGGTCGGCTGGACATGATCATCACTACCATGGCGTCGATCAACGGGACGCCTACAGATCAGCTTCCCAAGCTGGCTTTCACCGGGGCGGAGCGCGAACCGGACTATCCCAATATTCCGACCGTAAAAGAGGCAACAGGTCTGGATTACGTGGTCAATGTGTGGTGGGGAGTCTTTGCGCCAAAGGGCGTGGATGGAGCGATCCGGAATCGGCTTAACGCCGAAATCAAGAAGGCTATCTCCACCGAGGAATTTGCCAAGTTTCTTCATACAGCAGGTGCGCGTCCGCAAGCCTCGACACCTGAGGAGCTGCAAAAATTGCTCGAATCCGATGTGGATCAATGGACTGAAACGGCACAAGCCGCAGGCATACGTCCGCAGTAAATCTGCTTTTGGATATTCCGACTTTATTGGAGCGGCGATGACTACAGTATCAAGGGGCAGGGAGAAGCAGGGGGCGGAGAGCGTCAAGCAAGCTATCACACAGTACCTGGCGGCTAGTACTGCGCACATGCATGGAACTCCCTCCCGCACCGATCCAGCAATAGTCGCGTCGGAAGTAGAGCGCTTGAACTCCTCGGTCCGAGCAAGCGCAGGCGATGGCATCAGTCCGTATGGTCAACCGGCAGATTTCCAGATAGCACAGCTGCGGGCGAGCGACTCCAGCAATGCATTACAGCGAAAAGCGGATGGCCATGGACCCCGATCAGCCCAGGCTGTCGAAGGTTCAAGGGGTTTACCGGCGGGCCAGTATTTGACCCTGGCACAAGCGATACAGAAAATGGAAAACGGCGAACTTAACGCCGAGATATTGACTGCGCAGAGTATCGCCCGCGCCACTGAGAGCCAGCCGTCCCTTAACGCTTTCATCGAAATCTGGGCTGATAGCGCGATGGCTCAAGCCCGAGCCGCCGACGCAGAGCGTGCACAGGGGAAAATCCGCGGCCCCTTGCACGGAATCCCGCTGGCACACAAAGACTGCTTTGAAATCGAAGGCCACGCCGCGACCATAGGCTCCCGAGCACGCCCCGCTGTCACGGCCTCGCGTGATGCCCACGTTATCCAGCGGTTAAAGGCGGCTGGGGCCATCACAATAGGCGCATTGAATTTGAACGAGATGGTCGCAGGTCCGACGGGGCAGAACCCCTCGTTCGGCGACTGCTGCAATGCCCTCGATCCGGCGCGGATCTCCGGCGGTTCATCCAGCGGGTCAGGGTCGGCCGTAGCGTCGGGGGCGGTTTTTGCCTCTCTAGGTAGCGACACTGGCGGCTCGATACGGTTGCCTGCATCCGTGCAAGGATTGTTCGGATTGAAGCCTACTTATGGGCGTATCTCGCGCAGAGGATGCTTTCCCCGCGCCTATTCATTGGACTGCGTCGGTCCACTGGCGCGGACCGCAGAAGACTGTGCCATTATTTTGCAGGCGGTAGCAGGACACGATCAGGAAGATCCGTCTTCCTTGGATGCGGTGGTGCCCGACTACCCCGCGCTGCTGGATATCGCTGCAGAGAAGAGCCGAATCGCCGTCTTGAATCTAGACGGCACCGAGGCGTGCGATCCGGAAATCGAATCGGTCTTCCGCACTTTCGTCGGCCATGTCGAGCGTTCTTTTGGCAATGTAAGTGCCGCGGATTTTCCGCAACTCTCCGCCTGCTATGCGATGGGAGACGTCATCTCCAAGGTCGAGGCAGCGACGTTGCACGGCCAATGGATGCGAAGCCATGCCAACGCCTATTCTCAGGCGGTGTATTCCCGCACGGAGCCAGGACTGCACGTGCCCGCTGTGCGGTATCTGGAGGCCATGATGGTCCGCGCGCGGATACTGCAGGAATTCCTGCAGGGCCCGATGGCAAACGTGGATCTGATCCTCTGTCCGACTGTCCCCATCCCCGTCCCGTTGCGAGCCAACGCAGATATGGAACAAGCAGGCAGTGTGTTCAATGTCGTGAGCGCCATCACTCGGCTCACACGACCATTCAGTTATTTAGGCGTGCCGGTGCTGACCATGCCTATAGGGCGAGACGCGAACGGCATGCCGGTTGGCGTCCAAGTCATCGGCCGACCGCTGGCCGAGGCCAGGTTGTTATCGTTTGCGCATCAGATGTCTGTTGCCTGAGCCAAGGTCCGGCGTTCAATTTACTTCATATGGCGTGAGAGCAATGAACAGCAAACCGTGGGAAAAATATCTGGTTGACAGTGACAGGGCCGTTCTGGAGCGTGGCCGCTTCGCCCGCCGCATGGGCTACGGCGAAAGGCCGGCTGTCGTCGTCATTGATGCGCAGCGATATATGGTCGGCGAAGAAGGCAACGATCAGGCATGGCCTTCCAGCTGCGGCGCTATTGGCCGTGAGGCAGTACGCCAGATTCAGCGCGTGGTCGAAGAGGCACAGAAAAACGATGTGCCGTGCTTTTTCACTACCTTTGAGCTCGACCCCAATGGGAACGATATTGGGGTGTATGGACGTAAGCGCGATTTGCTCGACAGTGAGCATTGGTGCTTGGCCGGTACGTTAGGCGCAGAGCTCGTGCCCGAGCTGAAACCGGGAAAAAACGACGTCACCTTTGTCAAAAAGAAGCCCAGCGGGTTTCATGGGACGCCGTTGCTGGGCTATCTCGTCGAACGAAAAATCGACACGGTGATTGTCGTAGGCGGGGCCACCAGCAATTGCATCCGAGCGACCGTGTTTGACTCGTCTTCCTATAATTTCCGTACCATCGTTCCCCAAGAGGCCGTCTTTGATCGCATTGCGATTTCGCACGCGATCAGCCTCTTTGATATGGACAGGCAATTTGCGGATGTCGTGTCGGTCGACGATCTCATCCCGTATTTACAAGGGGCTGGTTGCTCACGCTAAGTGGACGTTGCATACCGTATCAATCGGGCTGCATATGTGCAGCCTTCACCACCTTGCCCAATCGTGCTCGTTCGTCCTGGGTAAATTTGGTGAACTCTGCGCGGTCCATTGTGCCGGGTACGATGCTGCTCGCGTTCAACGTATCCAGGACCTCTTTGGATTGAGAGGCCTTGCGAACGGCGGCATTCACTTTATCCAGGATTTCTGGCGGCGTACCGGTGCGGGCGTACAGGCCTTCCCAGTGGCCGATACGTATATTGGGAAATCCTAGCTCCGCGGTGGTCTTGATCTCGGGTGCCGAAGGCATTTTGTCCCAGGTCGTGGCCAGCGCCTTGAGTTTGCCCGCCTTGATCAGCGGCAGCGTCACGATACTGGCTTCGGACGTCATATCAGTCTGGCCGCCGACAACAGCGGTGACACCTTCTGAGCCACTCTTATATGGGATTTGCTGCACATTGAGACCCGTCTCCAGCTTGACCATGGCGCCGACAAAGTCCGGCGTACTGCCCATGCCCGCGGTAGAGAACGTGATGCGTTGATCCGCTGCTTTCTTCGCACGTTCGACCAGATCCTTCAGATCGGCCGCCGGATTGGACGGGTTTGCAACGATGACGGAGGGCACGATAGACAACAAGGCTACCGGCTCGATTTCCTCGTCTTTATATGGTTGGTCCGAGCGGATCAGGCTGTTGGTGACGGTGCCGTTGGAGGCAGCTAAAAACGTATAGCCATCAGGCGGTGTACGCGCCACATAGGCTGCACCAACGATGCCGCCTGCGCCCGCACGGTTCTCGACGATGACGTTGGCTTTGAGATCGTTGGCGATCTGCTTGGCATATAGCCGGGCCACCAGATCGTTCGCTCCTCCCGGAGAGAATGGCACAACGATGGTGATAGGCTTGCTGGGCCACGAGTCTGCGGCGTGCGCATTGATTGCGCACAGGGCAATTGCGGATAGGGCAAGTGTGCCGATAATTTTGCTAGGCATGATGTCTCCTTGATGTTCAGAGCGATGTTTCATCTGCCTAGGATGCCTAGAAATGCTGAATACAAGCTGATAGTGAGATTCGGGGCTCTTCCGGTATCGTGGGACTCCGTCTCAGTCCTGGGCCGACCGTGGCGCATGCATCCGTATGAATTCACACAATCGATGCACCGTCGGTGTTTGCGTAAAGCCCGCACGCATCACAATGCCATAAGGCTCGGCGGTGGACTTGATCTTCAGCTTCAGCCGCCGCAATGTCCTGGATTGTTCAAAAAAATCTATCGTTTCGCCTGAGAACAGCGCAATGATCTCGTTGCTCTTATGCAGCAACAGCGCGGTCGCGAACGTCGACGATGTTTCGATGAAGCTGCGTATGGCCACATTCTGGCTGGCGGCTTCACGCTCCAGCAACGTACGCAGGGGCATATGGCCAGGGAACAGTATCCATGGGTATTGCGCGGCTTGCGCCAGAGTGACAGTTTCGGCGTCGGCCAACGGATGAGAGGGAGACGCCGCGACTCCCACGACCTCATCACACAGCCACTCAAAATGAAACGATCCGGGATGCGTCGCGACGGATGTCCGGCAAAGCGCCATATCGATCGCGCCACTCTGCAATTTTTCCAGCAGATGTGCGCTCGTATCCTCATACAGATCAATGCGTACAGCAGGATAGGCTCGGCGAAAGGCCACCAGTGCATCGGCCAGCACGGCAGCCAATGCGCCGGCGACGGTCCCGACGGCGATGCGCAGGCCCCCGCCGCGCGACAGCGAGCCCAGTTCATCGTGCATGTGAGCGAGGCTGGCACACATCAGACGCGCGTGGCGAATCGCGCAGCGACCCATATCGGTTGCCAGCAAGCCCTGAGGGGAACGGGCAAACAAGGTCGCGCCGATCGCGTCTTCGATTTCTTTCAGCGCCTTACTTACCCCGGGTTGAGACATATGCAGCAACTCTGCCGCCCGATGGACAGAGCCCATGTCTTCGATAGCGATCAAGAGCTTCAGCTGCCGAAATTTCAGGCGGGAGCCAATTTCATGCAAGCTCGCTAATTCGGGTAAACACTGATGGGGTTTGTCCGGAGATTCCATTTTGTATTTTGAGTCCACCAACTCGCATAACGATAGCGCACTGCGGCGGGATAGACTCCTGCAGGTTCAAGATTTGCATTCATCAGGAGACAAAAATGAAGTTGTTGCGCTATGGTCTGCCGGGCCGCGAGGCCCCCGGTGTGTTGGACGCCCAAGGACAGATTCGCGATATTTCCAGCCTCACCCGGGACGTAGACGGCGCTTTTCTCGCCAGCGACGCTTTCCGCGCGCTGCAGAAAACCGATCTGAGCCAATTGCCTGTGGTCTCAGGCCAACCCCGTCTGGGTCCGTGCGTGGGTGCGATCGGCAAATTCGTCTGCATCGGGCTGAATTATGCCGACCATGCCGAAGAATCCGGCATGCCCATCCCAGCCGAGCCGGTCGTATTCAACAAATGGACCTCGGCCATTGTGGGTCCGAACGATGACGTCAAGATTCCGCGCGGATCGGAAAAGACCGACTGGGAGGTCGAGTTGGGCGTGGTGATCGGCAAAACTGCTTCCTATATCGAGGAAGCCGACGCCTACGACTATGTGGCGGGCTACTGCGTTGTGAACGATGTGTCAGAGCGGGCCTATCAGATCGAGCGTGGCGGTACCTGGGACAAGGGCAAGGGCTGCGACACATTTGGTCCCACTGGCCCTTGGCTCGTAACCAAGGACGAAGTGCCCGATCCCCACAATCTGAAACTCTGGCTCGAAGTCGATGGCAAGCGCTATCAGAACGGCAATACCTCGACCATGATTTTCAATGTTCCGCAGATCGTCGCCTATCTGAGCCGGTTCATGACGTTGAACCCTGGCGATGTGATTTCCACCGGCACGCCCCCTGGCGTAGGCATGGGCATCAAACCGCAACCGGTGTATCTGCGCGCGGGGCAGACCATGCGTCTGGGTATTGACGGCCTGGGTGAACAGCAACAGAAAGTCGTCGCGGCCTGACGCATGCGGCAGAGACAATTCCCGAGATAGACGTGGCAGGCAGGCCCGGCAGGGCAAGCCTGTTCGTATGCAGGGAGTGGTCCGGCAAGAAAAAGGAGACGCCATAATGAATCAGTACGACCTGAAAGGCCGTGTAGCCGTGGTTACGGGCGGTGCGCAAGGCATTGGCTACGCAGTTACCCAACGACTATTGGCCGGCGGCGCCAAAGTCGCGATCTGGGACATCGATGATGCGGTGTTGAACCAGGCAAAGCAGACCTTGGGTGCGGGCGAGAATGTGCAGACCGTCAAGGTCGATATCGCGGATCTGGCAGCCGTGCAGTCAGCCGTGGAAACGACCAACGCCGCGCTGGGCGCAGCCGATATCCTCGTCAATAGCGCCGGCATCGCCGGCGCCAACGCGACCGTTGTTGATTATCCTGAGGCTGAATGGCACCGGGTGATGAATATCAATTTGAACGGTACCTTCAACGTCAACAAGGCATTGCTGCCCGGCATGATTGCCCGCAATTATGGGCGCATCGTGAACGTAGCATCGATCGCTGGCAAAGAAGGCAACCCCAATGCTTCTGCCTACAGCGCATCCAAGGCCGGCGTGATTGCGCTGACAAAGAGCCTGGGCAAGGAAACTGCGGGCAAGAATATCGCCGTCAACGCGGTGACGCCCGCTGCGGCAAGAACCCGGATTTTCGAGCAGATGTCGCAGCAGCATATCGACTACATGCTGTCGAAAATTCCCCGCAATCGCTTCGTCGAAGTCGACGAGATCGCATCCATGATTGCATGGCTGGTCAGCGAGGAAAACTCGTTTACTACCGGCGCCGTGTTCGACCTATCCGGCGGCCGGGCCACATACTGACCGCGACAAATAAGAATAAAGGAGACATTTGATGAGCTACACCGCGCCTGTCGGTGGTATGCCGGCGTCCGCGTCCTTGCCTGCGACCACAGCCGAGAGCATTTATAGCAAGGTCTTTTGGCGGTTCATTCCGCTGCTGGTGATCTGCTGGGTCATCGCCTATCTGGATCGCGTCAATATCAGTTTTGCGAAGCTGCAGATGCAAAGCGAGCTGGGTCTGTCTGATGCGGCCTATGGGCTGGGAGCCAGTATTTTCTTCATTGGGTATTTCCTGTTTGAAGTGCCCAGCAACATGATTCTGCATCGTGTCGGCGCACGCGTATGGATCATGCGCATCATGGTGACATGGGGGTTGGCCTCAGCCAGTGCCATGTTCGTGACAACGGAGTTCGGGTTCTACGTAACGCGCTTTCTGGTCGGTGCCTTAGAAGCTGGCTTCGTCCCGGGGGCGCTGTATTTCTTTACCAAGTGGTTCCCGGCAGACCGGCGCGCACGTATCAATACGATCTTCATGTCCGGTATCGCTTTTTGCGGCATCATCGGCGGCCCGATTTCGGGCGGCATCATGAAGTTCACCGACGGCAGCCTGGGTCTGTCTGGATGGCAATGGCTGTTCCTGCTGGAGGGGCTGCCGGCGGTCGTACTGGGTTTGATCGTGTGGAAATACCTGGATGACGAGGTACACGACGCCAAATGGCTGACCGAGGCCGAGAAAACCACCTGGAAAGCCCAGATCGATCGAGATGCCAAAGCCGCGGAAACGCATAACTTTGGCGCGGCGTTGCGCGAGCCGGCGACGTATGTGCTGTCAGTGGTGTACCTGTGCTTGGCTGGCGCGATTTATGGCCTGGTGTTCTGGATCCCCCAGTTGATCAAAACGGCTGGCACCCAAGATCCCTTCGTCATTGGCATGATTTCGTCGATCCCCTATATCGTTGCAGGGGTCTCCATGATCCTGCTGGGCAAAAACTCCGATCGCACTGGTGAGCGGCGTTGGCACCTGGCACTGACGACCTTGGCAGGAGGCATAGGCTACTTTATCAGCGGGCTATATAGCGACAACACGGTTGCGTTGCTGATCGGATTGACCATTGCCGCCACAGGTATTATTTCGGCCATCGGTCTTTTCTGGGTGTTCCCGCAACGTTTCCTGGGTGGGATGGCTGCCGCAGGCGGTATTGCCTTGATCAACTCCATTGGTCAATTGGGTGGCGTGATCACGCCGTACATGGTCGGCAAAATCAAAGACGTGACAGGCCAGACGACCTGGGGGTTGTACGCGATTGCTACGGCATGTGTGGTGGCCACCGTCATCATCGCCTGGGGATTGCCGAAGCGTTTCTATCAGCGTTCGGTTACGCCTCAATAGGCAGATTTGCTCACGCTTTGGATTGGACCCACGAGGCTGCATGAGACCGGCTTTCGTGGGAACGCCACATCATGCATGATAAGAAAAATCTCTCAATACCCGGACCATTTGTGATTACTTCGTCCGGGTGAGCGCGTGCTAATTTTCCCTTGCAGTTCAACGACTAATTCTTAATGCAAGGGAATCACATTCATGAGCGCTGTTCACAGCAAGCGGCATTTTTTGTCGTCGTCCACGCGCCGCCGGATCCTTCTGGCGGCGTCCGTATCCGTATTATGTGCTGGCTTGTTCGGGCATGGGCAGGCTTACGCTGCAAGTGATTTCCCGGCCGATAAGCCGATCAACCTGGTGGTGCCTTTTCCGGCGGGCGGCGGCACGGACTTTATTGGCCGTTTGCTCGCATCCGAGCTTGGGAAAATCCTGCAGACCACCGTGGTGGTTGAAAACAAGGGCGGCGCCAATAGCAACATCGGCACCGCCTATGTGGCACAGGCCAAGTCCGACGGCTATACATTATTGCTATCGGGCGTAGGGATTGCGACCAATCAGTCCTTGTATAGCAAACTGCCATATGGACTGGATCAACTCGATCAGATCGCGATCCTGGCCTACGGGGCGGACGTGCTCGTGACCGCGCCTAATTTTCCGGCAAAAACGTTTGCCGAATTTCTGGAAATGGTGCGCAAGGAACCGGGCAAATATTCCTATGCTTCGTCAGGTAACGGCACCTCGGGTCACCTGGGTATGGAGATGCTCAAGATGCGTGCCAACCTGGATATGATGCATGTGCCCTACAACGGCGGCTCTGCGGCGATCAACGATGTGTTGGCGGGGCGAGTGGATACTTTGTTCTTGAACCAGGATACCGTGCTGCCACACGTGCGAGCTGGCAAGCTGCGCGCGTTGGCTATCGGCAGCACCGAGCGCAATCCTGTTTACCCGGACACGCCCACATTGGCCGAAAGCGGGCTGCCAGGATTCTCGTCAGAGTATTGGTTCGGCTTGAGTGCGCCGGCGGGTTTGCCAGACGACGTTTTTCAGAAACTATTCGAGGCGACACGTACGGCGATGCAGTCCCCCGAAATCAACGAAAAGCTCGGCGCTGTCGGTTTGGTGATTCCGACGTTAACGGACCGGAATCAGTACTCCAGGCTGGTCAATAGCGAAGTTGAAAAATGGGGAAAAGTCGTTCGCGCTTCGGGCGCGAGGATTGATTGAACGGTACTGCTTGCTGCAGGAATAACACATTGCTCCACGATGAATTGACATGGCGGAGCAATGTGGTCAGCCGTCTTAATTCGCATCGTGGTCTGGCGTCAGGAAATTCAATCGCGTCAACGTATCGCGCGTAATATCAACCACAGAATCGATGTGTGCCCCATGTGAGGCCGTCAGGTACGAAATATAAAAGCGGGCAGGCGGAATCGGCGGATCGCAGGGAAGGGCTTGCAACATGCCCATGGCTAGCATGTCATGCAACAGTGGTACCGGCAGGATGCCAATGGCATGGCCCGCACCGATCAGACGAGAGATGAGGGCCAGCGAATTCGTCGTGCTGAGTCCCGCCATATCCACGCCACCGGAGGACAGCCATCCCTCCACCACGGTATACAACGTAGAGGGCGGCGAATGAGTCGCGATATGGTGCCCGCGCACATGTTCCGGGCGGAACGGTTCGGCATTGATGCGCAGAGAAGGTGACGCCACCCAATAAAAAGGCATCCAGCCTATGAAAATGTCGCTGACGTCGTCTCCTGTCGCGGGATTTGTGAGCAGTGCCATGTCCAACTCGCCGGCATTGAGTTTGCTGTTCAGCACTGAGCCGACATCCACGGTCATTTCCAGGGCCAGCGAAGGATAGTGTTCTTTGAGTTGTGCGATGACGGCGGTCAGGCCGACATTTGCGGAACACTCATCGGCTCCCAAGCGCAATTTTCCACCGAGCGTGCGGTCCTTTCCAAAGTGCTCCAACTGCCGGCTGCTGTGCAGCGTGGTTTCGGCATGGCGCAGGGCGGACTGTCCCACATCGGTCAACGTAATGCGTTGGCGTGACCGATCGAACAACTGCACGTCCAGCGTGTTTTCCAGTTCTCTGATGCGTGCGGAGACGGCCGGCTGAGTGACGTGCAGGTGCCGTGCGGCGGCATGAATGCTCCCGAGTTTGGCCGCCCAGTAGAATGCCTCGATCTGACTAAGGGTTATCCGCATGATAAGAATTTGTTGTCAAAGTAGGCCAAAATTTTGATTATTTGGTGCTGATAGCCACGTGCTACCTTTTTATTCATCGGGTTTTCGCCCTTTTCATTGTAGTGAAACAAGTCGATGTATCAGATCAATCCGTTGCCCGAACAGGTGGCGCCCGAGGATTTGGCGCTATTGCTGCAGGCCGAGCCGGCCACGATTGGGCACTTTCAGACTAGCGGTATTTTGCGCGCGGATATCCGCGCGCATCAGCAGGACACGCGTGTAGCAGGGACGGCCGTGACGGTGCGTATGCCCGGTGTTGATGGCGGCATTTTGCACTACGCGATGGGGTGCGTGCGCCCTGGGGATGTGTTGGTGATTGATCGTTGCGGTGAGTCCGTGACGGCGGCACTCGGAGGTGCCATGGCGTTCGCGGCACGTCAGGCCGGTGTGGCGGCGATCATCGTCGACGGATTGGTCACGGATCTGGGAGAGCTACGTCAGCACGGGGTGCCCGTGTGGTCAAAGGGCCCTTCGGCCGTGACGACCCGCGTGCTGGGGATAGAGGGCGCATTCTGCGACACGATCAGCTGCGGAGGTGTCACTACGCAGCCGGGCGACGCGGTACTGGCAGACGAAAACGGCGTCCTGATCCTGCGTCCGCATGCCTTGCGCGCTACTGCCCAGCGCGCCATTGCATTTCAGTTGCAAGAGCAGACCACTCTGACTCGCCTGCGTAGTGGCGAGAAATTCCCCGACGTCGTGGGCTCGCGCGCCGTGCTGGATCAAGCCATTGCCGCAGCCACCGCCGCACAACATTAACGAGATCAGTCATGAGTATTGACTTGAATGTAGCCAAACTGGCGCAGCGTATTGAACGTCGCGAGATCAGCGTCGAATCCGTGGTGCAAGCCTATCTGTCGCGCATCGATGCATTAGACGGCTGGTTGCACGCGTATGTCGATGTCTATGCCGATGAGGCGCTGGATGCTGCTCGCGCGGCAGACTTGCAGTTGCGCGCGGGCGTCTATCTGGGGCCTTTGCACGGTGTGCCGATTGCGCTCAAGGACATCATCGACATTGCCGGTCGCCCGACGACGATAGGTTCGCCGATTCATGCGCAGAATGTCGCGCAAACATCCGCACGATTAGTCCAGCAATTGCGCCGAGCGGGCGCTATTGTGTTGGGAAAAACGCATATGGTGCAGTTCGCGATGGGCGCTTGGGGGCCCAACGAGCACATGGGCACGCCGCGTAATCCTTGGGATGACGAAGTGCATCGTATTCCCGGCGGCTCGAGCAGTGGCTCGGCCGTGGCGGTCGCAGGCCGTCTGGCACCTGTGGCGATCGGCACGGATACTGGCGGCTCAGTGCGTGTGCCGGCCAGCTATTGCGGCATTACGGGATTCAAACCCACCGTGGGCCGTGTTGCGACCGATGGTGTCGTGACCTTGAGTCATACCCTGGATAGCGTGGGTGTGTTTGCACATAGCGCAGCCGATGCGCGTGTTGTGTTTGACTGTTTGGCTCCGGCACGGCCTGGCGAATGGGTTGAGCCTCTGGCCGCGTTACGGGTAGGTGTGGAGGGTTTGACATTAGGTCGCTTGCCTGACGCCTTTCTGGTGCACGTTCAGCCTGGCGTCCGCCAGGCCTACGAAGACGCGCTAGGCGTGTTTCGGTCATTAGGGGCAAAAATCGTCGTTGTGACGCCGCCCGCCAGCCTCGATCAATTCAAGGCTGTCACAGGCGACATCATGATGACGGAGGGTATTTTCTCGTTTGAACGCGAGATCACGGACCTCGATTTACCCGTAGACAGTTCGGTCCGCCCGCGCCTGCTCGCTGGGCTGGAGGTGTCTGCCGTACGTTATCTGGCGGCATTGCGCGAACGTGATCGGCTCCAGGCCGACATGTTGCGGCGACTGCATGGTATCGCGGGGTTACTCACGCCCACCACGCTGACCACTGCTGTACCTCTGACGTCTGTGGATCACGGCCAGGCGCCTGTACAGTACACCCGCATCGGCAACTTGCTGCAGCTGTGCGGCGTCTCCGTGCCTAATGGCCGTGACGAGGCCGGCTTGCCCACAGGTTTGCAAATATTGTGTCCCGGCGGTGACGACCGATTGGCATTGTTCCTGGCCGAGACTTATCAACATCACACCGATTGGCATTTAGCCAGGGCGGAGCCGCAGCCTCCGGAGACGGCTCGCTGATTTGGCGTACGCAACCAACAAGGGGAAAACATGAAACGGATATTCATGGCGGCGCTGATGGCGGCCATGGCGACTGCTGCTGTCTCGGCGGACCTGCCCGCGACGCATTTCAGGGTCATAGGCGGTGGCAGCCACAACTACACGTATTCAGCGGTGGAAAAGCCATTCTGGGAAAAGACCTTGCCCGAGGCTTCGCAGGGGCAAGTTACCGCGGAGCTGGCGGGCCTCTCCGAGAGTGGGCTGAAGGGACCCGAGATCATTCGCCTGATGCGTGCGAACGCGTTGGACATCGGCATGGGTGTGTTCGCCTTTGTGAGCGGTGACGATGCCATGTTCGAGGGCGTCGACCTGCCGGGCATGGCGCCTGATATCGCCACGGCGCGCAAGATGGTACAAGCCTATCGTCCCGTGCTCGAGCAGCGTATGCGAGAGCGTCATGGCGTGCATCTGTTAGCGACGGTGCCCTATACCGCACAGGTGTTTTTCTGCCGTGAGCCTGTGAAGAGCCTCGCAGATCTCAAGGGACGCAAAGTGCGCACCCGAGGCAGCAACATGGCCGACTTTGTCAGTGCATTGGGTGCCGCGCCTGTGATGATCGCGTTTGCCGAGGTGATTCCCGCGCTGCAGACTGGCGTCGTGGATTGTGCCGTCACGGGCATCGGTTCCGGCAACGCGGCCAAGTGGTATGACGTTGCCAAGTATCTCTACAACCTGCCTATCGATTGGTCCATCGGTTTCTACGCCATCGGCGAAAAACGCTGGCAGCAGTTGGATCCGGCAGTACGGCAACTGTTACAGGATCAAGCCTCGATACTCGAAAATCGGCTGTGGGAACAGACTGCACTGGAAAACGATTACGCGATGGCGTGCAACACCGGCCAGGGCGAATGCCGCATACATTCACCCGCCGATATGCAGGCGAGCAGTCCCGTGGGGCAGGAGCGTGAGGCACTGCGCGCAGTCGCTTCTCAGGTGGCGGGTCAATGGGGTAAACGCTGTGGGCCAGATTGTGCAAAGGCTTGGAGCGACTCAGTAGGACACGCTTTGGGCGTCACGTTGCCTTGATGTCCGTCAAACAGGGAAATTCCATGTCATCTTCATCTCATGCTTCGGTGCGCTTGCTAGAGCGCATCGCCCGCGGCGGTGCCTGGATCAGCGGTCTGGGTCTGTTGGGCGTTTCGTGGTTGATTGTCGTCGATTTGATTGCGCGCAAGCTATTGGGCGTATCGCTGGGCGGTGCTGACGAGATCGCCGGCTATGTGCTGGCTGTGGCGAGCGCCTGGGCCTTTCCGATTACGCTGCTGCGGCGCTCTCATATACGGGTCGACGTGCTCTACACCCATCTGTCATCCAAGGCACGTGTGGCGCTCGATTTTTTCGCGTTGGCTTGCTTGAGTGTGTTCGTCGGCGTGTTGACGTTTCACGCGTGGACGGTGCTGTCCGATTCGATCAGCTTTCACTCCGTTTCCAATACGCCATTACGGATCCCTCAGTGGATTCCGCAATCTTTATGGTTCGCCGGCTATGCCTTTTTCTCGCTGACGGTAGTGGTGTTGGGCGCTTGCGCGTTGGCACGTGTCGTGTCTGGGCGTTGGCAAGACGTCAATGGGCTGATTGGTATTCATTCGCTGGACGAGGAAATCGAAGCCGAAATGAAGTCATCCGATCTGCACGTTATTCCCTCACAACCCCAACGCTAAGAACCTGCCATGTTGACTGTGACGATTTCGATGTTGTTAGGCCTGCTGGCGCTGAGCGTGACTGCTGCGGCTACGGTCGCGTTGCTGGGCCTGACATTGGCCGAGGCCTACTCCCCGCTGTCGCTCGCCAATGCCATGGGCGAATTGGCGTGGGGCACCAGTTCCGAGTTTCTACTGGTCGCCATTCCCCTCTACGTACTGATGGGAGAGCTTTTGGTCAGCTCCGGCGTCGCCGGACGGATGTATGGTGCTGTCACGAAATGGGTCTCGTGGCTGCCTGGGGGTTTGATGAACGCCAATATTGGCGCATCCGCTTTGTTTTCAGCGACCAGTGGATCCAGTGTTGCGACGGCGGCGACCATTTCGACATTAGCCTTGCCGGAGCAGCGCAAGGCGGGCTACAACGCGCCGCTTTTTCTCGGGTCGATCGCGGCCGGTGGGACGTTGGGAATTCTGATACCGCCATCGATCAATATGATCGTGTATGCGCTAATCGCCAATGTCTCGGTACCGAAACTCTATCTGGCCGCCACGTTGCCCGGTATTGTGTTGGTGATCCTGTTCATTGCGCTGATCGTCGGCCTATGCCTGTGGCGTCCCGGCCTGGCCGGCAGACGGCTATCGGTCAGCTGGGCAGAGCGGATTGCCGCATTGCCTCATTTGTTGCCGCCGCTTGCGATCTTTTCGTTGGTGATCGGCGTCATCTACGGCGGTGTCGCGACCGCCAGTGAATCCGCAGCACTGGGCGTGGTCGCCGCGACATTGTTGTGCTGGGCCAAAGGCGCCATGAGCTGGGAGATGCTGAGCCGCGCGTTTGAGGCCACATTGCGCACCACTGGCATGATCATCTTGATTACGTTGGCTGCCTTCTTTCTGAATTTCGTTCTGTCCTCTATCGGCCTCACCACGCTCCTGGTGGATCAGGTGACAGGGCTGGATCTGCCGCCGCTGGGCATGATGTTGGCGATCATCGCGTTCTATATCTTGCTGGGCTGCTTCATGGATACCCTGGCGATGTTGGTGACGACTGCGCCGCTGACCGTTCCTATTGTGGTTGCGCTGGGCTATGACCCTATCTGGTTTGGCGTCATGTTGATTGTGTTGTGCGAAATGGGCCAATTGACTCCCCCCTTTGGCATGAACCTGTTCGTGGTTCACAGCGTGCGCGGCGAGGGGAAATTCATGGACGTGGTAGTGGGAGTACTACCCTTTCTGCTGATGTTGCTGGCGATGATTGCGCTGCTGCTGGCTATTCCCGAGCTCGCGATGTGGTTGCCATCGGTGGTATCCGGCAAATGAGGACCGGGCCGGTCGATAGACCGGCCTTTTTCTTTAAATGGCCAACGCGTTTTAAAATCACTCCTGGTAATATGCATAGATTGAAAATGCATATTGTGTAATGCCCAGGCCGTCTCCTGGGCATCGCTACCTCCAGACCCATGAATCGCAACCTCTGGCTGTTATCCATCCTGCAGGGCTTGTTCCTGACCAATAACGTCACGTTCATGGCCATCAACGGCCTGGTGGGATTCTCATTGGCGCCCTACGGATGGTTGGCGACCTTACCTGTGATGGGGTACGTCGTCGGGGGTGCGATCTGCACCGGTCCGGTGGCGTGGACACAGCGGCGCTTTGGGCGCAAGACCAGTTTCGTGTTGGGATTGGTTGTGGCGGCAGGGTCCGCGTTGCTGTGTGCTTTTGCCGCCTATATCCAGAGTTTCTGGCTGTTGTGCACCGCTACGATGATCGCGGGTTATTACTCCGCCAATGGGCAGCTATATCGTTTCGCATCTGCCGAGTTCGCTGCGCCCGAGGCGCGCGAGAAGGCCGTCTCGATGGTGATGGCCGGTGGTTTGCTGGGGGCGGTCTTGGGGCCTAACCTGGCCTCGTATTCCAAAGCCTGGCTGGCGACCCCGTTCATGGGAGCGTATCTCGCGTTGGTAGTGGTCGCGTTGGTCGCGATGGTGCTGTTGTTCTGCATGGATTTTCCCGAGGCACCCAAACGCGCGTCGGTATCGGGCGGGCGTCCTATGTCGGTGATCGCGCGGCAGCCTGCATTTCTCGTTGCTGCCGGGGCGGGCGCATTGAGCTATGGCGTCATGAACCTGCTGATGGCGGCGACGCCATTAGCCATGCAGCATCACGGTATGCCCTTTGACGATGCGGCATTCGTGCTCGAATGGCACGTCATCGGGATGTTTGCCCCAGGCTTTTTCACGGGATATCTGATCAAGCGATTCGGCGTGTTGTCCGTGATGGCCTGCGGTGGCTTGCTGAATCTGTTGTGCATTGCCGTCGCGCTCGGGGGGACTGACCTGCATCATTTCACCGCCTCGCTGTTCATGCTCGGCGTCGGTTGGAATTTCCTGTTCACTGGCAGCACGACTTTGTCCCTGTCAACCTACACGGCCGAGGAAAAAGACAGGGCGCAGGGTACGATGAATTTCTGCGTATTCGCGGTGATGGCCCTGAGCTCGTTGACGTCGGGGATGCTGGTTACGACGCAGGGATGGACGATTCTGAACCTCGGCTCTCTCGTGCCCATGCTTGCGATTCTGGCTGGGCTGGCGTGGTTGGGATATCGCAATAAACGGCAGCCCAGAGAGGTGGCCGTAGGGTGAGTGAGGATGCGATCACCGATTTCGCTGCTACGCGTAGTCCTCAGCAGGTCGGTCAACTTCTTCGTTTCTGGCGCCGTCGACGTAATCTCAGCCAATTGGCACTAGCGCTGGAGGTAGGCGTTTCCACACGGCATTTGAGCTTCATCGAGACCGCTCGCTCCAAACCCAGCGCCGATATGCTGCTCGCCCTCACAGAACGGTTGGATGTTCCTCTGCGTGAGCGCAATCAAATACTCGTGGCAGCCGGATATGCCCCGGCGTTTACGCAACGCACACTGCAATCCCCGGATATGCAGGCCGTGCAGGCCGCATTGAGCCGATTGCTGGATGCTCATCACCCCTATCCCGGGTTTGCGCTCGATAGGCAATGGAACGTGGTGCAAGCCAACCGCGCGGGCATGGCGTTGGCGGAATTGCTGCCGCCCTTTCTGAGAGAGCCATCGTTGAATGTCTATCGCGCGTCGCTACATCCAGAGGGGCTAGCACGGGTCACGGTCAATTTCCCTGACTGGGCGCGTCATCTACTGCACAATCTGCGCACCGCGGTTGAAGGCAGCCACGACACGGGTTTACAGCAACTGGAAGCTGAAGTCCTCAGCTATCCCAATGTACAGGCCGTCCTGGCCTCGCGCGGCGAAAGCAAAAGCACCGGTATGCACGCGCTCTTGGTGCCCTGTGTTCTCGACTTGCCCATGGGGCGTTTGTCCTTGTTTACGACGTTGACGACATTCGGTACGCCGCAAGATATTACGCTGCAGGAACTGTGTATTGAGTTGTTCTATCCGGCAGATGCCGAGACAGAGGCTCTGCTGCGTCCGCAGGCCATTACCTGAGAGGTAATCGACCGCGTTGCCAGGCTTCCGTATTCTGAGCGTGTCCTCAACAGTTCACGCTCACCATGGAGAATAGAATGCCTGCCTATGCCATAGGATTGCTCACCGATGTTGATTTCAACGCCGAAATCATCGAATACATCAGCACCATAGAAAGCACGATGAAGCCCTTTGATGGGCGATTTATCGTGCATGGCACCCACGCCGAAGTCCTGGAAGGGACCATGAACATGGATTGCATCATCATCGAATTTCCGTCGATCGACCATGCCCGCCGATGGTACGCGTCGGATGCCTATGGCAAGTTGATCCCTTTGCGAGCACGCAATTCGAAAGGCGCGATTTTTCTGATCGACGGCGTGCCGGCAGATTATTCGGCGGTGGCGCTGGTCGAGAAAATGGCAGTGGGTGCGACGATTCACCCGGCGCATGTTAGGTCCTCTCCTGCTGTGTTAGAAACTACCACTCACTGAAGGTCGGAGGATTCTGCCTACGGTCTTGTTGCACCAGCTCGATTTCCAGCAGACCTGTTATGGCCAGAAGACGGTCGACAGTTAATTGGCCGGGCTGATTCTCAAGTTCGGAAAGCCTGTTTTGACTGATATTCAATCGCGCCGCAACTTTCGCTTGCGTCAGTCCCAGCTCCTTGCGCCTGGCGACGAGTATCGTACCGATCTGGCTACTGATGGAGAGCTTTTGCATGGGAGCGGGATATCGAAGTTTTGACGTTTCTACTATATCGATAATTCCGATAAAACACGATTATCGATATGTCCGATATTTCTGGTATGGCCAACACGCCATAGCAGAAGCCCCTATTGGTGCATTGCTTTCGCTACGCTCAAAAACGCCGCCAATGCCGGATTCGCATCATCGCGGCGCCATGCCAGGCCCACCTCTTGGCTCAGGAACGCGGTGGTATCCGATAACGAGACGTAGCGGACTTTCGGGTGAATCAAGGATCGCAGGTTGCTGGGCACCAAAGCCACAGAGAGTCCAGCAGCGACCAATCCAATGACGCTGCCTACTTGAGCACTTTCCTGATCGATGCGGGGATAAAACCCGGCGGTGGCGCAAGCCGATATCAACTGGGCGTGCGCTGCCGGCACGTGCTGGCGCGCAAACGCTACGAAAGACTCATGCTCCAAATCCCGCAATGAGATAGCTTTTCGGCGGGCCAGGCGATGGTTGTGGGGCAGGGCTGCCATGAGCCAGTCATGTTGATATGGCACCGACGCGAGCAACGTTTCATCTTTGGCCAGTGGTGTACGCAGCATGCCTACGTCCAAATATCGCGCCTTTAACCGTTCTAGTTGATCGCGTGTCGTCATCTCGAAAACGCGCAGCTTGACCTGCGGGTATTCACGACGGAATCGTCCGATCAATTCGGGCATGAATCCATAACCCGCGCTGCCGATATATCCCATCGACAACTGGCCAATCTCGCCATTGGTGGCGTGTTGCGCACGTTCGATTGCCACGCGTTCATACGCCAGCCATTGGTAGGCTTCCTCCAGGAACACCTTGCCTGCAGGGGTGAGGGCCACGCTGCGTTTATTGCGAATAAAAAGCGGGGTGCCTACATGTGCCTCCAGCTTTTGTATGGCCTGGCTTAACGGCGATTGCGCGATGCCTGCGCGCAGCGCCGCACGGCCGTAATGCAATTCCTCGGCTACGGCGATGAACTGACGTAGTAATCGGCTGTTCAGCATAAAGACATTTTTTATCTCAGAGAGTGCTGAATTATATGTTGGACATGATGAAAATGGGTTCTTAGACTGAGCTCTGGATCATCACCCCCTGACAGATAAAACAATGAGAGAGACAGATTCAAAAACCCACGATACTTATCGCGCAATTGCAGCGCTGCTCGGAAGCGACTGGGCCAGGCAGGATGCTCCGGAACACCGGCTGCGGCTGCATGGAATCTGTCCTGCGTTCGATTCTCCACATAAGCTGACGGTCGCGGCGGCCAGTGCTATTGGCGCTTATGCGCTCTCTGTCGAGCGTTGGCATCACATGGCCACGGGTGTGCGTCAGACCGTCGCCATTGATTGGATGCAGGCCGCCTGTTCATTGAACCCCGGGCATTTTCAGACCCAAAGCGGGTTTGCCTTGCCGGCGTTGTCCCTGTTGACAGAGCTGAAGGCCGATTTTTACCAAACGGCGGACGAACGGTGGTTCTTCCCGATCGGTTCGTATCCGCATTTGCGTGATGGGGTGCTAGAACTGCTGGATTGCGCCAATACGACTGCGGCGCTGGCCAAGGCTATATCGCGTTGGAAAGGCGACGATTTGGAGGAAGCCTTTGCCGAGCGCAAGTTGCCGGGCATTTATGCGCGTTCGCAGGATGAGTGGCTCAGTCATCCCCAAGGTAAGCACTTGGCGAAGTTGCCGGCGGTCGAGGTCATAAAGGTCGATGACAGTGAACCAGAACCTGCACAGGCAAACGTCCGTCCATTAGATCGCTTGCGCGTATTGGATTTAGGGCATGTGATTGCGGGACCTGTAGTGGCGCGTTCGCTGGCCGAGCACGGCGCAGAGGTTCTGCGTATCACGTCGCCAGCGATGCAAGACCCATTTCGTCAAACGGTCGACACCAATATCGGCAAGCGATCCGCATTTCTCGACTTTGATACGCAGCAAGGACTGCAGACAGTGCGGGACCTGATTAGCGGTGCTGATGTCGTGGTGCAATCATGGCGACCCTGCAGCATGAGCAAGCGCGGCCTGGGCCCGCAAGACGCTGCGTCGATACGGCCAGGCATCATTTATGTATCGGTCTCGGCATTCGGCGACGAGGGACCGTGGGGGAAGCGCGGCGGATTCGAACAACTAGGCCAGGCGGTAAGCGGTGTGTCGGTGAGAGAGGGTGGGCAGGGCAAGCCCCGTGTCGTGCCTCCTTATCTGTTGAATGATTACCTCACTGGCTACTTAGGGGCCACGGGCGTGATGCAAGCCTTGATTCGCCGCGCCCAGGACGGGGGCAGCTATCACGTCAAGGTGTCGTTGGCACGCACATCGATGTGGGTACAAGAGTTGGGGTTGTTAAGCGGCTTTGATCCTATGCACCCTCGTGGGGATTTTGCGAAGGCGTTGAATCCTGTTTTGGAGACGCGAGCATCCGCCTACGGCATATTGCAGCAGCTGCCGCCGGTCGCGCAGTTCTCGCGTACTCGGGCGCAGTGGTCACTGCCACCCGCACCAAACGGTGCGCACGCTGCAGCATGGCAATAGATGCCATGACGTCACTATACAAATAATCAAGGCGAAGGAGACATTATGAAAATCGGACAATGGGCGTGCGCAATTGCCGCCGCCACAACCACCAGCCTGAGCGGCGCTGCCTATGCCGAGCTGGCCTATCCCACCAAGCCTATTACGTTGATCATCGGTTTTGCGCCGGGAGGCCCGACCGATGCGATCGGAAGAGTGTTGTTCAAGACCGTATCGCAGAAGCTCAACGTCCCGATCATTATCGAAAACAAGCCTGGCGCCGGTGGCAACATCGGTACGCAAGAGCTGATGCGTGCCAAGCCGGACGGCTATACCCTGTTGTATGGCACTTCGTCGATTACGACGGCCCCACCGTTGTTCGGGCGGGATGATCTGAATCCGACAAAGGCGTTCGTGACAGCCAGTTGCTCAGTCAGCGTTCCGCTCATTTTGTTGACAAACAAGGCCATGGATATGGCATCCGCGCCTCAGTTCTATGATGCAATCAAAACGGATCCCGGAAAATATTTCCAAGGCTCGTCGGGCAACGGGTCGATCGATCATCTGGTATCGATGGATATCGCAAATCGCCTGGGTTTGGATTTCCAGCATGTTCCCTATAAAGGCAATGGCCCGGCATTGACTGATCTCGTCAGCGGGAACGTGAATTTCATGTATTCCGGATCATTCAATAGTGCGATGCCATTCATCCAGAATGGCCAGGCCAAGGCACTCGCGGTGACCTCGGAGCAACGATCCGTCAGTTTGCCTGATGTGCCCAGTCTCAGCGAGGTGGTACCCGCGCTGAAAGGTTTCGACGCGGGCACGTGGCAGGTATTGATCGCTCCCAATGGCACCGATCCTGAGATCCTGAAGAGACTGGACCAGGCATTACAGGCGTCGTTGAAAGATCCTGAAGTGCAGAAGAGTCTGCGGTTTCAGGGGGCGGAGCTTATGAATAAGGACCCAAAGGCCTGCCAGGATTATGTGGCGTCCGAGTATTCCCGGTGGAGCGAGACGATTAAACGGCTCGGCTTGAAGGCTGGGGGATGACGATGCCGTCTGCATCGCTAATGCCCCAGCCAGACAGATCAGGCTTTAGCAGCAACATGCTCCGCAATCGCGCGGCCGATGTCTTCGGTTCGCGCGTCGCCGCCCAGGTCCGGCGTACGCGGGCCTGATTTCAGGCAGTCTTCAATCGCACGCAAGATGGCATCGTGGGCGTCGTCGCTGCCCAGGAATTGCAACATCAACGCACCCGACCAGATCATGGCGATGGGGTTGGCGATGCCCTTGCCATAGATATCTGGTGCGGATCCATGCACGGGTTCGAACAAGGAAGGGAACTTGCGTTCCGGGTTCAGGTTCGCCGACGGCGCGATACCGATCGTGCCCGCGCAGGCAGGGCCCAGGTCCGACAGGATGTCGCCAAAGAGATTCGATGCCACCACCACGTCAAAGCGCTGTGGCTGCAGCACAAAGCGTGCTGCCAGGATATCGATGTGCTGCTTGTCTACCGTGACATCCGGATAGTTCGCCGACATCGCATTGGCGCGGCCATCCCACCACGGCATGCTGACGGCAATGCCGTTGCTCTTGGTCGCGACCGTCAGGTGTTTGCGCTCGCGGCTCTGGGCCAGATCGAATGCATAGCGCAGCACGCGGTCCGTACCGTGGCGCGTGAACACCGATTCCTGGATCACAATCTCGCGATCGGTGTCGGGGAACAGGCAGCCGCCCAGATTGGTGTATTCACCCTCGGTGTTCTCGCGCACGATATAGAAATCGATGTCGCCTGCCTTGCGGCCGGCCAAGGGGCAAGGCACGCCATCAAACAGGCGTACATGGCGCAGATTGATGTACTGATCGAACTCGCGCCGGAATTTCAGCAGTGATCCCCATAGCGAGACATGGTCGGGTACCGTGGCGGGCCAGCCCACAGCGCCAAAGAAAATCGCGTCGAACTCCTGCAACTGCGCCTTCCAGTCTGCCGGCATCATTTCGCCATGTTTTTCGTAATAGTCGCAGTTGGCCCAGTCGAAATGGACGATCTCTAGCGGCAAGCCGAAACGTTTCGCAGCGGCTTCGACGACACGCAGGCCTTCGGGCAGGACTTCGTTGCCGATGCCGTCACCGGCTATGGCGGCGATTTTGAATGATTGGGTCATGGGGCGGGCTCGATAAAAGTAAAAGTGAAAAGCAGGCCCCATGGTAGAAGGTGCACGAAGTATCTACAATGGCCCATATTGTGAAATTAATATGCACGAATCATGAATAATGACGTCCTGCCCGCTGACCTGCGCGTTTTCTGTGCGGTCGTGCGTTCGTCCAGTTTTTCCGCTGCCGCCGCAGGCCTGGGCATGTCACCGGCCTATGTCACCAAGCGGATCCGGGTGCTGGAGGAGGCGCTGGCAACGTCGCTGTTTCATCGCACCACCCGCCGTGTAGTGACGAGTGAGGCGGGCGAGCGCATCTACCACTGGGCGCAGCGCATTCTGGATGACGTTGACCATTTGATCGAAGAGGTAGGCGTCACGCGTGGCGAACCACAGGGTTCATTGCGAGTGTGCAGCAGTTTCGGATTCGGGCGGCGCGTGGTCGCGCCCGCGTTATCCGCGTTCTCGGCAAAGCATCCCTCCGTCCAGGTACACCTGGAGGCATTTGACCGACTGATTGATGTCGCAGCAGAGGGCTATGATCTGGATGTCCGTGTGGGCGACGAGATCGCTCCGCATCTGATTGCGCGGCAGTTGGCTGACAACCATCGCGTGTTGTGCGCATCGCCGGCATATCTGAAAACCCATGGCATTCCCAAGAGCCTGGACGATTTGGCCGCACACGATTGTCTCGTGATCAAAGAGCGGGACCATCCGTTCGGGGTATGGCGATTACAGCGGGGACGGCGCGAACACACAGTAAAGGTGCGTGGCCCCTTGTCGACCAATAATGGAGAGATGGCGGTGAACTGGGCCGTAGACGGGCGCGGCATTATCCTGCGATCGACCTGGGACGTGAACCCGCTGATCGAGCAAGGGCGTTTGGTGCATGTGTTGCCGCAGTATCGGCAACAGGCCAATATCTGGGCAGTGTATCCGTCGCGGTTGAACGCGTCGGCCAAGGTGCGGGTATGCGTGGAGTTTCTGGAGACCTATCTGCGAGAGCAAGGGATCTCGGCCAGGTAGGCCTCGGTATTCGTTAAGATACGGTCCGTTCTCCACGGACTCATCCATCAGCCATGCCTGCTTTCAGCCGTACCGCATTGCGTCAAAAATTGACGGCATGCAAAGTCACGCTCCTGTTGATCGTCGCGAATGTCGCCGTGTATATCGTTGCAGGATTTCTGGATACACGTGCATTCGAGAGCCTGAGCCATGGCTCGTTTTTGATCGACTGGGGCGGCAACGTCCCCGCGCTGACATTGTCCGGCGAGTATTGGCGTCTGTTCACCAGCATGTTTCTGCATGTCAGTTTCCTGCACTTGGCGGTCAATATGCTGGCGCTATGGTCGATAGGCATGATTCTCGAGGCGCGCATGCGCTGGCCGGTTTTCCTCGGGACTTATCTGTTGACCGGCCTGTGCAGCAGCTTGGTCAGCGCGTTGTGGAATCGCGGCGAGTTGATAGTGACCTGTGGCGCGTCGGGAGCGATTCTCGGGATCTTCGGGGCGGTGGTGGTGTATGCCCTGCATGATCGCAAGGCGGGACGGCCTCACGTGCCTTTGGGCAATATCGTGTTCAGCCTCGTGTTGACATTCGGAGCGGGTGCGGTATTCGATATCGACAACGCTGCGCATGTAGGCGGTTTGCTGTCGGGCGCGCTATTGGCTGTTGTGACGCTGTGTAGCGAGCGGCTGCGGCCTGTGGCGGCCGCCGTTGTGTTGATGGTGACAGCAGTGATCGGCGTGGCTGCATTGGTGGGCGTTACGCGCGCCAATTACGATGCCGACATGCACGACCAGATAGCTATCGCACGATTTGATCAAACGCTTGGGGACATGGGGCTATTGCAACCCGAGAGTGCGCCTGGTGTGTCGTTGTCGCTGGATGAATGCATCGAGCGCATCTTGCACGGGGTGAAACAGGGGGAATCACAAGCCTCAGACTTGCGCCGTTGCGCTAACAACAGCGATAGACAATACGAGTTGTTGTCAGTCTTCATGCCACTGAGATACGAGAAATGCCAAGCCCAAGTCGCCGATCTGCGCGAGCTGAACGCGGATCCTGCTACACAGGAAGCACTCAGCGCAATAGGTCGCTATTGCGAGATTCAAACCAAGCTCTACGCTGCGGTATTCCGTGATGCTCCTACCGACCTGGATCTCGCCGAAGCGAGCCGGGTGCGTTTGACGACGCGATTCCTGCTTGATCGCTCAGGTCAGTACCGCACAAATTCCGATGCCTTGAATGCGCAGGCTGCCGCGATGCAGCGTCTGCTCGACCTGCCGGGCGAGATGGCCTCGGCAGTGGTTCAGCAAGCCGGTTGTCCTTATTGGAGTTGCGCTCGATAGATAAGGAGGCGTGGACGTGATGTTGACGTCGCATGTTCGATCCCGCAATCGTCATGCAAGCCCGGCATCTCTACAATGAGATATCGATTCCCCGCAACTGTAGGCGATTCCGCCATGCGGGCTTCAGCTTGAGGACGACATGAAGATTTGCGTATTCGGCGCAGGCGCGGTCGGCAGCAATGTGGCAGTGCGACTCGCTAGTGCAGGGGTGGGAGAGGTAAGTATCGTGGCGCGGGGCCCGCATTTGGCGGCTATCCGTGCGCATGGTTTGTCATTGCGCCATATCGATGGAGAGCAATGGCATGCGCATTTTGATCACGCTACTGACGACCCCTCGACCCTGCCGCCTCAGGATATCGTGCTCGTCGCGCTAAAGGCCGCGAGTGTGCCTGCCCAGGCCGACGCATTGCGCCAGCTATTGGCGCCAGATGGTGTCGTCGCATTTCTATCGAACGGCATTCCTTGGTGGTGGAACCATGGCTGGAACAAGGGTGAAGGGCCGCTGCCTCTGCTCGACCCTGACGGCGCGCTGTGGAATCGTCTAGGGCCAGAGCGCGCCCTGGGGACGGTGATCTATTCCGCCAATGAGCTCGAGGCGCCCGGGCATGCGCTGCATCGCGGCGTGAATCGCTATATCTTCGGCGAGCCGGATGGCAGTTCGCCGGGACGGGCGGGCAGGTTGGCCGAATTGTTCAGCAGTGCTGGACTGGGCGGCGAGACGGCCGCTGATATTCGCTACGAGATATGGCGCAAGCTGCTGCGCAACGCGGTGGGCAGTCCCTTTTGTGCGCTGACGCGGCTCGCATCGGCCCATTGCTCTCAAATCCCCGGTCTGGCCGATATCCAGCGCGGATTGGCGCTAGAGGTCGCCAACGTTGCGCGTATGCTGGGGGCGCCGATTACCGATGAGCACGCTCTCGGGGCGGTTAATACCCAATTGGCGTCCAACGGCCGGCCGTCAATGTTGCAAGATGTGCTATTGGGCAGACGGATCGAGGTGGAAGCGCTGCTGGGACAACCGCAACGTTTCGCCCAAGAGTTGGGCATTGCGTCCCCATATCTTGACACTGTCGTGGCGTTGCTGCGAGGGGTGGATCAGGCGCTGGCGCAGGCCGCTCAGAAGTAGTCCAAACGGCAGCTTTAGAGGTGGCCCTGCGGTTCGTGCATCGATGTCGCCAGCAGTGCGGAGCAGGCAATAGAGGGTAGCGAAAATACATTACCGTTTGTTCATGGTTTATCGCCGCCGACATTCGAAAACCGCTGAGATCCTATGAAATTTCATATTTCATAATCCCGTTCGGGCCACAAAATTTCTAACCATTTATTCATAATTCACCAGAATTTCCTGTTTGCCCACAGCTAAAATCGGCCGCGTGATGTTCCCCGCACAGGGGTTATTCGGGACGCATGAAAGATATCGCTGTCTATATTCGCAGCCGGGACAAGTTCGGTGATCAGATCGCCTCGTTCCCAGCGCTTTATCAATTAAAGCAATGGTGGCCGCAGGCCACGCTGCGGGTAGTTGGGCAGCACGCGGTGTCTGCTTACTATTTGCCCTTGCCGTGGGTGGACGAGTTCGTGCAGGTAGATAGCCT
>Ga0182743_1000567_pt1 | contig 44391 bp, 46 predicted proteins | sample eDN3rd30CKraftOP_FD_128522 | JGI IMG/M metagenome (GOLD analysis project Ga0182743, IMG submission 128522) | Enriched Organic Plus compost microbial communities from Emeryville, California, USA - eDNA 3rd pass 30_C Kraft OP (version 2) (version 2) ... | reverse complement strand
GTCGTGTCGTCCGCGATCATGGCGGCGATCTTCTCGACCGGGCACAGCGGGTATCCCCAGGCGGCGAGGGTCTGGAAGTACCAGGCGGTGTCCTCGCGGGGGTTGCGCCACGTGTCGCGGCCGGTGCCGTGCTCGATCCCGCCGAGGATCATCGCGAGGGTGACCTGCACGGCGCGGTTCGGGTGTGCGTTCAGGTACTCGGTCAGGCCGGGGCCGCTGTAGGTGTTGGCGATCCCGAGCAGGCTCGCCGCGATGGCGGTCCCGTGGGTGAGACCGTCCGCGACCTTCCATCGCGCGTTGGTGAGCGCAGCGGCGATGACCGCTTGCGCGTCCTTCGGAGCGGTCTTGCGTGCCAGGAGCGCGGCGAGCCAGTCGCGGCGCACGCTCTCGGCGGCGTCCCACTCCTTGTTGTTCGCGATGAGCACCTTCCGTGCTGCCTTCTGATCCTCGGTCATCGGCCCGGCCTGTGGGGCGGATGCGGTCACGCCTTCCCGCACCGTCAGCCCGAGAGTGGCGGGCTCGTCGACGTAGTAGATGGGGTGCGCGTCGTCGTTGCCGTAGATCGCGACGTAGACGGCAACGCCTTCCTTGCCCTGGATCGAGTCCGCCTCGACGTTGCCGCCGTCCGCGGTGGTCAGGTCGCGCAGTGCGTAGGGCGTCTGGTTCCAGCCGGGTCGGTCGTCCAGGATGCGGTGTCCCTTGCTGGCTTCCTCGGCCTCGACCTTCTCGCGCAGGGCTGCGCGGGCGCGGTCGTTGTGCGCACGCTGCACGGCGACGGGGAAGTAGTCGGGGCTTTCGATCGCTTCGCGGGTGAGCGCGTCGACCAGTTCCGGGTCGTCCTCGAACTCGATCAGCGCGGCGGCCTGGTCGAGCGTCAGTCCGAACTCTGCCACGGCGGCGGCGCTGGTGTCGTTGGCGGCGACGGTCAGTCCCGTCTTGATCCGGTCGCGCTTGGCTCCGGTGCGCTTGGCGATCGCGGTCGCGCTCACGCCTTCCAGTTCGAGGGCACGCCATGCCTGGATGCGGTCGGCGTCGGTGAGTCCTTCGCGCTGGTCGTTCTCCACGATCTGCTCGATGATGCGCTGGGTCTCGTCGGCCTCCCCGTCGACGATGAACACAGGCACGGTGGCCACGCCTGCCTCCCGTGCTCCCAGGGTGCGCCGCTGTCCGGCGCGGACTCGCACGGCTCCCGTGTCATCTCGCCAAGCGAGGATCGGGGTCAGCACACCGTTGGCGGCGATGCTGTCGATGAAGCCCTTGTCTAGCGGCGCGCTCGTGCGGATGTTGGGGTCCACCACGAGCGTGTGCGGGTCGATCTGCTCGATGTTCGCGGTCATGTCGCTACCTCCGGTGACGGTATTAGTACTATTCGGCTGTTTGATCCCTCACGTTTCTTGCCGTGAAGGCACGAAGTGCCATTCAGGGCAGAGGAGGAGGTGTCAACCCGGAGGGCGGCGGGGGAGAGAGTTTCGGCGCGATGTGAGGGAGCGCAGCGACCGCGTGCCGAAAGTCTCGGCGGAGCCGGCGGCGTAGCCGCTTGCGCGGACGACGACGCCCGTAGAATGCCGCAGGCTTTACGGCAAGAAACGAGCGCCGCAGGCGCGGATGCTGCCGGCCGCGGGCGGCCGTCGAGTCCGCCCCGCAGGGGCGTGTGGGGGAGTGGACGCCTGGGGTCGACTCGGCGCCCGGTCGATCTGTTCAGGCGATCTGCTTGTCCCGGCCGGGCTGGCTCGAGGCGTCATCAACGCGGCGGACGGCACGCGACGGCAGAGGGGCGCTGTTCAGCAGCGCTCGAGCTGTGCGGTAGTCGGCGCGGCCGTCCGGGGTTCGTGGATGAGCGCCGTAAGCGTTCGTTGCCAGGTCGGGCAGGAGTGCGAGCTGGCCGGGTGCGGGTCGCCGGCTGGGATGCGTGCGCCTCGGCGCTCGCATCCACGTCTGTTCCGCTTGCCACCATGCCCACAACTCGCGCTCGACGGTGTAGCGCGCTGCGCGCGCAGCGAGGCGTCCGTCGACGTCGAGTTGAGCGGCGGCGGCTCGGCGGTGGTCGACGGTTCGGCGTCGCCACCCGTGGCGCGTGTGGACGATGACACCTGCTTGGGTGAGTCGATCCAGGACGCGCCGCGCTTGATCCGTAGTGGAGCCGACGTGTCGGGCGATCGCGTCCAGGGGGAGAGGGTCAGCTGTGGTGCGTGCGTAGACGTTCCCGGTGTGCAGTCCAAGGCCGGGTCCAAGCGTGAACAGGTCGTGGGCAGCGGCTGCGGTTCTCTCAGTGAGGGTTGCGAGGAGGGTGGAGCGTTCTGCGGACCCGGCCCCTGCGGGGCGCGGGTCCGCTTGTGACCGACTTGTGTCGGGGAAGCTGGGGATAACTGCCTGGGGGTCGATTGTCCAGTGGGCTCCGTGGGGACCGTCCGCAGCGCGGACGTGCGCAACCCATCCGTCGCGGGCAAGCCGGAGGAGCGCGGTACGCGCCGTTTCGCGTCCTATCCCGGCCAGCAGGGCCAGTCGGCGGGTATCGGCCTCGACAGAGGCGCTGAGCGCCTGTAGAGCGAGCATGCACAGGACGTCGAGTATGCGGCGGTCGGCGGGGCCGCCTCCGTGCGTCCAGCGGCCGGCGGCGGCGTCCGCGCGTGTTTGCAGTTCGCGCACGTGGGCCGCGATCGCGTGCGCGCGTCCGTCGAAGGTGGGGTCGTCTCCGATCTGGCGGTTTGTGGTGGCGACGTAGCGTACGGCCTTGTCCCACTGCCTGCGGAGAACGTGTGCGGCGCCTCCGCGGCCGCGGGGGCGGCGTTGCCCGCGGTCCCGGTAGGTGCGCACGTGCTCCAGGCCCGGCGCGTGGTCGACGAGCGCGGCGATATCGGCGTGCCGCCATCTGGCGGCGGCGGCGCCGATGAGGATGCGCCAGAGGACCGCGGAGGCGTCGCCTGAGGCGGCGTCCTCGCGGAGCGCGGCCGCGCTGGCGGCTGTGAGCTCGCGCCGCGGGCCGGGCAGGTAGAGGCGGCCGTGTTCGTCGACGGGGATGGGTCGCTTAGGGTCGACGCGGCCCGCGGGTTCGGCGTCGTCGACGATCTTCGCCAGCGCCTCGACCACGGCGCGGATCTGCGCGGCGGTGGTCGTGGGTGTGGCGAGCGTGTCGAGTTCGCCCGAAAGCACGGTGGCGCGGCCACCGTCGCGGTGGGGCGCCCCTGGGGGGCGCAGGCAGCCGGTGTCGGGGTTGCTGAGCGGGGACGTGTCGAGCGTCGGGCACAGGTGGCGCAGCAAACGCGCCAGGGTGGCGACCGTCTCGGCGTCGACGCTCTCTGCGAGGGCGACCCAGACGTGTCGGCCGTGGGAGGGGCCGGACTCGCAGACGACGTGCGCGATGCCGGCATCCGTGAGGAGTCCGGCGATCACGTCGGCATCTCGCGCGGCCGCGGCGGCCGCGCCGGTCGTCTTGGCGTCGAGGTCGAATCCGAGGAGCCAGAAGCGGCGATTAGTGCCGGTCAGGTAGACCGCCCAGGGTCGGGTCGGCTCGTCACCGGTGACGAGCCGGTGGCCGGTGTAGCTGTTCAGGACCGCACCATACGCATCCACGGCCGCCACGCGCACGTTCGGGCGCGGGCTCAGGGCGCGCGTGAGAGACCACGACGCGCCGGGGCCGCAGTCATCGCGATAGCGCTTGCTGTGCGTTATGATGGCCCCGTTCTCTCGTTAACCCGTGATGGACAACACAAGGTCCCGGTCGCCAAACCGGTTCCTTACCCGGCCGATCTGATCAGTCGCCAAACTCCACAGATCAGGCCCTTAGCTTCCGAAGCCCTCGCCTCGCCAAAGGCGGGGGCTTCGACCGTTCTATGCGGCTCTCGTGGCTGCCTCCTCGGGAAGATCGAGTTGGTTCACTCGGTCGCGCTTGGGCCGGTCGACGAGCGGCATGCTGCCGTACTCGTCGACGAGCTTCGCGATGAGCGCTTCCAGGTAGTACGCGACGGTGACGCCCGACGCGGCAGCCGCGGCCTTGACGTGATCCCGCGTCGCGGGAGATACGCGGCCCTGTAGCAGAACGGTGGGCACGTCGTCGGGCCTCCGTGCGCGTCGCTCAGTAACAGTCATGGGAGTCATCATCGCGGCAGTATGCATATCGCGCGGGGATCGCGGCGGCGTGTCGCGTTCGATCATGGCGCGACCGTCTCGACCGTGCAGGTCACGTCGCCCATGATGAGGGTCGTGCCGGACTCTATGACGTAGGGGGTGCCGGGCTCGAGCTGCACCGGCGGGTTGGTCTGCGCCTCGATGCCGTTGCCGCTGAAGTGGTCCGTCACCACGATGCGGCCCTCGTCGTCGACGTCGACGAGGGCGTGCGTGCGGGACAGCATGCGCTCGGGGCTGACAACCTGGACCGGTCGGCGTCCGTCGACAGGAGAGGGGTTGCGGCCGATGGCCGCGTTCTCGTCCAGGTCGACGGTGCGCTGGGTGTCGAAAGTGAGCCGCAGGGTGGGACGGGCTGGTGCTGGGGGAGTGCGCCGCACGAACACGGTGTGTTCGAGCGCGTCGTCCACGTCCTCTTCGGGTGCGACGGCCGCCGTGGCATCCGGGATGACGTCCTGGACGTCGAGCGGCGCCACCTCGACGCGGTGCGGCTCCGAGATGCCGCACTGCACACACACGAGTTCGGTGACAGGCTGCAGGCGCCGGCAGGCACGGCAGCGGCCCTCGTGGACGGCGAGGCCCTGCGCCGCCGGGATCATGCCGGCGTCGTCGACGAGCTGGACGATGCCCTCGGGGCGGACGGCGAGGTTCCACGTCTGGGCGCCCTCGCTTACCGCGAGTCGCACGGGCCGGTGCAGCCGGGCGGCGATCGCCACGCATCGGGCGATCATGCCGGTGCGGAGCTCGTCGACGCTGGATGCCTCGCATGCGTGCTCGGTGCCGTTGACGGTGATGCTGCCCAGCTGCACGGGCGTTCCACGGACGATTCTGGGGCCGGGGCCGCGCAGCGCGGCGGCGAGGCGGGGCCAGTCGGCCACTCGCTCGCCGCGCAGGACAGCTCCTGTGGCGATTGATTCGCTCGTTGCACTCATCGTCTCTCCTGTTCTCAGCCGCCGAGCGTGATGCCCACAGCGGCCATGAAGGGCACGGGGTCCACGGTTGAGCCGTGGACGTGTACCTCGTAGTGCAGGTGGCAGCCGATGGAGTCGCCGGACGAGCCGACGAGCCCGATCTGTTGTCCTGCGCGGACCTTCTGGCCCTCACGCACGAGGATGCCTGATGCGTACTCGTGCACGTAGAACGTCTCCACACCCCCGCCGTGGTCGACGACGATAAGGCCGTTCGCACCGTACCGACCGAACCCGGTGTAGGTGACGGTGCCGGCTTGGGCGGCGTAGATCGGAGTGTCGCAGGCCGCCGGGAGGTCTTGCCCCGCGTGCAGCCTCCACTCGTGGTAGATCGGGTGAAAGCGTCGCCCGTAGCGGTCGCCCAAACTGCCCTCGACGGGTAGCGCCCATCCCTGTGCGCTGATGTGTCCCGTCGTCGCGATGTTCGCTGAGCACACCTGGCCGCCCGTGCCCGTGCTCAGTCCGGTCTTGACGCCGGTCAGCCCGTCGACGACGGCCACCGCGGCGTCCCAGAACTTCTCGTAGTGGTACGGGTCTGCGTTGACCTGCACGCGATGGGCGACGATCGTCGGCGCGAGGGAGTCGCGGTCGGAGATCGTTGCCAGCTTCTTGAAGAAGTTCGTCGCGCTGGTGAACGGGTCCATGCGGTCCGCGTAGCTGCCCCACGCGCCGTTGTCGCGCTGCTGGAACAAGCCGCGGGAGTCGGGGCCGGCGGTGTCGCCGTGGTTGACGACCCGCAGACCTGATTCGCCCATCGCCGTCATGACGCCGATGGTCTGGTCGCGCACGCTCAGGTTGAGCGCTTTGCCGGCTTGGATGACGTACGCGGCGTTTACGAGCTGTTCGTGTCCGTAGCCCCGAATCGACGTGTTCGGAACGCTGGCGGGATCGATGGTGACGGCGGCTGCCGAGTTGCCCGTGGGGTTGCACGTGGCGGCCGCCGATGTCGCCAGAAGGAGGAAGCCGAAGATCCCAGCCAACACGAGGACCGGGATCGCGATGATGGCGCCGGCGCCGAGCTTCTTCCCGTCCATCAGTGCGTCCCCTCGGGTGGGGTAAACCGGGCGGCAAGCCACGGGGCGACCCCGTTCTGCCGGGTGAGCACGACGGTGTACATGCCGGCGTCGGAGGGGACGCGAACAAAGACGGCGTACCGGCTGCTGTCGTCGACGATGGTCCCGGCGCCGGTCACTCGGTGCGCAGGAATGTTCGCTGGGTCGACGTACTGGTAGTCCTGCTGCGCCGTGCTCGTGAGCAGCGGCGCCAGCGCCGCCCACCACTCCGTCGGCTCGAGGTCGGGTCGCGCGAACGTGGCCAGTGCCTTCTCGGCCGCGGCGATCGCCGCAACCTCCTGCTGGGCGTCCCACGGCGGCGCGGGCTGCGGGTCGAGTGTGCCGCCACCGCCCTCCTCGTCGAGAGGTTCGCCGCTGGGCGCGGGGGTGAACTGGTCAAGGTCCGGCATCGTGATGCCGGCTGAGGAGGGCGAAGGGCTCGCTGGGGGAGTTGTCCCGCTCTGGCTTGCACAGCCAGCGAGGACGATCATGCTCGCGGTGGCGACCGTTGCTACCGCGAGCCGCAGCGAGCCCTCCGTCATATCAGCTCTCCTCGTTCCCCTCGGTTCCGTACTCCTCGGCGCGCGCGGAGGGGGTCCGGGACCGCGGCGCGTTCGCACCCGTCGCCATCGTCGCCTTCAGCTCGTCCCGCAGGATGCGCCAGGTGGTGCCGAGCTTGTAGCCCGGGACTACGCCGTCTCGGAGCCACGCATAGACGTTGGTGCGCGTCACATTCAGCACTTCTGCGACCTCTTCAACACTGAGCACGTCGGGGCGACCAGCGAAGAGCGCGTCGAGAGCCTGCTCCCTCTCCACGTTCACTGGGGGTGCCCATAGGTCCGCTGGCATGACTCAATCATGCAAGGATCAATAAGAAACAGCAAGTTTCGTGCCTGATCGGGCATGTTAGGCAACATCTTGCATCCTTTCGATATCGGTACGTAGGATGGCCTCATAGAGGCGCATCCTCATTATTCAGTGGAGGGGGGAGGTTTCGTGAACAACGGCATCGACCCGTGGCTATCGCAACCGAACGCACCACAGATACCGACAGCCGTACCGGGCGCCGCTTCTGTCGCACAGCCGACCGGTCCTCTGCTTCCGCAGCGCGGCGTGCCGGCCCCGGATCGCGTGGATCAGCTCCCCATCTACGACCGTCCCCAGGAAGCGCCGCTGTGGTGGCTCGGCACCCACGGCGGTTCCGGCGAGTCGACGCTGGCGGTTCTCGTTCCCGGCTCGCTCCCGGCCGAGCACGGCTGGCCACGACCGCCGCAGGGGCCGACGCGAGTCGTTCTCGTCGCCCGCACGAACGAGCGTGGGCTACGCACCGCGCAGGCAGCGGCAACACAGTGGGCCGCGGGCCTGGTGCCGCACGTCGAGGTCATCGGCCTCGTGCTGGTGGCCGATGCACCCGGCCGCCTCCCCAAGCCGCTCCGCGACCTGGCGCTCGTCGTCAGCGGCGGTGTGCCGAGGGTGTGGATGGTTCCGTGGATCGAACGGCTCCGACTGGGAGAATCGCTCACTCCTGCCGATCTTCCGCGTGACGCTCGTCGACTGGTCGACGAGCTCACGGCGCTCCTGACCCCTGGTGCCGCAGGCGCCGTCAACCGAAAGGAACACCCATGAGCACGCTTCACACCATCCTCACCATGGCGAACGACTTCGCCACGGTGCTGCCGATGGATATTCCGAACCCGGCCCCGGTCCAGCCGCCGGGCACGAACGGGTTCGTGACGATCATGGGCTGGGTGAAGTGGGTGGCCCTGGCGGTGTGCGTCATCGGCATCATCGTCGCTGGCGCCCTTATGGCTATCAACTCGCGTCGTGGTGAGGGCGGTGAGCACGCCGGGCGCATCGGCTTCGCGCTCGGTGGCGTCATCGTCATCTCGGCCGCGGCCAGCCTCGTCGGCTTCCTCGTCTCCTGATCGGAGAGAACGACATGTCCTCCGACGGCACGGGCAAGCAGAGCCCCTTCACCCGTCCCGGCTTCATCGCCGCGACGGTGGTTGTGGCTCTGATCGTCGTCTGCGCGATCATCCTCATCATCGTGAACGTGTCTCAAGGGAACCCTGAGACCGCGCCGACCTCAACGAACCAACCCACCTCCGGTGCTGCACCGTCGTCCCCGGCGGCATCCGGCGACGAGAGCGTGTGCGGCCTCGGAGGCGTCGAACTGTCCGGCACCGTGACCATGGCCCCGGCCGCAACATGGGAGTACGAAGGCACCACGGGCTATCCGACGTCGCCAACGTACGGGCCGGGCAAGGCCGACCCGGCCGGGTTCCGATACTGCTTTCAGCACTCACCCACAGGAGCCCTCTTCGCTGCGGCGAACGCCCTGGCGGCACCCACTAACGCCGCGACCTCGGCCGCGTGGGCCGATTACTTCTACGCGCCTGGCCCGTATCGCGACAGCCTGCTTGCGCAGGTTAAGGGAGCAACCAACTCGGCGGCAGGCGCACGCCTGTCGATCGGAGGATTCCGCCTGCTGTCCTACGACGGCAAGAGCGCACAGGTCGACGTCGCGGGCACGGGGTCGTCGAACGGCGTAAGCGTCACGTTTTCGGCGGTCTACTCCCTCGTATGGGTCGACGGCGACTGGAAGCTAAGCACCGAGACGCCCACGCCCTTCAACTTTGCCAGCATCCCGAACCTTGCCGGATACACCACCTGGGGGCAGTGATGGCTTGCTCACCCCTCGACCCAGTGAGCTGCGTTACCGACGTCGCATCGAGCGCGATCGGCAACGCCATCGACAACATGGCGAAGGCCGTCCAGGAGGCGTTCGGGAAAGCGGTCGCGTCGCTGGGCACGGTGTGGGTAAACATCGGCACGCCGAACCTCACCGGTTCGGGCGGCGCGTCGTCGATCGCGGCCGGGACCGCGCCGCCCAATTCGGGGAATATCACCACGGTGCTCGGCTATGCGACGTGGATCGCCTTGGCGGTCTGCGTCGTTTCGCTCGTCATCCTGGGGGCGATCATCGCCACGCGGATGCGAGCCGGAGAAGGCCTCGCAGCGGTCGGCCGCGTGGGCCTAGTGCTCGGCGCGGTGGTGTTCATCTCCGGCGCGAGTGCGATCGTGACCGGGCTGCTGCCTCGCCAGCCGATCAATGCCGGCGGCACTGTGGCCTTTCTGCAGTCAGGACTGTGGTGGTACATGGGCGCTGCCGCAGTGATCTCTGTCATTATCGGCGCCGCCCGCATGGCGTGGGAACAGCGCGCCGAGCCGGGGCGGGAGACGGTGAAGAGCCTCCTGACCCTCGTCGTCGTCGCAGGCGCAGGCGTCACCGTCGTGGGCCTGCTCGTCGCGGCAACCGACAGCTTCTCGGTATGGATCCTCGATGCGTCCCTGGACTGCAACGTAGCGGGCGAGGGTTCGACGTGCTTCGGCAACAACATGCTGCAACTGCTCGCGCTGACCACGAACCCGGCCACGTCGGGCCTCGGGTCGCTTCTCATCATCATCTTGGGGGTCATTGCGATCCTCGCCACCGCGTTCCAGATCCTCCTCATGGTCGCGCGCGGCGGGATGCTCGTCATCCTGACGGGCATCCTTCCCCTCTCGGCCTCGTTCACGAACACCGAGATGGGCAAGAGCTGGTTCCGCAAGAATGTCGGCTGGCTGATCGCGTTCATCCTCTACAAGCCTGCGGCGGCACTCGTGTACGCCGCCGCGTTCCAGCTCGCCGGAACAGACATCTTCAAGGACGATGGCACGGGTCTTTTGGCCGTGCTCACCGGCATCATGCTGATGGTCATCGCCCTTTTCGCGCTTCCGTCGCTGATGCGGTTCGTGACGCCGATGGTGGGCGCCACCGCGGGCGGCGCGGCGGGGGGCGCCCTCGCCGCTGGTGCGCTGGCCGGGTTGCCTTCGGGTGCCGCGGCGCTCGGGCGCCTCGCTTCGGGTCGCTCCGAACCGTCCGGCCAGGACAGCTCTTCCACCTCGAGCGGCCCGACGGGCAACACCGGGGGCGGCAAGACATCGACGACGTCTGCTACCAACACGGCCGCCCAGAGCGGCGCCGCCCGTGGTGGCGCGACTACCGGTGCGGCCGCCGGTGGAGGCGCGGCGGGTGGCGCCGCGGCCGGTGGCGCAGCCGCCGGTGGGGGTGCGGCCGCCGCGGGCGCGGCTGGCGGGCCGATTGGCATTGCCGCCGGGGCGGCTCTCGACGCGGGCAAGAAGGTAGGCCAGGCAGCCGCCGGTGCGGCGCGTGACCTCGGAGAGCAATCGACAGGTGAGGGAGGCAGCCCTGATGGCAGCCGCTGATGCAACGAACCGGACTCCTCGGACCTACGGGAACTGGCGCAAGCCGACGTCGCCGGGGATCCTCGGCCTCGGCTCGGTCGGCACGGGTTTGCTCCTGGCGGCGCTCGTGGTGCTGGTCATCACGGTCATGGTCGCGGGGCTCCTGCAAGCGGTGATCCTTGCCGCCGTGCTCGGCATCGTCCTGCTTGCCGTGCTCACGAAAGACGCACACGGCAAGAACGCCCTGAGCCGTGGCGGGGCGCGCGCGGCGTGGTGGTCCGCGAAGTCGCGCGGATCGAACATCTACCGCTCGGGGCCTCTCGGGCGTGCGCTCTGGGGCACCTATCAGCTTCCCGGCCTTGCCGCCCCGACGCGCCTGAGCGAGCACACGGATTCCTACGGGCGCCCCTTCGCGCTGCTGTACACGCCCGCGACGGGCTCGTACAGCATCGTCATAGGGACCGAGCCCGATGGGGCGGCGCTGGTCGACCAGGAACAGATCGACGTGTGGGTAGCTGACTGGGGTCACTGGCTCGCCAACCTGGGCGACGAGCCGGGCGTCGAGGCGGCGTCGGTCACGATCGAGACGGCTCCTGACACCGGCACCCGTCTGCGCCGCGAGGTTCTGATGAACATCGACGCGGACGCGCCCGCGTTCGCTCAGGGGATGCTCCGAGAGGTTGTGGATCGCTACCCAGCCGGCTCGTCGACGGTGAAGGCGTTCGTCGCCATAACCTTCACAGCGGTGAACCGACAGGGCGGTAAGCGGCGCCAGCCAGACGAGATGGGCCGCGAGCTCGCCGCGCGTCTGCCAGGCCTGACCGGCGGCCTGCAGGCCACCGGTGCTGGGGCCGCGCACCCGCTCTCCGCTCAGGAGCTGTGTGAGGCAATCCGCATCGCCTACGATCCGGCCGCCGCGCAGCTCATCGACGAAGCCCATGCCGCCGGCGAAACGCCGGAGCTGCGGTGGACGGACGTCGGCCCGGCGGCCGCGCAGGCGTCCTGGGGCGGGTATCGCCACGATTCGGCGTACTCCTGCACGTGGGCGATGACGCAAGCGCCCCGCGGCAACGTCCAGTCGGGGGTTCTCGCTCGCCTGCTCGCTCCGCATCGTGATATCGCACGGAAGCGCGTCACGCTGCTGTACCGGCCACTCGATGCGGCGAAGGCCGCGGCGATCGTCGAAGCCGACCTGCGGTCGGCCGAGTTCCGTATGACGGCCAGCAGCAGGCCAGCGGCCCGCGACAGCTTGGCTGTCCGCGCGGCCGCGGCGACCGCACAGGAGGAGGCCAGCGGCGCCGGCCTGGTGCAGTTCGGGATGCTCGTGACCGCCACGGTCGCTGACCTCGACCGTGCTCCCGATGCTCGGGCGGCAGTCGACAATCTGGCCGCGACGGCGCGGCTGCGGCTGCGGCCCGTGTACGGGTCGCAGGATTCCGCCTTCGCCGCGGCGCTACCGCTCGGCTTGGTGCTCCCCAAGCACATCAAGGTTCCCGCCGAACTGAGGGACAAGCTGTGAGTGGGCGCAGGTCGCGCGCCCAGCGGCAGCCCGCCGACCAGGCAGCCGCGCCCCGGCCGAGCCTCGAGCGCGACAGGAAGCGAGCCCGCCCCGTGACGACACCCGAGGTCAAGCCCCAGCGTCCGCCGATGCGAGGGTGGCTGGGGCGCGGCCGCGGCTCCTCGAACTACGTTCAGGCGGCCGACGAGTGGCGCGGGACGACCGTGCAGGTGTGCGGCATGTGGCCGTTCTCCATCGGCACCGGCACGCCGATGGTGGGGGTGCCTCTTGGCCGCCACATTCACACCGGTGCGACGCTGTGTTGCGATCCCATCTCCTGGTTCCAGCGCGCCAAACTCATCAGCAACCCGAGCGCGTTCGTGCTCGGCAAGCCCGGTCTGGGCAAGTCGACGATCGTTCGACGAATGGCCTTGGGCCTGGCCGGCTACGGCGTCATGCCGCTGGTACTCGGTGACTTGAAGCCGGACTATGTCGACCTCATCGAAGCCCTCGGCGGGCAGGTCATCACCCTCGGCCGCGGCCGCGGCTATCTGAACGTCCTCGACCCGGGCGAGGCGACGGAGGCCGCCGCCCGGCTCCGCGCGGCGGGCTTCGAGAAGGAGGCCATTCAGGTGCTCGCGGACGCCCATGGGCGCCGACACACAATGGTGTCGGCTCTGCTGACGATCCTCCGGTCCGCGCCGCCCACCGACCGCGAGGAAACGATCATCGACCGCGCGTTGAAATGGCTCGACGACAACTTCGAGGGCGTGCCGGTGCTCGGTGACCTCCTCCGGGTCATCCAGGACGGGCCTGCAGAGGTTCGCGCTGTGGCGCTCGACCGTGGCAGCAATGAGCGCTACCAGACGATCACTGAGGGCTTGGAGGCGAGCCTCATCGGCCTGGTCGGTGGTGGGCGTCTCGGTGAGACGTTCGCTCGGCAGACCACGAACCCGATGCGTCGGGATGCGCCCGTGGTCTACGACGTTTCCGCGATCGACGACTCCGACATGGACTTGCAGGCCGCGACGCTCCTCGCGTGCTGGTCTGCGGGGTTCGGCACGGTCAACGTGGCAAACGCTCTCGCGGATGCCGGCCTCGAGCCGCGTCGCCACTACTTCGTGGTCCTTGACGAGCTGTGGCGGGCGCTCCGCGCCGGTCGCGGCATGGTCGACCGTGTTGACGCGCTCACGCGCCTCAACCGCCAGCGCGGCGTCGGCATGGCGATGATCTCGCACACGATGAGCGACCTGCTGGCCCTGCCCACCGAGGAGGACCGCATGAAGGCGCGCGGCTTCGTCGAGCGGTCCGGCATGGTCATCTGCGGCGGACTGCCCTCCGCAGAGATGCCTCAACTCAGCGCCGCCGTCCCGTTCTCCCACGCCGAGCAGGACATGTTGATCGGCTGGCAAGACCCACCCGCGTGGGACCCGTCCACGGGACGGGAGGCAGAGCCGCCGGGGCGCGGCAAGTTCCTCGTGAAGGTTGGTGGTCGGCCGGGCATCCCGGTGAATGTGCAGCTGACCTCCGTCGAGCTGTCGATCAACGACACCAACAAGCTCTGGCACGAGCAGTCCCGCGTCGGCCGCCGCCACCTACGCGCCGTCGAGGAGGTACAGCAGTGAGCACGCCGAACAACCGCCGCCGCGATCCCGGCGGCATGAGCGGTGAAGCGATCCTCGTCTGGGTGGTCATCGTGGCCGTGGTGGTGCTCGTTGTCGCCGTATACGGCTCCGTGCGCCTCGGCCACGTGCTCGCCGGCGACACCGGCGAGCTGCCGACCGACCCGTTCGCGCTCGTGTTCGGCGTGTTCAACGGCTCCGTGAGCTGGCCGATTGCATCCTGGTGGGTGCTCGCCGGGATCCTCGCTGTCACGACCGCGCTCGGCGCCCTGGTCGCGGTGTGGCTGCACCGCTCCCGGCGAGGTCGCTCCCGCGTTGACCGTGCGGCCGCGTACATGGGCCGCGGCCGCGACGTCGCGGAGATGAGCCGCAAGAGCGCACAGCACAAGGCGCAGCGTCTCGGTGTGGCCTCCTCAGCTGGTGTGCCGATCGGGCGCACGGTTGCCGGCTCACAGCCGCTCTACGGCTCGTGGGAGGACATGCACGTGGACATTTGGGGACCACGCACCGGCAAGACGACCTCGCGGGCGGTGCCGGCGATCATGGATGCGCCGGGTGCGGTCCTCGTGACCTCCAACAAGCGCGACGTCGTTGACGCGACCCGCGACCCACGCGCGGCCAAGGGCCCGGTGTGGGTGTTCGACCCGCAGGCGATCGCCAACGAGGAACCCACATGGTGGTGGAACCCGCTCTCGTACGTCACCGACGAGGTTCGCGCGGCCAAGCTGGCCGAGCACTTCGCCGCCGGCTCCCGCGATCCCGGCGCCAAGACGGATGCCTACTTCGATCCCGCCGGGCAAGACCTTCTCGCCGGCCTTCTGCTCGCCGCGGCACTCGACAATCGCCCGATCACGGACGTGTACACCTGGCTCACCCGTCCGGCCGACGACACGGCGGTAGAGATCCTTCGCCGCCATGACTTCTCGCTGACCGCCGACCAGGTTGCTGGCGTGGTCGACGCGCCGGAGAAGCAGCGGGGCGGGGTGTTCGGCACCGCTCAGCAGATGGCCTCGTGCCTCACTAACCGTCAGGTAGCGGCGTGGGTCACGCCGCTACGCGGCGCGACCGACACCCGGCCGCAGTTCAGCCCCGACGTATTCGTGCGCGAGGGCGGCACCCTCTACAGCCTGTCCAAAGAGGGACGCGGCACCGCTGGCCCGCTCGTGACCGCGCTCACCGTCGCCGTCGTCGAAGCGGCCGAAGAACTCGCCGCACGCTCAGCCGGCGGACGCCTGAGCACACCGTTGTTGGGCGTGCTCGACGAGGCCGCGAATGTCTGCCGGTGGCGGGAGCTGCCCAACCTCTACTCGCACTACGGTTCCCGCGGCATCGTCCTGATGACGATTCTGCAGAGCTGGTCGCAGGGCGTGGAGGTGTGGGGCGAGTCCGGGATGAAGAAGCTGTGGAGCGCGTCTAACGTCAAGGTGTACGGCGGCGGCGTCTCCGAAGCTGCATTCCTCGACGATCTGTCGAGGATCATCGGGGACTACGATCGGCTGTCGTCATCGACGTCGTACGGGCGCGGTCAGCGCACGGTATCGCAGCAGCTCCACCGTGAGCGGATCATGGACGTTGCCGACCTGGCCGCGATGCCGAAGGGCCGCGCCGTGGTCCTCGCCTCCGGCTCGAGGCCGACTTTGATCCGCACTCAGCCGTGGATGACGGCCCCCTATGCGGCATCCGTGCGCGCGTCGATCGCCGCGCACGACCCGCAGGCAGAGCGGACGATCCGTGAGGCTCAGAAGGAGCTCGCGACCGTTGAAGCGGCGATCGGAACGGAGAGCGCATCATGAGCGACTGGGGGGACGACGACCTGTATCCCGATCCGTCCGACTCCATCGCCATCGATGAAGCCACGGGCGAGGATGATCAGCCGAGCCTGTACTACGGTTCCGTCGACGAGTTCGTGCGCGAGTACCTACGCCATGTGTACAAGCGCAAGATCGACGGCAAGACCCGCGTCTGGGCGGCTCGTTGGTGGGAGTACGACGAGGCGGTAATCCGCCTCGAGGCGCTGTGGCGCGCGTGGGAGGCGCTGCGCCGAGATGCCGCCACCGGAATGAGTGTCTGGTGGCGCGATCACGCCGACCATCACATGGGCGTCCTCATGGACCCCCAAGGGCCGTTCGCGGCCGCCGACGCGATGGCCTCGGAGAACCAGTCGGGTAAGAGCGCGCCCCTACCCTACGAGCCGCCTCCTGCGGGACTGTTTCCGGACGTGCGCACGCTGGACGTCTGAGCCGGTCCTCGGGCGTGAGAGAGGGGCTGCACCTGATGGTGCAGCCCCTCTCTCGTGCAGCTCGTCGACGGCTCCTCAGCGGTTCAGGCCGGTGGTGCGCTGCACCTGGGCGCCGCGGCCGCGTGTCCGGCGGGCTTTCGGTGCCTTCGTCTTGCCGGCGGCCACCGCCGCTGTCGCCGGCTTGGCCTGGCTGACGTCAGCACGCATACGCGTGGCAATGGTCTCCTGACCGATGCCGCGGCCCTCCAGCTCGGCCGCGGTCGACGAGCGCCGGTCCGCGCTGTCGTAGGCCGCTCTGCCATCCTCGCGGGCACGGTCCGCGATCGCCTCGCGTTCCTCCGCCTCGGCTCGCGCACGAGCGCTCTCCTCGGCGTCGGGCTCGCCTACCGCCTTGGCGCGTGCCTCGTCCGCGCGGCGGTCTTCTTGGTCTGCGAGGCTGAGCAGGCGCAGGGCTTCGACCTCCTCGGCCGCCGCGCGGGAACGCTCCGCGTCCGCGGACGCGCGCTCCTGTTCGGCGCGCTCGGCATGCTGCCGGATCAGCTGCCGCACCTGGTCTGGGTCGCCTCCGGCGGCGGTCGCGTCGATCCCGTACCGGTCCCGCAGCTCGTGGGCCATCCGCTGCTCCGCGCGTGCGATCTCCTGATCCTCGTCCCGCCACGCGCGAGCCACCTGGTAGGCGTGCCCGATCTGCTCCGGTGTGGAGTTGTCCCACCACTCGCCGCGGCCGACGTTCGCAACCTCGGCCCGCGCCGCCTGCCGCTCCGCATCCAGTCGCGATCGCAGCTCGCGCGCCTCGCGCTGGTCCCTTGCGGCCGCTCGCCGCAAGGCTTCCTCTCGGAAGCGTGCGATCGTTTCCCCGATCCGCCCCGCAGCCGTGACGGCCACGCGCAGCTGCCCTGTGATCGCTTCCTCGATGCCGTCTGATTCCTCGGCCATGATCGGCCCCCTCTCCTAGCGCTCCGGGCCGCGCTCCGCGCCCGGTCCTGTCGTCTGTCGTGGCTGCCGCGGGTCGATCCTGTTCGGAAGCGGCGATCCGGCTTCGGTCGCCGGTCGACCCTGCCCAGCGCTCAGCCGGTCGAGCATCGCCTGAGCCTCCGGGTCCAGCGTCGTCGCCCGCTCGGCGGTCGCCACCGCTGCCACCGGCGCCGGCAGAGCGTCCCGCACGCGCGTAAGACGTGCGCGCACATCCTCGGCAAGCAGTCGCGCCTGCCGAGCCTGGCCTGCCGCGACGGCCGCATCGTAGACGGCCTGGGTCAGTCGAAGCAGCTGGCGGATCATGGCGGCTTGGGCGACCGTCCCCTGACCTCCGCGTACGGCGCTGGCCAGGAGCATTGCTGCACCGGAAATGGCGACCGTGCCGGCTTGGTGCGGCCGTACGGTGCGCCCGTAGGTCTGCGCCGATCGGGACAATGCCTCAGCTGCCGCGGCGAGGTCGCCGGGGGTTTCCTCGGTCGCGTTCGACCACGCCGCGAAAGCACCGGCCGTCTGCCGTGCGACGGTGGCCCATGTGTCGCGGTCGTCGACCGGTACGGAACGCATCCGGTCGACGAGCTCACGCAGCTCGTCGTTGCGTCGCGACCACTCCCCCGGGTCCGGTTCCTGTGCTTCCGGGCCGGGTGCAATCACGCGCCGACCCCGCTTGGCTGCGTTCCATTCCGCGGCGGCATCGCTCGCCCCGGTGGGGGTGTCCGGCCACCCGTCGCGCAGTCGCGGCAGGGTGAGATCCCGTCCGAGATGCCCGCCGCCGTACCAGATAGGACGCTCGCCGGCCTCGGGCCGCTCCGCCACCGAATAGCCGGTGATGACGTCCGTTCGTCCGTCCGCGAACCGCGGTCGCACGAGCAGCCCTACCCGTCGCATTCGCCGCACGAACTCGGCTTCATCGCCGGATGCCGCAGCGCACCCGCGCACCTTCAGCGCGAGCAGGTAGCGCGGCTGGTCGGCGCGCATCTCCGCGTCGACGCGCGCTGTCCTCTCGGTGCTGTTCAGCAGCTCCCATGCCGGCGTGGACGGCTGCACGGCGCGAGTGCGCTCGTACTTCGCCCGTGCGCGGCTTCGTGCCTGCGCCTCCCGCTCGGCCGGGTCGTAACCGCGCGTCGACCGGTCGACCTTCGTCGATTCCAGCTGCTCTAGCCCGTACTTCACCTCGAGCGCCCGCGCCGCGACCTGGGCACGGTGGAAGTCGTTGTGGATCGACGCCTTCGTGCCATCCTCGCGCACGAGGTTCACGGCGATATGGATATGGTCATTCCCGTTCGTAGAAACGCCATGCCGGATCGCGACCCACCGGCACGGGGCCTTCGTGCCGTCGTTGTCACCGAACTCCATCGCCGTGATGAAGTCGTTCGCGATCTGCGACCAACGCTCGTCCGTGAGCTGGCCTTCCTCAGCGCGCAGCGACAGCGAGCAATGCCACACGTGCCCGCCGTTCACCTCGACACCGAACGCCGCACGAGGCTTGTCGAGATGACGTGCGATCGCCAACGCGCCCTCGCGTCCCAGCTCGGCGTCGTCATGCCACGCCATCAATGCCGGATCACCGGCGACAAGGTGCGGCTCGGTGTGCTCGTTCGACCGCCCTGGGCCGGCAAGATAGGTCAGCAGACCCGACATGCGATCGCCGCGGGTCACGTTCGGCATCACGACGCGGCCGCCATCAGCTCGTCCACGAAAGCATCGATTCGGTCTGCGACCTCGCGCACCTTCCGCAGCGTCGCCACCGTCTCCGCCTGCACGTCACCAGTCGCGTTCGTCGCCTTCGCCATCTGGTTGACGTTGTTTGCGATGCTCGCCAGCAGACGGTGCGTCGAGAACATCTGAGCGATGACCTCATGGCGCACGGACGCATTCGCTGCGGCAGCCGACGCCCCCCCGGCCAACGCGGCGTCAATCAGCAGCTTCGGCACGCTCACGCGGTACTGCAACGCGAGCGCGTGCAGCTGTCCCTCTTCCTCCGGAGTGACACGAACGATGTGCCGGTGGTGGCGCCCGCCCTCCACCCGCCGTCGACGCGCCTGACGGCGGGGCTTCTCGCCCTCCGTGGCTTCGTCGTCGCTCATCTCGTCACCCTCTCTGGCCCAGCGCAGCGACCCCGTCAACTGCGGGGACCACACTTCCAGTGTGCCCCATCCTCGACGTCAAGTCGAGGATCAGAGCCGATCCGGTTACCGGATCGTATAGCTTGCTCCGCCAAGGGCGGATAATCTCATGTCGTACATATCGGCGCGCCACGATTCGAGTTCGTAAGATGGGAACATGGCTACTCAACCGACACCAGAAGAAGCAATTGAGCGCGCGCGGCGCCTCCAAGACGATCGACTGAACGCTGTTCGTGCCGTCGCGGAAGCTCGGCAGCGGCTCGTCGACGTGCGCGAGGAGACGGCGCGTGAGCTGGCCGATCTTCAAGCGAAGATCACGGACCGGATCGCCGCTGCCGAGCGCGACGACGTGCGCGCTTACAATGCCGCACAGAGCGCCGGCTGGACTGTCGATGAGTTGCGCAAGATCGGCCTGCCAGAGCCCGAGAAGAAGGCGCGCGTGAAGCGTCGCGCCGCACGACGACCCGCGCCGTCCTCGACAACCTCGCAAAGCGTCGAAGACCGCAGCGACGAGGTTGCGCCAGTCGGCTGACCAGATCACACATCAGGCCCCGCTACCGGCTCCCGGTGCGGGGCCTGTTGCGTTGCCCCGCGATGCGGGGTTGCACTCCGCTCCGAGCCCGTCAAGGGCGCTTCGCGTCCCTCCGGGAGAGCCCTGCGGGCTCCCCTTGACCGCCTCTCCACTACGTGCAAGGCGGCAAGTGTTCCGCCGAAAGCAGGCAGCTCGGCGCATGCGCCGAACTGCTCACTTTCGGACGGACACACACCAAGGGAGGGGACGTCACTGTGAGCACTCCGACTGTTTTCAAGACGTCGTTGCAGGCAACACACAAGATCACAAACGAGGTTCATCCGAGAACGAACGACAACGAGACGGGGGACTCATCATGCCGGTAAGCGACCCGCGCAAGCGACCCAAGATGCTCACGCCCCGGGAGCTGGCCGCGCAGCTCGGCGTCGACGTCAGCGACCTCAAACGCCTCCGCGACGAAGGCCGCGACATACCCATGTAGACGTCAGCAAGACATTCCAAGGCGGAGTCGAGCGCGTTTCGTAACTGTAAAAGATCGATCCGTACCGTCATTCCAACCTTGACATGATGGAATATGAGATACCAGTATTTAGAAAATTCCCGAGAGCGCCGATGTGGCGTGATCCCCTTGAACGCGATGGAGAGCAACTGTGGAAGTATCACCGCGCAACGCCCAGACACGAGGACGTCACATTCTGGCCGTGGGCGGTGGCCAGGCGATTGAGAACTATGACTGGATGCTGTACGGCCTCGTAGCTGCATACCTCGGCCCGCAGTTCTTCCCGGGCGAGGGCGTCATCCAGAGCACCCTGAGTGCGCTCGCCGTGTTCGGTGTTTCGTTCGCGGCCCGTCCGCTCGGTGCCGTCATCTTCGGGCCCCTGGCCGACCGTATCGGTCGTAAGCCGATGATGCTCGTCTCCGTGGCGGCGATGTCGGTCTTCTCCCTGCTGATGGGCCTGCTCCCGACGGCCGAGGTCATCGGCATCTGGGGTGCCGTGCTGCTGGTGCTGCTGCGGCTGCTGCAGGGCATGTCCATCGGTGTTGAGCAGCCCCTGCTTGCCTCGTACGGTCTGGAGATGGCAGCGAAGGGCAAGGAGGCCTGGGTCGCAGGCATCCTCCAGCTCTACACGCAGGCGGGCATTCTTCTCGCGTCCGTCACGGCCTTCGTCTGTGTGCTCCTCATCGGCGACGAGGGGATGCTCGCCGGCGGCTGGCGCATCCCGTTCTTCGTCGGCGGGGCGCTGGGTCTCGGTGTCCTGTGGCTGCGGCGCAGCCTGCCCGAGACGCTCGACGAGGAGAAGGTCGAGCACAAGAGCTCGCGCGACGTGCTCAAGTCCGTCGGCCGCGCGCCCCTTGCGATCCTCGGCATCATCTTCATCGTCGGTGGCACGCAGGTCATCAATTACGGCTGGACCTCCGGGCTGCCGAGCACAGCGCGTGCGGTCTTCGGCGAGAGCGGCGTCGTGGTCTTCGGTATCACCAGCCTGCTGAGCATCATCATCATGCTCATGGCTCCCATCGCCGGCAAGATCGCCGACCGGTTCGGCATGGGCCGCACGTTCGTCTGGACCAGACTGCTGTCCATCCCGTTCGTGTTCATCCTGCTGACGTACGCCGAGCCCGGCGTCGTGGCCTTCGCGCTCGCGATGGCTGGCGGTGCAGTGATCCTCCCGTTCGCCCTGGCGTTCTTCAACGCGATCTCCGCCTCGCTGGTGCCGCCGGGAAGCCGGGTGACCGCGGTGGGCCTCGGATACTCCCTCGGGGTCGCGCTGTTCGGCGGCACGGCGTCCTACCTGCTGGTGTGGCTGAGCTCGCTCGACCTGTACTGGGTCTTTCCCGTTTACATCGGTGTCATCCTTCTACTGGGCGTCATGTTCTTTCTCCTCTCGGTGCGACGCCACGGTATGCACGGCGCGCAGTTCTCGACCAAGCGGAGCTCGGTCGACGAGGCGCTCCTCGGGTCGCGCGGGTGAGCGCGTGAGGGTCGCCGTGACCGGTGCCGACGGACTCGTCGGCACCGGTCTCATGTCCGAGCTCGCCGAGCGCGGACACGAAGCCGTCAGCGTCGGCTCAATCGCTCAGCTCGACGTGCGCGATCGGAATGCCGTGCACCGGCGGGTCGCCGACCTCGCGCCGGATCGCATCGTGCACCTGGCCGCCGTGTCCGGACCAATGTTGCAGGCCGACGAGCCCGATCTCGTCGTCGCCGTGAACACGGTCGGAACGGTCAACGTGCTCGAAGCTGCCCGTCGCGTGGGCGTCCCCGTCGTCCTCGCCGGCAGCATCTCCGGCTACACGAAGGGTACGCCCTCGCGGCCGCGACCGGCCTCCGTGTACGGCGTCACGAAGCGCACCGTCGAACTGCTCGCCGAGGTGTACCGCGAGGAGTACGGCGTGCGGTGTACGACGGTGCGGATCGGCTCCGTCTACGGACCCGGGCGTCGGACGCCGCACGTGCTGGACGACATGCTCACCAGTGCCCGCCGCGGCGTCGACGTGCGGTACGCAGCGACCGGCATGGAGCCCCTCGTGCACGAGCGTGATGCGGGAGCCCTCCTCGCCGCTCTCGCCGGCCTGTCACGGTGGCGCCCGCACTACGACCTGGTGACGGCGACTGTCAGCCACGCCGACCTCGCGAGCGAGGTGTGCCGCCTGGCCGGCACGGGGTCACAGCCCCGCGCCGAGGAGCGCGAGGTCTACACGTGGCCCGTCGCCTTCAGCGCGTCCGAGCTGTACGCGGACACGGGGGAGTCAGCCGCCGTCGATGTGCGCACCGGGATCGCAGAGCTGCTGCGGCGAGTCTGACTCACCAGTTCGTCAGCACGAGTGCGATCGCCGAGGCCAGCACGAGGGCGAGGATGCAGGCTTTCACTCGCCCGCGGTCGACGAAGCGTCGCGCTGGGCCGGACAGCCAGAACCCCAGCAGCATGGGCACGGCAAGCCCGGCCGCCCATAGGAGATGACGAGGCGTGACGAGGCCTGTCACGGCCAGGAGCGCCACCGAGAGGGTGGCGCCGACGAAGAAGAACATGCTGAGCGTCGCCCGCACTTCGGGGCCCGCCTGACGCTGCATCAGCAGCGCGATGGGGGGGCTTCCGATCGACGTCGCTGTGCCCGCCGCTCCACTGAGCGCACCAGCGACCATCAGATTGATCCGCGTCACGCGCGGCGCCCACCGCGCCAGACTCGCCGCGACCGCTGCCAGGACAGCGAAGCCCACCGCGAGACCCAGCAGGCGCGGGGAGAACCAGGCGGCCGCGAATGCACCTGCGACGTTGCCCGGAACCCGCCCGGCCAACGACCACCCCAGCCACCCGAGCCGCACGGATCGGAACTCGCGCAAGCCGGTTAGCAGCGGGAGCGGCACGCTCACCAGCACGAGAACGGACGGCAGCAGCGTCGGATCCACCAGGGCAATGATCGGGGTGGCCACGAGACCGACGCCAAAGCCCGTGGAGCCCTGGACGGCCGCCCCAATCAGGATCGCGATTCCGATCGGAGCGGCCGCGAGAAAAGTGGTGAGGGTCATCGGCACTCAGCGCGGCGTGATGAACCGTCCGCGGTGAGGACCCGTCGCCTTGCCGCTGGCCGCCACCACGCGGCCCCGGCTTACCACCGTCTCGATGGCGCCCTGGAACTGCTTGCCGTCGTACATGACGTAGCTATCGCGGGAGTTCGACGCGCACTCTTCCTTGCGGAAGGTCCACTCGGCCGACGGATCGCAAAGGACGAAGTCTGCATCGTATCCCGGCGCGAGCCTGCCCTTGCCGGGAAGACCGAAGATCCGCGCCGGCCCGGCGGCCATGACATCCGCAACTCGGGCCCAGCTTGTGTGGCCGCGTGCGGCTCCGTCGATCAGCACGGGATACAGCGCCTCGATGCCGGGATTGCCCGCATTGGGACTCCAGATGTCGTCACCCTGCTTCTCCGACGCCAAGTTGGGGCCGTGGTCGCTGGCGACGATGTCGACATCGCCCTCCGCAATGGCGCGCCACAGCGCGTCTCGGTCCGCGGCAGTGCGCAGCGGCGGATTCATCTTGGCGAACCCGCGGTGCTTCTCGAGCAAGCTCTCCTCGAACGACAGGTAGTGCGGCGACGTCTCGATCGTCACCGCCTCGCCGCGTCGGCGCGCCTCGGACGCAGTGCGCAGGGCGACCTCCGATCCGATATGGGGAAGGTGAAGCCGTGCGCCGCTCTCGCGCGCGAGAATCAGCAGAGTCGCGATCGACACCTCCTCGACCCACACCGGCCGCGCCCGGGCGTGGTCGCGGGGATCCCCCTTATGCGCGGCACGCACCTCGGACTCCACAAGGTGCAGGAGCGAAGCGTCCTCGGCATGCACGACTGCGGGGAGCCCAGTCTTCGCGATCTGACGCAGCGACCCGTACAGCTCGGCATTGGACTCTGCGAAGAGGCCGACGAACTCGTCCTCGCGTCCCGGCGGCGGTCCATGCGACAGGATCTTGTAGCCGACGATGCCCTGCTCTGCCTGCTCGAGGATCGCCCGCTCCTCCTGCCATCCGCCCCCGCCGTACATCGCGTAGTCGACGTGGCACGATCCTTCCGCAGACGCCAGCCGGTCACGGATCACGGCGGCCGTGCTGCCGGGCGGGTTCGACATGGGCATCTCGATGATCGTGGTGATGCCGCTGCGCGCCGCGGCGGACGTGCCGCTCTCCCACGTTTCCCGATCCGGGCGCGCGGGGGCGCGCGTGTGAACGTGCGCGTCGATTCCGCCGGGCAGGACGAGGCGGCCGGAGGCATCCATGACCTCCGATGCCGGGGGCGTGGACGTGCCTGCGGGGTAGATCGCGACGATGCGACCGTCGGACACGCCGAGCGCGCCGTCGATCGTCCCATCGGGGGTGACGATCGTCCCGCCGGTGACAAGGAGATCCAGTCGGCCGGTCAAGGCATCACGTCCCCGCCGTTGGGGTGAAATGTCTGTCCGGTGTAGTAGTCGCCGCCGGGGCTGGAGGCGATGAGCACTGCTGTGTTTCCGATCTCCTCTGGCGTGCCGAATCGGCCCATCGCGATCTCACTCCTCTTCCTCTCGAGCCACTCGGTGCTCACGCGCGCCTTGCCAGCCTCGCGCTCCGTGCTGATGCGCCCCGGCGCGATCGCGTTGACGGTAACCCCCGTGGTGGCGTAGTCGAGGGCGAGCGACTTCGCGAACCCGATGAGGCCGGCCTTCGCGGTCGCGTAGTGCGCCAGCTCACGGCCGCCCTTTATCGCGAGCTGCGAAGTCGTCATGATGACACGTCCGAAGCCGCGCTCGGCCATCGGGCCGATCAGCCGCTGGGTCATGAGGAAGGCGCCGCGCAGGTTCAGCGCCAGGGCGGCCTCGAACGCCTCGAGCGTGAGCTCGGGGAAGGGGATGTTCTTGCCTCCGCCCACGTTGTTGACGAGGATGTCGACCCGATCGAAGCGCTGCAGCGCGGCATCCGTGAGCGCGTCCGCACCCTCCGGCGTGGTTACGTCGGCCTCCACGTGCAGACCCTCGGCGTGGCGCCGCACCTCCTGCAGGGTCGCCTCCGCCTCGCGGGCGTCGTCGAGGCTGTTGATGGCGACACGCACCCCCTCCCGAGCGAGGGCGACGGCTATCGCTCGCCCGATCCCGTGGCTGCTGCCGGTGACGACAGCCACCTTTCCCGCGAGCCGTGTCTCCATCGCTGCCTCCTGCATCTGCGCCACATCGCGTCCCACATACTGGTATGCCAAGACATTATATACTCTCTGGGGACGCGGCAATCCCGGGAGTGCATGTCCGGGGCGGGTAGAGAGGCGGTCGGAGATGACGTTGCGCAGCGCACGGTGGTTCGAGGCCACGGATCTCAGGTCCTTCGGGCACCGCTCCCGGGCGCAGCAGATGGGCTACGGGCCTGAAGACTACGCCGGCAAGCCGCTCGTGGCCCTCATCAACACGTGGAGCGGCCTGAGCCCATGCCACTCCCATTTCCCGGAGCGCGTCGAGGACATCAAACGCGGCGTGCTGCAGGCCGGTGGGTTCCCGGTCGAGCTCCCGGCGATGTCGCTGTCCGAGCCGTTCCAGAAGCCGACCACGATGCTCTACCGCAACCTCCTCGCGATGGAGGTAGAAGAGCTGCTGCGCTCCCACCCCGTCGACGCCGCCGTGCTCATGGGGGGCTGCGACAAGACCACCCCCGCGCTCGTGATGGGAGCCATCAGCGCCGATGTCCCGGCCGTCTTCATGCCGGCCGGTCCGATGCTCGCAGGCCGCTGGGGACAGACGGTGCTCGGCTCGGGGTCGGACGTGTGGAAGTTCTGGGACCAGAAGCGTGCCGGTCGCATCAGCGACCAGGACTGGTCCGGCATCGAGTCGGGGATCGCGCGCTCGCCGGGCCACTGCATGACCATGGGTACGGCCTCGACGATGACGAGCGCGACCGAGGCCCTCGGCCTCACGCTGCCGGGCGCGGCATCGATTCCCGCGGCGTTCTCGGGACATCGACGCATGGCCGCGCAGTGTGGGCGGCTCGCCGTCGAGATTGCGCAGTCGAGCCGCTCGCCGAAGACGTTCCTCACCCGCTCGTCGTTCCGCAACGCGATCGCTGTCGTCATGGCCCTCGGCGGGTCGACGAACGCGATCATCCATTTGATCGCCATGGCACGCCGGCTGGGACTGGGCATCGGTCTCGACGACTTCGACGAGATCTCCCGCGAGGTGCCGGTGATGGCGAACATCCGGCCGTCGGGCGCCTACCTCATGGACGACTTCTACGACGCCGGAGGGCTCCCCGCACTGATGAAGCGCATGGGCGACCTCCTGGATGGGTCCGCGGAGACGGTCGCCGGGAGCACACTCGGTGCCGACATCGCCGACGCCGCCGTGTACGACGACGATGTCATCCGCCCGCGTGACAATCCGATCGCCGCGGAGGGGGCACTCGCGGTGCTGCGGGGAACGCTCGCGCCCGACGGGGCGGTCATCAAGACGAGCGCGGCGGAGCCGCACCTGCTGCGCCACCGCGGGCGGGCGGTCGTCTTCGACGGCTACGCCGACATGAAGGCGCGGATCGACGACGAGAGCCTCGACATCGACGCCGAGAGCGTGCTCGTCCTGCGCAATGCCGGCCCGATCGGCGGACCCGGGATGCCGGAGTGGGGCCAGCTCCCGATACCGAAGCGCTTGCTCGAGGAGGGCGTCACGGACATGGTGCGCATATCGGACGCGCGCATGAGCGGCACCAGCTACGGGGCCTGCGTCCTGCATGTCGCGCCGGAGTCGGCCCTGGGCGGCCCCCTCGCCCTCGTACGCACAGGCGACCTCGTGGAGCTGGATGTTCCGGCCCGTCGGCTGGACCTCCTCGTGGAGGGGCACGAGCTCGCAGCCCGCCGGGCCGCGTGGTCCCCACCCGCGCCGCGCTTCACGCGCGGATACGGCGCCCTCGCGGCCTCGCAGATCACCCAGGCCAACGAAGGGTGTGACTTCGCCTTCCTGGAGGGGACCGTTCCGACGCCCGAGCCGGTCATCCACTGAACGCCCGACCGCGCAACCTCGTGCGAGTCCGGATGCTCCTACGGGAGGAGCTCGTCGGCCGCGATGACATTGCGCAGGGGGAGTCCGTCGAGGAGGCGACCGGCGTTCTCCGCCGCTAGCTCGGCGATGAGCCGATCCTCGTCGGCGGTGAGCGCGGCGGTGTGCGGACTGATCAGCACGTTCGGCAGGTCCCACAGCGGGCTGTCCTCGGGCAGCGGCTCGACCTCGGTCACATCGAGCGCGGCGAAGCCGATCTGCCCAGAGGCCGCCGCTTCGACCAGGGCGGCCTCGTCGAGCGCCGTTCCCCGGCCCACGTTCACCACCGTCGCCCCCGGGGCGAGGGCGGCCAGCACCGTGGCATCCACGAGGTGATGAAGGCCACGCGCGTCGGGCAGCGCAATGATGAGAGCGACGCAGTCGCGCGCCGCGCGGGTGAGGTCGTCGAGCCCGAAGCGCTCCGCGACGACGGAGGTGTCGCGAGTAGTGCGGTTCACGCCGATGACGTGGGCGCCCAGCGCCGTCAGGGCCCTCGCCACTGCTGTCCCGATAGCGCCCAGGCCGACGACGGCCACGCGTTGGCCGGACACCCTTCCCAGCAGCCAGCGCGGCGCCCAATGATGGCGGCGCTGATGTTGCTGGAGCACCGGGAGATGCTTGGCTCCGGCGAGCACCCCGAGGATGGCGAACTCGGCGAGCGGAGCGGCGTGCACACCGGCCGATGTCGTGAAGGCGATGCGCGCGACTTGCTCGTGGTCCAGTCCGGCCTTTTTGATCAGGGGCGCTGCGCCCGCCGCCATGGCCTGCACCCAGCGCAGCCGCGGGTTCTCCGCCGCCGCTTGCGCAAGGAGCGGTGGCGACAGGTCCGGGATACCGTAGAAGGCGTCGGCTTCGCGGAGCATCAACTCGAACTGGGCTTGCTGTCGGGGCGAGCGGGTGTAGGCGGGGTCGCCGTAGTGATCGCCGGCGTGGCGCTGCGGCGGCAACAGGTCGTGATCGCGCACGAACTCGACGCGGGGCTCCAATTCCTCGACACGTCGGCACAGGTTCTCGTCGAGGGGCGTCGCAAGAGCGAGCCGTAGCCGGTCAGGCATCACCGTGCCGGCCAGTCGGCCGCGCCAGTAAGGACACCGTTGCGACGGTGGGGCACTGGGGTCGCGTCGTGCAACTCCGTGGCGAGAAGCTCCTGCGGCACCGACTGGAACGTGACCGGGCGCAGGAAGCGACGCACGGCCGTCGCACCCACCGATGTGTGCAGCGCATTCGTCGAGGAGGGGTAGGGGCCGCCGTGGGTCATGCCCCATGCCACAGCGACGCCCGTGGGGTAGCCATTCCACACGACGCGCCCGACGATGCGGCTCAGCGCGTCGAGCACGCGAGCGGCGTCATCATCCACATCCGAGCCCGCTTGGATCGCCCCGGTCAGCGCCCCGGGCAGCTCGTCAAGGAAAGCGACCAGTTCGGCTGCGTTGTCGTACTCGACAACGACCGCCGCCGGGCCGAAGCACTCCTCCAGCAGCGGGTCGACGCTGTTGCGCACCTCGGTGACCGTCGCCCAGGCGAGAGCGGGGGCGACCGCGAACCCCGCGGAATCCTCGGCAGGAGCCGAATCGAACCGGCCCTCGCCGACTGCGGCCGCCAGTCGGGCGATTCCCGCCTCGTACGCCTCGTGCATGCCACGGTTGAGTGACCACATGGGCTGGGCTGTGCGCAGCTCCTCGGAGAGGAGCGCGCGCAGACGCGGCGCCTCCGCCGCAGGGATGCACAGCAGGCCGGGCTTGGTGCAGAACTGGCCGCCGCCCAGCGTGAGGGAGGCGACGTAGTCCCGGGCGATCTCCGCCGCCCGCTCGCGCGCGGCCTGCGCCGTCACGATCAGCGGATTGACCGAGCCGAGCTCACCGTAGAACGGGATCGGATCGGGACGATTCTGGGCCAGGTCGAACAGCGCGCGACCGCCCGCCTGCGAGCCAGTGAAACCCACCGCCCGAATCTCGGGGCGGGTGACGAGCGCTGTGCCGGCTCCTCGCCCGAAAACGAGCGAGACGATGCGCGGGTCGAAGCCGGTGGCGCGCACGGCGCGCTGCACGCGGACGAATGTCTCGTGCGCCGTACGCGGATGCGACGAATGGCCCTTGACCACCACGGGACAGCCGGCCGCGAGACCCGAGGCGGTGTCGCCACCGGCAACGCTGAAGGCGAATGGGAAGTTGCTCGCGCCGAAGACGGCTATCGGGCCGAGTGGCACCAGCTGCCGCCGCAGCTCCGGCCGTTGGCCCATCGCGGTCGGGCCGGCATCGTCGATCGTGACCTCGAGGTAGGAGCCTTCGTCGACGACCTCGGCGAAGGCGCGCAACTGGAACGCGGTGCGCCCGACCTCTCCCGTGAGCCGGGGCAGGCCGAGGGCGGTCTCCTCGTCGGCGACGCGGGCGAGAGCGTCGACGTCGCGCTCGAGCTCGGCGGCGGTGGCGCGGAGCAGTTCCGCGCGGCGCGCACGCGACGTCCTGGCGAGTTCGCGGGCCACCGCCGCCGCGTCTCCGGCGGCGCGGGCGACGTCCTCCGTCGTCGCGGCGACGATCGATGTCTCGACCGCTTCCCCGGTGCGGGGGTTGACGCTAGTGAGGTTCATTCCGGGGCCTTTCACCGATCCGACAGGGGGAGCATCCCCCACTCACCCACGATGCGACGCACGATCGCGCGATCGTGCGTCGTCAGCTCGTGCAGGGGCGCGCGCACGTCTGCTCGGCAAAGGTCGAGCTCGGCGAGTGCGGCCTTCACGACGGACACGTTGAGCTCTGAATCGCGCCGCGAGCGGAGATGCTCGAACTCGCGCAGCCGAGCCCACTGCTCCATCGCCGAGGCATAGTCGCCGCGCTGCAACGCCTCGAGCATCCTCAGACTGCGCTGCGGGTCCACGCTGACGAGACCGGAGGTGAAGCCAGTAGCGCCCGCGATCGCAAAGAACGGCGCCCACATCTCCGCCAGACCGCAGATCCAGGTGACTCGCTCGGTGCCGATGACGCTCACACACGCGGCGAAGGCGGTCGGGTCGGCGATCGCATACTTGACGGCGACCACGTTCGGGCAGGAGCTGATGAGCTCGCCGAGATCGGATGCCGTCACCCGATCGCTCCGCAGATACGGGACGATGCCCATGTCGGGCAACGCATCGGCGATGCGGCGGTGCAGATCGACCCAGCCGGCGCCCGACCAGAACGGGTGCACAGGCTGGTGCACCATTACGGCGCGCACGCCGAGGCGTGCGAGGCGCCGGGCGTCGTCGACGAGGGTCTCGACGGCGCCGCCCAGACCGGGCAGCACGAGAGCGTCCGGCGCTTCTTCGAGGGTAAGACGCACGGCGAGCTCGTGCTCGGCGGGTGTGAGGGCGTAGTACTCGCTCGTGTTGCCGTTGGGGGTGAGGGCAGTGACGCCGCCGTCCACGATGCGCCGGACCAGCCGGCGGTAGGCGGCCGTATCCACCGCCCCGGCTTCGTCGAAGGGTGTGACGGTGATGCCGACAACGCCTGCCAGGGCGTTCTTGACGTCCTCGAGCATCGTCGTCACTGGTCTGCGCCGACGCGACCGGATCGGCGGCGCCCGTACTCGGCCATCGTGTCGCCGTCGGGTGGGTAGACGCCGCGCAGCGGACGGCCGCTCTCGATGAGCTCGAGAATGAAGTCCTCCAGCCGCTCCTGCTCGACGGCCGCGACAGCGACCTCGTCAGCGAGGTGACGAGGAATGCAGATCACGCCGTCGTGGTCGCCGACAATGACATCGCCGGGGTACACCGCGACCTCGGCGCAGGCAATGGGCTGCTGCATGTCTACGACATGATGGCGGGCGAGGTTGGTGGTTGGTGAGGCGCCCGCGGAGAAAGTCGGCATGTCGAGGCGCCTAAAGCCTTCGATGTCACGCACCGAACCGTCGGTGACGATGCCGGAGGCACCACGCGCGCGGGCGCGGGTAGCGAGGATGTGACCGAGCGAGGCCGCACGGGTGATGCGTCGAGCGTCGACGACCAGCACGTCGCCGGCGGAGAGCGACTCGATCGCCTTGCGCTGCGGGTGATCGTAGTCCTGGAACACCTGCAGCACGTCGATGTCCTCGCGGGCGGGGATGCAGCGCATCGTGAACGCCGTGCCGACGAGCCGGCTGCGGGCGGGATTGGAGGGGCGTAGGCCCTCGAGGAAAGTGTTCCGAAGGCCAAGATCCATCAGCCGCGTCGTGAGCGTCGCGGTGCTCGCGATGCTGAGGGCAACCCGCGTCGCCTCGGACAAAGGCGCCGGGGTCGGCGAACCTGGTTCATCCATCGAAATCTGCCTTTCTATATCTTGATATACCAGCGTATCAGATCGCGAACTCCGACGTATTCGTCAATCTGACCAATGAACAAGGCCCCCGTCGTGAGGCGAGGGCCTTGTTTATTGGTGCGCGTCAGCGGAGGGCGCTGCGTTCGCGAATGCGCTCTACAGTGCGCTCGATGTGGGCGCGGACGAGGTTGCTCGCCTCCTGTGGCTCACCGGCGCGCGCTGCTTCGAGGATGGCGCGGTGCTCAGTGGACTCGTCACGCCAGGTCGGCCAGTTCTCCCACAGAACGCTCACCGTCGCAAGGGCCGTGAGATCCTGCAAGCCATCGAGGGCGTCGACGATGAACTCGTTCTCGCAATCTTGATACATCGCCCGGTGGAACCGCCGGTTGGCCAGCGCGTGGTTGCCGACATCGCCAACGCGCTCGAACCCCGCCGCCTCGTCGAGGGCGCGTTCGGCTTGGGCGAAGTCCGCCGCCGGGTTGCCGATGGCGGAGGCGACCGCCCAAGGCTCAAGCAGGGCTCGCATTTCGTAGATCTGTCGTACTTCCGGCAGAGTCAGCAGGCGCACGGCAGACCCGCGATTGCGCGCGACTTCGACCAAGCCCGAGCGAGCGAGCACGATGAGCGCCTCCCGCACCGGAGTCTTCGAGACCTGCAGCTCGTCAGCAAGGCGTCGCTCCACGAGGAGCTCGCCGGCGGCGAGCTTCCCGCCCAAGATGGCCGCACGGATGGACTCGACGATCAGGTCGCTACGGCTACGAGCATCACCCAGAGGGGAGAAGGTCGTCCCCACCTCCGTGCCGTCTGGTGCGTTAAGGACCATTGGACTCTTCCTCTTCCGACGCCTTCGCTGCGGCCGAGATCTGGCATGTCGGCGTCTCATCGCCGGGTACCCTCCGAACTTAGCGGAGGACAGCCATCGCCTCGATCTCGACACGGAATCCCGGCTTCCCGAGCGCCGCCACCTGCACGGCGGATCGAGTGGGTCGGTGGTCGCCGAACGCCTCGGCGTACACAGCGTTGACCTCTGCGAAATCCGCCATGTCCGTGAGAAACACGGTGGTTTTGAGCACGCGGTCCAATCCACTGCCAGCCGCCTCAAGGATAGCCTTCAGGTTTGCGATGACCACGTGAGTCTGCGCCGTGGCGCTGCCCGTCTCCTCCTGGCCGTCTACGGTGCGGGGAACCTGTCCCGACACGAACACGAACTGGTCCCACCGTATGGCTGAGCTCAAGGGGGCGCGAGGCTGCGGGGCGGTGTCGGGGTTGAGCATCTCCAGCTGCGTCATGCTCAAAGCCCCTCGATGTACTCGAGGACTTCGTCCACGTCGACGACGTCGGCCATGCGGGCGTTGATGTCAAAGAGGGCGGCGTCGTGCGCGCTCTTCGAGCGGTCACCGACTGCCTGACGCGGGACGATCGTGCGCAGGTTGTGGTCGTGCGAGGTCTGCGCGGTGGCGCGGACGCAGCCGCTGGTGCTGCAGCCTGTGATGATAAGCGTATCGACCCCGTGGCCCGTGAGCAGGCTCTGCAGGTTCGTCGAGTAGAACGACGACGCGCGCGGCTTGTTGATGAGCACCTCGTTGGGCCGACGGTCGAGCTCGGGGATGAGCTCCACCCACTCGGTGCCCTTGACCTGCACGTGGGACACCGGCTTCTTGCGCATGACGTTGTCGCCCAGGTCGCTGAAGTCGGGCTCGAACGCCATCGTCGTGAAGAAGATCGGCAGGTTCTTCTCGCGCGCCTTTTCAAGGATGCGGACAGTCTCGGCAATAGGGCCACTGAGATCAGAGCCCAGGGGCGACGACGTGTCAGTCCACGCCTTCGCGAGGTCGATGACGAGGATGGCCGGACGGTCGCCGAAGCCAACCTTCCCACCAAAACCTACCTTCTCGTATTGGTCAACCAGCTGGGCGTTATGGAAGCCGTGTGCGGCTCGGGGATCTTCTGACATTGTGCCACCTTTCCTGACTTAGCATACCAGTATTCCAGATACCAGGGCTCAAGCAAAACGTTCCGTAGGTTGACCAAGGCGATGACGCTTCGGCTCGCACCGATACGTGGTCGACTATCGCCATCCGCGACAACATCACCATCACGCCCCGCACGATCCGCTACCTCAGCTCCGAGGTCGCAGACTGGCTCACGGGCGACGACACGACGAGTTAGGACGCACGGCCCTCCTCCACCGCTGTAGGAGGATCCCAGGGTCAGGGCCGAACCGTCAGGAGCGCTCCGTGCCGGGCGTCGATGGGCCTCGACCCGTGACCCTGGGGCGGGCCGCGCCAGCGCGCCGCTGGATGCCGGCCAGAGAGGTATCCAACAGGGAGCTGCCGCGTTCGGCACGCGACCTGTCCACCTCGACAATCGCTTTTGCGGGACGCTTCTCGGCGTCTGCCGCGCGCGCCTCCTCCGCGGTCGTATAGAAGACCCGATAGCGCGTCACCGCGGGGCACTGCTCGGCAAGAGCACGCGCGGCTGCCTCCGACTTCGATCGGCCATCCGGGCCGTTGAACACATCACGCGCGTACTCGCTCGGAACCCAGCGCCCACCGAGAGAATCCCCACCCCGTAGCGCCTCCGTGTACACCTTCTCCCACCGACCGCGGATGCGTTCCTGCGAGACCTCGTAGGGAACCTCAACGTCGATCACCCGAACCTCGTAGCCGGCGGCGTCGAGACGCCGGCCGAGCTCGAGGGCTGCAGCCTCCCCGCTCAGCACAGTGTCGACCACAATGTTGTCGCCCCGGTCGATCGCACCAAACCTCAGCTGCTTCGCGAGGTAGGAGGACTCCTCGTGAACAAGCGACGCCAGCTCCAGCGGAAAGAACCTCTCCCCCTCCGCCTCACGCTCACGGATCGCCGCCGGCACGAGCCACGAGTCATAGCTCCCATCGGCCAGCGCCTCACGCAGCAACGCGCTCTTGAACTTGTCCGCGTCAATCACGAGGTACTTGCTCTCATGCTCCCCCAGCACACCGGCCAGAACAGTGCTCTTGCCCGCGCCGGGCGGGCCAGCCAGCACGATCGCACGACGGTTCTGCTCGACCTCAGGAGCCGCCTCACGCGCCTCATCGAGCAGACGCCCGAGCAGCCGTCGACGCGCAGGCCTCGGTCTGCCACCGATCCACCAGGCGGGGTTATTCATCGAGGCCGAAGCAGCGTTCGGCGCAAGGGCCTGGCCAGGCTTGGACAGCTCGCGCACCGTCTCCATGTGGCGAGCGACCGCATCGAATGCCACGCGTTACGGCTCCAGTCCGGCGCGCGCGCCGAGTCGACGCTTGACGCCCTGCACCGTAACCTCACCCCCGGTAACACTCGTGCGCTTCTGCCCGCTGGACGAAGCGACCCGCTTCCCCGTAGGGGCCGCGGATTCAGTGCGGTTCCCATCGTCGACCAGCTCCATGAGGTGCTGGCGGTTGAAGACCTCCTCGTAGACGTCATCCTCGATGAGCCCACGATCGGCAGCCGCGACCACTTCCGACCAGGTGCCCGGCAGATCGACGATCAGCGAGTCATACCCGTCCGTGTGACCCTCTTCCGCATAAGGGAACCGGGTGAGCTCGTCGACGAGCTGCGCCCGATCGATGAATCCGCCGGCGTAACGCTGGCAAATCTCGTACGGCGTCGCACCGGAGAACCCCTCCAGCGGCATCGGCACCTTCGCGGCCGTGCGCAGCGCACTGAGCACGGACGGCTGCGCGATCCCGAGCCACTTGGAGATTTGGGTCTGACTGTAGCCGCGCTCTGCGAGACGGCGCAGCTCACGCCGATAGTCCAGCTCGTCGATCTCCTTCCGGCGGCGCGCAAGCACCGCCGCCCGCGCCTCAGCCGGAACCTCTGCGATCGCCATAACGACCACCTCCTATATACCATTCTATAAGAGCCGCGGAGGCGGGTCTAGCTCTATGCGTTCAGCGATCGCCAGTGGCGGCCGGGGGTCTCTCGTCGTGCTTCGCGAGAGCGCGAGCGACGGACGACTTGCCGACACCGAACGTGCGCGCGATCTTCGCGATACTCAAGCCGGCCTCACGCATCCGCGCCGCTTCCTCGACCCGCTCAGCGGTCATCACCGAAGGCCGGCCGCCGACCCTCCCCTGAGCGCGCGCGTGCGCCAGCCCGCGCAAGGTGTTTTCACGGATCGTCGCGACACGCAACTGAGCGAGCACGGCCATGATCCCCACGATCGCCTCCCCCATCGGCGTCGACGTGTCGACGTCGAGAAACGGCTCCGTCAAACTCCGCAGGCGGATGCCGCGACGGCCGAGGTCTCGAATCAACTCGATCGCCATCAACTCCGTACCCGCGATCCGATCCAACGCACGGATCACGAGCGTGTCACCCGCACGCAGATAGTCCAGACACGCCACCCACTGCGGACGGTCCGCGATCCGGCTCGACTCGCCCCGGTCCACGAACACCCGCCCTGCGCCGGCCGCGCGAAGCTCAGCCTCCTGCGCATCCGGGTTCTGCTCCCGCGTGCTCACACGCGCGTATCCCACGACAGTCACGACAACTCCGGCCCGGACTGCTTCGTCGCTCTGGTCGCCGTCCTCGCAGGCGTAGCGGCCGCACGGCCGAGGCCGGCCGTGGAACCAGCTCGAGCAGGGAAACTCGCTGAGCGGAGGTCCGAGCGCTCCGCTCTGACCATCGCGACCACGCCCCTAACGTCCTCGCCATTCAGCCGATCCATCACGATCCTCTCGCGCAGCTCGTCGACGGCGATCCGATACATGAGAGCATCCACGGGCAACGCCGGCTTATCGGCCAGTCCCCGCGCGCTGTTCTCCATCTCCGCGTCGCTGCGCAGCCGCGCGCCATGATCCTTCACCAGCCGCGTCAGCGCCTCCCGGAACGCGACCCGCTGTTCAGCGCGCGCGGCATCCGCACGCTCCCGCTCCGCAGCCCTCTGGGCACGCTCACGACCCTCCGCCACGATCCGGGCCACGCTTCGAATATCGGCGGTCGTCAGGTGCTCGAATCCGTCATCTCGGTCAAGAACCTCCCCCACGGCCCGCGCAAGAATGTTCTCCTCGACCGATCCCGGCTCCAGTCCTGAGCGGCGGCGGGCTGCCACGGTCTCGGTCGCCAACTTCCGCAGCTCCGCCTCACGCGAGTGAAGCACCTGCCATGTGGCGTCCAGCAGTCGCTCGTGCTCCGCGTACCGGACACGAGAACTCTCATCCGTGAAGAACGCCGCCGCGTCCCTCTCATTCGCGCGCCGCTCCGGCGCAGTCGTCCGGCGCACCTTCCGCGGAGGCAGGCCCAGCGCCGCCAGCCGCCGCTTCAACTTCGCCGCTTCGCGATTTCGTTTCAGCTGAGCCGCATAATGCTCCGGATCCTGCATGTACTTCTTCATGTACTCGCGCGCATAGTCCGGGTTGCGCTCCCGCCATCGCTTCGCGCGCGCCTTGGCCTCGTCCGTGTGTCGGTCGTAGGAGGCCGCGTCGTACTGGGGCCTCTTGTGCCCGTTGCGCTCCCTATTCCGCTGTCGCTGCGCCGCTACCTTCTCGGGGTTCCGGGCCATCCACTCGGCTCGGTACTCCGGGTGCTCCCTGTGCCATCGCGCCGACCGCTCGTTCTTGCGTGCGCGCTGCTCCGCCGCCTTCCGAGCCCTCTCCTGCTCCTGCTCCTGCTCCTGCTGGCGTCGAGCTCGCGCCGCTCGCTCCGCCTCACGGCTCCGCAGCCGCTCAGCTACTCGATACTGCGGATTGGCGCGGGCACGACGTTGTGAGTCGCGGTGACGATCCATCTCGTCGTGCACACGCTGTTTCTCAGCCTCTAGACGAGCACGCTCGGCCGCGTCGCTGGCGGCCTCGATCCGCGCCTCGAGCGCCTGGACGCGCGAGCGGGTTCTTCTCTGGCCGGGCGAAGCATCCTCGGGCATTCTCAGCCCAGCGCGCGCTCGGTGCCCGGCTCGGTAGCCGCCAGCACATAGTCGGTGAAGTCCGACCTGTACGCGGTGGGATCGACGATCGCGCGGCCGCACAGAACTCGCAGCGTTTCGCGCTCCTCGTCCGTCATCGACACGTCGGCAATCTCCTGCATCGCGCGGCCGACGTCGGCATATGCCGTGGCGCCCTCGTCGATGATGGCCTGATCCTCGTCGTAGTACAGCGCCGCTAGGGCCGTCGTGAAGATCAGCGCATCCGCCTGCTCGGTCGTGAGGATCATCCGGCACGCTCCCCCTGTAGTTGGCTCAGCATTCTACTCCGCACCGGAAACGGTGAACGGGTAGTTTCGGGCCGATCGGGTTTCGGACCAGAGTTTCGGGACGGTAATCATCGGCGTGTCGACGTCGGCGCCGACGTCAGCCGAATCGTCCCGCAAACGATCGTTACCGGCACGGTCCGGGCCCGGTGACGCGTCGACCGCGGCCTTGAGATAGTCGGCGTCGCCTCGCAGCACCATGCGCCCGCGGGCGAAGGCGAGGTCGATGCCGGCCGATCGCGAAGCGAGAGGGTTGCCGCAGGGTATGAAAGCGACGACCAATCGCGGGCTTCCGTCCCGACAGGATGCTCGTCGGGCCGAAGTTTGATCCTCAAGACGTCGGCGGCTGGCCGTACGGTCGTCGTCGTGGCGCAGCACTGGTCCCCCGTATCGCAGGTGCAGGCATCTCCCGAGCCGGGCACCTGGTACATGTTCGATCGCAGCCGCCGCATCGCGATCATCCGTCTCGTTGAGGTCCGCGGCCGCCGGCTCCTTCGGTCGGTGACATATGACGAGAACCCGGCTCAGCGGCAGCTCATCGGATACTTCCCCGTCGATGCGATGCGACTCGCGGCCGAGTGCACCTGGTCGGAGTACATCAAAGCTACGGGTCCGTCGACGAGCAATCGGCGCTAGCGGCGCCGGGCTCGCGACGCAGGCGACGGCCACGGAGTCGACCCGGCCCGACGTCGACGAGGCCGGGCAGATCGTCGGCATAGTCTTTCGCCAGCTTGTCGGATGCCGCCGTGGCGTAGATCGCCACGCCCGCCGCGTCTGCTTGTGCGCGCAGCGCCGGCAGCACAAGCGCGCGCAGCGCCTTTCCCCGTTTCTTCCCCGGTCGAGCTGACAGGTGGTCCTCCACGCGCCAGCCGTCGCGGGTGGCGACGATGGCGAGCACTGCGTCACGGTCAGGGCTCAGGTAGTACCTGGCCGCTGAGCGCTTCACAACGATCATCTGACCGACCAGCAGGGCCGGCCAGGTCGGCCACCACATCACGGCGTAGAAGGCGGACACCACGCGCCCCTTGACGGGTCCGTGCGTGGCTCCGTGCCAGTAACCGCGTTGGCCCCACCACAGCAGCCGAGGGACGTCGCTCAGCCGCGGTTCGGTGAGCCCGTCGATGAGCTGAGGACGAGGGGGCTGGGTGGTCATGTCACGTCATTCCCCCATGGGCCGACCCTGGGGCAGCTCGCGGGCTCCGACCGCCGGGAACGGCTGGCCGTTGTTGTACTTGGCCTCCAGCCGTTCGACTTCCGCCATGACGGCGCGGTTGATGAACGCACTGAGCGATCGCGACCCCTCGGTGACCTGGGTGTGCAGCAGGGCACCGCGCACGCGCGCGGTGTCCTCGGGATCCTGATAGAACGACACCTTCGGCGGGTACTTCGTGCCGGCCTTCTTCGCGGCGGTGCGAGTGGCGCCGGCCACGGCCGGTGCCTGCCCTACGGCTGCGGGCGGCTCGGCGGCGACGGATGCCGGCGACGACACGGCGGGAGGCGCAACGGGGCTCGAACCGGCGAGGCTCGACTTACGCGGGGCGGGGCGGTTCATGATGCGGCTCCTTCGATCGCAGTCAGGTGGTCGGTGTAGATCGCGCCGAGCGCGGTCGCTTCGGCACTCCCCCACTCGTCGAGTCCTCGCGCGGCCTCGGCGGCATCGGAGATGACAACCCGTTTGGGGACTACGGGTGCCAGCAGGCGCAGTCCGCGCCCCTCGGCGGCCTGTCCCAGTTCGTCGAGCCATATCCGTCCGCTGACGGTCTGCTCCTCGTGCTTGTTCACGATGACGCCGGCCACGGTCAGCCGGGGGTTGTAGTACTGGCGCACGTTGTCGATGGTGTCGAGAAGCTGGGACAGGCCGTTGGCACTGAAAAGCTTCGACTCCGTGACGACGACCACGGCATCCGCCGCGGTGAGTCCGTTGATCGTGAGCTGGTCGAGGCTAGGGGCGCAGTCGATCAGCACGAGGTCGTAGTCCTCGGTGACTTGCGTGAGGGCCTGGCGCAGCCGTCCCTCCCGCCCGGCTCCGGCGATCACCAGCTCGTCGCGGACGTACCCAAGCGTGACGCCACTCGTGGGGACGACGTCGAGGCCGGGCCAGATACCCGGCACGATGACGTCTCGGATCGTTTCGGGTGCGCGTGAGCTGAGCGCATCGGCAAGCCCCGCCTGGTCCTCATCGACTGTCTCTGCGGCTGCGATCGAGGTCAGGTTGCCTTGCGGGTCGTTGTCGACGACCAGGACGCGCCGGCCAGCTCGGACAGCAGCTCGAGCTAGGTGGAACGTCGTGGTGCTCTTACCGACGCCGCCCTTCTGATTACAGAGTGCGAGAATCTGCGCGGTCACGGTATTACCTCCAATGGGGCGAATAGTACTGTTGCCTGCCTTGTGGTGAGGGACGCGAGGCCGGGGGCCACGAAGGCTCCCGGCCTCGAGTCGATCAGAACGGCGTGTCGTCGCCGGCGTCCGCTGCGCTGGCGGTGTTGCGCTGCACGGTGACGCTCTGCCCTCGCAGACTCACGCCGATTTCATCGGCGCGGACCTCGTGCTGAATGCGCGTGCCCTGCTCCCCCACGTATTCGGTCACGCGGTAGGTGCCGGAGAACGTCACCCGAATGTTGCCGGCCTGCTCGGCCGCTGTGACGAGGTTCACTGCCTGGCTGCCACTCACGGCGACGTCGTACGCGATCGCGGGGCCGTCGGCGTAGGAGCCATCCTGCTGGCGGATGCGATCGGTCACGATGACGCGCGCATAGGTGTACGCGCCATGCTCTCCTTCGCGAAGGGTCGGCGTCGCGGCCAGGTTTCCGATGCGGGTGATGTAGCTCATCATTCCTCCTGAAATGGTTGATAACTCTAATAGTACTTTTGACGGTAATGGGGTTGCAATGGGTTTAGTCGCGCTCGACCTCCATCTGTCGGCCGTCCATCTGTGCGGGGTACAGCACCCATTCGATGCCGCTGGACGGATTGGGACTCTCGACGCGCACGCCGATCACAGACGCCCCCGGCTCGATCGGGCCGAGCTCGTCGGTCACGCGCAGCGGCGTTCGGTAGGCGCGTCCGTTGAAGCTCAGCAGCCGGTCCCCCACCCTCAGCTGTGCGAGCCGAGTAACGATCATCTTGGACATGACTTCTCCTCTGTGGTAACCCTAATAACGGTATTAGTACTATTTACCGATCTATACGCGGAGGGTAGCCGATGAGGTCGCCCAACTGGGTCGCGAACGACAGCAAGGCTGCCGCCTCGGTGCGCAGCTGCTCGGCTTGCTCTAGATCGCCCCGGTAGGCGATCGTCAGCGCAACGTCGGCCGTCGATGCCGCAGCGCTGAGGCATGCGGTCCGCACGTCGACGAGCCACGCGCGAACACGCGCGGGCGTGACATATCCGGTGGGTCGCGGGCACTGGGACTTGACGCTTTCCGGCAGCGCTGCGTACTGCGCGGCGAGGTTCTGGGCTGTCGTGTTCATCTCTGCTCCTCCTATAACTCTATTAGTACTATTACCAGTGTTATGGGTCAAGTCATTAGGGCGGTCTGCGTCGTTGGCGCGTGCGATGCGCTCGATCTGGTCGGGGCGTAGGTCTGACCAGTGATCTTGCCCGGTTCCGTCCTCGACGACGACGACGGGGGCGACGGTGTAGCCAAGGTCTGCTGTCACGTATTCGCGCGCGTTGGCATTCTCGGGGTTGGTGATGTCGACCTCGCGGTAGGCGATGCCCTTGGAGTCCAGCATCATCTTGGTCATCCGGCACTTCCCGCATCCTGGGCCGGTCGTGTACACGGTGACTGACAACATCTCAGAATCCTCCCACTCCACGTTTCTTTTGCCGTGAAGGCACTGGAGGTGCCGGCGGGAGAGCCGCGCGGAGTGCAGGGGATCGTGGAATACCGGACTGAGCGCAGCGAGGGAGGATATGCCGCGAAAGCCCTTGCACGGAGGCCGGCCGACCGTATGCTGCCGCAGGCTTCACGGCGAAAAAGACGAGGGCCGAAGGCCAGACAGTCCGGGCCGCGTGCGGCCTTCCGTCTGCCTAGGCGTGCTCCGTCACGCCTGGGCCGGGGGAGTGTGAGGGGCCGAGCCCCTCACCGGCTCCTGGGGGAGCCGGCTCGGTTCTCAGCTGGGGTGTGGGCAGGGGTTTCGATGGTGGTAATAGCGGTAATGGGGTTACTCGCCCGTGTTTGTCGGCTCGAGGAGCGCTTCTGTAAGGGTGTGAGCCGCGCGCAGCACGTTCGCGGCGGTCGCCTTCACGACGTCGGCGTCGCAGTTGTTCCAGCCTGCGACGTAGCCGACGCTGTAGGCGCTGGTGTCGAGTCCGAGCATTCCGGCGACCACGTAGGCGACGCTCTCGGCTTCGGTTTCCTTCACTCCGCGGTGCTCGACGTACTCGGCAGGATCCTCGCCCGTGTGCAGGATGACGTGTGCGGCCTCGTGAAGCGCGGTCTTGGCTGCCTGGGCGGGGGAGAGTTCGGCGTCAATCACGACGCGATGGGCTTCGGGGTCGGTGTATCCGTGTGCGGCTCCCGCGATCGCTTCCCGCTCGACCGTCCAGCCCTCCCCGGTGAGGTAGTCGCGGACGGCGTCATAGATGCCGTCGACGTCCTCGCCTGTCAGAGCTCGGGCGATCTCGGCCGGGTCGCCCGCTTCCTCGTCGATGAGGTCGGTCTGGCCCATGTCGAACACGGACACGGGGAAGAATCGCACGCGGTGGTGCTCCTCTTCTTCGCCGGTGTGCTCGTTCTCGATCGTCTCGCGTACCGTGCGGCCGCCGAAGATGCGGATTCCGCGCTCGCCCTTGCGAACCTGGCGGTTGAGCTGCTGCCATGTGCGGTAGCCGGCGACGTGGGACGCCTCCGGGCGCTGGGCGAAGATCAGCAGGAGGTTGCTCAGGCTGTAGCGGTGGAATGCGCGGGAGAAGTCCAGGAACCGCGCCCATGTTTCGGACTCGCGTAGCGCCTCGACCTGTTCCGCGATGGTCGCGTGCAGAGCCTCGGCCTCGGCCCGGCGTTCCTCGGCGGTCTTGGTGCTGTTGATCTTGCGTGCCATGTCGCTACCTCCGGTGACGGTATTAGTACTATTCGGCTGTTTGCCCCCTCACGTTTTCGGGCTCTCCTGACGCTTCCGTGGGTGGTTGAGCTGGTCTGAACGTGGCGCACGCCGTTCTCTCGTCTAGGTTTCTGGACTGTCGAGGAAACAGGAACCATAGTGCGGAGAACGGCGTGCGGAATGCCACTCTATGGCGCGCCCTGCTGGGCGTCGAGAAGACGGTCGTCGAAGAGGTCGAGTTCGACGAGGCTGAGGGCGTGATGATCGCGCATGTCCGTCCGACTCGGTCGGTGGCAAGTCGTTGCGGGCGGTGTCAGCGCACTTCGCCCCGGTATGACCCGGGTGAGGGCCGCCGCCGGTGGCGGGCCCTGGATCTGGGAACGGTCCCGGTGTATCTCGAGGCGGACGCGCCACGGGTGGAGTGCCCCGAGCATGGCGCGACGGTGAGGATGGTGCCGTGGGCGCGGCACGCGGCCGGGCACACGCTCGTGTTCGATGAGCAGGTCGCGTGGCTGGCGACGCAGACATCGAAGACTGCGGCGTGCGAGCTGATGCGGATCGCGTGGCGCACGGTCGGGTCGATCATCACCCGGGTCTGGGGTGACACCGAGAAGCTGCACGACCGGTTTGCGGGGCTGAGGAGGATCGGGATCGACGAGATCAGCTATAAACGAGGGCACCGCTACCTCACCGTCGTCGTCGATCATGACACCGGTCGGCTCGTCTGGGCTGCGCCCGGCCGCGACAAGGCCACCCTGCGCGGCTTCTTCGACGCGTTGGAAGCCTCCGGGGTGGGCAGGTGCCAGCTGATCACGCATGTGTCCGCGGACGGGGCGGACTGGATCGGCGACGTCGTCGCCGAACGCTGCCCGAACGCGATCCGCTGCGCGGATCCCTTTCACGTGGTGTCCTGGGCCACCGACGCCCTCGACGAGGTGCGCCGCGGCGCATGGAACGATGCCCGCCGGCAGGCGCGGACCGAGCCGACCCGGAGCGTGGGCAGGCCCCGCCACGACGCGCCACCGCGTCCGGCATCGGAGCGCGCCCGAGCCTTGAAGGGCGCCAGGTATGCGCTCTGGAAGAACCCGGAGAACCTCACCGAGAGGCAGACCGAGAAGCTCGCCTGGATCGCGCAGACCGACCCGCGACTGCACCGCGCATATCTGCTCAAGGAAGGCCTGCGAGTCGTGTTCCGCCTCGGCTACGACGAGGCCGTCACCGCGCTGGAGAAATGGATCGGCTGGGCCCGCCGCTCCCGCATCCCCGCATTCGTGACCCTGCAACGCCGGATCGTGAAGCACCGCGCATCGATCCTCGCCGCGATCGAGCACGGCCTCTCCAACGGCCGCATCGAGTCCGTGAACACCAAGATCCGGCTCATCACCCGAGTCGCGTTCGGCTTCAAATCGCCCGACGCGCTCATCGCCCTCGCCATGCTCAACCTCGGCGGCCACCGCCCCGCCCTCCCCAGCCGAACATGACCCACGGAAGCATCAGGAGAGCCCGTTTTCTTGCCGTGGAGGCACTGGAAGTGCCGGCAGGGAGGGCCGGCGCGAGGTGCAAGGGACCGTGGAATACCGGACTGAGCGCAGCGCAGCGGAGCGAGGGAGGATATGCCGCGAAAGCCCTTGCGCGGAGGCCGGCCGACCGTATGCTGCCGCAGGCTCCACGGCGAGAAAATGAGCGCCGTAGGCGCGGCGGCTGTCGGGTGCGCAGCGCCCGTCCAATGGGGGTCGCCCGAGCTGTGCTCCGTCGCAGCTCGGGCGACGCGCGCGAGGGGAGCGGCCCGTGTGAGCCGTTCCCCCCGTGCCTGGCTCACTCGTCCGTGGTCGTGTCGTCCGCGATCATGGCGGCGATCTTCTCGACCGGGCACAGCGGGTATCCCCAGGCGGCGAGGGTCTGGAAGTACCAGGCGGTGTCCTCGCGGGGGTTGCGCCACGTGTCGCGGCCG
>Ga0182743_1000564_pt1 | contig 44507 bp, 41 predicted proteins | sample eDN3rd30CKraftOP_FD_128522 | JGI IMG/M metagenome (GOLD analysis project Ga0182743, IMG submission 128522) | Enriched Organic Plus compost microbial communities from Emeryville, California, USA - eDNA 3rd pass 30_C Kraft OP (version 2) (version 2) ... | reverse complement strand
TCGTCCTGGATGCGCTTGAGGGCCTTCGCCACCGGGACCGGGGTGAGGACGATGGTGAGGATGTGCGCGACGGCCTGGTTGCTGATCGGCAGCCGGGCGAACACCAGCGGCTCGAGGAACCCGACCGGCGCGTCCGTGCGCGGCCACTCGTGGATCCACATCGTGGTGTGCACGCCGCTGTCGGTGCGCACGATCCCGTTGTGCCCGCGCGGCTCCTCCAAAGCCATCGGCCCGATTCCCGCCAGGTCCACCCCGGACGTCTCCGCGGTGCGGTCGTCGAGGGCGGGAAGGAACTCGGGGTCGAACACCGCCCGGGCAAGGGCGGCCCAATCCCGGGGTGACACCCAGCGGCGCACCGTCTTGCCCGCAGCGCGCAGGGCGGCGGTGATGTTCCCGGCCTCCATCGCGGCGAGGGCGACCACCGCGTCTTTGCCGCCGCCGAGCGCCCGCACCTGGGCGTTCAAGTCGACGAGGTCGAAGGTGAGGGTGAGGTAATTGCGGTGCGAGACCGCGAATCGTTCCCCGAGGTCGAGCACGTCCCGGTAGTTGCGGGCCGCCGCGGAGCCCGGGTCGACGCGGCGGCGACGGGTGGTGTCGTCGAACGCGTCGCGGGCGGCGCGGATCGTGGTGTGGTGGGTGCGCTCCTGCAACGTAACCCGCTTCACGCCCGGGCGTTGCGTGAACGGGCCGAGCACCCTGGACCATTGGCGGGCCAGCTCCAGCCGGTCCTGCGCGTCGCGCATCAGGAACCCCTGGACCTCCAGCTCGGCGGTGATCGACACCGTCCGGTCATGCGGGTGGTAGGCGACGGCCATCCCGTCCGCGGACCAAACCTGCACGAATCCGGCCCGCCCCGGCAGGTTCACCGTCCCCTCCAGCCGGGCAGCCTCCGGCCGGTAGGTCGCCTTTGTGGTGCCTGTCGTGTGCCGGGCCTGCAGCAGAACCCAGAGAGTGATCATCGTGGGGCAGGGAAGCCCGTGGATGGTGATCAGCCCCGCCACGGTCAGCGGGATCGAGACCGGTGCGGCGATCAGCACCCCGGCGAGCCCGAACCGGTTCACGGCCAGGAACAGGAACGCGATCGCGGCGCCGATGCACACCAGCTGACCGCCGTCCAAGCCCAGCAGGATGCCCTGCCGGGACCGGCGCGGCAACCGCACCGGCCGTGCCACGGACTCGGGGATGCTCATGATGTTCTCCTCGCAGAACTCGGAGACGGCGCGGGCGCCGCCGCTGCTGTAGGTGTGGTGGCGGACGGGCCACTCGAACCACGACTCGCCGATGTCGGTGTGGACGGTGCCGTTGACGGGCTCGCCCCGGCGGGTTGCCGTGGGGAGGATGGCCCGCCGGTGGGGCCGCGGCCGGCAGGTGTGGGGCCGCGGGCGGCGGACTGGCCGGCGGGGCTGGATGAGAGGCGAGTGGGCATGCGGATGATGGTGCGTGCGGCGTTGGAGCCGGCGCGGGCGGTGGTGGTGCCCATGCGGGAGCCGATGGAGTCGACGGCGACCCCGCCGAGGAAGCTGAACAGGCCGAAGATCGCGAACGGGGCAAGCGCGACCGCGGCAAGCCCGACCACGAGAGGCCAGGCGGCCGGGTCCCAGATCGTCTTCACCCCGGCGAGGCCGTGCAGGATCAGCGACACGAACCCGATGGTGAGTGGCCCGGTCAGCAGCAGGGTGAGCACGGCGGAGATGTAGCGGATCACCCAGTCCGGACCGATTCGCCGCAGCGGGAACAGCATCCATGCGACCGGGCCGATCGCGATCAGTGCGGCCAGGCCCAGGTTGCGGAACATGAACACGAAGATCAGCAGCACCATCGCTATCAGCAACAGCCCGTGCATGAGGTACGCGAAGAACCAGGCGGCTTGCCCGCCGGCCCACATGACCGACTGCATGGTGCGGAACAGGCCGGTGATGCCGTCCCGGGACAGGATGTAGAAGGTCATCTCATCGACCGCGTTCACCAGGTGCCCGATCATCCACAGCGTTGCCGGCACCATCGGCAACGCCAGAGCGCAACGCAGCAGCGCCCCGACAAGCTCCTCCCGGTCTTTGCTCGCGGCGGCGGCGGTGATGGTCCAGATCATCGCCAGCAGCACCACGAACAGGACCGCCCACCGCCAGAACGCCCACTCGCCGACGGCGGCGTCCCAGAGCACGGAGTCGGTGTTGAACGAGATATTGGTCGCCAACACATACATCGCCGCGGTTGCGGAGATCGCCATGCCGCGGCCGGCGCCCTCGAACGCGGCACAGGCGAGGTCCCCGAAACTGCACCCGTAGTCCACCAGGGTGGGTTTGCCGCCGCGGGCTTCGATCAGGGCACGATGGTCTTCGAAGGTTGTGCACACCAGCGCCGTCCCCGACGCGGTGACCACGCCCAGGTAGCACTGCTGCGCCACCACAAACGACGGGTCCTCCGGCGTACAGGAGACGAGGTTGCCTTCCCGGTTGCAGTCCACCGGATACGCCGGCGCGGACCACGGCTCCCCGGACACGGGTGCCTCCGCCGCCACAGCTCCACCTCGCGCCGAGCCGCCTGAGCCCGCCGCGGCGTGCGCGGGAACCGGTGCACTGACGAGCAAGACCGCGAGTGCCACGGCCGTGGAGGTGAGTGCGGGGAGGCGACGCATGAGAGTCAGAATCCGAAGTCGTAGTTGAAGAAGAACGCGAACAGCCCGTTCAGAGACCCGAGCACCAGCAGGGCGATGATGATGCGGAAGAACCAGTTCTCCGCGATCGACCGCATCCGGTCCGGGGTCGACTTCACGCCGAGCGCGATCGCGGCGAGCACCGCGCAGATCAGCAGCACGACCAGGCCGCCGGCCAGCGCCCAGGACGCGAACCTGTGCAGCCCGGTGATGAACGGGGCGGAGAAGTCAGGCTCCACCGGTGGGATATCCACCGCGAAGACGGCTTCCAGGAGTGTGGTGATCATGTGTTCGTTTCCTTCCGTTGGGTGTACGCGCGTGCGCGTCACTTCAGCGGCAGTCCCCGAGCTGCCATGAACCTTTCTGGCGGCACCGCTGTGCCGTCCACTCGCACCTCGAAATGCAGGTGACATCCGACGGAGTTGCCGGTGTTGCCCTCGGCTCCCAGAACCGTCCCTGTCGTCACTCGTTGGCCGACATGCACACGGATCGAGCCCCACTGCATGTGCCCGTAGAGCGTGTCGATGCCGCCGCCGTGGCTGATGATGACGGTGTTGCCCCATCCGTAGTGCGCGCCCGCGATGGTCACCTTCCCGGGGCCGGCGGCGAAGATTTTCGCCCCGCACTCCTGGGCCATGTCGTAGCCCTTGTGATTGGTCGAGCAGAACGAGCAGCCCTTGATCGGGTGATACCCGAAGCCGCGTCCCTTGAAGTAGTCGCCGGCCAGCGGGTACCCCCAGTCGCCGGACACCTCCGGCATCCCGCCCGCACCAACTGCCGCGTCCGCGTCCGTGCTGCTGGCCGTGGCAAGGACAGCGATCGGCAACGCCAGGACGGACGCTGACCCCACGACCAGCGCGCAGCCGAGAATCGCGAGGACCACGAGGAGCTTGCGGACAACGCCGGATCGGGAGGCGACGACAGCCGCCCCTTTCACGATCACCGGCGCCGGCACGATCTACCCCACCGGCTCCGTGAAGAACCGCACGACCTTGCAATCCCCACTGCGCTGCGCGCTGTCCGGCACCGGATCCGTCGCGACCCCGCACATCACCTGCACGCTCACCCGCACCCGCTCCTCATACGAGACACGGTCAGATCCATCCGCGTCGGCATCCCGGGTGAACGTCAGCACGACATCGGCTGTCGCGGTGTGGATCCCCAGAGCCTCGAACTGCGCATCCTCCAGGAACGTCACGTCACCGTCAGCCCGCCCGACGACGGTGCCGTTCTCCCGCCCCAGCGAGTCCCACTCCTCCGCAGGGATCAGCACATGGGAACGAAGCTCGGCCAGGAAGCCACGCTTCGCATCCTCCCGCTCGGCCGGATCGGTGTACTGCGTCGGCGTGGTGAACCACGTCGACAGCCAATCGACCCACTCCGCACGGGTCGACGCGCGTGTGTCGAACGTGGACGCCGCCTCCAACGCCGCCGGCGCGTACGCCTCGGGGTCGCCCGTGATCGGCTCTGGCCGCCAACCGCGCTCAGACACCGAGTCATCGACGACAGGCCCGCCTGCCCCAGGTGAGGTGGAGCGCGCCGGCGAGACAGACGGAGAGGAGCCCGGGCCGTCAGTCGGTGCCGGTCCGTCGGACGGTGACAGCCACACCGAGAGCAGCATCGCGAGGATGGCGCCGACCAGCACCACGCCACCGGCCAGCGCCCACACGAAGCCGCGACGCCGCGCCTTGGTGGATTTCACCATCTCGAGCTCCTTTCTGAAGGGAACCGTCGAACCGTTGACACCTCACACTATAGAGGTACACTCATAAAAGGTGAACCCTTAAGTTTGGCGAATCTGCTCGCCGACCGCACGAAGGGACGGCAAGATAGCGTCATGCCACGAATCGTGAGACCGGCCCGCAGCGAGACCGGGGAGGACCCCATCAAAGCTCTCGGCAACATGGTGCGCGCCGGCATCATCGGATACCTTCGCGAAAACGGACCCGCCACCCGGTCCGAGATCGCCCGCGGCATCGACCTGCTCCCCAACACCGTCTCCAACGCGCTCGTGGCACTCACCGCGAGTGAGCTGCTCACTCCCGATCCGCCACCAGAACTCGCGCGCCGCGGCGAACACATCCGATACCGCGTCAACGACGAAGCCGTCAGCGAGATGTACCTCCAGCTCGGACAGGCGATCGGTGAGGTATGACGTTCCTTGTGGGGACCGACGGCCTGTCTGGCGAGCGCCTGGGATTCTATCCATCCGCCGCGCACTCACCTCGCTGGCTGCCATGCGATGAACTCCTGGCGTTGCGCGCCGAGGCCATCGATCTGGATGTCGACGACGTCGCCCGGGGCGAGGTAGGGGAACCGGCCCGAAAGGGCGACACCCTGCGGCGTTCCTGTGAGCACGAGGTCACCCGGATCGAGCGTCAGGAACTGCGATAGATACCACACGATGTGGTTGACGGGGAAGATCATGTCCGCGGTGGATGAGTCCTGGCGGGGGTCGCCGTTGACAAAGCTGCGCAGGCGAAGCTTCGACGCGTCGACCTCGTCCGGTGTGACCAACCATGGACCGGTCGGGTTGAATCCCGGCGCACACTTGCCTTTCGACCACTGTCCGCCGGAGACCTCCAGTTGGAACGTGCGCTCCGACACGTCGTTGACAGCGACAAACCCCGCAATGTGCCGAGGAGCGTCGGTCGGGGAGTCAAGGTACGCGGCGCGCGCGCCGATGACGATGCCGAGTTCTACCTCCCAGTCGGTCTTCTTGCTGCCGCGCGGAATCGTCACAGGGTCGTTGGGACCAACGACCGTGTTCGGCGTCTTTAGGAACATCACTGGAACCCTCGGGGGCGCTGCGCCAGACTCGGCGGCATGGGCGGCGTAGTTCATGCCGATGCAGACGACAGAGCCCGGCCGCGTGACGGGCGCGCCAATCCGTAGTCCGGCGGCTCCGGGAAGTTCAGGTAGCAGCCCCACTGCGATGGCAGCAGAGATCCGCCCCACGGGGTCCGCGGAGAGAAACGGCCCGTCGATATCCGACGTGATCGGGCTCAAGTCCAAGTAGCGATTCTCGTGTACGACCACGGGTCGTTCTCTACCGATGGTGCCGAGCCGCGCAAGCCTCATCTGTGGTCGACCTCCATGAGGGTAGCGTGAACGCGGTCAGCAAGAACCTCGAGTATGTGACTGTATGGATGGCCAGTTGCGCGGGTCATTCCCAGTTCGCAAGTTCTGTTGCAACTGACGTGTGCATCGGCCTTGAGTCCCTTCAGTTCGAACGCCTGCGTACGGGTGGCAGCGGCCGTTAGCTCGGGGTGGAGCATCCCGCGGTCGCCTGCGAACGCACAGCAACCCCACGAATCGGCCACGATCACCGTGTGCGCAATTGCCTGGGCGAGCGTCTGCAGGTGCTGATGAATGCCGAGTCGGGTCGAAGAGCAGGTGGGGTGTAGCACCAGTGAGCCGATGCGTCGCGGCGCAGGAAGCCTGGGGAGAAGGTGCACAGCGGCGTACTCGGTGCTGTCGAGGACCACGATCTCCGCCTCCGCGAGTTGTTGACGCAAGCCTTCAGTGCAGGAGGTAGCATCGCAAATCACCGGAAGGCGCCCGTCTTCGGTGGCGTCCCGGATCGCTTCGAGCACTCGCTCGCGCATTGCGCTTCCGGCTTCCGAGTGGCCCTTTGAAGACCACGGAGTACCGCAGCATTGCCGATCGATTCCGCGTGGCATTCGCATTGGTGCGTGAGCCACGGTAGTGAGAAAGTCCAGGCTGGCATGTACGCCCAACCCGCCGTCCTCGGGGCCGAACATCGAGTTCATGCACGACGGGAAGTACACAACCTCGGCCGAGGATATGTCCGAGGGGCGACCACGAGCGCGTCCGCCTCCGGGGAGGTCAGTGGTCCACAACGGAACCCTGTCAGCACCCAGCAGCGTGCGGGCGGTGTGGCTGGCAGCAGAGGCCAGCCGCGGGACGGACTTGGCGACCGTGAGGGCTACGGATGCCGCCCGTGTGCCGCCATGCCAATGGTTGCCGGCGACCGTCCATGCGACTCGTTCCAGTGGAGCCCGGCGAGCAGCTCGCAACCGCTTCACGAGATCGCCGGTGTTGATCTTGACCGGACATACGGTCTGGCACATGCCATCCACCGCACAGGTCTGCACACCCTGGTAGTCGTACGCTGCGTCGAGTTCGGCGACCAAGGTCTGATCTCCGATCGTTTCAGCCTGCGCCTGCGCGCGGCGGATCACGATGCGCTGTCGAGGCGTGAGGGTCAAGTCCTTGGATGGGCAAACCGGCTCACAGAAGCCGCATTCGACACACCGATCCACCTCGCGTTCGACGGCAGGAGCGGTTTTGATGTACTTGAGGTGAAGTTGTCGGTCATTGGTGATGATCGTCGCGGGGTTCAGGATTCCCGCGGGGTCGAAGAGGTCCTTGATGCGTCGCATGACTCGGTACAACTCGACGCCGTACTGGCGCTCCACGAAGGGGGCCATAACGCGGCCAGTGCCATGCTCCGCCTTCAGCGTCCCCTGGCGTGCGAGGACTAGGTCGACCATGTCTTCGGTGAACGCGGCGTAGCGGGCCAGAGGCTCAGGATCGGCGAAGCGGTCAGTGAGCATGAAGTGGATGTTGCCATCCTTTGCATGCCCGAAGATCACGCTGTCCTCGTATCCGTATCGGCTGAATAGCCCGGTCAACTCCTGGCATGTCTGCGTGAGTGACTCCACCGGCACGGCGATGTCTTCTAGCAAAGCCATGGTACCGGGTGGACGTGCACCAGCGACTGCCGCGTAGAGTCCCTTTCGCAGATGCCAGAGTCTCGCGCGCAACGCGGCATCTCGAGTGAGCACAGCAGTGGCCTGCCCGGCATCGGGAGTCGCCCGCTCGCGAGCGTCGAGTTCATCCGTGCTGTCAGCCCCATATTCAACTAACAGAGCAGCATGCGATCGGAGATCCAACTCTGCCAGTGGCGTCCCGTTCGCGTCGGCGCTCGCACACGCGACGGCAAGGGAGCGTGCGTCAAGCAATTCGATGGCGTCCGCGCCGCTGTCGACCAGCGCCGGGAGCGCCTCGTTTGCCGCGACCAAGTCCGGGTAGATGAACAGACCGGTAGAGGAGTGACGGGGGATGGCTACCGTCCGAAGAACGGCTTCAGCGATGAATCCGAGTGTTCCCTCGCTTCCAACCAAGAGGTGGGCAAGGATTTGACTGGGTTCGTCGTAGTCCAGGAACGCGTTCAGCCCGTATCCCATAGTGTTCTTCATCGAGAACAAGCGCCGCAATTCAGCCACGTGATCGGCACGCGACCGAAGCTCGTCGCGCATCGCCTGCAACCCTGTGTACAAGCGAGGCTCAGCACGACGAAGTCTGTGGTCTGCATCGCTGGCTCCGGAGTCAATGATGGTTCCCGAAGTGAGCACGACCGTGAGGGATTCGAGTGTGTTGTAAGCGTTCTGCGCGACACCGCAGGACATCCCCGATGAGTTGTTGGCGATGACACCACCGACCGTGCACGCTCCCTCACTCGCGGGGTCGGGACCAAGTTTGCGGCCATAAGGAAAGAGCCGGGCGTTTACCTGTCGTACGGTGACACCCGGCTGGACACGCACTCTCTCACCATTGTCGAGAATCTGCAGGCGCTGGAAATGACGACGGACGTCCGCAAGCAGGCTGTCCGTCACAGCTTGACCGCTAAGGCTCGTTCCACCAGAGCGGAATGTGACACTCAGTCCTCGGCGACCTGCGTCTGCGAGCATGGCGCTCACGGAATCTGCGTCCTGAGCGCGCATCACCTCTTCAGGGACTAAGTGGAAATGCGATGCATCATTGGCGAGCGCGTGGCGATGGAGCACTGAGCTGGCGTTTCCCAGACCATCGTCGGAGCAGTCCGGAGTGATGCTGTTCACGAGTTGATTAGTAGGAACGGCCACCGCAAGGCCTCATGAGTCCGGTATTGCGCGTGAGGTGTGTGGGCTGCCGGCAGGGAACCGACGGAAACGTGTGGTGCGTCGCCCGCGTGGCACGGTGCGACATCAGTCGCCTACATTGAGTTGAGTACCTGGGCCGTTCTCGGAGCGCGATTGAGATAGATCGGGGCTCGGGGGATAGCGAAGCTCGCTCCAGAACCTGGGCGGCTTGGAGTTCCGTTCGGCTTGACATCAGAAGTCTCATGGAGCAAGACCCTCTCAGTCGGATGCTGGGTCCTCAGTCGGGGGTGTTGGGTCTGGAGTATGTACGCGATCCGCGCACAGCGCTCTGACTGCTCTGCGGGGGTAGGTGGCGCGTCCGCAACCCACCCCCGCAGAGAGTGCCTGTCAGAGTTACGGCGCCTTCACTTTCAGATCGACCGTGCTTTGGCTGGACGCCACCTGATCTGTACCGAGGTACACGACGGTCAGTTGGTGCTGTCCGACCGCGAGAGAGCCTGTGTCGACTCTTACCGTCGCCTTTCGGTTCTTGAGTGCCTTGGACCCCAGGTTGTCGAGGCTGGTCACGCTGAGGATCTGGCCTCCTTTACGGACGACCACGGTGCCTTTTGCTCGCGGGTGGGACTTGACCTTCACGTCGAACTTCGCCACCTTGCCTGCCTTCACCTTTGTCGGGCTCTTGACTACCAAAGAGCTCGCGCTGGGGGTGTCATCGACGACGAGGCAGTCATCCCACACCTGCAAACGGAGTGGAAGTGTGTACTCTGACGGATAGCTTGTGAGCGTGTAGAAGGTGACGTACAGCTTTCCGTCGTGGTGAAGCAACGAGGGGTAGGCGTAAAGCCCCGAAGCAGACGGAGTCAGGTTCTGAACGATGTCCCACGTGTCGCCCTCATCCTCTGACGTCGCGATAGTGAGAGGTCGCCGAGACTCGGTGGGAGAGTTGTTCCAGATCAGCACGAGCTTTCCGTCGATACGCTTCACGATCGATGGTGCGTAAGGTGACTGAACGCCCGTCGAATCGGTGGCCGACCAGGTTTCACCAAAGTCCGTCGAATACGATCGCTCGATCGTGCCGCCAGTGCCTCGAATGAGCATCATGACGGTCGTGTCACTGAGCTCGACAACGACCGGCTCGGCGGGGAAGTCGCTCAGAGGCTCCACGAAGGCACTCTCGTCCCAGGTCACGCCCCCATCGTCTGAATAGATGGCGAAGGCACCAGACTCGTTCTGCACGGGTGACGTACCTGCGAGCGGCAGTATCAGGCGACCGTTCGAGAGCTCCACGAGGCGGTCGTTGCCAGCCGCATAATGTCCGCCGGAGGCGGTCACCTGATACTCGGTGTTCCACGTTAGGCCGTCGTCGTCCGATGTCTTGAACCAGATAGAGATGACTGCATTGTCGTCTACGACTGCGAATGCGAGACCTAGCTTCGTGGCGCCGAGGCGGACGATGCCTTGTGCTGCTACCGTGCGATCGCCGATGTTGTCCTGAATGAGATAGGGCGCTCCCCAGGTGGCTCCGTCGTCAGTCGAGATCCGACCATTGATGACTCCCGGGTCGTTGTCTTCGACTCCCTCAAACTCGTCAGCAACGAGCAGAAGGGAGCCGTTGGCTCGCTCGATGATTGCGCCATTGAAGCCGCGCTTCGTTGTGGTCATATCCGTGGCAGGCACGACGTCGTAATCGAGCAGCGGAGTAGTCGGGCAGGATGCGGTAGATGATGAGCTCGTCACCGGGGCGCTGGCGTTCGCCGCGGCTGGTGCCATGCCGACTGCAACAAGTGCGATCGCCGTGGCGAGACCGAGACGCCTGGCCGTAGATCGAAGAATCATGAGTCCTCCTGGAATCGGTGTTGTTAGGCCGGGCGGCGTGCGTCGTTGTTCGACGGGCCCACATCAAGCTGTGGCGATGACAAGGCAAACAGAACGTCCGGTAGGCCTCGCGCGCTCGGCACCGAAGTCGCCCAGAAGCGAAAGAGACCTGTCGAGCATGACGGATAAGTCACAATCGACAGTTTGATCCTGATTCATAGGGTACGTCAAGCAGAAAAACAGAAGGGACGGAGCGCAACGTCATGAAGCATTCAGCGGTTTACTCCTGATTCGCTAAGCTGATGGAGCTGTGTCACGTGGTCAGTAGCGCCAGCGGGATCTGGGCTCCTGCTGTCGCCTGAGGCAGCAGGAGCCCATGTTGTCTAGCGAGAGGGGACACGCGATGTCAGAGATGTTTTCGTTGCGAGGCAAGACGGTGGTCGTCACCGGCGCGGTCGGTCACTACGGACTGCCGTTCGCTCGGGGACTTGCGGAAGCTGGGGCGCGAGTCGTGCTCACTTCGCGTGAGGCTGACCGCGCAGCGACTGCGGCTCAGGAACTCCTCGATGCCGGTTTCGACGCAATCGGGATGGCTCTGGACCTGGGCGACCCCCGCGCCATCGAGCGGTTCTGTGATGAACTTCCCCACCGGGCCGGGAAGGTCGACGTATTGGTGAACAACGCCGTGCACCGTGCCGGGGGAACACTCTCAGAGACAAGTGTTGAAGATTGGGCGGCCACTACCGCCGTCAACTCCACTGGGCTCTTCTACATCACCAAACTCGTGTCGGAAGGCATGGTGGAGCGCGGCCGCGGGTCGATTATCAACATTGGCTCGATCTACGGGATTGTGGCGCCGAACTTCTCGATCTACGAAGGAACCGAGATGACGATGCCGGCGTTCTACTCCTTCGACAAGGCGGGAATGATTGGGTTCACGAGGTACCTGGCCGCTTGGCTTGGGCCGAGAGGTGTTCGTGTCAACTGCCTCTGCCCCGGAGGTCTGTTCGCTGCGCAGGAGCTTCCGTTTGTCCAGGCTTATGAGCGAACGGTGCCTCTCGGGAGATTGGCGCGGGCAGAGGATGTCCTTGGTGCACTGGTCTTCCTTGCATCAGATGCCTCCGAGTACGTTACGGGGGTGACGCTCCCCGTCGATGGAGGTTGGACAGCAAGGTAAGACTTGACACTGCCTCCCTCTCGGCCGCATAGTAATGAAACATGATGTTTCATTTTGGGATTGGGTGAGCAGTGGAACTCATCCCGGGCAGTTGCTTCCTCGTGGGCAGTGGCGACCTAGGGTTCGGTCTCACCGAGCCGTGGGACGCGCATGCATATCTCGTGCGCAGCGACGCCGAAGCGCTCCTCATTGACAGTGGATGTGGCAGAAACCCACAACTGATCGTCGCCGCGATCGAGCGCTACCTCAACGGTCTGCCCCTGAAGGCGATCGCGCTAACGCACGCGCACATCGATCACGCCGGAGGCGCCACCTACATCTCCGACTTCTTTGGCTGCCCTGTCTTCGCAAGCACCGTAGCCGCAGAGCGCCTGCGTGTGGGCGATGAACAATCAACTGGCTTGGCCGACGCTCGCAGAGAAGGCGTCTTTCCCCCCGACCTCACCCTGGAGCCAATCGCGAGCATTAGAGTCGTTCCAGCGCGACTCAGCGTGGGCGATCTCGCAATACGAGTCGTGCCAACCCCTGGACACAGCGTCGACCATGTGAGTTACGTTATTGACTTTGAGGCTGGCAGCGCGTTGTTCTCCGGTGACCTTGTCTTCGCGCAGGGCCGCGTCGTGATTCACGAGCAAGCCGACTCTGATGCAGCCGCATATCAGCGTAGCTTGCGAGAACTCTCCTCTATTCGGCCGACGATGCTCTTTCCTGGCCATGGAGCCATTTCGCTGTCGCGCGGATGGGCGCATGTCGATGCAGCGCTCGCCGCGTTCGACGAGGGACGGCAGCCCACGGGGTTCTTGTCATGAGCCAGAACCTGAAGGGGCGCCGAGTTCTCGTGACAGGTGGAGCCACAGGCATCGGCGCATCGATCTCTCACGCGCTCCTGAGGGAAGGCGCGATCGTCGCCGTCGCGCAGCGTACGGACTTGGAGCTCCGTGACGCCCTTCACGGTTCCTTACTGGAGGGACAGGTCGTCGGCGTTGTTGCAGACCTTGCAGAGCCGGATGGCCCTGAGGCCGCGATTGACCTAGCCATCCGGCGCCTCGGCGGACTGGACGCGCTCGTCAACAACGCTGCCGTGACAGGTCCGGCCGGTCACCGGATGTTGCTCGATGCGGATAGCGCTTATGTCGAGCAGATGCTCTTCGTGAATCTCGGTGCCGCGATTCTCTGCAGTGTCGCGGCCGGGAGGCACTTCATATCAAACGGGGGCGGAACGATCGTCAATATCGCTTCCGTTCTCGCTCACGTCCCCGCACCTTCAGCAGCGGTGTACAGCGCAAGCAAGGCTGGATTGCTCGGCTTCACAAAGGGCGCCGCCCTCGAGCTCGGACAGCATGGTGTCCGTGTGGTCGCGGTTTCGCCAGGCGACATCGACACGCCTTCAAGCGTTAGCCCCGCGGCACCGGCGGGGCTAAGGCCAGTGCATTCCGCGGTCCTTGGCCGGCGAGGCAGTCCCGAAGATGTCGCACGCGCGGTGTGCTTCCTCGTCGGCGACGGCGCTACGTATCTCACGGGGATAGAAGTCGTGGTCGACGGCGGCTTCCTACTTACTTAGTCACTCAGTCCATCATCCGCGTCCGGAGAGTCATGTCATCAAACACCACCCTTCCGAAGGGCATCGTCACGCCGCTGGTCACGTTTCTCACCCCGGAGGGCCAGCTTGACGCCGTCGGAACGGAGAAGCTGGTCGAGTATCAATTGGGAGCCGGGGTTCAGGGTCTACTGGCTGTCGGATCCACAGGTGAGTTGGGAACGTTGAGTCGTGACCAACGCACGCGAGCAATTGAACTCGTTGTCGAAGCGGCAAGAGGAAGGGTTCCGGTCTGGGCCGGCGTGGCCGGGCTGAGCACCGCCGATGCGGTGAGCGCCGCGCTGGAGGCAAAGCACGCCGGCGCGGACGCGCTGCTTGTGCTGCCCCCGATGTTCTTTGACTGCAGTGATGATGAACTGAAGCGCCATTTCGCGATCATCGCTGAACGAACCGACATTCCGTTGGTCGCGTACGACGCACCACCGCGAACGCCTCGGAAACTCCCAACGAGCGTCATCGTCGAGCTGGCGTCGGAGGGCGTACTCAAAGGGGTCAAAGACTCCTCGAGCGATCTGACCTCTGGTCGCCTCATGGTCGAAGCCCTCTCAGCTGAGCCGCGATTCCGCACATACATCGGTTCCGAAATCACAATCGATCTTGCATTCATAATGGGATTTGACGGCGTGATTCCAGGATTTGCCAACGTGCTGCCTAGGCTTGCCGTCGACATGTTCGTCGCCGCCGCGAAGTCGGCCATCGATACCGATGCTCAACGACGCTATCTGGCTCTTTGGGACGTTCTCAGAGTTCCGATACGCGGCGGCGGCATTCCGGCAACTGCGATTGCCGCACTGAAAGTAGCTACGGCGCACATGCTCGGTATGACCCAACCGACTCATCAGGGCGAGCCGTTCTCGCAGCCTGACGCGAGCTTTGTGTCCGACATCGTGGCGATCGTGAACCGAGTCAGGTCGTGAGCGCAGGAGTCTCTGCGCGGCGCGTGGAAACGAGCGGTGAATGCCCGCTCGGCGTCACAATCTACGAATCGTTTGCGCGTTCACCCGGACCGACCGTCCTCGTGCTTGGAGGCGTACACGGAGACGAAGTGGGGGGAGTCTTCGCCGCTGGTATTATCGCCTCCGCAGGATGGGAACTGTTACGTGGCCGCCTTGCTGTGGTCCCAATAGCCCACGAAGTTGCCTTCAATAGCAATAGTCGAACGTCACCCCTGGACGGTGGCAATCTCGCGCGCGAGTTTCCCGGGACGAACGTAGGCTCGCCGACGCAGCGGCTGGCCAACCTGCTACTTGAGAAGTGCATCCGCGACGCCGACGTACTAGTGGACCTGCATACTTCGAACGTCGGGACGGATATGCCCATGTTCGTCGGCTGCCTCGACGATGGAACGCCACACGCAGCCCGCGCAGTCGAGTTCGCCGCGGGCTTTGGAATGGAGATCGTCTGGACGCATCCCGCTATTGCGCCAGGCCGTACTCTTTCCTCAGCCGCCGCGCTGGGCATTCCCGCGCTATATGTGGAGTCGCCCGACGGCGGTGTGATTCATGACGCGGTGACGGAGGCATACACCGACGGCGTGAAGTCCATTCTCGAGGCGCTCGAGATGCTGCCGCCCGGGAGGACTCGCACGGCACCCGCCCACTGGCTACACGGGAACGGTGATGTCGATTCGTTCGCTGCCGCGCGGGTCAGTGGCCTCTTCACGCGATCGACGCGCTTGATGGAGAGGGTAGCGCGAGGACAAATCGTCGGGAGGACATTCGATGTCCTCGGAAATGTAAACGAGGAGGTAACGGCGCCAGCAGACGGCTACATCACGACCTTGCGGCGTGCGTCGGTCATCACGATTGGTGAGCCTCTCGTCGGCGTCGCACCCGAGCGACCGATGAGTCTCAACCTCGTGTCTGATGCCGTCCACGAGCGGTTCGGCAAGCAGTGAGCGCGCGCGTCGGCGTTGTCAGCGTGTGGCATGAAACGAATGGTTACTCGCGCCGTGTTGCCGAGTTAGAACAGTGGAACGACTTCGAGTTGCTTCGCGGCAGCGCCGTCGCGGAAAAGCACCGCGGCACTCGGTCAGTCATCGGCGGATTCCTCGACGGCCTGGGCAAGCGCGCGGTACCGGTCTTCGCGGCCGGCGCGTGGCCGAGCGGGCCCGCCCCCTCCGCCGTCCTCCGCGAGTTGGTCGAAAGGCTGGAATCCTCGCTGGCGTCTGCGGGCCCGTTGGATGCGGTGGCGCTCAATCTTCACGGGTCAATGGTGGCCGGTGAGGTGGATGACGTCGAGGCTCTGGTTGCCCGCTGTATTCGAAAGGTTCAGGGAGACCTGCCCATTGCCGCCGTCCTCGATCTTCATGGCAATCCATCGAGTGCGCTCACTTCGGAAGTGGACGCACTCATCGCCTACCGCACCTATCCACATGTTGACATGTGGGAGTGCGGAATGGAGGCCGTAGGGCTGATCGATCGAATGCTGGGCGGGGAGCGCCTGACGACCACGATTGCGAAGGTACCCCTGCTTACGTCACCACTTGCGCAGGGAACGGATGGGCCGATCGGTGACGTTATGGCAGAGCTGCAGCGCTCAGCGAACGAGTGCGGGATCTTGCGAGCCTCCGTTCTGGCGGGCTTCGCTTACCAGGACACGAAGCGAGCCGGCAGCTCGGTGCTACTTGTAAGCAGATTGCGCGACGCAGTTCGCGCTAGAGAGCTGGCTACGGCCACAGCCTCGAAGCTGGTTGCACTTCAAGCGCAGGGTGCCTTCACTATTGAGCGCCCATCGCCGAGCTTGGCGGTGGAGGAGGCGATGGCGACAGCGGGCGGCCCCGTCGTGCTCGCCGACATCGCCGACAACATCGGAGCCGGTAGCGCAGGCGACGGAACCGTGGTGCTTGCGGAATTGCTCGCCCGAGCTGCAAGGGGTGCGGTTGTCGTGATTGCGGACCGCGACGTCGCAGCCCTCGCCCATGACGTCGGAGTAGGGGAACTTGTAGAAGCAAGGTTGGGCGGAAAAGTCGACGGTCTTCATGGGGCTCCGATCCGGATCAAGGCGACAGTTCTTGCGCTGACCGATGGGCGTTACTCGACCTCGGGTTCCTGGGCGACGGGCCAGAGCTTCGACATGGGTCTCACCGCCCTGCTTGAGATGCAAGGAACACGGATTGTCGTCACGAGTAATGCCACGCCGCCGTTTCACCGGGAGCACCTGACGTCGATAGGAATCGAACCGAGCGAGGAACGCATCTTGGTTGCGAAGGGCGCGATCGCGTGGCGTTCAGCCTACGGTGACGACGCACGCAAGGTGATAGAAGTGGATGCACCCGGAGCGTGTCCACTCAACCCATGGATCCTTCCACGTCAGAATCAGCCGGAGACTATTGTGCCGGCGGTCACGCCCCGACTAGAAGTCGTGGCAGCCGGCAGGAGGTCTAGCGTGGGCGGACTCCTGCGGAATCAGCGGACGAAACCGGGCGCGGGCGAAGCATGCTAGAACACTTCGACGGAGAGACTAGCGACGTCCTGTCTCAAGCCGTCCGAGCTGGCGACTGGTTGTTCATATCCGGCCAGGCATCGGTGGATCGCGCCAGCGGCGTGTTCGTCCCGGGCACATTCGAGGAGGAGTTCGCGAGGGCGATTGCGAACCTGGACTACGTCCTCCAGTTGACAGATGCGCGCCGGGAGCAGATCGTCAAAGTCGCCGCTTTCGTACGCGACGAGAGCGCACTGCCGCGATTCAACCAACTCTACGTCGCGGAGTTTGATCCCCCGCGGCCTGCGCGAACCACAACAAGCATGGGTTTCGCGTTCTTGCAAGTTGAACTGGACGCCATCGTCTTTCTCGGGTGATCACTACGTCAGGCCCACTTAGTCAAGGCTTTCGCCCGCCAGAGTACGTTGACGTCTCCGGTAGGCGGCGGCGTTGACACGATTGGCACATCGACCGCTGTCGCAGAAGATGCGCGAGCGATTTCGCGATCGGTCGATGAGGACCCTTGAGCAGTCAGGTGCCTGACAGACACGCAGGCGATCAGCTTCGCCCGAGACCAGCATCAGAGCGAGCGCCATCGTGCAATCCGCAAGCAGGTGGTCGGCGAGCCGGGCGTACGGCGGGAAGTAGTGAAGATGCAATCCGAGCGCGTCGTGCGAGGACAGGCGTGGTTCAACACGCGCAGTGCTCAGCAGTCGGTTTACGAGTTCAATGCGAGATGATTCGTCCGGCGCGACAAAGACAGCCCGGAGCTGCGCCCGAACTCGATGAACAGGCTCGATATCGGCCTGCGAAGGCGTCTCAACTTCGCTGATCACTCTGCCTTTGACGAAGTCGTTTAGGTGTGGCGTGTCACCGAGAGCTTCGTGAATGAGAGAGGGCGGACCTGAGTTGACGAGCGCAACTGTCGTGTCCACCACGTGATCGAAGTGCCTCCAACCTCCACCATCCTCCATGGGGTCCCTCGCCTTCCTATAGATCAGTTATACCGTCAAGGAGCAGCGTCTCGCGTACGCAGATGTCTGACTGCAATCACTAGCAAAACTCTTTATGATGATTACTTCAAACTCTTGACGGCAGCGTTCTGTTGTACCAGCATCATAAGCAATACCCGACATGCCAGTGCGCGCGGTTCGCGAACCGATACCGAGAAGGCCTGCCCCATGACCAGCACGCCCGCAAGCGAGGTGCGTTTTGACACCCACTGCCACCTCTTCGAGTTTGGGTACCACGCTCGGCGCCAGCATGAAGAGCTCCATACATACGAGCAGTTTCGACATCGGTACAACATCCAGCGGTCGATCGTGGTGGGCTACGAGCGCGAACTCGAACATCACGGAAACAACCGGTACATTGCGGAGCTCGCGTCCAGGCACGATTGGCTTCTGCCCTTCGCGTACATCTCAGCGGACGCTGGCGTGGCTAACCCACCGCGTGCGATCGCGACCTACGCCTTTGGCCAGGCTCAGGGCCAGGGAGTTGCGGAACTGCTTGCCGACATTCGCAGGAAAGGTCGACCGGTGGCGGCTGTATCACTGAATGCAGACCCCCCGGCGCTCGAGAGCCTGAAGGAGACGATTGCCGGGAGTAGCGACACGTGGTTCCTTATCTCGCACCTGGGCCTGCCCGGTCCGATTCGCCAAGATGACGACCTCCGCGATCGGCTGGCGGTAGTGCTCGAGTTGGGGAAGTTTTCGAACACAACAATCAAGATCTCGGGGCAGTACGCTGCAAGCGCAGCGCCAAAGTCCTGGCCGCATAGCGACGTCCAGGTCGTTGTCGACACGTTAGCCAACGACGTCGGTGTCGCGAGCCTCGTTTGGGGCTCAGACTTCTCTCCGGTCCTTGATGCTGTGTCCTTCGATGCGGCTGTCCATTGCCTGTTTCCGACAGGAGCAACCGCTGAGGAGACTCACGCGATTCTCTTCGAGAACGCTAGTCGAATGCAGCACGAGTACCTGGGGTGTTGAATTGAGCGGGCAGTCGATGGCGCCATACTTTCGCGACGCGCTAGAAGGGATTGCTAACGTCGCCTACTTCTTCACTGGCGCCGAGGGGCCGCCGCTCAAGGCGCACTCAGTCGCCGCGTCTCGCTACTTCGTAGACAAGGCGGATGGCGAAGAGGGCCGATCTCGCATGGAGACCGAGCTTGATAGATCACGAGTCCTTCTGTCGAGCATGTTGAAAGCGAGGAGCAACCAAATCGCGTTGCTTGGAAACGCCTCCGACGCACTACATCGGCTCGCGGGCTCCATTCATTACCCTCCTGGATCCAACGTTGTGACAAGCGAGCTCGAGTTTCCGTCCGGAGTCCACACGTTGCTCGCACTTCGTGCCCGCGGTGTCGAGGTGCGGATTGCAAGATCCGCTGGAGGTCGAGTGAGCCTTGACAGCTACTCTCGATTGATCGATCACAGGACTCGTCTCGTGATCGCAAGTCACAGCAGCTACATCAACGGAGCAATGGTTAACGCGGTCGGGCTTCGACAGCTGGCGAACGAGGTCGACGCGCCGCTCGTGCTCGATGCAACTCAGTCGCTTGGCGTACTCCCTGTCGCGGGGAGCGATGCTGATGCGATTGTCGCCAGCAGTTACAAGTGGCTGCTCGGGCCGCACGGGGTCGGCGTGCTGCACGTTAGTTCTCCTGATCGGTTCAGCGAGGAGATTGGAGCGGTCGGCTGGCGGTCCGTGGAGTCGATCTTTACCGAGGACCGTCACGTCGCCTTTCACCTGCGCTCAGACAGCCGTCGGTTCGAGCTCGGATACCCCAACATTCTGGGAACCTACCTATTGAACGAGTCTCTCGGTCTGCTCGCAACGGTGTCTCCGGAGGACCTAGCTGACCACGTCGCCCGCCAGTCGGAGTCACTCGTTGCTCGCCTCGTAGACCTAGGCGCACAACTTCTGACACCGCGCAACCCAAAACATCGTGGCGCAAATGTAAGCATCGCGCATGCTCATGCTTCATCGCTCGCCGAGCGACTGCTTCGGACCGGCGTGCGTGTCTGGGGTGGCGATGGGCGGTTGCGGTTCTCCATCCACGGGTTTGTCTCGGACGCGGACATCGAAAGGGCGATCTCCGCCCTGAGGGAGGCCTGATGCGACTCGTCGAATTGCTACCGCTTGCGCTCGACCGGGAGAGTGCCGTCGGAGTCCTGACTGAGCTGATCGAGATCGCATCTGTCAATCCCGCCTACGATCCGGCCTCCCTTGGTGAGAATGCGCTCGCCGACGCAGTGGGAGCGCTCTGCCAAATGATGGGGATGCGCGTGGAGTACCAAGAGGTGGTCGAGGGCCGTCGAAACCTCATCGCGACGCTCGGCCCCACGGTGCCGCATTCCCGTCTTGTCATCGAAGTGCACGGCGACACCGTAGGACTTCCCGCCGATCAGACAGCCCCGCGAGCGGTTGTTGATGACGACCGCGTCCACGGGCGCGGCGCCTGCGATGTCAAAGGCGGGCTGGCGGCCGCGCTTCTCGCGCTGTCCGCCCTGACCGGGGGCGGAGCTCTCGCACGCACTGAAGTCACTCTTCTACTAGCCGTCGATGAAGAGTACGCGTTTCGGGGAATCACACACTATCTCGACCACAATGAGCCGCCAGACCTCGCGGTGGTGCTTGAGCCCACCGAGATGCGCGTCGTGAATCGACACAATGGCGTGCTTCGCGTGGAGATCGTTGTCCATGGACAGGCCGCTCATACCTCGCGACCTGATCGGGGTCGGAACGCAATCTTCGACGCACTTGTTGTCATCGAGCGACTTCGGGACTTCGTGCATCCGGTCAAGCCATATCCGAGCGAGTCGGCGCCTCTCCTTTCGATCAGCACCATTGAAGGCGGCGACGCCATCAACATCGTGCCCGATGAGTGCCGCTTGGGAGTTGAGATCCGCACCCGGCCGGAAGATATACCTGCCGAGGTGTTGGATGCATTGCGTATGTCCCTAGAGCACCTAGGTGCCGAGGGCGTGACGGCAACGATTGATCGCGTCACGCTCGCAGACGGAGGTATGTCGACCAGTCCAGGTTCGCCCCTAGTCCGTGCGGCCAGAGCCGCTGTTCGCTCCCTTGGACGTGACGATCGGCCGGTGACCGTTCCCTTCGGCACGGACGGCAGCAAGCTGTCGCGAGTCGCGGTCGATACGGTTGTAATTGGCCCGGGATCGATTGAGCAGGCGCACGCGGATGACGAATGGGTGGATGTAGATGAGGTCGTGGACACAGCTCTCGTCTTGTCGCGCCTGATCTCGTACATCGATAGCGAGGAGAGCAGTTGAGCTCCGTCAGGGTCGCGGTGGTAGGTGCTGGGCTATTCGGTAGCGAACACGCGCGCAACTTTGTCAGCCTTCCGGACGTGGAGCTCGTCGCGATTGTTGACACGAACTTGGACCACGCGCGCTCGCTCGCGCACGAACTTGGGGTCGCGCCGGCGTTGCGCGAAGCTGACGCACTGCTGGATATTCCGGACTTGCGCGCCGTCTCCGTCGCTGTTCCTACGCACGCTCGCGGGACGCTCGCACCACGGCTTCTGGCCGGTGGCCTCGGCGTGCTTCTCGAAAAGCCCCTAGCGAACGACGTATCCACAGCCTCGGCTCTGGAGGAGGCCGCGCGAGGGCGAGTCCTCATGGTAGGTCATGTCCTTCGCTTCGCGGAGCCATATGTGCGCCTCCGTGAAAGTCTTCGGTCGGGTGCGATGGGCTCGCCCATTTCCGGTGCGGCCGTGAGAGTCCGCGGAGTCGACCACTTTGCCAGATACCCGGACGACGACCTTATAGGCATGTCGATGATCCACGACATCGATGTGATCACTTGGCTGAGCTGTGCCCCGCCCGTGCGGGTTGCCGCGACAGCTGACCGAGACGAGCGCGGTCGAATTCGCGAATGCACCGCACGGATTCTGCTCCGAACGGGCATGGAATGGGTCCTGACATCTCGTTGGGGCGCGGGCGCGCCGCACGATTCGCTCCGCATAGTCGGTGATCGCGGAGAAGCGCGCATCCGAGTGGACGATCGCGAAAGCTCCTTGACTGTGAGTGGCCATCTCTCGAAGGACGGACCGGCGACGTCCGTCTACGGCCGTGCCCTGAGAGATGAACTTCGCCACTTCATCGAATGTGTTCGGGACGGGCAGTCATCCGCAGTCCTGCGGCTCTCCGACGCCGTCCTTGCGGTGCGCGTCTGCGACGCGATTCGTGTGTCCATAGAACAGGGAGGGGCAGAAGTTGGTATCGGGGATTCATGAGCATCCATCTGAGTCGATAGCTGAGATCGAGCTACTGGTCCGGCATGGCGTCCTGATCACGATGGACAGAGCATTCAGCATCATCGATGACGGGGCAATTGCCATCGATCACGGTCGGATTGTAGCGGTTGGTCGAGACTCAGAACTCGCAGCATCGTTTCGCGCAGACACAGTCATCGACGCCGGAGGGGCGCCGGTCCACCCTGGCCTGATCGAGGGGCACCTTCACTGCTCTTATCAACTCTTCCGCGGTGCGCTGGCAGATCAGCTTGAGGAAGAAGATGCGTGGCGCGAATTCGAAAGCCACTTCTACCGGCACGTGGATGACGAGGACGAACACGCCTCGGCTCTCATCGCAAGCATTGAAATGATACGCAACGGAACGACAGCCTTCATTGAACCGGGCACCGTACTTGAACCCGAATCCGCCGCTGCCGCTGCGGAGACCGTGGGTATCCGCGCCGTTCTCGCGGACTCGTTCATATGGGATCAACCCGCTCATCTGGCGATGGGGAAGTCGACAGACCAGGAACGAAATGCTGCCCCGATCCCGCGGGTAGCGAGCGATAGAGCCTCCGTGCGGAACAGGCTCGGGAAAGCCCTCCGACGCGAGAGCGCCAGTGGCCTCGTCACGGGCCACGTCGCTGTCCTTGGCCTGGGTACTGCGTCCACAGAGCTCATGGTGGAGGCCAAGCGGATCGCAAACGCGGGGAACGCGATCTTGAACTTCCATCAGTCCTATAGTCCAGCGGATACGGCACGAGATCAGGAACGTCTGGGTGCGGACCCCATCGAGGCGCTCATGCGTCTTGGAGTAGTAGACGATCGCACGACCATGGCGCACGTGAACCACCTGACTCGCCGAGAGTTTGATGCAATCATCCAGAGCGGCGCGACGGCGGTCTGGGCACCTGCCGCGTCGATGATGTGGGGCCATGGTTCATGTCTCGATGGGCCGCACGCCGAGCTCTACCGCAAGGGTGCGAGTATTGCGCTCGGATCGGATTCACCGAACTGGTCCAACAGCCTCAATCTCTTCAGGCAGGCGAATCTGGCGATTCTCACCACCCGGGAGGCGCGGCGCGACAGAACCGCCCTCGTTGCCGAGGATGGGCTCCGGATGGCAACGACTTGCGGCGCTAAGGCGCTCGGCATGACCGATGCCATCGGGTCGATCGAGCTCGGAAAACGGGCTGACATCGTCGTGCATTCGCTCGAGCGCTCGGAACTCTTGCCGCTCACTGACCCTGTCAGGAACCTCGTGTATTCATCCGGCTCCAGTTCCGTCGATACCGTGATCGTCGAGGGGAAGATCGTCCTTCGTCATGGTGAGTTCGTTGCGATCGACGAGAAGCAGCTTCTTCTCGATGCGTCCGCGCGTTCAGGTCCTCTCTTGCAACGAATGGGCGTACGGCTTGAACCAAACCGCTTCAACGGACGAAGGCTCTGAGAGATGCAAGCCACCATGCGCATCACTCCCGCCATGTTCAGGGCGCCACTCAGGCTCATGAAGCTCGATGGCTTGCGGGTCGAACTCTTTCGCTACGACTCGGGCGTAGAGGGCATTCGAGTGACGAACGATATCGGCAAGGTCGAGATCCTCCCCTTTCAGGGACAGCAGATTTGGGACGCACAGTTCTATGGCAGGACGCTCACGATGCGCTCAACCTTCTCGGAGCCGGTGCGCACCAAGGAGTATCTCGCGAATTACGGTGCATACTTCATTCATTGCGGGGGTAGCGCGATGGGAAACCCTGCGCCAGGAGACTCGCACGCCCTCCACGGCGAGCTTCCCAATGCGCGGATGGATCGCTGCGACATAGCGGTAGCGTCGGATGGGTGCGCTCCTGCGGTCATCGTTTCTGGCACCTTCACGCATCGAGTGGCATTCGGTCCGTACTTTCGTGCCCGAATGCGCACTCGCATCACGCAAGGTACAGGCGTCATGGTAACAAGCGCCCGGCTCACGAACTTGAGTAGCGAGCACAGGCCACTGATGTATCTCGCTCATGTCAACTTTAGGCCCGCAGAGGACGGCGCGGTTCTCGAGACGCTGCAGACTGGGGCGCAGCCAGTGTCGCGCGCTGACGCCGAGATTGTCCGAAACAATGCGGCAACCACGCTACGCGCGGGAGAGTCAGAGGTCGGTATCTCGCAACTCCTCCAGAAGGGAGTCTCGGTGACACCAGAGTTGGTTCAGACTGTTCCCATCGCCGTCAACGAGGACGGATGGCGAGTGACCGTCCAGCAGCACCGCGACCATCAGCGAGATATCGTGGCCAGCCGCTCCACGCATCTGAATCACACGATCAGGTGGCTTCGTCGAACAGCCGACGATGACGCATTCGGTCTTGCGCTGCCGTCCAGCGCCGAGGTCGACGGATTCATCGCCGAGCGTGCCAAAGGGCACGTGGCCCTGTTCGGGCGGGGCCGGTCTTTGTCGGGAACGGTCGTGCACGGCGCGTTGGGTACCGACGAGGACTGGAGGCGAATCGTGCCAATGACGGCGCTCACCTCCGAGCAAGCAAGAAGGGAAGATTGATGGCTGACAACCGACGCGTGGCACTTCGCTCAGATACCGCACCCCCGGTGCGCGCACTGTTCTCGCAAGGCCTGCGAGTAGGTGATCTAGTGCAAATCTCCGGGCAAGGATCGATCGATCCATCGACAGGCGACGTGCTGCATCTGAACGACATTGAGGCGCAGACGGCAACGGCACTGGATGCGATCCGCTGGATTCTGCACGCGGGTGATAGCACCTTCCCGGACGTAGTCATGATGAGGGTGTACCTGGCCGACAGGACACTCTTCGCCGGCATGAACCGCGCATATGACGCGTACATGCGCGCGAACCTCGGCGCTGTCGCCCCTCCAGCGCGTACAACCATTATCGCGACCCTTCCGTTGGATGGAATGCTCATCGAAGTGGATGCGCTAGCGATTTCGCGCGGGCTCACGGCCCGTGAGACGGAGGCATAACGGACATCAGTGCAGCCCAGTCCTCGCCCTGAAGCGTGCCAGCAGGCGAAATCGGATACGCTGACCTCTCAGACGTTTGGAGGTCAAATGCACGAGAACGAGGACGCCGGGCCGCAGTACTCGATCCGCGCCGTCGACCGGGTCTGCAACATTCTTGACGCGCTCAAGGCCTCTGCCGACGGCGTGTCACTCTCGGAGCTGTCCCGTCTCGCTGGGATGCCGAAGAGTTCCACCCTGCGTTATCTCGCTGCCCTCGAGGCGCGGGACTACGTAATGAAGGATCCCTACTCCGGGTTGTTTCTGGAGGGTACTGCCCTCCAACCAGCTCGAGGCCGGTACTTCGAGGAACTGGGAAAGCGCGCTACGACCGTCCTTACTGCCGCTCGTGACGCTTTCGGCGAGACTGTGAACCTAGGCGTGCTCGACGGCACGGACGTGCGTTATGTTGCGGTGATCGAAAGTCGCCGTTCTGTGCGACTCATGACTGCGGCAGGCGCAAAAGACAACGTTCACAGCACGGCGATAGGGAAGGTGACGCTTGCGCAGCTTGACGCTCTCCGCCTCTCCGAGATAGTCAACCGCTTGAAACTCCCGGCCATCACCCCTGCGACGATCACGACGCGCGCGGGACTTCTTGAGGAGATACGGCAGACCGCCGATCGAGGTTTTGCCGCCGACGACTGCGAGAATCAGTCCGATGGGAGATGCGTGGCGGTGCCGGTGTTGGGCCTCATCATGCCGGCGGGTATGAGCGTGAGCGCACCAGTCACTCGGCTGGATTCGAGCGAGTTCGCGGACGTGGCCACACGCCTTCGGCGTTACGCAGCGTCTCTCAGTGCCGAGCTTCGCGCCATTCAATTGTAAGTTCCATCAGGTGAAACGAACCGAGCATTCTTCTGGAACGACTGGATAGCCTGGATCACGCGAGGCAACTCGCGGAGGAGGCTTCCATTGACAACTCATCTCTCATCTCGCACGTCAGCCCTGATGAACGCCGCGGAACGACTTACACCGGGCGGGGTCCACTCAAATGTCCGTCTTGGAAACGCTGACGTGTTCTTCGCCCGCGGCCAGGGCGCGTGGTTGTTCGATCTCGACGACAGAAGTTATGTCGACTACGTGCTTGGACAGGGACCTGCCTTTCTCGGACACGGCAACGAGCGCCTGGTAGAGGCGGTCGGTACTGCGGCGCGCGACGGCATGGTATTTGGAGCGCAGCACCCGCTGGAGGTAGAAGCAGGAGAGTTGCTTCTCGATCACCTGGCCTGGGCCGAGATGGTCAGATTCGGCGTCTCGGGGACGGAGGTAGATCAGGCCGCATTCCGAGTCGCGCGCGCCTTCACAGACCGGAGCCTCATTGTTCGGTTCGAGGGTCATTACCACGGTTGGCTTGACGACGTTCTTGTCCGGGTCGTCGATCACGAGCAGACAACAGCTAGCAATGGCCAGCTTCCGTTGCGAGCGGATTCATTTGCCATACTCCCGTGGAACGATGTGGACGCTCTCAGACAGTTCATGACCGCACATGGATCCGAAGTCGCAGCGATCGTAATGGAACCGATGATGTGCAATGCAGGAGCCATCGAGCCCCGCCCCGGGTACTTGTCGGCCGCGCGTGAGCTTTGCGACGAGCACGGATCACTGTTGATCTTCGATGAGGTCATCACCGGCTTCCGTATACATCCGCGTGGCGCAGTCGGCAAATATGGCGTGTATCCGGACCTCGCGACCTTTGGGAAGGCCGTTGCCGGCGGGTGGCCGGTGGCGGCTCTGGCTGGGCGGTCCGCCGTGATGGAGCACTTCGCACGCGGAACTAATCACTCCGGAACCTTCAATGCATCGACCATGGCAATGGCTGCCGTGGCAACCACAATGAGGTTGCTCGCGGACGAACCACCATACGAGAGTATTGAGAAACACGGCCTCGCTGTCATGTCGATGATCCCGGCACTCGCGCGCGACGCCGGTCTCGACCTCCATGTGCAGGGGGTCCCTGCTGCTTTCCATGTCTCAATAGGGGGGGGCGATGCGCCGGTTCACAATTTCGAGGAGCTCGCGACCCGCGACCTGGCTGCCTATGCAACGCTAAGTCGTACGTTCTTCGAGCATGGAGTGTGGACCACGCCGAGGGGAATCTGGTATGTCGGGGCGGCGCACGGACCCCGTGAACTGGATGAATTGGAGAGACGTCTGAAGTCAGCCTTCCGAGCGATGCCCACGCTTTGACTTAGTGCCGGCGCGGCGCGCGGCCTTCATCTCAGTTCCATAACGCGTTTCATCTGATGGAACAAAGTGGTGCCACAGATTGCAACGGGAGTTATTCTGTGGACAGAGCCAGGCTCGGTTCCACATATCGGCCGGCATCTCATCTGAAGAAGCAAAGCAGCAAGGAGGCTGTCTGAAATGCAACGACGAATGTTGGCGGCCATCGCTGGGGTCGCTGTAGCCGGTGTTCTACTCGCCGGCTGCTCTGGGACAACCAACGAAGGAACGGGAACGACTGACAAGCTGGTTTGGTGGAGCGAATTCTCAGAGGGCGAACCGATGCAGGTCGCGCTCGCAGAGATCGTGGCCGACTTTGAGGACGAGACAGGTATCGAGGTCGATGTCCAGTGGAAGGGCGTGCAGCCCGTCAAGCAGTTGCTCCCGTCGCTCACCGGCGGAACTCCTCCGATCGATCTGGTCGATAGCTATCACGGCGAGATCGTGCGCCAACTTGGTTCGGTCGGCGCGGCTTCCGACCTCACGGATCTCTTCGATCAGAAAATCCCCGGGGAAGACATCACCCTTCGTGAGGCGCTGGGCGACTCGATTGTGCGAGACTCCGCTGGTCCTGATGGAGGAGCGCCGTACATCTCGCCATTCATCGTCACGGCCTACGGGTTCCTGTACAACAAGGCAACCCATCCTGAGATTGCATCTGCCCCGCCGCAGACCTGGGACGATTTCTACGATGTGCTCGACAGCCTGAAGGCTGATGGACGCCAGCCGTTGGCCCTCGACGGTTCACTCGTCGGCAACAACGCGATGTACTTTGTCTACTTCACCTATGCGTACGGCGGTACCGCGGCGTGGTTCGATGCGCTCGCTGACAAGTCCGGTGCCGCGTGGGAGAGCGACGCGGTAGTAAAGGCGGCTGAGCAGGTCGAACGCATCGTATCGAGCGGCTACTTCCTCGATGGCTACGAGGGCACCCAGTACCCGGGCATGCAGCAAAAGTGGGCAAACAACGAGTCCGACTTCCTTCTCAACCACTCCGGCGTGCCCTCCGAGGCAGCGCCTTACACGGCAGACGGATTCGCGTTCGATATGTTCCCGTTCCCAGGTGTGGATGGGAAGAAGCCCGAGGTCGCTCCGGTCGACCTGAACGGATTCGGGATCCTCGAGGGAGCCAAGAACGAGGAAGCAGCGAAGCAGTTCATCCTCTTCACGATGAAGAAGGAAAACCAGGAGAAGCTCGCGAAAGTCGGCCAGATTCCGGCTCGCGCGGACGTCACCCCGCCCAGCTTCGCCACGGGAATGCAGGACATCCTGCAGAACGGCGATAGCTTCCAGGCACAGTACACACCCGAGATGGTGGAGCTTCTGAACACGGTGTTCTATCCGAACGACGACGATCTCATCTTCGGCAAAATTGGCGCTGCGGAATTCGTTGAGCGTATGAAGACGCAGTCCGCTGAGTTCTGGAGCGCACGAGGATAGGCAACAAGCCGCCGGGGGCCGTTCGAGAAAGCGAGCGACCCCCGGCGTAGCTCCGTGCTACGGGACCGAAGCCGAGTGCAAGGAAAGAGGGTGAAGAAGCCATGACAATCGCGTCGAAAGTGCCCCCAGTGCTGGACAAGGCGGTGGAGCGCGCCCCACGCGCGCACCGCGCTGGTGAGGGTTCGCCGTGGGTCCGGTCTCAGCGGCGGAGCCGCTTCGCATTCATCGCTCCCGCGCTGGCGATCTACGCCGCGATTGTGATCGTGCCAACGCTGTACACCGTATGGATCTCGTTCACAAGCTGGGCAGGGATCGGACCGATGCAGTTCGTCGGTCTGCAGAACTACACCCGAATGTTCCGAGATCCGGTGTTCCTCGAGTCGTTCCGCAACACGATCGTGATACTCGTGGGCGGCGGTATTCTTGTCTTCGCACTGAGCTTTACATTGACGATGCTCCTGCAGAACATGTGGGGACGCCGGGCAGTGCGGATGGTCATCTTCTTTCCCACGATCGTGCCCGCGGTTGTGGTCTCGATGCTCTGGGGCTTTCTCTTCAACCAGGACGGTCTCATCAACCAGGTGCTTCGCTTCATTGGAGTGAAAAACCCCCCGCTCTGGCTCGGCACGGATCTCCTGTTCACGACCATTGTTCTTGGAATGGTGTGGCTAGCGAGCGGCATGTACACCGTCATACTCATGGCCGCTGCGGACGGAATTCCGAAGGAACTGTACGAAGTCGCCGATATTGAGGGCGCGAGTATGTGGCAAAAATTCCGTTACGTGACCTTTCCAATGATGGCCGATGTGATTGGTGTTTGTGCCGCGCTGTGGGCGATCGGCGCGCTGAAAGCCTTCGAGTTCTTCCTGACGTTCGCTGGAACAACGGGAATGTTGCCCCCGCGTCGCGTATGGAACTTCGCGCTGTACTCCTACGCGTCGGCGTTTGCACCCGAGAGCATTCCGAACTTTGGAATTTCAGCAGCCTCAGGGCTTGTCGTATTGCTCCTCACTGGGGTATTCACCGTGCTCTCGCTGCGCGTAGTTAGAGAGAAGGTGTCGCGATGAGTGCTATCGACGCCTCCACTCCTCGGCCAGTTGTGCGCTCGCGGGCGGCGCGTGCGCGAGCGGCGGTTGTCCGCCCCCTCCTCCTGCCGTTTGCCTGGAGCCTCGCGGCCTTCGACGTCTTTGTAATCTCGTGGATGTTCCTGGGTTCGTTCAAGACCACTAGAGAACTGTTGCTCGAGCCATTCGGGCTTCCTCGTGAGTGGATGTTCGTGAACTATGCGGAAGCATGGCGTGCTGCCCACCTTGGAGACGGAGTCCTCAACTCCGTAATACTTGTTCTCGCATCGGGCGTCTTGATTCTCGTGATCGCCGCCCCGGCGGCGTACGCCCTCTCACGTTTCGGGGGAAGAGGATCGGGTGCTTTGTCGGTCCTCTTCATCCTTGGTCTGGGAGTACCGGTGCAGACAATGGTCTTGCCGCTCTACGTTATGTTTCGTCAGGTTGGCCTTATTGACTCGATCCTTGGGCTCGTGATCATTAACGTGGGGGTGGGCATCCCATACGCGTTCTTCTTGCTAACCGCCTTCTTTCGCTCTATCCCGCACGAGATCGAAGAATCCGCAGCGATCGACGGAGCCTCGACAAGCTACACCTTCTGGCGTATCTCATTGCCCTTGGTTCGTTCGGGCCTGATCACTGTCTTCGTGCTGCAGGCCATCGGGCATTGGGGCGAGACGTTCTTCGCGCTCGTGATGTTGCCGACTCAGGAGACGGTCTCACTATCGCTTCTGAACTTCATGCAGAGCATGCAAGCAAGTGGTGCTCGCTACTCGGTGCTTTTTGCAGGCCTCTCCATTGTCGTGATTCCTCTCCTCGTGCTCTATATCTGGCTAGGTAGCCGAATGATCGAGGGGATTGCGCAGGGGTACAGCAAGTAATGAATTGTCCTGCTCGGCGGCGCCGAACGAAACGATGTCAGCGGAAATGAAAGGGCTTCCACAGATGAACGACCTGAGGTTGGGCGTTACCGGGTTTGGGCGACGAAGCAAGATGGCAGCTCTTGCACACCGACCCGGCGATGGCTCACGCATCGAGTTAGTCTTCGACCCAGCCGAAGGCTCTCGCCGCGCCGCAAGTGAGAGGCTTGGGCCAGAAACTCGCACCACCGCCACCTTTGAAGACCTGCTGGCATCTGATCTCGACGCCGTATTCGTAACGTCGCCCGATCACCAACACGAGTCGCAGGCAGTCGCGCTGCTTGAGGCAGGCAAGGCGGTGTTCCTCGAGAAGCCCATGTCCTCGACGCTTGCCGGTGCAGACCGTATTCTGAACGCCGCGGCGAGCAGCGGTTCTAAACTCTACGTCGGGCACAACATGCGTCACATGCCGTTCGTTCAGGAGATGAAGCGAATCATCGATTCAGGACGGATCGGCGAGGTGAAGACCATCTGGTGTAGACACTATGTCGGGCAGGGAGGCGAGTTCTTCTACCGGGATTGGCATGCCGATCGACGGAATGTCACCTCGCTTCTTGTCCAGAAGGCAGTGCATGACATCGACATCATCCACTGGCTGGCGGGTGGCTATTCGCAGCGCGTGCATGCCTATGGTGACCTCGTGCTTTACGGCGCCCTCACCGATCGACAGCCTCCAGGCGCGGATGAGGAATTTGAGCCCTGGTATCAGGAATCGGACGGTCGGTGGCGAGCGACCTGGCCGCCAGAAAGCCTGACTGGCCTGTACCCCGTGACAGATGTCGAAGATCTCAGCATGATGCACATGCAACTGAACAACGGCGTCCTGGCGAGCTATCAGGAATGCAACTTCTCGCCCGATTACTGGCGGAACTACGTGGTGATTGGAACGCACGGCAAGATTGAGAACATTGGCAACGGTGACCCCCTCGCACGGATTGAAATTTGGGACAGGCGTCATCGCTGGTGGGCGGAGCCCGACGAGGTTGTCCCGGTGCCGCCGCGCGAAGGTGGCCACTTCGGTGCCGATCCGATGATGGTTGCCGAGTTTCTTGACTTCGTTCGCTTTGGCACACGGCCGTCGACATCACCGGTGTCTGCTCGCTGGGCCGTGGCGGCCGGGTACTGCGCCACGATGTCGCTCCGCGACGCAGGCGACTCGGTCGATGTCCCCCCGCTGCCGCCGGGTACTGAGCACCTCTAATTGGCGTGTTAAGAGAAGGAGCCTAGCGGTGTGCCCCACTGCCGTAGCGCATATACAGGATTTGCCCACCGGTGCGTCCCCCGCGCCGATTACATTCGCACACTTTCCCAGCCGTCTGCACGCCGTGATCTGGCGCAACTGGGATGTGGTTGACATCAACCGGCTTGCGCGCGTCCTGGACGCCGAGGAGGAGTCTGTGCTACGGGTTGGGCGTTCTATGGGGCTTTGGGACCCCCCTGCCCTCGCTGACGCCGATCGCGAGCGTCTCTACATGACGGTCATCCGGAGGAACTGGCATCTGCTTGACTACCGACAGATTTGCGAGCTCGTCGGCTGGGACGCCACGCAGATGGCCACCGCGCTTCAAGAGGATGACTTCCTGTGGATCAAGTTGGGGAGCGCGAAGCCTCGAGCGCAACATCTGCGGTTCCACGAGCCGTCACCCGACGAGGTTGCCGCGGCCGCGGCGATTGCCGGCGTGGTCCAACGAGAGCGCATGGTCGGTGGCAGCCGGGAACCTCTGTTCGGGTTCACCGAAAAATACGGGATGCAGAAGCCCCGCACCCGGAACTTTGACGGCGCGGGAGTCGACGTTCGCATGGTGTATCCGTACATGCTTCCGTATGGAGATCCGTTGGTAGGCGATGCGGTTGACCTCGTGACCGACGGGTACTTGGCGGAGCTCGCTTCTTCGGGGGTCAATGCCATCTGGCTGCAGGTGGTACTTGGTCAGATCGCACCGTGGCCGCTCGAGCCGAGCCTCAGCGCCGGATGGGAGCAGCGCATCGCTCACCTGAATCGTCTTGTCGATCGGTGCGCGACGCATGGGGTGAAGGTCTTTGTGTACCTCAACGAGCCACGAGGTCTGCCGCCCGAGTTCTTTGAAAGGCATCCGGAACTTCGTGGCGTAGCCGAGACTCCCACGAGGGCTAAGTATTCCCCGGAGGTCTACGCGCTGTGCACTAGCACAAGAGAGGGCAAGGCCTTCCTCGTCAACTCAGTGGAGCATCTCTTCAGTCGCGTCCCATCGCTCGGTGGTGTTCTCACGATCACGTACAGCGAGAACCTCACAAATTGCTACTCTCGCGAGTACGACTTCGACGACGAATGCCCCAGATGCCGAGACCGGGGACCGGCGGAAGTCAACGCCGAGATCAATTCCTTGATCGATGAGGGGATGCGTCGGGCAGGTTCTACAGGGCGTCTCATACTATACGTCTGGTCGACTCCGGATGAATGGATTCCGGGGATTATCGATGCGCTACCGGACTCGACCTATGTTCAGTGCATCTCGGAATGGGGCAAGCCCTTCAAGCGTGGAAGCTACGAGGGGAAGGTGAACGAGTACTCGATATCCGTCGTTGGGCCGAGCGACGAGTCGCGTGCTCATTGGAAGCAGGCTCGCGGCAGGGGCCTAGCGACTGCAGCGAAGATGCAGGTCGTGAACTCTTTCGAGCTTTACACCCTTCCCTACATCCCGGCCCTCCGGCTTGTCGCTCAACACGTGCGAAATGTTCTTGACGAGGGCATAGACGCGATGATGCTCGCATGGACCGCAGGGGGCGCACCGTCACCGAATCTCGACATCGTCGGTGAACTGCTGGCCAATCCTGCCCTCACCATCGATCAGGCCCTAGAACGAGTGGCCGAACGTCGTTTCGGGGAGCACGCGGCGGCGGTAGTCAACGCGTGGCATCAATTCAGTGACGCATTTCAGGAGTTCCCCTATGACATGGCGGTTTGCTACACCGGCCCACAGGCGATGGGGCCCGCGAACCTTCTCTACCGGTCACCGTCGGGATACCGCGCGTCTATGATCACGTTCCCATATGACGATGTCGAGAGCTGGCGGGGGCCATATGCGGAGAACGAACTGCAGGAGCAATTCGAGCTGCTAGCCGACAAGTGGCAGATCGGAGTGGCCGAGCTGGATAGGGTGCGCGCAGAAGATCTGGGCGGGCGACTTGAAAGTGAATGGAGGGTGGCAGCTGCTTGCGGGTTGCACTTCCGAAGTGCTGCAAATCAGATCCGGTACGTCCGCTCGCGGGAGTCCGACGCGACTTCCGCGCTGGCGGCGGTCCGTGATGAGATCGCTACCGCACGAGCGCTTCGGGCTCTCGTCCTCGAGGACTCTCGACTCGGATTCGAAGCGACAGCGCAGTACATCTACACCGAGCTTGACCTTCTTGAGAAGATGCTGAACTGTCTGTCGATACTCGGAGAACTGCCGAGCAGCAGTTGGACGGACCAGTGATCACAACGCGCTTCGAGGAGTCAACCAGCGCCTCTCTCGAGTCCCTCCGATGAGCCAGCCGATCATCAATAGTGTGGACGCCAGGACTGGTTCTGTTGTCGAAGCCGTCGCCGCGTCGACGAGCGACCAGGAGGTCAAACGGATTGCTCACGCCGCGCGCGACGTCACGGGGAAGCTCCAGCAAGTGGGTCGAGAAACCCGGGCGCTTTGGTTACGCAACATCGCAATCGGACTGAGAACGGCCAGCGATCAGATCATTGCAACCGCTGACCGCGAGACAGCCCTTGGGTCGGAGCGGCTGGCGACGGAACTCGCGCGCACTATTCATCAGTGCCGATTCTTCGCGGATGTGATCGAGGATGGCGCCTACCTGGAGGCGACTATCGACCGCCCGACAGACGCTCCGGGGGGCATCGGGCAGGACATACGCAGCATGCTAGTGCCCATCGGGCCGGTTGCGGTGTTCGGCTCAAGCAACTTTCCGCTCGCATTCTCGGTCCCAGGAGGGGACACAATCTCAGCACTCGCCGCTGGCAATCCCGTCATCGTGAAGGCACACTCTTCGCATCCAGCGACGTCGCTCCTGGCGTTCCAGGAGCTACGAGCGGCTGCGAGGAGCGTCAACCTTCCGGAGGAGGCCGTCGGAATCGTCTTCGGGCAGTCTGCGGGGATCGCGCTTGTATCCGATAGCGATGTCAAGGCGGTCGGTTTCACGGGATCGCCCACCGCGGGCCGAGTGCTCATGGATGCTATCCACGCACGCGATGACCCGATTCCGTTCTACGGAGAGCTGTCGAGCGTGAATCCGGTGATCATCACGCGCGAAGCGTCCAGGGTCCGCGGATCCGCCATTGCGGCGGGGCTTGTTGATTCTGTCACCACGTCGCACGGACAAATGTGCACGAAGCCTGGCGTCATTCTTTTGCCGGCGGGCGTAGAGGGTGATCAAGTGCTCGCGGAGATGACCTCGAGGGTCGCCACGATGGAGGGGCACACACTGCTGAATGACCGAATTCGTCGGCTTTACGCGGAGCATGGCCGGTATCTCGCGACGGCCGGGCTTCAACTGGTGGGCGAGGAACATCAGTTCGCCGGCATGTCGGTGGGGGTCAGACTGTGGAGCGTAGATTCAGGCGACTTCAATGCGGAGATGGCAGCGGAGTGCTTCGGCCCGTCGACCGTCGTCGTTCGATATCACGACATAGTCGACGTGCTTCGTGTACTCCGCGATGTTCCGCCATCGCTCACGGGAACGATTCATTTCGAACCGGGCGAACTACGTCACATCTCAGAAGTCATTGGGCATTTCGAGAAGCGAGCTGGGAGAGTTGTTTTCAATTCGTATCCAACGGGCGTTCGTGTCTCCTGGGCGCAACATCACGGAGGACCGTGGCCATCGACGAACACCAACTTCACATCTGTGGGGGCGAACGCTATCCGACGATTCCTGCGACCACTAGCGTGGCAGAACGCGCCGGTGGATGTGCTACCTGAAGAACTCAGAGACGACTACGCCGGGATAACTCGCAGGGTCGACGGTCATCTTACGCAGTAGATCCCCCATCTCGGCCCTCTGTCTCGACCCACGCGGTTCGAGTCAGCACTAGCGCATAGTCCTGATCCAGCGTCCGCGCAAGGCTGATTCGATCAGAGCCTCAGTTACGCGCAGCGCGGCGAGCCCGTCGGCGATTGTGACGGCAGGTGCAGCGGCGCCCGCGCTAACCTCCAGCAGATGAGCCATCTGTGCGCCTAGCACGTCACCGGAAGTCTGTGAATGGTCAAAGGTCTCATCCTCCGTTTCGGTTTGCAGGCGCACTACGCCCGAGACGAAGTCCGCCCGGAGTGAACCCTGAGATCCCAGGATGTGGATTACTCGCACACCAATAGGTTCCAAGTAGTCGAGGTGGAAGGCCCCCACGAAGCCGCGGTCCATTTTCAGAAGACCGTCGACGGCGTTCGGTCGCTCTTGGTGAGCGGCGAACGGTAAGTCGGAGGGGACCGCGTAGACGCTGTCGAACTCCCCGAAGAACCAGCGAAGGTAGTCCCACTCATGCGAGTAGTCACGATATAGGCGATCAACCTGAGGCGCCTCGAAGCGACTAGCTGCTGCAGTGATCGTCCTGCCCGCGCCAAGCATCACCTGAAACGTTATGACCTCGCCAATCGCACCGTCTTGCAGCAATGCAGCGACACGGCGACAGGAGGCCCGGTGGCGTAGCACATACCCCATCAGGACGGGAATCCTGGTCGACTCCACAAGTGACGCAACAGCGATCGCATCGTGCACGGACGGAGCGAGCGGCTTCTCGACGAGCGTGACGATGCCACGCTCGACGGCCCGAGTCAATTGCGGCACGTGGGCCTCATCCGGCGACGCGATGATAAGTGCATCTGGTGCGGCTTCAAGGAGGCCGTCGAAATCCATCACCCGCGCGGTCACCCCCGGAGGATACGCACGGGCATCCGCCGCAGGGTCAAATGCGATCACATCGACGCCTAGCTCCTGTGCCGCAAGGGCGTGCTGACGCGCGATGGAACCCAACCCGCTCAGTGCGATTCTTGGATGAACCACCGTATTCCCCTTCCCATTCTCGCTCTAGAATGGCACACTATGGTTCACTAGGCGAGACGTTGTGCCCGATTGCTCAATAAGGGAAACGCATGTGGAGATACGCCGAAAGGCTCCCAGTTGACGACACCGCAAGCATCGTCACGCTCGGGGAGGGCCAGACGCCTCTCCTCGACGTCACCGAACAACTCGCCGATGAACTTGGTGTCGAGCGGGTCCTTCTGAAAGCTGAAGATCGTAACCCGACGGGCTCGTTCAAGGCGAGAATCGCCAGCGTCGCGCTCTCTCTTGTACGGGAGCGAGGTCTGCGCGGGGTCGTCGGTACGTCCTCCGGTAACGGGGGCGCTGCGGCTGCAGCCTACGCCGCTTCCAGCCGCTCCCAAGCGATCCTCTTCACCCTCTCCGACACCGTAGACGTGAAGATGAACGAGATCTTGGCGGTAGACGGCACAGCCATTCGAGTGAGGGGAGTCGGCCACGACGCGGCATCCACGTTGCGGGTCGCGCATGCGCTCGCCGATCTGTCCGAGGCCCACCGGTTCTATCCGATGCTGACTGCGTTTGCGTTCGCACCCGAGGCCATGCAAGGCGTCCAAACCATCGCGTGGGAGATCATGGATGAGGCACCCGATGTGACTGTTGTCTATACGCCCGTGGGTGGCGGGGGCCTTCTGACCGGCCTTTCGAAGGGGTTCGGGTCGGGCCCGGGGTCGCCGCGGCTGGTAGGTGTGCACCCGAGCGGCGCCAGCGCGTTGAAGCATGCACTGCGGGGAGACTTCGGTGGCGTTGACGGTCTGGTGCAAACATCGATCTCCGGACTACAGATGGCCGCTTTGTACGATGCGGCGGGCGCGTCACAGGCGATTCTCCGCAGCGCCGGCCACGCGCGGTCCGTATCCGATGCCGAGGTTCTTGACGCCCAGCGCATGTTGGCGAAGCGATGCGGGGTTGTCGTCGAACCCGCTGGAGCAGCGGCTGTGGCCGGCATAATCGCTGATTTCCGGGATGGGGCGATCGCACGAACTGATCACGTGGTTGCCGTGCTCACTGGCGCCGGGTACAAAGATGCCGCCGCACTCGAAGCGCTGAGCGACGTTGCAGCACCGAACTCGATTGATGAGTCACAGGTCGAAACGGTCTTTGAGCAGCTCGTGGGTGACGACCGATGACCGCCTGCGTGGATGATCAAGGAACCCGGACCGTTGAGCTTGAACAACCGCTTCCCCCCGAGCGGCTGCTCCCGCGCGACTGGGCCGAGGCGTGCCTCGTCACACGCCTCTATGACCCAAGCTCGGCGGGACCGGTCGTGGCTGTCGTTCGGGACGGCGCGCTGCATGACATCACATCGAGATCGCCAACAGTCTCGCGGTTGCTATCGATGGAAGACCCAGTGGCGGCGGTCCGGTCAGTTCCGTCAACGAGGTCGTGGCCGCTCGTGGAGGTTATCGCCGACTCGCTCGCTCAGCGCCGCCAGTCAGTGCATATGCTCGCTCCGATCGACTTTCAGGTAATCAAAGCGGCCGGGGTGACATTCGCCCAGTCGATGCTCGAGCGCGTGATCGAGGAGCGTGCGTCGGGCGACGCCGGCGCCGCGGCGGAGCTGCGAAGTGAGCTTGAGCGGGAGGTGGGGCCGGAGCTTTCGGCCATTCGGCCTGGCTCGCGCGCTGCGTTCGCGCTCAAGGACATTCTGGTGCAGAAGGGCATTTGGTCTCAGTACCTCGAGGTGGGAATCGGACAGGACCCGGAGATCTTCACGAAGGCTCCCGTGCTATCGGCGGTTGGTGTTGGCTCGGAGATCGGAGTCCTCGAACGGTCGACTTGGAACAACCCAGAGCCAGAACTCGTCCTGCTCGCATCGCCCACTGGGCGTGCAGTGGGCGCTACCCTCGGCAACGACGTCAACCTGCGAGACTTCGAGGGGCGAAGCGCGCTCCTGCTCGGAGCGGCCAAGGACAATAACGCCTCATGCGCCGTCGGGCCTTTCATTCGACTGTTCGATGAGACGTATTCTCCAGGTGACGCGCGGAAGACGAGCGTTTCACTCGTCGTGCGAGCCTCAGATGGCGCAACTGTTCTCGAGTCCTGTTCCGAGATCGGGCAGATGAGCCGAACGTTCGACGAGCTGCTCGCAGCCGCCTGCGGACGCCACCACCAGTATCCTGACGGTTTCGCGCTCTTCACCGGCACGCCGTTCGCTCCAGTGGAGGATCGCTTCCGACCGGGCGATGGCTTTACCCACGCGCTTGGCGATGTCGTCGAGATTTCGGCACCCCAGTTGGGCACTCTCGTTAACACCGTCAACCACTCTCACAGGGTGGCCCCATGGACGTTCGGAATCTACGAGTTGGCTAACAACCTGGCGACGCGCGGGCTCCTGCCGTCGCATTAGTGGAACATTATGTTTCATTATTCTGATATACTCATGGCCATGCGCCAAGCCACGGTCCGCAGTGAAGATCCCGGTCTGGCTAGCCAACCCACCGGGCCACGTGGTTCGACGACGGTGCAACGGGTACTTGCCGTTGCTGCCCATCCTGATGACTTGGAGCAGCTCTGCGGGGGGACCCTCGCCCGCTACGCTCGAGACGGGCACGTTGTAACCATGTGCACGGTGGCGCTTGGCGATCGTGGTTCTTACGTGGAGTCGCGGGACTCTACGGCCGCGCGCCGCAGCATGGAGAGCCGTTCGGCGGCCGCGCGACTGGGCGCAGAGCTCATCCAGCTTGACGTACCCGACGGTGAGATCGACGATCATGATCCAGCGCTCGTGAAGCGGATGGTGGATGCCGTACGGACCGCTAATCCAGATGTCGTAATTACCCACAACCGAGCATGCTTCCGTTCCGCGATCACCTAGCGTGCGAGCGTGCGCGGGTCATCCCCCGCGACCAGATTGCCGAGCATCCGAATCCAGATTTCAGTATCGCGGTGTTCGAGCGTCGGACCGATCTCTATCAGGCCTTCGCGGATGACCTTGTGGATGGAATCAGACAAGCATCGTCGCACGGCCAGGAACACGTTGTGATCCTTCCCGTAGGGCCAGTCCCTCAATACCGTCTCGCAGTCGATCGAATAAACCGCGAACGCATCTCGCTCCGCCACGTCGTGACTTTCAACATGGACGAGTACGCGAACGAAGATGGCGATACGCCTCCTTCGACGTGGCCAGGTTCATTTGAGGGGACCATGCGAGCGAACTTCTTTCTCGCGATCGACCCCGAACTCAGGCCGCTAGAGGAGAACGTGCATTTCCCGAATCGCAAGAACATCTCCAGCTACAGCACCATGATCGCCGACCGCGGGGGCGCGGACGTCTGCTACGGCGGCATCGGTTGGTCCGGCCACATCGCCTTCTGGGAGCCGCATCTTGGCGCAGAGTTCGATGGAGACCTTGAGGCATTCAGAAGCGCTAGAGCCAGATTCGTGGAGTTACATCCAATGACGATCATGCAGAACGCACTGCACTCTTTCGGTGGGGACTGGAGTTGGGTTCCGCCGCACGCATTCACAGTCGGCCCCCTCGACATCCTTAGCGCGCGCAGACGTAGCTTCTGGCTCGACGGCGACCTTGGGGGAGGAGTGTCGTGGCAGCGCTTCATCGCACGCCTCGCGTGTCACGGTCCGCTCAGTGAGTTCGTTCCCGCTTCCTTCCTGCAGGAAGGAAGGTCAGACGTTTCCATGCTCGCCGCCGTCGCTGACGACGTAGCGATCTCCATGGCGTAGGCGGATGAGAGCGTGTCCTGTGGCGGCAGCGGGTCTCGATCAGACTGATTCCACTCGACCACTCTGATGTGAGCGCAACGCTGCGTCAAACACGGCGTGTGTTAGCGCCGCTTCCTTCGGGCGTGCTGTCCCGAATCGGTCGCCGAGCATTCCCGCCCGCTCAGCGAGGTATGACGCCCACATTTGGAGGATTGCATCGGAGAACCCTGTCTCAAAGTTGGCGCCGGTGACGGTCGGCCAGGTGCTCTGACTGCCAACGTCGACACACTGCCAAACCTGTTCTGATCCAACGCCGGCGATGTCCCGGATCGCAAATACCTCGAGCGACTTCGGGCGCTTCGTGCTAAACCGCACTCCACCGGACATCCCGATCGCCTCGAACTCCCAGGTGTTCTTCTGGCCGGGATCGATGCGCTTCGTCACTGTCGTAAGGGGAAACTCTTGACCCGCTGCAGCAACCCAGCTAATGAGAGTGGCGTTGTCCCACGTGTCACACGGGACGAGCTGCCCGGCACCGTCCTTCCGCGTCTGGACGAGGTTTTGAAGTACGGCGTAGACGTTCTTGGGTATCCAGCCGAGCCGTAGGGGAACGTGCCACACATGCATCCCGAGATCGTTGAGAACTCCTGCCTCCCCGCAGTACGCAGCCTGCCGCTTCCAGTTGATCGGCTTGTCGACGTCGAGGTCACCCGCGTGGAGAAACGCACTTCGGGCCTCGATAATTTGTCCGAGGACGCCCGATTGCACATAACGAAGAGCGAGCTGTGCGCCCGGGAAGAACGGCATCTCGCTCGAGCAGCGCACGAAGCTCTCCGGGTGGTCCGCCATTGCCGCCAGAATTTGGCCTGCGGCTGCGCCGTCGATCCCGAAGGGCTTCTCAGCAAGCAGGCTCTTGCCCGATCGAATGACGTCCCCATATATCTCGGCATGAAGATCGTGCCGCACGGCAACATATACGACGTCAACCGTCTCATCGTCGAGCAAATCGCGATAATTGGTGCATCGCAACCGAACCGAGTCGATCTGGTCGAACCACGCAAGTGCGTTGGGATCGATGTCGCATACGGCTGTCAATCGAGGCAGAACTGGATGGTCCTGTAGTGCGGGCCAACGCTGTAGCGCAGATGCCACCTCCCGACCCATGAGCCCCCCGCCGATGATTCCAACGTTTACTGACGCTGATTGAGTCACCGTTGGGTCTCCTCGAGCCAGACCAGTGATTCATCAACGGTTGCACCGTCATGAAGGATCGCCTTCAAAGCTCGTGTGATCGCCGCCGGTCGGGGATGCTGGATCACGTTGCGTCCGTACACGATGCCTGATGCCCCGGCGCTGAGCACGGCAACTGTTCGTTCGAGGAGGCTGCGGTTGTCCACTCGACCGCCACCGCGAACCAGGAGCGGCACATCACCGGCTACTTCTACCACGCTCGCGTACTCGTCGAGATCTTCCGAGGGGTCCGCCTTGATCAAGTCGGCCCCGAGCTCAACAGCCTGGCGGACTAGGGTCGCGATCCTGACCACATCGCCATCGGTGATATATCCGCTTGGACCCCCCACCTTCATAACGAGAGGCTCGATCATGAGAGGCATGTCGAAGCGGGTCGCGTCTCGGCGCAGTTGCACGAGCGACCGTATTGTCGCTTCTCGCAACTCCGGTTGCCCGGGAACATCCAGGAGGTTGGCACAGATCGCCACGGCGTCGAGACGGACCGCCTCCTCGACCGCGTTGGGGAGATGCATGCTGAATCGCGACCCACTCTCGAGCGAGCCGTAGACATTAGCGACGTCGACTCGCAAAATCAGGGCGGGCTTCAGTTTGCCCGGTATCGACTGCAGGTGTCGCGCCTGCCCGAGAGTCAACTGGATGGCGTCAGGGTCGGCAGCAACTAGCTCGCCAACGACTCGGTCCATGCGCTCGATGCCTCGGAGGAATTGCGGTTCCCCAAAGAAGCCGTGATCGACGGCAACATCCAACGCGCGCCTAGAGACGGGGTGGAAAAGTCGATTCAAACGGTATAGTCCCACGGCGTCTCCTTGGCGATACGGGCCTGTGTCTAGAGGATTTCATCTGGCGGCACTAGAATGCCAGAATAATGAAACGAACTCTTCTTGTCCAGCGGAGGCCGAATGGTGAGTGTGCAGAGGATTCTGACTTGTGGTCACATCTGTATGGACCTCACTCCGGCGCTGCCTTCTGCGGTGCCGATCGATGCGGGTTCCCTTGTCGAGGTCGGACCGATGACGATCAGAGCCGGCGGATGCGTAGCCAATACTTGGAGGACACTCGACGCGCTCCAGATGCGGACTCGGATCAGCGCTGTAGCTGGAGACGACGAACTGGCGAGGTTGCTGCGCGACGAACTCGGCGAGGCCGCCTCCGGCCTGCTGGTGTCCCGGCGAGCGGGGACCTCCTACAGCATCGTCCTTGAGCCTTCTGGCGAGGACAGGGCATTCTGGCATCACACCGGTGCTAACGCGGACTTCGACGGTCAGGCCGTAGACGGCTCAATCGTCGACATCGTTCACGTGGGGTATCCCTCCCTGCTTCCGGCACTCCTCGGAGCGGATGGCCGGCCTCTTTCACAAATGCTCGACCGAATCCGTGCTGAGGGCGCAACTGTCTCGGTCGATCTTGCAGTCGTCGACAGCAGCGTTCAGGCATCTGATCGGCACTGGCCGACGATTCTCCGTGCCATAGCCAGTCACTCCGATGTGATCAGTCCCAGCTTGGATGACCTCGCCTCCGCGTTGCAGTTGCGACCGCCCTACCCGACCAACCTGCGATCGGTGCTCGCGGACGAGCTCCTTTACTGGGGAGCGGCGGTGGTGGTCATCTCTGACGGACCGAATGGCTTATGGCTCCGAACCGCTTCCGCGAAGCGGTTGCGAGATGGAGGTCGTGCCCTTGCGCTCCTAGCAGACGAGTGGTCAGACCTCGCGATTCACGTCGGATCCGTGTCCATCGCGAACGTTCGCTCGACCAACGGTGCGGGCGACGCCTCGACCGCAGGCCTTCTTTTCGGGATCGCCTCAGAGTTCTCGCCGCGCGAGGCGCTTGAAACAGCTACGGCATGCTCAGCTGCGACGATCCAAGGCAGTCGGCCGACGCCCGCCTCCATCTCGAGGCTTCGCCCCAACCTTCGGAACGCCTTCAAGCGTCGAAGCGCGGCCGGGTGCTGACATAGGTCCCGTTCTGTCGAGCTGAAGCGAGTAGACGGCTCGGCCCCGGATGGGACTCGCGGTCCACATATTGCACCGGTCTCGATGGTCTCGGGTTGCTCGAGTCTGGAGCTCAGCGTGGGACACTGTCGCGTATCGCTCAGATCGGCCCCCCATCGCCTTCACCGGGAGCCAGCGCTCCGACTCGAGATCGTGTGCGCGGATTCACATGATTTGCCATCAAAGCGATCGCCACATCCTCCTGCCCGTTCTCGATGGCATCTAGGATCGCTCGATGCTCCTTCTGGAGTCGCGCGGCATCGGCAACGCGACCACCCAGCTGGATCCAGGCTCCGATCCACAATTCGTGTAGTTGACGCTGCAGGCTCTGCAGCACCGCATTACCACAGAGCGCGCCCAGGGCGGATTCAAACCGAAGGTCCAGGGTTCCGTCTCGCGTAGCCTTGGAGTCGCGTCGATGCTGCGCTAAAGATCTATGCGCGTCCCCGAAGTCTCTGCTCGAACGCCTCATGACCGCGCGAACGACGGCGCACTCGATTGCTTCGCGCGCCGCGCTCAAGTCATCAAGGTGGGCATGGTCGGCGGGCCCGAACGTCGATGGTGCGGCGATCCGAACCGTCTGGGTCACATAGGTGCCCGACCCTCGACGGATTTCAACCTTTCCCATGCTCTCGAGGGCGCGCAGAGCTTCGCGTATCGAGACGCGACTTACTTGAAGGCGCTCGGCAAGCTCCCTCTCCGAGCCGAGGCGACCACCGGGGCCGATCTTCTGGATAGCGGTCTCGAGCTGCGCGAGTACGGCCCGAAACACGTCCAACTTCTTGATTGGTGTCAGGTCGAATCCCGACTCACTTGGCTGGGCGTCCTCCGCTCCAGGCACTCCAACCTCCTCATGAGCTAACTGCAGTCACCAACGCTACCGGCACACTTCGTTAGTGGTCGGGAGTGCGTGTCCAGCTGACGACAAAGAGCGAGACCTAGGGCGTGTCTCCCATATGCATCGTGAGGTTCGCGGCAGTCTGGTGGGGTGAGGTCGACGGGTTCTCGATATCGGGTGTTCACGGATGCGCAGTGGAAGCGGATCGCTCCGCTGTTGCCGT
>Ga0182743_1000550_pt1 | contig 45529 bp, 48 predicted proteins | sample eDN3rd30CKraftOP_FD_128522 | JGI IMG/M metagenome (GOLD analysis project Ga0182743, IMG submission 128522) | Enriched Organic Plus compost microbial communities from Emeryville, California, USA - eDNA 3rd pass 30_C Kraft OP (version 2) (version 2) ... | reverse complement strand
GAATATGGCAAGGCTTTCCCGATGATGATGACGGCGGCGGGCACGGTGTCCGCGGCCAAGGTCTTCATCATGGGCGTGGGCGTCGCCGGGCTTCAGGCAATCGCGACCGCTCGCCGTCTGGGCGCGCAGGTGTCGGCGACGGACGTGCGCTCCGCAACCAGAGAACAGATCGAATCGCTCGGGGCCAAGCCGATCTTCGTCGAAAGCGTGAAGGGCATCGAGGGCGAAGGCTCGGGCGGCTATGCCACCGAAATGTCGGAGGAATATCAGAAGGCGCAGGCCGAACTGGTTTCCAGCCACATCGCCAAGCAGGATATCGTCATCACCACGGCGCTGATCCCCGGCCGCGCCGCGCCGCGCCTCATCACCGACGCACAGATCGCGACGATGAAGCCGGGCAGCGTGATCGTCGACCTGGCGGTCGAGCAGGGCGGCAATGTCGAGGGCGCGGTCGCCGGTGAAGTGGTCGAGCGTCACGGCGTCAAGATCGTGGGGCACAGGAATGTGCCCTCGCGGCTGGCGGCGGACACTTCGGCCCTGTTCGCGCGCAACCTTTACAATTTCCTGTCCGCCTTCTGGGACAAGGAAAAGAACGCGCCCGTGCTGGACGAAGAGATCGGCAACGCCATCCGCCTGACGCAGGGCGGCAAGGTCGTGAACGAACGCCTTCTGGGGTGAGGTAATGGCGCGCGGCCGGAGTGCTGCGCGCACCATGTCCCGCGGAAAGGCGGGACGAACGGGGAGTAGGAAAGATGGACTTCATCTCCATCCTGTCGATTTTCGTGCTGGCGTGCTTCGTCGGCTATTATGTGGTGTGGTCGGTGACCCCGGCGCTCCACACGCCGTTGATGGCAGTCACCAATGCCATTTCCTCCGTCATCATCGTCGGCGCGCTGGTCGCGTCGGCGGAAGCGGGCAGCGCGGCCGCCAAATATCTGGGCCTGATCGCGGTGACGCTCGCATCGGTCAACATCTTCGGCGGCTTCGCCGTCACTGAACGGATGTTGGCGATGTACAAGAAGAAGGAGCGCAAATGATGTTGCAGACCGTCATCGCGATGGCCGCGGCAGGCGCTGAAGGCTTCGCCGCTTCGCCCTTCGTCTCGCTCGCCTATCTGATCGCGGGCGTCCTTTTCATCCTCGCGCTGCGGGGTCTGTCTAGCCCGGCTTCGAGCCGTCGGGGCAACCGCATGGGCATGGCGGGCATGGCGATTGCCGTCGCCACCACGCTCTATACCCATGACGTCATCTCCCTGCCGGAGATCGTGGGCGCCATCGCCATCGGCGGCGCGATCGGTTTCGTCATCGCGCGCAAGATCGAGATGACCGCGATGCCGCAGCTCGTGGCGGCGTTCCACTCGCTCGTCGGTCTGGCGGCGGTGCTGGTCGGCGCGGCGGCTTTTCTCAATCCGGGCGCATTCGGCATTCTCGACGCGCTGACCGGCGAGATTCACAATGCCAGCCGGATCGAAATGGGGCTGGGCGTCGCCATCGGCGCGATCACATTCTCCGGCTCGGTCATCGCCTTCCTCAAGCTCAACGGCAACATGTCGGGCAAGCCGATCATGCTGCCCGCACGGCACCTCATCAATTTGGGCACGCTGGCGGCGATTCTGGGGCTGATCGCCTATTTCGTCACCGACCAGAGCCCTTGGATATTCTGGACCGTCACGGCATTGAGCTTCATCATCGGCTTCCTGCTCATCATCCCCATCGGCGGCGCGGACATGCCGGTCGTCGTGTCGATGCTGAACAGCTATTCCGGCTGGGCGGCGGCGGCGATGGGCTTTACGCTGGGCAACACCGCGATGATCATCACCGGCGCGCTGGTGGGGTCTTCGGGTGCGATCCTGTCCTACATCATGTGCAAGGCGATGAATCGCAGCTTCATCAGCGTGATCGCGGGCGGCTTCGGCGCGGAGGCGGCTTCGGCGGGCGGCGGCGCTTCGGCGGTCGACCGGCCCTACAAGCGCGGCAGCGCGGAGGATGCGGCGTTCCTGATGAAGCAGGCGGACAGCGTCATCATCGTGCCGGGCTATGGCATGGCGGTCAGCCAGGCGCAGCACGCGCTCCGCGAAATGGGCGACCTGCTCAAGAAGGAAGGCGTGTCGGTCAAATACGCCATCCATCCGGTCGCGGGCCGTATGCCGGGGCACATGAACGTGCTGCTGGCCGAAGCGAACGTGCCCTATGACGAGGTGTTCGAGCTGGAGGACATCAACAGCGAATTCGGTCAGGCCGACGTCGCCTTCGTCATCGGCGCGAACGACGTGACCAACCCGGCGGCGAAGACCGACAAGTCCTCGCCGATCTATGGCATGCCCATCCTGGACGTCGCCAACGCCAAGTCTGTGCTGTTCGTGAAGCGCTCCATGGGCGGGGCGGGCTATGCCGGCGTCGACAATGAAGTCTTCTATATGGACAACACCATGATGCTGCTGGCCGATGCGAAGAAGATGGTCGAGGAAATCGTCAAGGGGCTTGCCCACTAAGGCAGGCTTCCCGTAACGCTGTGACGGACGGCGGCGCTTCATGCGCCGCCGTCCGTTCGCTTTTTGCAAGAGTATGTGACCCGCTTATGCGTAAACTCGGCCTGATCGGTGGTCTCAGCTGGATTTCCACCGCCCGCTATTATGAGATCATCAATCGGACCGTCCATCGCGCGAAGGGCGGGCAGCATAGCGCGCCCCTGCTGATCGAAAGCCTGGACTTCGCCCAGGTTGCGGGCAGCGTGACGCAGGACGATTGGGACAGCGCCGCAGACCATCTGACCGGCGCGGCCCGGCGGCTGGAGCAGGCGGGCGCGCAAAGCCTGCTGATCTGCGCCAATTCCATGCACCGGGTCTATGAGCGCGTGCAGGAAACGGTCAGCATACCGATCATCCACATCGCCGATGTCGTCGGCGCGCGGATGGCGGGCGACAATGTCGAGAAAGCGGCGCTTATCGGCACGCGCAATGTGATGATGGAGAAATTCTACCGGCAGCGGCTGGTGTCCCACGGTGTTTCGCTGCTGCCGCCCGACATGGAACTGGCCGACCGGATCAATCATATCGTCTATGATGAATTGACCGTGGGCAAGGTCAATCGCGAATCCGAACGCTTCATGCGCTCCGAACTGACCGACATCGCCAAGGAGGATGTGCAGGCCGTGGTTCTGGCTTGCACCGAACTGGAACTGATCGTCGATGTGAAGGCCAATGTGCTGCCCATCTACGACTGCACTTCGATTCACGCCAAGGCGGGGGCGGCGTTCATCCTCGGCGAACAGGAACCGGGCAGATAACCGCACGGCTGTAAGACGGCGGAACGTGTGGCCGGTTTGGGTGGTTTTCGGGCGTTGCAGCCTCCCCTCTTCCGTCATGCCAGCGAAAGCTGGCATCTCTCTTCTTCGTAGGTGCGAGATCCCAGCTTTTGCTGGGATGACGGACAATGAAGGTCAGCAAAGGCCGATGACGGTCGTTCAAAGCAAGCGGCGACCTGCCTTATCGCACCGGCGTCCAGACTTGCGCCTTGCAGAAGAAGGCGATGCAGCCCTGCACTTTCAGCGTGCCGTCAGGATTGCGGCTGACCTTGCTGGTGTAGCTCTTGCCGCTTTCGGGGTCGTAGATCGTGCCCTTCCAGAGCGAGCCGGCATCATTGAAGCCGCTCAGCAGCGCCAGCCCCGCCAACGGCCTGGACCGGAGCGCGGGATCGGGATTTTTAATATCGGTCTGGGGCCGGCCCGGCGTGGGCTTCACGATGCGCTCGATGCGGCCGCACAGATTTTTGCCGCAGGGCGCGATCTGGACGATGGCTTTGCCCTCGACCGTGGCCCAGCGGCCAGTGATCGGCTCCGCAGCTAGCGCCGGGATGGCCGTGACAAGGAGCGCGGCGGGCGCAAGAGCGGCGAAAGGGCCGGATCGGGAGAACATCGGACAACCTCTTCCTGTCTTTCTGTTTCCGGCAGGATAAGACGGGAAGAAAGCGCGCGCCACCGCCAAGAAACGGCGGATGGCGCGGGAAAACGCGGGACGTTACGGCAACGCCCCTTCGGGGAGGAAAATTATTTGAAGGCTTGGCTGATCGAGCAGGCCGCCGGACCCAGAATGACGACGAACAGGGTCGGCAGGATGAAGAGAATCAGCGGCACGGTCATGATCGCGGGCAGGCGGGCGGCCTTTTCCTCGGCGCGCATCATGCGTTCGTGGCGGAATTCGGCGGACAGGACGCGCAACGCGGAGGCCAGCGGCGTGCCGTATTTTTCCGTCTGGATCATGGTCGTCACCACGCCCTTCACCGCGTCGAGATTGACGCGCGTGGCAAGATTTTCGAAGGCCATGCGGCGGTCCGTCAGGAAGGCCAGCTCAATGGCGGTAAGCTGAAATTCGTCGCCCAGTTCGGGATAGGCCTTGCCCAGTTCGCGCGCGACGCGGCTGAAGGCGGCATCTACCGTCAGGCCCGCTTCGGCGCAGATCACCAGCAGGTCGAGCGCGTCGGGCAGCCCTTTGCGGATTGCGGCGGACCGCTTCTGCACCTTGTTGTTGATATAGAGGTCCGGCCCCTTGTAGGAGAGCAACAGCGCCCCGGCGAACACCATGAACCGCTTGAAACCGCCCCAGTCGGGGAAGAAATCCACGCCATAGATCAGCAGCGCTGCGAGGCCGCCGCAGATGATCGGCAGGACCATGCGGGCGAAGATGACGGCGACGGCCCATTCCTTCGACCGGATGCCCGCCTGTGCCATGCGGGTCTGCACGTCGCGCAACTGGTCGTCCTGCAACACCTGAAGGCTGGACAGGAAGGACCGCATCCGATCGGTCGTCTGGTTCTTCTTGACCAGCTTGGCGCGGCGTTTGGCCGTGGAAGCGGTGATGCCGGCCTTGAGCTGCTCGCGCCGCGCGTTCAGGGCCTTGACCCGCTTGGCCATCGGATCGCGCACGGTCATGACCGTGTAGAGCGCGAAGATCACGGCCATAGTCGCCAACCCGGCCAGCAGCGTGCCGAAGTCGGTGGCGGTGAGACCAAAAAGGGTGCCTGTAGGGGTCGCTTCCATGATTGCCTTGCTCCCCAGTCAGATCTCGAAGTTAATCATCTGCGCCATGATGAAGGCGCCGATGCCCATCCAGCACATGCCCCCGATGCCGATTACCTGCATCAATGACAGGCCGAACAGGCCCATGGGATCGGGCGTGTAGAAGGGGCTCATATAGTTGAAGTTGATGTAGCTGATGAGGCCGAAGACGATGAAGGGCAGCGCGCCGATGATATAGGCGGATGCCTTGGATTCAGAGGACATCGCCCGGATCTTCAGCTTCATCTGCGCGCGCTGGCGCAGCACCGTGGCCAGGTTCGACAGCGTTTCGGCGAGATTGCCGCCGGTTTCGCGTTGGATCGCAAGCGAGATGACGAAGAACTGGAATTCAGCCGTGCCCAGCCGATCCGCGGTTTCCTGAAGCGCCTGGTCCATCGTCTTGCCGATCTTGATGCGTTCGGTGATGAGGCGAAATTCTTCGCCCACGGGGCCGGGAATTTCCTGGGACACGACGCCCAGTGTCTCGGCGATGGGGAGGCCCGAGCGCAGGCCACGCGTCAGAAGTTCCAGCGCATCGGGGAATTTGGCGTTGAACTGAGCGATCCGCTTGGCGATGAGGCGACCGACCCACCAGTGGGGCAGACCCAGACCCGCCGCCAGCGATACCATCAGCGAGAATATCAGCGGAAAACCGCGCAGCATCATCACGGCGGCCATGAACAGGGAGATCACGGAGCCGGCCGTCATATACTGGCTGAGCGTCCACTTCTTGCCGGTCATCCGAAGCCGTTTGGTCAGATTTTCCGGATTCGGGATCAGCGACACCAGCATCTTCATTTCGGTGGCGGGCTGGCGGCTGTCGATCACCCGGCGCATCCGCGCTTCCAGCACCGCTTCGGCGGAATCGCTATGCCGTCCGCGGATCAGCGCCATGCGGCGCTTGCGGGCCTTTTCGGGCGACGGGCCGGAAAAGGCCGCCATGACGAGTCCCAGAAGGGTCGCCAACAGCACCGCCATCAGGATCATCTTGCCGTCCATGTGCTCGCCTGTTCCGTTTCAGCAGGGGACGCGCCGCCTGACGGCCGCGCATTGCATCAGTTGTTTAGCGCCGCCTTTTCCTTACGGCGCGAAGGGATCATGTTCTTGAGATCGCCGATTTTCCCGAGCAGGGAGTCGCCCTTTTTGCGGCTGCCCTCTTCCTCTTCAGCTTCGGCTGCGCCCAGCACTTCCTTCACCATCGCGGTGCAGGCCGCGCCGACCTTGCTCCCCTTGGCGGCTTCGGCCAGCGTCTTGCCAAGTTTGGCAGCCTGGGAAGCGGCCTTGAGGTCGAAGGGGACAAGCACGTCAATGGCGCGTTCGATCGATTGTTCGAAATCCTTGCGGCTGATTTCCGGCGAACCGGGATGGACGCGGTTGGCAACCACCAGCACGCGCGCATGGGGGGCGCCCGTCTTGAGCCAGGACAGCAGCCGAATGGTGTCGCGAGCGCCTGCAAGCGTCATTTCGGTAACGACCAGCGCAACATTGACGTCGCCCATCAGATGCGGATGCTGGATCATCATGCCGCGCGGCAGGTCGATGACCGTACATTCGAAGGCGGAGTGGAACTCCTCCAGCAACTGATAGAAGGCGCCGCCGTCCGTCATCATCGGCATGCTGATCGGCGCTTCGGCCGACAGGATCGCCAAATTGTCGCTGGCCCTGACCATGGCGCGTTCGATGAAAAGGCCGTCAATGCGGCCGGGATTTTCAATGGCGTCGATCAGGCCGCGTCCCGGCTCCAGATCCATGGAGAGCGCGTTGGTGCCGAAATGGACGTCAAGGTCGAGAAGGGCGGTCGTGCGCTGATGCTGGCTGCTGAGTACCCATGCCAGCGATGTAGCGAGGCTGGACGCGCCCACGCCGCCACGCGTACCGATGACGGCGGTGGTCATGTGCGGTCGCTCCACTGCGCCTTCGCGGGGCGCGAAGAACACGGCCTGCGCTTGCGCGAGCGCATCGCGAAGCTGGTCGGCGCCGAATGGCTTGAGCAGATAATCCTGAATGCCGCTGGCCAGCAGGTCGCGATAGAGGCGCACGTCGTTGACTTGCCCCGCGGCGATCACCACCGTGCCGGGCTCGCACACTTCGGCGAGGCTGTTGATGTCGCTCAGCGGATCGCCGCTTTCGGACATGTCGACAAACAGTATCTGCGGCGATGCGGTGATCGACAGGCTCTGCACCGCGTTACGCATCCCGCCCTTGTTCACCTTTTCCGGTGCCCAGCCCATTTCGGCGGCCACTGCGCGAAGAAGATCGAAGCTGTGATCGTCGCAAACGAAGGCATGGAATGGATCACGCTGGCCGTTCATACCAGGCTTCCAGGGTGCGTTCATCTCAATTGCCTCCCGTCGCCGACAGTTGCTTCAAATCGCCCGATCCGGTCGGCGCCTTGTCACGATAGGTGGAAATGGCGCGGTTCGACGTCGCAGTGCGCAAGGAGCTGTCGCCGCCCTGACCGCGGACCAGGTCATCTGGATTGGCGACCATGGTGGCAATGTTGCTGTTCACGCCGCAACCGAAATTGGAAGATGTACCAAGGTTCATGTCGACTTCGGTCCTGGATCGCCAGTCGGGGCAGCCCGGCACACTGGCCATGGCGCGGCGCACGATCAGGCGGACGCTGCCTTCGGGCGCATCGCCAGCGACCGCCGAGCCGTCCTCGTCGATCAACAGGCCATGACGACCCACGGCATTGGCGATGCCTTCCCGCAGCGCCGGGTTGGTATAAGCCGGGTCACCAGCCAGCGAGACGCGGTCGCCATAGCCAAGGCCGATGGACGCGAACCAGTCGTCCAGACGGCGTGCCTCCGAAGCGGTCAGGCCGCCGTCCATGCCGCCCTGCACGTCGAAGGTGTAGGCTGCATGGCTCACCACGGGCTGATGCACAGAATCCACGCTGCGGTTGGATTCGCGTGCGTCGACGGTGACGGGCAGGGCCATCAGGGCGATGATGCCGAGGCGGACGATTGTTTTTGGGGACAGGGATGTCATGCTTTTCGTCCTTCCGTCAGAAGCTGAAACCGGGAGGGGCGTCATCCGACTTGCGGCGGCTTTCTCCCCGAGCGGCGAGTGCTGGCGTGGAAGCGGCGGCCTGCGGACCGGGAGCGGGCATCGGAACTTCCGGACCGCGGCTGGGCGCAGGTGCCCGTCCACCGCTGACGCCATCGCTGCTTTGTTGCAGGAAAAGGCCCTGGCCTTCGTTGGCGGTGCGGAAGGCATCCGTCGGCAAGCGCACGTCCGACGCATTCATCGGCTTCACCAGATAGGGCGTCACTACGATCACCAGTTCGGTTTCGTTGCGCTGGAACTGGCGTGATTTGAACAAGCTGCCCAGAACCGGGATATTGCCGAGGCCCGGAACCTTGTTGATCGTGTTGCCGGTTTCGTTGTTCAGCAGCCCGGCGATCATGAAAGCCTGACCCGAACCCAGTTCCACCGTGGTTTCGGCAGTACGGCTCTTGAGTGCGGGCACATTGCTGTTGATCGAAAAGTCGAGGTTTGACACGGTCGGTCGCACCCGCAGGGATATGCGTCCATCGGCCAGCACGGTTGGCGTGAAGGCCAACTGCACGCCATATTGCTTGAATTGGATGCTGTTGCCCTGTGTGCCGTTGCTGACTGTGTAGGGATATTCGCCGCCCGCCAGGAAGCTGGCGGTTTCGCCTGACAGGGCGGTCAGATTGGGCTGGGCCAGGGTCGTCGCGAGCCCGCTCGATTCAGCGAGATCCAGCACGGCGCCAATGTCCATTCCCAGAATGCGACCGACACCGCCAAGGCTGTAGCCGCCATCTATGGGGAAGTTGAAGCTTCCCGAGCCATTGTCGTTGAAAGTGATGGCATCGCGCGTGCCGCCGCCGATACCGCCGTGCCACTTGCCGCCGCTGGGGTCGAACGATTTCCAGTTCATGCCGATCTTGTGGCCGAGGTCGCGGCTGACTTCCGCGATCTTGACCTGAAGATTGACCTGAAGCGGCGTCGCCATACGCAGCCGGCTAACCACGGTCACATCCTTGCCGATGAAGGCCTGCGTCAGGCGTTCGGCTTCGGCAGCGTCTTCGGGCGCGGCGATGGTGCCGGTCAGAAGAACCATGCCGTTCATCTTGTTGACCGCGATATCCGCATTGGGCATCGCCAGACGCAGCATGTCGTCGATGCTGGTCAGGTTGTTGCCGACCCGTACCGTGCCAGAAAACAACACCTTGCCATTCTTGGCGGTGGCAAAGACGGTGGTTTCGCCCGCCTTCTTCGCGATCAGGTAGAGCTGGTTCTGCGAACGGACATGCACGTCGACCACATCGGGATCGGCGATCACCACGTCAGACATGGACGCGGGCAGGTTGACCACGCGGCTTCCACCCACGGACAGCAGGATCGCATTGTCCTGCATCGAGGAGGGCGCCGCATTGAGCGCAGCGGTCGGCATGGCTGCCGCCGTCAGCGCAAGGCCGAGGGCGATTGCCGGTGTAGCCATCGGCTTGATCGCCGCGGTCCGGCGGAGCAGGTGCAATCCCTTCATCTTATTTCCCCCCGACCGGAACTTCGGTCACATTGGTGCCGCGCGCCACGCGGATCGTTGGGCCTTGGAACACGGCAGTCCCCATGGGAGCACCATCGGGACCGGCGGACTGTTGCGGCTTGGCCGGGACGCTGCTGCGCTGATAACGGGAGACGTCGGCGCCCGTGGAATAGGTGCCGCCGCGATCGACAGGGCGGGCCTGAAGACTGGCGAGCATCTTCTTTTCAGCATTCGGATTGGCGCCGTCGGGCAGATCCTGATCGGTGCCGGCAATGGCGGCGTCCAGTTCGGCGGCGTTGTCGGCGATCGAGCGGAGCGATAGCGACAGGGAACCGACGGTTTGTGCGACCGCGATCTTCTCCGCGATTTTGGGCGTCACTTCGAGCGTGACGTTGGAATAAGTCTGCACGACCGGTTTGCCGTCGTCACCCATGGCGTCCATGCGCTGATCGGTGGCGAGTACGCGAAGGTTGCGGAGGATGGTTTCGGAAACCTTGAGTGGGTCGCCGTCGCCGCCGCCCGATACGCTTTGCGTCAGGACGAGGTCGACGCGGTCGCCCGGAAAGACGAATCCCGCGACGGAGCTTTGCGTGGAAACGGGAACGGTCACGGCGCGCATGCCCGGGCCGAGCGCGGCGGCCAGAAAGCCCCTGTCGCCCGGTTTGATGAGCGAACCCTGCGTCAGCGGCTGACCGGCCGTAATGGCGTTACGCACCACGCTGCCCGCCAGCTTCGCGGGGTCGGCTTCGCCTTTCAGATAATAGGCCTGCTCGACCAAATCCTTGGGCCAGGGCTGGAAGCGAAAGCTTTCAGCGTCGAGGATGGTCCCTACCGGCAGCGCCTTCGTGGCGACGAGTACATGCGGCTGATTGGCTTCGACCGGCATCGACGCGGCGTTTACCTGCGGCGCGCTGGAGGAGCTTAACATGCTGCGCGCCAGCAAGGCCGTCGTGATCGCCACGAACAGCGCCCCCACCAGCAGCACGATCTTTTTTGCGTCCATGACGAAATTCGCCTCCCTCAAGCGGGTGCATTGCCCCCGACACCCACCTTGCATCCGGAATGGTTAAAATATTGTTGGCCAAATCAGCCACAGCGCCGACAGCGAAATCGCAACGCCATAAGGGATTTCGGGCTGCCCAAGCCGCCGGGTCATGCGGTGGTGTACTACGGTGACGATAGTGACCACGCCGCCCAGCACCGCCATGAGGACGATCAGCGACATGACCACCTGCCACGGGAACCAGAGAGCCAGCGCCGCCAGCAGCTTGACGTCGCCGCCACCCATCCAGCCCAGCGAGAAGAGGCCCGCAAAGATGCCGAAGACGATAGCAGCGATGAGAAGCTGTCCCGCTATGTCAGGCCAGAGTGGCATGCCGCTCGCTACCCACCAGAGCGGCGCCAGCGCGGCCACGGCCAGATTGAGCCTGTTCGAGATGATGCGCGAACGCAGGTCCGTGATGGCTGCTATGATCAGCAGCACGCCCAGCAGACACAGCATCGCGACTCTGAAATATTCCCCCATCATGCGTCAAAGGTGTAGACCCGATGGCTTACCAAATCGTAACCATGCGGCCCGATGGATTCGCCCACTTCCCTACCTCCCGCTTTCGACCGGCGCGCCTGGCCTGAGCGGGGACGGCTGGATTATTGGCAAGCGGCGGATGGATGGCGGCTGCGCCGGTATCGATTGGGCAGCGGGGAGCGGGGACGGATGCTGCTGCTCAACGGGCGCGGCGACATGATCGAGAAATATCTGGAGGTGATTCAATATTGGGCCGATCGAGGATGGGCTGTCACCGCCTTCGACTGGCGGGGGCAGGGGGGATCGGGGCGGCTGACCGATAATCCGATGACCGGCCATATCGAAAATTTTGGCCAGTGGATTGCCGACCTTGACGCCTTTGCCGCCGGGTGGCGAGGCGAAGGGGATGGCCCAACAGCGATGATCGCGCATAGCATGGGTGGGCATCTGATGTTGCGGGCGCTGGCAGAGGGCATGGTGGCCCCCGATGCCGCGGTAGCCGTCGCGCCGATGCTGGGCATACATAGCGCGCCATTGCCGCGATGGCTGGCGATTGGGATCGCGGAAATAATGTGCCGTCTTGGATTTTCCCAGCGGCAGGCGTGGACGCAGCGGGAGGGCTCTGAACGGCAAAGACAGATGCGACAGAAGCGCCTGACCCATGACCCGCTTCGCTATGCCGATGAACTGTGGTGGCGGGATCATAGCCGGGACATCGCGCTAGGCCCGCCAAGCTGGAACTGGGTGCGGCAGGCTTTGGCGTCGACCCGCGCGCTGGAGGAGAATGAGGCGCTGGACCGGCTGGCGGTTCCGCTGCTAATCCTTGCCGCGAGGAATGATGCGCTGGTATCGACGCCCGCTATCCGGCGGATCGCGGCGCGGATTCCCCATGCGACACTGCATGTTTATGGGGTAGAAGCGGCGCATGAAATCCTGCGCGAACTGGACCTGGTGCGACAGAATGCACTGGCGCGGATCGACGCCTTCCTGGACGAGAATGCGCGTTGACCCGTTTTGATGTCGTCATCGTCGGCGGCGGCATTGCCGGCGCGAGCCTGGGCGCGGAACTGGCGGCGCAGGCATCGGTGCTGATCCTGGAGAAGGAGGAGGTGGCGGGCTATCACGCTACGGGCCGCTCGGTCGCCTTCTGGGAGGAAACCTATGGCGGGCCGCAGGTGCAGCCGCTGACCACCGCGTCGGGACCAATGTTGCTGTCGCCCGATCCGGATTTTTCCGAGCGTTCCTTCGTGTCGCCGCGCCGGACATTGCATGTCGGGCGCGTGGGCGATGAAGGTGCGCGCGATCGGCTGTTGGCGAGCTATGTGGGGAAGGTCGCGCTGGAGCGGGTCGATCCGCAGGTGGTCGTGCCTGGATTGCGGCCGGAATGGATGCTGGGCGTGCTGGAACCGGAGGTGAAGGACATCGACGTGGGCGCGCTGCATCAGGCATGGTTGCGGCTTTTTCGGCGGAGGGGTGGCGAAATGCGCCTGATAGCGGCGCTCCGCTCGGCGCAGTGGCATAGCAATGGCTGGCGGCTGGAGGCGAGTGGTGAACCGATCGCCTGTGGTGTGATCGTCAATGCGGCAGGCGCATGGGCTGATGATGTAGCGCGTGTCTGCGGCGTTGCGCCGCTGGGGATTAAGCCTTTGCTCCGCACCGTATTGCAGTTGCGGGTGCCGGCGATGCCTTCGATGGATTTGCCGTTGGTCATGGACCTGGGCGGCGGCTTTTATTTCAAGCCGGAAGGGGAAGGGCGCATCTGGCTGACTCCGCATGATGAAGTGCCATCGCCGCCCTGTGACGCTGCGCCAGATGAACTGGCGGTGGCGCAGGCGATTGCACGCTTTCAGGAAGCGGTGGACTGGCCCATCGAAGCGGTCGAGCGCAAATGGGCGGGGCTACGCAGCTTCGCACTGGATCGCGCGCCGGTTTATGGCTACGATCCTGATATACCAGGTTTTTTCTGGTTTGCTGGGCAAGGTGGATTCGGTATCCAAACCTCTCCGGCGGCAGCGTTGCTGGGGCGTGCGCTGCTGATGAAGGAGGCAGCGCCGGAAATCATTGCCAGCCTTGATTTTGCTGCCTATTCTCCAACGCGGTTTCGGTAGCGCAACAACCGGAGGGTCGAGTCATGGCGCATAAGTTCGTGATCGAAAAGAACAAGGCGGGCGAGTTCGTCGCCAAGTTCAAATATAATAGCGAAGTGATCTTCTGGACCGAAGGCTATTCCAGCAAGGCGGGCGCGAAGAACGCGATCGAATCCATCCTAAAAAATGGCCCTGGCGCTGAAGTCGAAGACGCGGGATAATTGCCCATCATCTTGCGTGGGCCAGGGCAGGTTGTGATCGATTGCGGATATCGGAAAACGGGTTCATGTTGGCCCGATGGCTGATAACTGCTGCTCCTCAAAAGGCTCTGAAATTGAGCGTCTTGCAAGGCAAGCGGATCAGCGCAGAGTCCTGATTGTCGTACTGATCATCAATGCGGTGATGTTCGTGGCGGAGTTCGGTGCGGGCGTCGTCGCGGGTTCGACAGCGCTGATGGCTGATGCAACGGACATGCTGGGCGACGCATTGGTTTATGGCATAAGCATCTATGCCCTCGACCGTAGCGCGCGCTGGAAAGCGGGTGCGGCGATGTTCAAGGGATTGTTCATTCTGTTGCTGGGCGTGGGCATCGTTATCAATGTCGTTGTCAAGATCAGGACGGGCATCCCGCCGTCATCCGCGCTGATGCTGATCTTCGGCGGCCTCGCCTTGATGGCGAATGCCTTCTGCCTTCGGCTGCTTTGGGGTTTCCGGCAGCAGGACGTGAATATGGCGAGCACGTTCGAATGTTCGCGCAACGATGTCATATCGAATGTAGGCGTGCTGCTGGCGGCTGGAGCCGTGGCGTTGTTCCGTTCGCCATGGCCTGATATCGTCATTGGTTCCGTCATGGCGGTGCTTTTCCTGCGTTCTTCCGTGCGCGTAATCGCGGATGCGACGCTCCATCTGCGCGCCATATAGGATTGCTTTCTCCTATCTTCGAAAACTCTCCGCCGCCGCGCAGGCGAGCTGGTCGGCGCGTTCGTTTTCGGGGTGGCCGGCATGGCCCTTCACCCATTGCCATGTTATTTGATGGCGGGCGGCGGCCTTGAGCAGGGCCTGCCAGATTTCCGCGTTCTTGACCGGTTTCTTGTTCGCCGTCTTCCAGCCATTCTTCTGCCAGCCAAAGACCCATTTGGTGATGCCGTCCATCACATATTTGCTGTCGGTGTAGAGCGTCACGCGGCAGGGGCGTTTCAGCATATCCAGCGCTTCCACCGCCGCCATCATCTCCATGCGGTTGTTGGTGGTCTGCACTTCGCCGCCGGAAATTTCCTTTTCCTTATCGCCGAAACGCAGCACAGCGCCCCAGCCACCTGGGCCCGGATTGCCCTTGCATGCCCCATCGGTGAATATCTCGACTTGCGGAAGGTCGCTCATGCACCCAGCAGGTCCGTCGGGTTGGCATGGGCGTAGAAGTCAAGGCGGCGCATGAAGGCGAGCGGGTCCTTGCGCGTCACCAGCGCGTCGGCAGGCGTGTTGATCCAGTCATAAGCGCGCGTCAGCAGGAAACGTAGTGCTGCGCCCCGGCATAGGACCGGGAAAGCAGCGCGCTCTTCCTCCGACAAGCCGTGCGTCTCCACATAACCCGCGCCCAGAGCGGCAGCACGGTCGCCATGCCAGATCGCGCCGTCATGGCTGAATACCCAGGCGCTATACGTGACTGCAAGATCATAGGCGCGGATGTCGGTGCAACTGAAATAGAAGTCGATGAGGCCCGTTACCTCATCACCTAACATCAACACATTGTCTGGGAACAGGTCCGCATGGATAACGGCACGGGGCAGATGGGCAGGCCAATGGGCGTCAAGGAAGGCCAGTTCTTCGGCTACACGCGCGCCAATGCCGGGGGCGATGCGGTCGAAATCCTCGCCGCATTTCGCCGCCAGATCGTGCCAGCCGGAAAGGTCGAGCGCGTTGGGACGCTCGCCAGTGAAGCCCTCCGCCGCGCGGTGCATCGCGCCCAGCGCAGCACCCGCCGCCCGGGATTGGGCCACGGTCGGTTCGGTGACGGAAATGCCGGTCAGAAACTCGATCAGGCAGGCAGGCCGCCCGGCAAGCTGTTGCAATCGCGTGCCGTCTCGCGCCGGGATGAAGCGGGGCACACGCACGCCGCCCGCGCCCAGATGGTCCAGTAAGTCCATGAAGAAGGGCAGGTCTGCCTCATCCACCCGCTTCTCGTAGAGGGTCAGGATATAGCGGTGACCATTGCCGTCCGCGCCGGTGGTTTCGAGCAGGTAGTTGCTGTTCTCCACCCCCTCGGCAATGCCCTTGGCGGAGACGAGGCGGCCTGCGTCATAGCGCGTGAGAAAGATGTCGATGTCCTCAGCGGGAACATGGGTGTAGACGGCCATGAATTACGCTGCCTCCAGCCCGCGCGGCAGCTTGAAGGAAATGCGTTCCTGTGCGGTTTCCACCTGTTCCTCCCGCACGTCGAAATGGCGGGCGATGAGGTCCACGACTTCGCGCACCAGAACCTCCGGAGCGGAAGCGCCTGCGGTCAGGCCCAGCGTCTTTACGCCTTTCAGCCAGTCGAGATCGATGTCTTCCGCACGCTGGATCAGGCGGGCAGGCGTGCCTTCGCGCTGAGCGACTTCGACGAGGCGCACAGAATTGGAGCTGTTAGGCGCGCCGATCACATAGAGAGCGTCGCAGCGGGGCGCGATGGCCTTGACCGCCGCCTGACGGTTCGAAGTAGCGTAGCAGATGTCCTCGCCCTTGGGCGGTTGGATCGCCGGAAAGCGCCGTTCCAGCACGGCGACGATAGCGGTGGTGTCATCCACCGACAGCGTGGTCTGTGTCAGGAAGGCGAGGTTTTCGGGATCGGCGGGCGTGAAGGCTTCGGCGTCCTCCACCGTTTCGATGAGCGTCATCGTGCCTTCGGGCACTTGTCCCAGCGTGCCGATGACTTCGGGATGCCCCTTGTGCCCGATGAAAAGGATATGGCGGTCCGCCTTTACATGCCGTTCGGCCTGTCTGTGTACCTTGCTGACCAGGGGGCAGGTGGCGTCCAGATAGGAAAGGCCGCGCTCTTCGGCTTCGGCCGGCACCGCCTTGGGCACGCCATGGGCGGAAAAGACGACCGGCACGCCATCGGGCACCTGATCCAGTTCTTCCACGAAAATGGCCCCTTTGGCCTTCAGATTGTCCACCACATATTTGTTGTGGACGATTTCATGGCGGACATAGACCGGCGCGCCATATTTCTCGATCGCGCGCTCAACGATGACGATGGCGCGATCGACACCCGCGCAAAAGCCGCGCGGGGCGGCGATCAGCAGCGTCATTGGTGGGCGAGGCGAAGGTGCGTTCGTCATGAAGGGTGGCTCTAGGTGAATATCATCGCGGATGAAAGCGGCTTCCTTTCGGTTGCACGGGCGGCGGGGGATGGATAAGGAAGCCGGACGCCTGAGCCAAGGGCCCATGCCAAGGAACCGCCTGTGACATTGCCTCGTATCGCGCTGACCGGAATGATTCTTCTTGCTCTTGCTGGCTGTTCGCGCCGGGGAGAGATAGACCCGACGGGGGGCATCGTTTCCGTGCGTTCGGCTTGTCCGACAGCCGCGATTCCCGCCTATACCGGTGACATCACCCTGTTCAATCCGGCCCAGAGCCGCGACGCTTCAGCCATCGACGTGGTGGCGAACATCACCGACCTGCGCTCTACCTGCGCGGATGGGGAGCAATTCTATACCGAAGCGACCTTTACCGTGAATGCCCGCCGCAGCGATCCGACCGGTGCGCGGCAGGTGACGCTGCCCTATTTCTCCACAGTCGTGCGCGGCGGCAATGCCGTGATCGCCAAGCGGGTGGGGCAGGTGACGCTGAACTTTGCGCCGGGCGAATATCGCGCGAGCGCGATGGCGAAGGCCGGTTCTTATGTGAACAAAAGCGCCGCGACGCTGCCCGAGGACATCCAGCAGCGGATTACCGCAAAGCGCAAGGCGGGTGATGAGGATGCGGCGATCGACCCTTTCTCGCAGCCGGACGTCAAGGCCGCATTGCAGCGAACCAGCTTCGAGTTGCTCATCGGGTTCAACCTGACCCAGGACCAACTCAAATATAACGCTACCCGTTAAGCCCATTGTCTTCCGTTCGGGCTGAGCTTGCGAAGCCCTGACCTTTTCGAGGAAAGGACGGCCCTTCGACTTCGCTCAGGGCGAACGGCGTTGAAGGAAAGTCCGCTTCTGTGTCCCTTTATACCCGTTTCACCGCTCATCTGAACGTCGTGCTCGATGCGTTGGAAGCGGACGGCGCGCTGCCCGCCGGGCTGAACCGCAAGCCAGTGACCGTGGAGCCGCCGCGCGACCCTTCGCATGGCGATCTTGCTACTAATGCCGCCATGGTTCTCGCCAAGCCGGCGGGCACCAATCCGCGCGCTCTGGCGGAGAAGATCGTCGCGGGCCTTTTGGCGCTGAATGAGGTGGAGAGTGCGGAGATCGCTGGGCCAGGCTTCATCAATATGCGCCTCACCGATGCGACATGGCGCGCGGAACTGGCCGCGATCCATGTCGAGGCCGACGACTATGGCCGCTCCGACACAGGCGCGGGCGTGACCGTCAATGTCGAATATGTCTCCGCCAACCCGACTGGCCCCATGCATATGGGTCATTGCCGGGGCGCGGTGGTGGGCGATGCGCTCGCCACGCTGCTGAAGGCGATCGGGCACAAGGTCATCCGCGAATATTATATCAACGATGCGGGCGGGCAGGTGGATGTGCTCGCGCGGTCGGCCCATGTCCGTTACCGCGAGGCATTGGGCGAGGATGTAGGGGATATCCCGGAAGGGCTCTACCCCGGCGACTATCTGGTGCCGGTGGGCAAGGCGCTGGCCGCCGATTATGGCGACAGATATGTGGGCGCGCCGGAGAGGGAATGGCTGGTGCTGTTCCGCACGAAAGCCGTCGCTGCAATGATGGATATGATCCGCAGCGATCTGGCGCTGCTGGGCATTCATCACGACATCTTTTCGTCCGAGGCGGAATTGCAGGCGGCGGGAAAGCCGGAAGCCGCCGAAAAATGGCTGCGCGACCATGATCTGGTCTATGATGGCGTGCTTGAAGCGCCCAAGGGTGAGATGCCGGACGATTGGGAGCCGGTCGAACTGCCGCTGTTCCGCTCGACGAAATTCGGTGACGATCAGGACCGGCCGATCAGGAAGTCCAACGGAAGCTGGACCTATTTCGGCGCGGACATGGCCTATCATTTCCAGAAGGCGCAGACGGCCGACCAGCTCATCGACATTTGGGGCGCGGACCATGCGGGCACGGTAAAGCGGATTCAGGCCGCCGTTGCGGCTTTGACCGAGGGCAAGGCCCGTTTCGACGTGAAGCTGATCCAGATGGTTCGCCTTCTGCGCGATGGCGAGCCGGTGAAGATGTCCAAGCGCGCGGGCAATTTCGTGACGCTGGCCGATGTGGTGGGTGAAGTGGGCAAGGATGTGGTCCGCTTCACCATGCTGACGCGCAAGGCTGACGCGCAGATGGACTTTGATTTCGCCAAGGTGGTGGAAGCGTCGAAGGACAATCCGGTTTTCTATGTCCAATATGCCCATGCGCGCATTTCCTCGCTCGCACGGCGGGCGGAAGAAGCGGGGATGGAACTTCCTGCGCCCGACCTGTCCCGCCTTGGGACGGAGGAACTGAACCTGGTGAAGCTAGCCGCCCAGTTTCCCCGCGTGGTGGAGGGGGCGGCGCAGGCCCGCGAGCCGCATCGTATTGCCTTTTATCTCAATGACTTGGCTTCCGCTTTCCATGGCTGGTGGAACATGGGGAATGACAATCCGCAGGCGCGCGTCATCCTTATGGATGATCCCGCAACGACTTCGGCGCGGCTTTTCTTGAGCCGCGGAATAGGGCAGATAATCCGCAATGGTCTTGCCCTGATGGGTGTGGCCGCGCTGACAGAGATGCAGTGAAGACGAACGGAGTTTTGGCGGAGTTCTGAGTGATGGGCGACTATGTGCGGGGCCAGTTGGACCTGGATGACGATGATCGCCTCCCCTGGCTGGAACCGGCGATAGAGGAGGAAGATGAGGAACGTCTTTCGCCGCTTCGGCTGCTGGTGTTCATCCTTGTCGGCCTTGCGCTGATCGGCGCGGTTGTCGCTGGTATCTGGTGGATTCAGAATCGGAGCGGCGGTGCAGGTGGCGAGGGCAAGCTGATCGCGGCCCCCACCGACGACTACAAGTTGCCCGCCAAGGATGCCGACGCGCGGAAGTTCGCGGGAGAAGGTGACGCCAGCTTCGCCGCGAGCGAAGGCGTGGCGCGCGACGGGCGCATCGATCCCAGCCGCGTGCCCGAAGCGCCGATCACCGCGACCCGTCCGGCGCCGGAGGATAGAAAAGCTTCGTCTGCTCAGCCCACGCAGAGCGTCACGACTCGCGTGGCCGATGAAACCAACGCGAAGCCGGTAGCGGCCACGCCAAAATCCGGGGCGGCAGGCGGCATGATCCAGTTGGGCGCCTATGGCAGTCAATCAGGCGCCAAGGATGCATGGAAGCGCCTGTCCAAACGTTTCGCCTATCTGGAACCGTTCGCCATGTCGGTCGAATCGGCGGAGGTCGGCGGTAGCACTGTCTATCGCCTACGCGCGGCAGCTGGTGGGCAGGCCAGCGCGATCTGCGGCAAGCTCAAGGTCGCAGGCGAAAGCTGCATCGTCGTGAACTGAAGGGGGCGGTCGCTTTTACCCCTTCGACAGGGCGCACATGAGCCGCTACGATCAGGGTATGAAGCCTGTTATTTTCGGTCTTTCCGGTGAAGCTCTGACCCCTGGCGAACGCGCCTTTTTCGCGGAGGCAAAGCCAGCGGGCTATATCCTGTTCCGGCGCAATATCGCGGGCAGGACGCAGATTCGCGCGCTGACCGACGACTTGCGGGCGCTGCATGGGCGGGACGATCTGCTCATCATGATAGATCAGGAGGGCGGGCGCGTTGCGCGGATGCAGGCGCCGGTCTGGCCCAGTTTTCCGCCCGGCGCGGTGTTCGACCGCCTTTACGATGTGGCGCCGTCCAGCGCTATCGCGGCGGCGCGAGCCAATGCCTGCGCTATTGCGACGACGCTGACGGAGGTAGGGATAAGCGTGGATGCCTTGCCCCTGCTCGACGTGCGGCAGGAAGGGGCGAGCGACATCATGGGCGACCGCACGTTGGGCGCGGAACCGATGCGGGTCGCCGCGCTGGGGCGAGCGGTGCTGGCGGGACTGGCCGATGGCGGTGTGGTCGGCATCGTCAAGCACATGCCCGGCCATGGACGGGCGATGGTGGACAGCCATCATGAACTGCCGGTCGTCACCGCCGATGAGGAGGCGTTGGAGAGCGATCTCGCCCCTTTCCGGACCCTCAAGAACGCGCCGATGGGGATGACGGCGCATGTGGTCTATACGGCGTGGGACACGGAACGGCCCGCAAGCCTTTCGCCCGTGGTCATAGATCGGATTATTCGCCAACGCATCGGGTTCGATGGGCTGCTCATGTCCGATGACCTCGATATGAAGGCGCTAAAAGGCGGTATCCCGGCGCTTGCGGCTGGGGTCGTCGCGGCGGGGTGCGATCTGGCGCTGAATTGCTGGGGACGGATGGACGACATGGTCGGGATTGTGGAGCAGTTGCCCGAAATATCCGAAACATCGCGGGCGAGGCTTGATCAGGCGATGGCGTCGGTGAAGCGTCCGGCCGACGGGGGGACGTCGCTTGAGGAGTTGCTTGCCACGCGGGATGCGCTGCTGGCGCCGGTTCTGGCATAGGGAGAGCAGGAGTGGACGACCTGTTCACGCCCGTCGCCGCGTCCCGACCCGATATACTGACCGTCAGCTTCGATAGCTGGGAAGGTCCGCTCGACTTGTTGTTGGCGCTGGCGCGGACGCAGAAGGTCGACCTGCGCGAAATCTCCATCCTCGCGCTGACGGAGCAATATCTCGCCTTTATCGACGGCGCGCGGCAGTTGAAGCTGGAACTGGCGGCGGATTATCTGGTGATGGCGGCATGGCTTGCCTATCTCAAGTCCGCGCTATTGTTGCCGAAGCAAGCGCAGCCCGAACCCAGCCCCGAAGAATTGGCGCTACGTCTGCAACTCCGGCTCCAGCGTCTCCATGCCATGCGGGAATCGGGTGCGCGGCTGATGGCGCGTGACCGGATGGGGCGCGATGTGTTCGTGCGCGCAAAGCCGGAGGGATTGCGCCTCGTCCGTAAGGCGAAGTGGGATGCGAGTCTGTTCAACATTCTCCGGGCTTATGGGCAGGTGCGGGCGCGGACGCAGCCGGTGCTCCATCGGGTCGCCGTCCGCCCCGTGATGACGCTTGATGAAGCTATTCAGCGGGTCAGCGCGCTGGTGGGTATGGCGTTGGACTGGACGCGGATCGAATCCTTTCTGCCCGCGGGACTGGATGCACCCATGGCGAAATCGGCTCTGGCCAGCAGCTTCGTGGCGGCGCTGGAACTGGCGCGGCAGGGGCGGCTGGATATCTGGCAGGAAGGGATATTCGAACCGATCTTCCTGCGCGCGGCGACTCCAGCCAAGGAGAAGGAGAGGCTGTTGTGACGGCGGAGGCCGACGATTTCCTGCGAGCGGTGGAAGCGGCGTTGTTCGTCGCGGAAGAGCCGCTGACGCTGGCCGATCTACGGCTCCATGTGGGGGAAGCCGGTGACCTTTCCGGCGTGCTTGCTGCATTGGCGGATCATTATGCCGGACGCGGCGTCAACCTTGTCGAAAGGGGCGGGCGCTGGCATTTTCAGACTGCGGCCGACCTGGCCCATATCTTGCGTCGTGAGCGCGAGGAAACGCGTAAATTATCCCGCGCGGCGATGGAAACGCTGGCCATTATAGCCTATCATGAACCTGTAAGCCGTGCCGAGATAGAGGCCATTCGCGGCGTGCAGGTGGCGAAAGGAACGCTGGACGTTCTGATGGAAGCAGGCTGGGTTCGGCCTGCCGGGCGGCGCGAAGTGCCGGGACGGCCGCTCATCTATGTGACGACCGTAGAGTTTCTGTCACATTTCGGCCTTAGCAGCCGCCGGGACCTGCCGGGCATCGATGATCTGCGCGCGGCGGGTCTGCTGGACCCGGTGGATTTGGCGTTGGAAGGGTTGGGAAACCAATCCGTAGTGGAAAATGATGAGGAAGAAGCCTAGATAGGCCCTCTTTCAGGAGTATTGCATAATGGGTTCCTTTTCGCTGATGCACTGGGTCATCGTGCTCCTGGTGGTCATGCTGCTGTTTGGCGGCGGCCGGATTTCCGGGCTGATGGGTGACGTCGCCAAGGGTATCAAGAGCTTCAAGAAGGGCATGGAGGATGACGACGACGTCAAGCCAGCCAAGCCCGCCCAGCGGATCGAAGGACAACGTGTTTCCGAACAGGATGCGCCGACCGCCACGGAAGAAAAGACCGGCGTCTGATTTTTCCTCAGACTGCGATAGGCTGGCATGTTTGATATTGGGTCGTCTGAACTTCTGCTGATCGTGATCGTCGCGGTGGTCGTGATTGGTCCCAAGGATCTGCCGCGCGCGCTCTACAAGGTGGGGCAGATCGTCGGCAAGGCGCGTGGCATGGCGCGCCATTTCCGCACCGGCATCGACGCCATGGTGCGGGAGGTCGAACTGGAAGAACTGGAGAAGAAGTGGGCGGAACAAAACCGTCGCATCATGCAGGAGCATCCGCCCGAAACAGCCGAATCGATGGAGCCGCTGCCTGCACCGGCAACGACATTGGAGGAGGATAATAGCGCTGCGGACGTAAAGCCCGCTTTTGTTGCGCGATCGGCTTCCCCTGCGTTGGAAGCGCCCGCCGCAGATGAGGCGCAGGACCGGAAGGGCGATGCGGCTGCATGATGGACATCGACGATACCAAGGCGCCATTGCTCGATCATCTGGTCGAATTGCGTGGACGGCTGCTGAAATGCGTGTGGGCGCTGTTCCTCACGGGCGCTGTCTGCTTTTACTTTTCCGACAAGCTGTTCGCGCTACTCGTCCATCCGCTCAAGGAAGCCTTTGGCGATGCGGGCGGCCGACTGGTCTATACCAAATTGTATGAAGCCTTTTTCGTGCAGGTGAAGATTGCGATCTTCGGTGCTTTCTTCCTGTCCTTTCCGATCATCGCAAACCAGCTATGGGCCTTCGTCGCGCCGGGGCTTTACGCCAAGGAAAAGAAGGCGTTGCTGCCCTTCCTTGTCATGACGCCGGTGCTGTTCGTCATGGGCGCATCCCTCGCCTATTTCGTAGTGATGCCAACGGCATTCCATTTTTTCCTGCAATTTCAAGGGAATAGTTCGGGACTTTCGGTCGAGGCACTGCCATCCGCCGGGGATTATCTGACGCTGGTGATGCAGTTTATCCTAGCCTTCGGGATCAGTTTCCTAATGCCCGTGCTGTTGATGCTGCTCAATAGGGCGGGGTTTGTGACGCGGGCGCAGTTGATCAGCCTGCGCCGCTACATGATCGTGGCGGCCTTCATTCTGGCGGCAGTGCTGACGCCGCCTGATGTTGTGTCGCAACTGATGCTAGCAATCCCACTGCTGCTGCTTTACGAGATCACGACCATCGCCATCTGGTTTACCGACCGGCGCAAAGCGCAGGAGGAAGCGACAGAGAGCGCTTCGGCCTGAGTTTTTCTCTACAAAAAAAAGCCCGCCGGCAGGCGGGCCATGTCGGGGAGAAATCATGAAGGAAATGGCTTAATTTGCCGAGTCTTCCACGGCTTCGCCTGCGCTCTGCACATCGCGTCCTGCGCCTTCCACTGTATTGCAGGCCGCAACCATCAGGGAACCCGTCAGCAGCAGCGCGACAAGAATCTTCTTCGTCATGCAACCTCTCCTTGAAAACACTCGGTCCGGCTCTGTTGGGTGAACCGGAGACAAGGGAATAACCCCTGTCCGCCGAAAGCGTTCCGTGCAAGAAACCATTCTGATTTCAGTATTTTGTGCCCCTGAAATAGTCTGAGCCCGGAACGCGTCGGGGGGGGGGAAGCGTTCCGGGCTCATGTTTTTTTGGATAGCAAGAGCGGGGGGCAAAAGATTTGCTATCCGCAGATCATAACGCTCATCCCAGAAGGGGGTTCCCAGCCAATTGAAAAAAATCGTGATTTTATTTTCTTTTTTTCAATCGCTTGCTAAAAATCGCCGGGAAATCAGGTCAAAGGCTTGCCGCTATTTTGATATTCGGGACGAATGGTGGATTCAGGCAAGGCCTGGACAGGCTGTGAAGGGACGATCGGCATCGTCTGGTAGGAAGGAGAAGGCTGGACCGCATAGGGCATCTCAAAGGCGTCAAGAGGCGCCACAGGCTTGGCTGGCCACGTCCGCCGCGCAGGGCCGGATTGCATCTCGCGCCCGCCATAGGGGATACGAAAAGCGGCTGGCGTCCCGTGGAACCCTGAATTGCGGTAAAAGATGTGTGCGCCGATCACTGCCACTGCCTGAAGGGTGCTGGACCATGGGGGGCGGACGGCTAGCGTATGATAATGTGTGGCAAGGCCCACGGGACGATAGACCAGTCCAGAAAGGGCCTGGTCCGCGATGCGCTGTGCCCGTGTCCAGGCGCGGATGTCGGGCGCGCGGGCCATGGACCCATCGCAACTGAAGGTGAACTGGCACCGATAGTCGGTGCGTTCCGACCCTTCATACACGACGCCGCACACGCTGTTGGGCCAGAGCGGGCTGCGGACCCGGTTGAGCACGACCTGCGCGACGGCGCGCTGCCCGTCTTCCGGCTCATTGCCCGCTTCATAATAGATGGCCGACGTCAGGCAATTGAGTGCACGATAGCTGTCGAGCGCCGTCAATCCGCGAAAGGCCATGGCAGGGGCCGCCTGCACTTGAGCCAGGCCCATCACATGTTCGCTGCGCGATATCTGCACGCCTGGCACGGGATCGAATGCGCCCTGCGCGAAGAAAAAGGCGGAGCCGGGGAAATTCTGTCCCGCTTTCTCGGCGGGATCGTCGTCGGTGATGGGGGTGTCCAGCATGTCGAGGGGCGCTGCAGTGATAAGGTGCGGCGCCGCAAGCGCGGTCATCGCCATGGCGGCAAGAGCACCATGCAACTTCCATCTGTTCCCCGCCATGCGAGACTGCATTACCCGTCCTTGCGAATTTCGCCCATTGCCCGGCGCTCTCGATCCGCCCTAACTCAAAGAGGTTGCGATTTCCTGTCCGGATTCGCGATCGTCCCGCTATGGTACGTTCTGCCTGTTACAGGTTAACGCGCGGCAAAGGGATGAAAACTGAGGCTTTGCGGGCCGATGTATTCCATTGCTTGGCAAGGCGCTGTCTGGTCCGCTATGCGGATGTCATGCTGGTCCAAAAAGATAGTCTCGCCCTTATCGGCAACACCCCTCTCGTGCGCCTCGCCGGTCCTTCCAGCGAAACGGGATGCGAGATTTTCGCCAAGTGCGAATTCGCCAATCCGGGTGCTTCGGTGAAGGATCGCGCGGCGCTGTTCATCGTCAATGACGCTGAAGAAAAGGGATTGCTCAAGCCCGGCGGGACGATCGTGGAGGGGACCGCAGGCAATACCGGCATTGGTCTGGCGCTGGTCGCCAATGCGAAGGGTTACAAGACGATCATCGTCATGCCGGAAACGCAGAGCCGCGAGAAAATGGACACGCTGCGCGCGCTGGGGGCGGAACTGGTGACCGTGCCGGCCGCGCCCTACTCCAATCCCGGCCATTTCGTGCACACGTCGCGCCGCATCGCGGAAGAGACCGACAATGCCGTCTGGGCGAACCAGTTCGACAATATCGCCAATCGCAAGGCGCATATCATGGGCACCGCTGAGGAAATCTGGACACAGATGGACGGGCGGATTGACGGCTTCACCTGCGCGGCGGGGACAGGTGGCACGATTGCGGGTGTGGGACTAGGGCTGAAGGCGCATGATGAGGCCGTCACCATTGCCCTCAGCGATCCATATGGCGCGGCGCTCTATAATTATTACGCGCATGGCGAGTTGAAGGCGGAGGGCAGTTCCGTCGCGGAGGGCATAGGACAGGGGCGCATCACTGCCAATCTGGAAGGCGCACCCATCGACACGCAGTTCCGCATTTCCGATGATGAGGGATTGGCCTGGGTCCGCCGCCTGCTGGCCGAGGAAGGGCTGTGCCTGGGCCTGTCGTCAGGCATCAATGTAGCGGGCGCAGTGGCGCTGGCGAAGCAACTGGGGCCGGGCAAGCGGATCGCGACGATCCTGTGCGATACAGGTTTTCGCTATCTTTCAACGCTTTATAATCGGGAATGGCTCGAATCTAAGGGCTTGACGGTGTTCCCTTGGCTCGCGCACAATCGTTGACAGGCCGATAAGGTCGCGGCTGTCAGAAAAAAAGAGCAGATTATGGCTGAAACACCCCGCCGACAGGAAGGGTTGCAGCGCGTCCAGATCGGCTTGACGGGTCTCGCGGGCGTGGTGCTGCTGGTCGGTCTTGCGAATATCGTGATTGACAAGGCGAGAGTGGACGATGCCATCGCGCCGCCTCCAGCCGTGCCCACCGCTGGGGCCAATGCCGTGTCGCCCAAGGAACCACTGGCGGAACTGGGCGTACAGCCCGCGCCGGAGCAGGCACCGGTCGTGCCCGATCTTCAGCCCGATCCCTATCTCAGGAAACCGATGGATCGCGATCCGCAGGCACAGCCGCGCTGACGAGCGATAAGCCGATAGAGGGTCCGCATCACGCATGATCGCGATGGGGCGCTGCCTGTTGATACTGTGCCTGCCGATGCTGGTGCTGCTGAGCGGTTTACCTGCCGTGCTGCATGGTGGACAGGTCGACGCGATGCGTTGGGCATGGCCTGCCATGCTGATATTGACGAGCGCTGGATGGATCATGGGCCGTGCGCGGTTGAAGCTGACGCTGTGGATTTCGACCGTTGCAGCCGGAAGCGTTCTTCTTCTGTGTGTCGTCGCAGCGGGGCGTGCGCCTCCACCGTGGCCGATGTTGCTTTTGTTGGTCATTGCCTGTGCTGCGGGTGCGGGTGGCGCTGTGTGGCGGTCCCGCTGGCCGCTAGCGTTTGGCCTGCTGGCGGTCGCGGGGCTGGCATGGTTTGTTGGACGGGCTTCTCCAGTCAGGCAGGTGGCGGATCGGCCGGCGCTTGCCGTCATCACGGCCCTGCCCCTGTTCTGGCGCGAGGGAGAACTTGGCCTAACCGCTCGGACGGATGCGCTGATCATCGCACTGCTGCGTCGCCGCTTCGATGTGCAGCCATTGGATAGCGCCCTGTCGCCTGACCTGCGGAGGATGGGGCTGCTGATGCTTGCCCAGCCGCGCGGGATGGAGGCAGGGGAACTGGTCGCCATCGACCAATGGGTGCGAGAGGGCGGGCGGGTGCTGATATTGGCTGATCCGCTGTTGCTCTGGCCATCGTCCTTGCCGTTGGGCGACCGCCGCCGTGCGCCTCCCGCCAGCCTGTTAGGTCCATTGTTGGATCATTGGGGTGTGCGGCTGGCCCCGGCCAAAACGATGGGGGAGGAGCGACATTTTCTGCCCGACGGTTCTTTATTGACGAGTATGGCGGCCTCTCGGTTTGAGGTGCGAGAAGAGCATTGTCGGCCCGAAGCATCGGGGCTGATTGTCCTATGCCGGATAGGGCGGGGCACGGCTATCATGGTGGCCGATGCGGATATGATCGACGACCGGCTTTGGCTGGCTGATCCTGGCCACCCCTTGTTGCCTCAGCAATGGAGTGCCGATACCCCTGCGCTGGTCATGCATTGGCTTGGCCAATCGCTTTCCGGCGAGCGACGCTGGGTGCGCTCGGAAGATGATCTGGTGCGAGCGGTACGCTGGGCGGCGCTGGCCGGGATTTTATGGGCGGGATTGGGATGGATGTGGTTCGGGCGCGTGAAACGCCCGATTGCGAGTGGGCAGATGGCAGCCGTAGAGAGAGAAATAGGGTCAAAGTAGAAATAAAAACCAGAACAAAACAGGATTTCCCAGATTTTACCGACTTTTCCCTTTTCTTGACGCTTGGGGATTGGTATCTGATTGCCTATTGGGGTTGTCAGGCTTCGTGCGCGTAATGTGCTGGATCGCATCGGCGATTTAGCGAGCGATGGCCTGCGCTCCGTCAACAGGGGCGAACAGGCCAAAAGTGTCGGAACTCATTCTCTATACGGGCAACGCGTTCAGCGTCGCGGACGGCAAAGGTCGTTTCGTGCTGCCCTTGGAGATGCGCCGGCAGGTGAAGCTCTCCAGCGGAGGCGAGAACCGCCTCTATATGTCCGTTCATGTCGAAAATGGCTGCGCTACAGGCTTTGGCGAGTCGCATCGCCGCTTCCTGTTCGGTGAAGTCGAGGAACTGGCGCGCGAAGCGCGGGCGCAGGGCCACGACTATAATGCCGATCTGGAGCTGGAGCGCCGCCTTGGCACCATTGAGGAAGTGAATTTCGACGAAGGCGGCCGCTTCGCCATGCACCCCGATATCAAGGAGGAATATGGGGTCACTGACGCCGTATTCTTCTATGGCGTGGGCCGTTACATCCAGATCTGGAAGCCCGAAGCGCTGATAGACAGCAAGAATCGCCCGGAATTGATCCGTAATAAGGTGCGCCGTTGGCTGGATCAGCGAGAAGCGGGGGGCGGCAAATGACCCTCTCCGCCGATCCCGATCGCCATATTCCCGTCCTGATTCATGAGGTGCTGGATGCCCTCGCCATCAACCCCGGCGAGCAGCATGTCGATGGCACGTTCGGCGCAGGTGGTTATTCGGCGGCGATGGCGGGGAAGGGCGCGCAGGTCTTCGCTTTCGACCGTGACCCCGATGCGGTCCGGGAAGGGCAGGCGCTGGCATCAGAAAAGGGCATAGCCCTGATCGAAGGCGAGTTCTCCCGTATGGAGGCGCTGTTGGCGGAGCGTGGCGTGACGAGTGTTTCGGGCATAACGCTCGACATCGGCGTTTCGTCTATGCAACTCGACAGGCCGGAACGAGGCTTTTCCTTTCAGGCTGATGGGCCGCTCGCCATGACGATGAGTCAGGACGGTATGAGCGCGGCCGATTTCCTGAACAATGCCCTGGAGCAGGACATAGCCGACGTGCTCTATCGCTATGGTGAAGAGCCGCGTTCGCGCCGGGTCGCGCGGGCCATCGTCGAGGCGCGGCCGCTGGAGCGGACGGGGCAGCTTGCTGCCGTGGTGCGCCGGGCGCTGGGCCACAAGCCCCATGACAAGAAGGACCCGGCAACCCGGACCTTCCAGGCTATCCGCATCCATGTGAACCGCGAACTGGAGGAACTGGAGCGCGGGCTGGAAGCGGCCGAGGCCCTGTTGGAAGAGGGTGGCCGTCTGGCTGTCGTGACTTTCCACAGCCTTGAGGATCGGATCGTCAAGCAATTCCTGCGCCAGCGTTCGGGCAGCGAAAGCGGTGGATCGCGCCACATGCCCGAGCGGCAGGTCAACGAACGCCCCACTTTCGAGCGCCCTGCCAAGGCTGTGCGTCCCGGTCAGGCCGAATTGACGCGCAACCCCCGCGCCCGTTCTGCCACGCTTCGCAGCGCCGTCCGCACCGGTGTGCCAGCCCGCCGTTCCAACACCAGCCGGAGTGATCGGCCATGATCGCGGTCAAGAGGTTGCAGAGCCTGATCTGGGTGTTCCTCGTCGCGCTGGGCGCGCTGGGCGCTTATCTGGTTTCGCTCAAGGTCGCGACGGAACGCAACGAACTGATGCGGGTCAAGGCGCAGATTGTGCGAGCCAATGGCGACATCCGTTATCTGGAAACCGAATTCAGCGCGCGGGCGAATATGCGGCAGCTTGAGCGCTGGAATCAGGATGATTTCATGTATGCGACCCCGACTGCCCAGCAATATCTGGCGGGCGAACGGGCGCTGGCGCATCTGGACGGCGTTCAGCCCAATGGTCCCGATTATGTCGCGCCGCCGGTGATGGTGGCGATGGTGCAGACGTCCGCCGATCTGCCGTCCGCCGCGCAGCCCGCTCCGGCCAGTCCTGCCGCGACGCAGATCCGCAGCGACATGGCTGTCATCCGCGAAGCCCATGCGGCCGATAATGTCGACAGGATCGCGAAGCCCGCCAAGCCAACGCTTGCGGAAAAGGCGAAGCGCGACGCCGACACGTCCCGCCCCAATCCGGTTGCGCGCCGTGCCGAGCGGATGGCGATGCTGGACGCCAAGCTGCTGGATGACAGCACGTTGGGGGACCTCAGCGCCAAGGCTGCGCGCGAACGCAGGAAGGAGCCGCGCTGATGGCGACGATCATCGTCCAGCCAGGTGGTGCAAGGGCCGGGCGGCAGCGGATCAACCTGACTGCCATTGCCCATAATCGGCTGATGCTGCTGTTGCTGTTGTTCCTGGCCATCACTGCGATCCTGATCGGCCGGCTCACCTGGGTCGGCTTCTTTGCTGATGGCGGGCGGGGCGGGGACGGGCTTTCGGGACTGCTCCCCGCGCGCGCGGACATTGTCGACCGCAACGGCGTACCGCTGGCGCGAACGATGGATGCCTATTCCATTGCCGTGCGTCCATCGAAGCTGATCGGCGAACCGGCGGAACTGGCGCGCAAGCTGCACGAAATCTTCCCTGATGAGCCGGAGACCGAGTTTTACAAGAAGCTGACCGGCAAGGGCTGGGCCTATCTGCGTCGCCGTGCTTTGCCCGAAGAAGTGGCGGCCGTGAATGCGCTGGGGGAAATCGGTATCGAATTCCCACGCGAAAAGGAACGACTCTATCCGCAGCGGACGCTGGCAGCGCATGTGCTGGGGTTTGCGCCCAATGCGGACGGCGTAGGCGGCATGGGCGTGGAAGCGGCTTTCAACGATCGCCTGATCGATCCGGCGCTGCGTGGGCAGCCCTTCGCCATTTCGATCGACAGCCGGGTGCAGGGCGCGCTGGAAAGCGAGCTTTATGCCCAGATGGTCGCGCAGAACGCGAAGGGCGCGGGCGGGGTCATCCTCGACGCCAATACTGGCGAGGTGATCGCCATGGCCTCTATCCCCGTGTTCGATCCTAATAAGTTGCAGAATTACGCGGGCAAGAAATGCTCTGATTCGCCGCTCTGCAACCATATCGTGCAGGCGCGTTACGAACTGGGTTCGACCTTCAAGCCTCTGTCCATTGGAGCGGCCATGGATCGGGGCGTCGTCACGTCGATGAGTAAGCGGTATGATGCTACCGCTCCGCTGGCCGTCGCGGGCTTCAAGATCAAGGACGACCATCCGCTCGGCCGCTGGGTGAATGTACCGCAGATCCTTGTGCACAGCTCCAACATCGGCACTGCGCGCATCGCGGACGAAATGGGTGCCGGGCCGTTGCAGCATCTTTTCCGCGAACTGCATTTCGACCAGCGGGCCCCGATCGAGCTTAACGAGCGCGCCAAGAGCATCTGGCCGTCGAGTTGGGGGCGCATTACCACCATGACGGTATCCTATGGCCATGGCATCGCGGTCACGCCGCTCCACCTTGCGGCCGCCTATGCGGCGCTGGTGAATGGCGGCATGTGGCGTCCGGCCACACTGCGGAAGCTGAAGCCCGATGAAGTGCCGCAGGGCCATCGCGTTTTTTCCGCTGCCACCAGCGCGCGGATGCGGCAACTGTTGCGGATGATCGTTTCAGCCGGTACAGGGCGGAGCGCCAACGCCGTGGGCTATCGCATTGGTGGCAAGACAGGCTCCGCCGAAAAGCCGGAAGAGGGCCGCTATAACAAGACTTCACTGGTGACGACTTTCGCTGCTGCTTTCCCGATGGATAATCCCCGCTATGTCGTGCTCACCATGATGGATGAGCCGAAGGGGAACGCGCAGACTTTTGGTTTGCGGACGGCCGCCTGGACGGCGGCGCCGGTGGTGAAGCGGGTGGTGGAACGCACCGCGCCGATGCTGGGAATCATGCCCGACGAGCAGCGTGACGTCGATATTTCCGATCTCATGCCGCTGCTTGGCGGAGACAAGGGAGAAAAAGAGTGACGCGCCTCGGGTCGCTAATCGAGGAGCTGGATGTCGAGGTCGACGGCGACGCCGGCCTCGACACGTCCGTCACGGGTTTTGCGATTGATAACAGGAAGGTCGCGCCGGGCACCGTCTTTGGCGCGTTCCAGGGGCTGCGCGTCAATGGTGAGGTTTATATTCCTGACGCTGTGAAGGCGGGCGCGATTGCCGTCGTCGCCCGGCCCGAAGCCAAGGTCGAGGGCGCGGTGCATATCGCCCACCCCAATCCGCGCCGCCTGTTCGCCTTGCTCGCCGCACGCTATTTTTCGCCTTTTCCTGATGTAACCGTCGCTGTCACCGGGACCAATGGCAAGACGTCCACTGTGGAATTGACGCGACAGCTTTGGCGGATGCTGGGGCATAAGTCCGCGTCCATCGGCACGCTGGGCGTCACCACGTCGGTCGATCAGGTTTCGACCGGCCTCACCACGCCGGACATCGTGACCTTTCTGTCCAACATGTCGGGTCTCAGACGCGAGGGCATCACTCATGCCGCGTTCGAGGCGTCGAGCCATGGCCTCGCCCAATATCGAACCGAAGGACTGCCGGTCGTGGCGGGGGGCTTCACCAACCTGTCGCGCGACCATCTCGACTATCATGGCGACATGGACAGCTATTTCGAAGCCAAGATGCGGTTGTTCGACGAAGTGGTCGCACCAGATGGCGCCGCGGTCATCTGGGCAGATGACGAATGGTCGGACAAGGTTATCGAACGGGTTACGAAGCGGGGGCTTCGTCTGCTGAGCGTCGGGGTGAAGGGGCAGGCACTGCGTCTTGCCAACCGCACCCCGACCCAGTTGGGTCAGGCGCTTGAGATTGAAGCGGATGGCAAAATCCACAAGGTCAATCTGCCGCTCATCGGCGCCTATCAGGCGGCTAACGCTCTCACGGCGGCGGGCCTCGTCGTGGCGACGGGTGGGGATATAGCCAAGGTGCTGGAACTCCTGAGCCGGGTCCAGCCGGTGCGCGGGCGGCTGGAGCGCGCCGTTATCAGCAGGGCGGGCGCGCCGGTCTATGTCGATTATGCCCATACGCCCGACGGCCTGCGCGCCGCTATCGAGGCGCTGCGTCCGCATACGAAGGGCCGCCTGATCGCTCTCTTCGGCGCGGGCGGAGATCGCGACGCGGGCAAGCGGCCGCTGATGGGTAAGGTCGCGACCGAGCTTGCCGACCATGTGATCGTGACGGATGACAATCCCCGTTCCGAAGACCCTTCCGTCATTCGTTCCGCTGTGATGGCGGGCGCTCCGGGTGCCGAGGAAATCGGCGGGCGGCGCGCCGCCATCGCCGCGGCCATCGCGCAGGCGGGGGCGGATGATATTGTGCTGCTGGCGGGCAAGGGACATGAGCAAGGGCAGATCATCGGTGACCGCGTGCTGCCGTTCGATGACGTCACCGTGGCGCGGGAGTGCGCGGGGTGAAAGCTGACCTCTGGACCTCGGGGGAAATTGCTTTGGCCACGGGCGGCGCCGCGACGGCGCCGTTTGCCGTTTCCGGTGTGGCCTTGGACAGCCGCGAAGTGACCCAAGGCGACCTGTTCGTCGCGATGAAGGGTGAAATCACCGACGGGCATCGCTTTGTCGACAAAGCCTTCGCGCAGGGCGCGGCGGGCGCCATCGTCAGCGAGCCGGTCGATTATCCGCATGTGCTGGTGCCCGACAGCGTCGCCGCTCTGGAGGGGCTGGGCCGCGCTTCGCGGGCACGGATGGGGGGGAAGGTGATCGGCGTCACCGGATCGGTGGGCAAGACCGGAACCAAGGAAGCACTGTTCCAGGCGCTTGACCGCAGCCATCCGGCGTTCGTGCACCGCTCGGTCAAAAGCTACAACAACCATGTGGGCGTGCCTCTGAGCCTGTCGCGGATGCCCCGTGGCGCGGCCTTCGGCGTGTTTGAGATGGGTATGAATCATGCGGGTGAACTTGCCGCGCTCACCCGGCAGGTGCGTCCGCATGTCGCCATCGTCACCGCCATCGCACCCGCGCATATCGAATTTTTCGGCACCGAAGACAAAATCGCGCAGGCCAAGGCGGAAGTCTTCGAAGGGCTGGAGCCGGGCGGCACGGCGATCATCCCCTATGACAGCCCACATGTCGCCATCCTTTACGAAAAGGCGGAGAAGCACGCGGCGCGTGTTTTGACTTTCGGCTTTGGTGAGGAAGCGGATGTTCGTGTGCGGGAAATGGTGCCTGCGGCGAGTGGCGGAACGCTGGTGACGGCGGTTTTGCCCGACGCCGAACTGTGCTTCACCGTTGCGGCGCCGGGCGACCATTGGGTGTCGAATGCGCTAGCGGTGCTGGCGGCGGTTGAGGCGTTGGGCGGCGATCTGGCGATGGCGGGGCTTGCACTCGCTGAGATGCCAGGCCTGCCGGGACGCGGCGAGCGGCGCATCGTGCCGGTCGCGGGTGGCGAGGCGCTGCTGATCGACGAAAGCTATAATGCCAATCCGCTGAGCATGGCGGCGACGCTGAAGCAATTGGGACAGGAAAAGGCAGAACGCCGCATCGCCGTTCTGGGCGGGATGCGCGAACTGGGCGACCGCAGCGCCGAACTGCACGCCGGACTTGCAGAACCGCTCGCCGCCGGACAGGTCGACTATGCGATATTGGTTGGACAGGAGATGGCGCCGCTGGCCGACGCGCTGGGAAAGGCATTTTCCTTCGCTCACGTGCCCGATGCGGCGGCGGCCACCAACCTGCTGCAATCCGAAATGCGCGCGGGCGATGCGATCCTGGTCAAGGGATCGAACGGCATCGGCCTGTCACGCCTGATTGCCGCACTGAATGAAACGACCCGCGATGGGAACAGGAACTGATGCTCTACTGGCTTGCCCAGACACTGGATTTCGCGGGGGTTTTCAACCTTGTCCGCTATTTGAGCTTTCGTGCCGGAGCGTCGATCGCGACGGCGCTGCTCATCGGCCTCGTCATTGGACCACGGTTCATCGGCTGGTTGCGCGTGCGGCAGGGCAAGGGACAGCCGATCCGTGACGACGGCCCGCAAAGCCATCTGGCCAAGCGGGGCACGCCGACCATGGGCGGTCTCATGATTCTCACTTCCATGATCGTGTCGGTCCTGCTCTGGATGAACCTCTCGTCCATCTATGTGTGGGCTTGCCTCTTCGTGACGCTGGGCTTTGGCGCGATTGGCTTTCTTGACGATTATGACAAGGTGACGAAGGCCAGCCACAAGGGCCTTTCAGGCAAGGTGCGTCTGCTGTTCGAGTTCCTGATCGCGGGGTTCGCCGCGTGGATGATCGTCAATCATCACGGCAATACTGCGCTTTATGTGCCCTTCTACAATGGCCCGGCGATCGAGTTGGGGCCGTTTTATTTCCTGTTCGCAGCCTTCGTGATCGTGGCGTTCGGCAACGCGGTGAACCTGACGGACGGGCTGGATGGCCTTGCCTCCATGCCGGTTATTATCGCGTCGCTGGCGTTCATGCTGATCGTTTATCTGGTCGGCCGCGCGGACTTCGCCACCTATCTGGGCATTCCGCATGTGCCGGGGGCCGGCGATCTCACCATCCTGTGCGGTGCGATCATTGGGGCAGGCCTCGCCTTCCTCTGGTTCAACGCGCCGCCCGCCGCCGTATTCATGGGCGATACCGGGAGCCTCGCGCTGGGCGGCACCATCGGCGTGATCGCCGTCACCGCGCATCATGAAATCGTGCTGGGTATCATTGGCGGGTTGTTCGTCGTGGAGGCGATGAGCGTCATCATTCAGGTCTTCTTCTACAAACGGACCGGCAAGCGCGTGTTCAAGATGGCGCCGATCCACCATCATTTCGAACAGCTTGGCTGGGCCGAGCCGACGGTCGTCATTCGTTTCTGGATCATCGCCTTCGTGCTTGCGCTCGCCGGTCTTGCCACGCTGAAGCTGAGGTAAGGATGGGGATCGTTTCGAACATCTTTGCGGGCAAGCGTTACGCGGTGTTGGGACTGGCGCGATCGGGCCTCGCCACGGTCGAGACGCTGGCGGCCAGCGGCGCGCAGGTCGTCGCCTGGGATAGCCGGGAAGAAGCGCGCGCTACCGTAGCCGACAAAGCGGAGCTTGCCGACCCGGCGGAGATCGACCTTAAGGGCTTTGACGGCGTCGTCGTGTCGCCGGGCGTGCCGCTCAACAAGCATCCTATTGCCATGCAGGCGAAGCTGGCGGGCGTGCCGATCATTGGCGACATCGAGCTGTTTGCGCTCGCCCGGCCGACGCTCCCACCGCATAAGGTCGTCGCCATCACAGGCACTAACGGCAAGTCGACCACCACCGCGCTCATCCATCATATCATCGAGCAAGCGGGATACCCCACACGCATGGGCGGCAATATCGGCCTGCCGATCCTGGGGCAGGAACCGCTGGAGCCGAACCTGAAAGGCGCGGGCATCTATGTGTTGGAACTGTCGAGTTATCAGATCGACCTGACCCACAGCCTCGATTGCGACGTGGCGGTGTTGCTTAATATCACGCCGGATCATCTGGATCGCTATAATGGTTTCGAAGGCTATGTGGCGTCCAAGGCACGGCTGTTCGCGATGCAATCCGCGGAGCATGTTGCGGTTATCGCCACTCAGGATGATCCGAGCCGCGCCATAGCAGCCAAGGCCATTGCCCGCACCGTGGAAGTGAAGGCGGCGGACATCGATCCCGCCGCGCAGGCTGGATGGCCTTCGCTACAGGGGCCGCACAATGCCCAGAACGCCGCCGTCGCCATTGCTGTAGCCAGCGCGCTGGACATTGACGAGGACACCATCGCCAATGCGCTCGCCTCTTACGCCAGCCTGCCGCACCGGATGCAGCGGGTTCGGGAACTGAACGATGTTCTCTACGTCAACGACAGCAAGGCGACCAATCCCGCCTCGACTGCCCCTGCGCTCGCTGCCTTTCCGCCCATGAATGGAAAGCCCCGCATCCACTGGATCGTCGGCGGCCTTGCCAAGACCGATAATCTGGACGAGTGCGCGCCTGCATTCGGTAACGTCGCGCAAGCCTATACCATCGGTGAGGCGGGGCGTATGTTCGCCGACTTGCTACGCCCACATATGGCGGTGGATGACAGCGAGATGCTATCGGCCGCCGTTCGGCGCGCGGCGCGGGTGGCGCAGCCGGGCGATGTGGTGCTCCTGTCGCCGGCTTGCGCGAGTTTCGACCAGTTCCGCGATTTCGAAGCGCGGGGCGATGCCTTCGCCGCGGCCGTCGCGGCGCTGGAATAAGCAGGCGCAAAGGAAAGGGCGAGCAGGCATGTTCAGGGCAGGGGAACTGGTGAAGGGCTTCAAATCCCGCACCGTGCCGCGCGAACGGACCGCGCTTGCCATCTGGTTCTGGGAAATCGATCGCCTGCTGCTGTCGCTGATCGTCGCGCTGATGGCTATCGGGCTTGTGGCGGTCGCGGCGGCATCCCCGGTTGCCGCCATCGACCGTTCCACCACCACGGTCGCGGTCAATCCACTGATCTATTTCTATCGCCAGCTCATGTGGGTGGGGCTGGGTTTGCCGATCATGCTTGTGATTTCCATGTTGCCCCGGCCACAGGCGCGGCGGTTCGCGGTCGTGATGTGCTGTGTGTTCGTGCTGGCTCTGATGCTGGTGCCCCTGCTGGGATCGACAGTGAACGGCGCGAAGCGATGGATTGACCTGCCTGGCTTTCGTTTCCAGCCTTCGGAATTTCTGAAACCGGTTTATGTCGTCACCATTGCCTGGCTGCTTTCGCTGCGTGGCAAGGACGAAACGCTGCCTGTTATTCCGTTGACTGGCGTGGTCACGGCTTTCATCGCGCTGATCTTGATGCGCCAGCCCGACTTTGGGCAGACAGTGATATTCGCGGCTTGCTGGGGCTGCCTATTACTGCTTTCGGGCGTGCCGATGCGCTTCATTGGTGCGATGGCGGGGATAGGGCTCGCCGGGCTGGTGGCGATGTATATGTTCTACGAGAACGGGCGGCAACGCATCAACGACTTCCTTGGCATCGGCGTCGATCATGCGGCGGGGCCGGACCAGACCGACCTTGCCTATCGCACCATCACCCATGGCGGCTTCATGGGCGTGGGGCCAGGGGGCGGGCAGAACAAGTTCCGGCTGCCCGAAGCGCATACCGACTATATCTTCTCGGTGATCGGGGAGGAATTCGGCCTCCTCGCCTGCATCGCCATCGCGGTCCTCTACCTCGCCATCGTCGTGCGGGTGTTGTTGCGCTTGCTGGACGAAGAGGATAATTTCACGATCCTCGCCGCCGCTGGCCTCACCACCCAGTTCGGGTTGCAGGCGATCATCAACATGGGTGTCAATGCCCAGATTTTTCCGTCAAAGGGCATGACGCTGCCCTTTATCAGCTATGGCGGCTCCTCTATGCTCGCGCTTTGTATCGGGGTAGGCCTGTTGCTCGCATTCACGCGGCGCAACCCCTTCATGGGCCGGCACACCGTCGTCAAATGGAGTGGTCGATGAGCATTTCCCGTCACTTCGTCCTCGCCGCAGGCGGGACGGGCGGTCACATGATACCCGCCCATGCCGTCGCTGAAGAGCTGATGGCGCGGGGCCATCATGTCGCTTTGGTGACGGATGAGCGGGGCGCGAAGATCCCTGGCATCTTTGACAAGGCGCAGGTTCATGTGCTGCCCGCTGGCCGGATGACCGGCAACCCGAAGAGCTGGCCGGGCGCTTTGAAGGCCATTCTCGCCGGGCGGGCCATGGCGCGGCGGCTGAACGAGACGTTCCGGCCGACTGCCGTAGTCGGCTTTGGCGGCTACCCGGCCCTGCCTACTTTGCTGGGTGCGTTGGCCGATGGCATTCCGACCGCCATTCATGAACAAAATGCCGTGCTGGGCCGCGTGAACCGGTTGATCGCGCGCCGTGTCGACGCGATCGCGACCGCCTATCCCGTGGTGGAGCGGCTCAACGACAAATATGCCGACAAGGTCCATCTGATCGGCAACCCTGTGCGCGAGGAAGTGAAGGCGCTGCGGGACGAAGAATTTCCCGCATTGACCGACGAGAGCGTGTTCCGCGTGCTGGTGATCGGCGGCAGTCAGGGCGCGACGATCCTGTCGAGCGTGGTGCCCGATGGCCTTGGCATGTTGCCACTGAGCTTGCGCCGCCGCCTCCAAGTCACGCAGCAATGCCGCGCTGAGGATATCGAACGTGTCCGCAAGCTCTATGCCGATCTTGAAATTCCCGCGGACCTGGCGACCTATTTCAATGACGTGCCGGAAAAGCTGGGCTGGTCGCACCTCATCATTGCGCGGGCAGGCGCCTCGACATTGGCGGAACTGACCTGTGCGGGCCGTCCCGCCATCCTTATCCCGCTACCCAGCGCCATGGACGATCACCAGACGGCGAACGCCCGCGAGATGACGGAAGCGGGCGGTGCGCGCACCATAACGCAGGCGCGCTTCACCGCCATCGAACTCGCCAAGCAGATGCAGAAGATGGCGATGGAGCCGGGCGCGCTCCAGAACGCCGCGAAGCGCGCTCGCGCATGCGGGCGTCCCGACGCCGCGCGCGACATGGCCGATCTGCTTGAAAGCATCGGCCCCGCGCCCATCGTCAATGATCCGCTGCGCGTCGGTCCGACGCCGACCAGCCTCAATCTCCAGGGAGTTCCCGCATGAAAGGTGTCGGCACTGACATCGGTACGATCCATTTCATCGGTATCGGCGGTATCGGCATGTCCGGCATCGCTGAAGTGATGCATAATCTGGGTTACAAGGTTCAAGGCAGCGATGTGGCCGAAGGCTATGTCGTAGAGGGACTCCGCCAGAAGGGCATAGCCGTGAAGATCGGCCACAAGGCGGAAAACCTGGGCGATGCAGCCGTGGTCGTCACCTCCACCGCGATAAAGCGGGGCAATCCGGAAGTCGAACTGGCGCTGGAAAAGCGCGTGCCGGTCATCCGTCGCGCGGAAATGCTGGCCGAACTGATGCGCCTCAAATCCACAGTTGCAGTGGCCGGAACCCACGGCAAGACTACCACGACCTCGATGATCGCGGCGTTGCTGGATGCGGGCGGCGTAGACCCAACCGTCATCAATGGCGGCATCATCAACAGCTACGGTTCCAATGCGCGTCTGGGAAATAGCGAGTGGATGGTGGTGGAAGCCGACGAAAGCGATGGCAGCTTCCTGCGTCTTGACGGCACCATCGCGGTCGTCACCAATATCGATCCTGAGCATCTCGATCATTACGGCAATTTTGACGCCGTGAAGGATGCCTTCGTCGAGTTCGTCGAGAATGTGCCTTTCTATGGCGCGGCGATATTGTGTCTCGACCATCCAGAAGTGCAGGCGATTCTGCCACGCGTGCAAGATCGGCGCATCGTCACTTACGGCTTTTCGGCACAGGCGGATATTCGCGGCGAGAATGTGCAGCCAATCCCCGGCGGCAACCGCTTCGATGTGCAGATCCGGGAGCGTGACGGTTCGGTCCGTCGGATCGACGGTGTCGAAATGCCGATGCCGGGCCGCCACAATGTGCTCAACGCCATGGCTGCCATCGGCGTTGCGCTGCATATGGGGATTGACGATGCAACCATACAGACCGGTTTTGCCAAATTCGGCGGCGTAAAGCGCCGCTTCACCAACGTTGGGGAAATCCCGGCCGGGCAAGGTGTCGCCACCGTCATCGATGATTATGGCCACCATCCGGTCGAGATCAGGGCCGTGCTCGCCGCCGCTCGCGAAGGCTTGCAGGGCGCGGGGAGCGGGGGGCGCGTCATTGCCGTGGTCCAGCCGCACCGCTTCACGCGTCTGCGCGATTTGATGGACGAGTTCCAGCAGGCGTTCAACGACGCCGACATCGTCTATGCCGCGCCCGTCTATCCGGCGGGCGAGCAGCCGATCGAGGGCGTGGATAGTTCCGCGCTGGTCGAAGGGTTGAAGCGCCGGGGCCATCGCGCCGCCTCTACCGTGGAAGGGGCCGACGATCTGGCCCGTGTCATCGCTACGGATGTTCGGGCTGACGATATGATCGTCTGTCTGGGTGCAGGGGACATTACAAAATGGGCGGCGGGCCTGGCATCTGCCGTCACAGCGTCGAGTAAGCAGGGAGAGGCGGCCTGATGCCCGCGCTGTTCGGCATAGGCTTGGACGCGCAGATGCAGCAGGGTGTGGATGCTGTGTACGACATGGGCGAAACGGTGCGCTCATGGGGAGCGCGCGCTTGACGCTAGCTTCTTCTCTCCGGTCGTCCCTTCCTTCCGTTCGCGGCACGCTCAAGGCCGGCGCTCCCTTGGCGCCGCTGGTCTGGTTCAAGGCGGGCGGCACGGCGCAATGGCTGTTTGAGCCTAGGGATATCGATGATCTCTCCGATTTTCTGAGTGGTCTGGACCCGGCCATTCCAGTGATGGCGTTGGGCCTTGGCTCCAATCTTATCGTGCGGGATGGCGGCGTGCCGGGCGTGGTCGTGCGGCTTGGCAAGCCCTTTGCGAAGGTGGAGAGGGTGAATGCCACGACTCTGCGCTGTGGTGGCGGGGCGTCGGGTATCCTTGTTTCTTCAACGGCGCGCGATGCGGGCATAGCGGGGCTTGAGTTCCTGCGTTCGATCCCCGGCACGGTCGGTGGCTTCGTGTGGATGAATGGCGGCGCCTATGGCCGCGAAACATGCGATATATTGATCGAATGCGATGTCGTTTTGCGTTCGGGCGAGCGCATCACGCTGCCGCTCGACGCATTGGGTTACACCTATCGGCACAGCACATTGCCCGAAGGCGCAGTGGTGGTGAGCGCGCTGTTCCGGGGCGTGCCTGGAGAGCCTGTCGCGATCCAGGCGGAGATGGACCGGATCGCCGCCGCGCGTGAGGAAAGCCAGCCGCTTCGCAGCAAGACCGGAGGATCGACCTTCAAGAACCCCGCCGGGCATAAGGCTTGGGCTCTGGTCGATGAAGCAGGCTGTCGTGGGCTTAAGCTGGGCGGGGCGCAGGTCTCGGAAAAACACACCAATTTCCTCCTCAACCTAGGCGAGGCGACCAGCACAGATATCGAGGCGCTGGGCGAGGAAGTCCGCCGCCGCGTTCGAGAAAAGAGCGGCATCGAACTGGAGTGGGAAATTCAGCGTGTCGGACTGTTAGCCGACGCCGCCGACAAGGAGAAAATCGTGGGGTTGCAGAAGTGAGCCGGGGTCCGTGGCATGTCGCCGTCCTGATGGGCGGATGGTCGGCGGAGCGCCCCGTCTCGCTGTCGAGCGGGGAAGGCGTGGCGAAGGCGCTGGAATCCTGCGGGCACAAGGTTACGCGGATCGACATGGATCGCGACGTCGCGCTGCGCCTTGCGGAAACGAAGCCCGATGTCGTGTTCAACGCCCTGCACGGCGTTCCGGGCGAGGACGGGACGGTGCAAGGCATGATGGACCTGATGGGGCTCACCTACACTCATTCGGGTCTCGCCACTTCGGTCATCGCCATCGACAAGCAACTCACCAAACAGGCGCTCGTGCCGCATGGCATCCCCATGCCCGGCGGGCAGGTGGTGCAGAGTGAGAGCTTGTTCGAGGGCGATCCCCTGCCGCGTCCCTATGTCGTGAAGCCAGTCAATGAAGGCAGCTCCGTCGGCGTCGCCATCGTGACCGAGGGCGGCAATTATGGCTCGCCTGTCGGCCGCGATGTGGAAGGGCCGTGGCTGCATTTCGAAGAGTTGCTGGCCGAACCCTATATCCGGGGCCGGGAACTGACGACCGCAGTTCTGGGTGAAGAGGCGCTGCTGGTCACGGAATTGCGGCCCAAGAGCGGTTTCTATGATTTCGACGCCAAATATACCGACGGCATGACTGAGCATGTCTGCCCCGCCAACATCCCTGACGACATCGCGCAGGCGTGTAAGGCGATCTCGCTGCGCGCCCACAAGCTGTTGGGTTGCAGGGGGGCGTCACGTTCCGACTTCCGCTGGGACGACTCGCAGGGTATCGATGGCTTGTTCCTGCTGGAGGTCAATACGCAGCCGGGCATGACGCCACTCAGCCTCGTGCCTGAACAGGCGGCGAAGCTGGGCATTGATTATGCGGAACTGGTCGAGCGGATCGTGGAGGATGCGCTGAAAACGGGGGCGAAAATGGGGGCTTTGCATGAGTGAAGCACGAATTCGGCGTGGCGGCACCGCGCGGTTGACGCGAACGACGTCCAAAGGGCGGGGCCGCGCGGTCAAGCAGCGGTCCCAGATCGACCGCCTGATCGCATCCCTGCCCGTCAGCGAAGCCACGGTGCAACGCATGGCGAGTTGGGCCATCGTCGGCATCGCGCTGGCGCTCGCCGGTGGCATTGCGATCATGTTCGGTCTTCCCGGCATGGCGCGGCAGGGCGCGGCGGACCTTGCCGCCCGCGCAGGCTTCGAGGTCGAAAAGGTCGAGGTGCGCGGCGTTGAGCGCATGGATGAAATGCCCGTCTATAATATTGCACTGGGGCAGGTGGATCGCTCCATGCTGTCGGTCGATCTGCCCAAAGTACGGGAGGAAATGCTGAAGCTCGGCTGGGTCAAAGATGCACGCGTTTCTCGCCGCCTGCCCGATACGCTGGTGGTCGATATTGTCGAGCGTGAGCCGGTCGCGGTGTGGCAGAACGGGGGGCACCTGCAACTGATCGACGTAGCGGGCGTGGTGCTTCAGAGTGTGTCGTCCGGCGCCATGCCTGATCTCCCATTGGTCGTAGGACCGAACGCCAATCTCCAGACGGCGGGCCTCAACAAACTGATGGAAAATGCGCCCGCCCTGAAGCCTATGCTTGCCGGTGCGACATGGGTCGGCAATCGCCGCTGGGATCTGCGTTTCCAATCGGGCGAAACGCTTTCCTTGCCCGAAGGCGACAAGGATTCGGCCTCCGCGCTGGTCAATTTCGCGCGTATGGACGGCGTCAATCGCTTGTTGGGCCGGGGAATCGTCAAGTTCGACATGCGCGATCCCGATCGTTTCGTGCTCCGTCTGCCGCAAGGGTTGGCGCAGGACAAGCCTGAAGCGGCGACGAATACGCAACCCGCTTCGGACGGTGAGGGATAAGGGGTCATGGCACAGCCCAAGGTCGAAAAACTCTTCACGGCGATCGACATCGGGTCGTGGAAAGTGTCCGCGCTGATCGCGGGGCGCACGGAAACGGGCGAGTTGACGATCCTGGGCACCGGCCAGCGCGAAAGCCGGGGCGTGCGGCGTGGCTTCATCGCCGACATGGAGCGCACGGAACTCGCCGTGCGCGAAACGGTGGAACAGGCAGAACGCGTCGCGGGCACCAATATCGAGGATGTGTGGGTCAGTTTTTCTGGCGGCAGTTTGGTCAGCGATGTCGTCACGGTTGAACGTGACATGGGCGGCTATCGTGTCGAACAGGCCGATATCGATGACCTGCTCACCACCGGCCAGCAGGGGATCGACCCGGACGGGCGCGTCATACTCCATGCCCAGCCGACTTGCTTTACCATCAACGGCAAGGTGCCGGTCAAGAAGCCGCTGGGGATGCATGCCGATCTGCTGGGCGTCGACATTCATGTCGTGCTGGCCGACGGCGCGCCGCTCGCCAATCTCGACCTGTGCGTGCGGGGGGCTTATCTCAACGTCAATTCCATCGTCGCCTCGCCGATCGCCACCGGCTTTGCCTGTCTGTCGGAGGAGGAGCGCGATCTGGGCGTGGCGCTGGTGGAACTGGGCGCGGGCGTCACCAATGTCTCGCTTTATGCGGGCGGTATGCTAGTGGGGCTTCATTCCATTCCGCTGGGTGCGTCGGACATCACCGATGACATCGCGTCGGCCTTCGGCATCCGACGCAGCCAGGCGGAGCGGGTCAAATGCTTCTATGGCTCGGCGATGCAGAATCGCCGCGATTTCCGTGAAATGATCGAGATCGCGACGCCCCATGGCGATGTCGCCATTCCAGGCCAGAATGCAGGGCCGAACGCCGAAGGCGGCAAGATCACCCGTGCCGCGCTGGTAGGCGTGATCTGCGAACGGCTCAATCAGATCATGGTCGAAGTGAATGCCGCGTTGGCGGGCATGGGTTTCAATACGCCTACGGGACGGCAGGTCGTGCTGACCGGCGGCGGCGCGGAGATGAAGGGCATTGCCGACTACGCGCAAGGCGCACTGGGTCGCGCCGTTCGCATCGGACGCCCGCGCGGGATCGCGGCCTTGCCTGAAGCGCACAGCGGGCCTGCCTTCGCCACATTGGCCGGATTGGCGCTCTACGGCGCTTCCAACCCGGTTGATCTAAGGATGATGGCGCCCGTCCCGCAGACCGTGCATCGTCTCAGCGCACCCGTATGGTGGCAGCGGATGATGCGAGCGATGAAGACCAATTATTGATGGAATTGAAAATCAGATGAAATTAGCTGATGAATTACACGAATTTCTGTTGCATTAACCTTTCAGGTCAGTTTCGCTTCACGTCGCCGAAGCTGGAGGGAGCTAGAATTTATGAGCATTGAGATCAGCCCGCCGCATGTGGACGAGTTGAAGCCACGCATCGCGGTGATCGGCGT
>Ga0182743_1000542_pt1 | contig 45795 bp, 42 predicted proteins | sample eDN3rd30CKraftOP_FD_128522 | JGI IMG/M metagenome (GOLD analysis project Ga0182743, IMG submission 128522) | Enriched Organic Plus compost microbial communities from Emeryville, California, USA - eDNA 3rd pass 30_C Kraft OP (version 2) (version 2) ... | reverse complement strand
CGGACCCCCAGCCCCCCCGGGCGGGGCCCGGGCGGGGGGGGTGGGGGGGGGGGGGGGGGGGGGACGATTCCTCCCCGGGCTAACCCATTTCCAGCATGGACCGATCCAGGCGGTAGGCGCGGTTCCGGTCCGGATCGATGCTGCGGGGCAGCTTATACTGCGAGGACACCCGCTCGCCGCCGGGCACCAGGATGCCGGCTTCGCGCAGCAGCTTGACCGCCCGCTCGGCGGGCATGCCGGAGGCGACCTCGGTGCGCAACGCCTCGGCCCCCAGATAGAACCAGTCCGTGTCGATCCATCCCGCGTCATTGTCCCCCAGGGCTGTCCCCGGCCGGTGCAGGCGGTGCCGGTTGGCGCGCAGCCAGCTCGTGAGCCGGTGTGCCATTGCCTCGGCGCTGGTGGGGGGCTGGGCCGCATGGGCCCGGTGCCAAAGGCGGGCGATCTCGGTCAGTGCCGCAGAGGCGGTGTTCTGCGGCCAGGGCAGGACGCCCAGCCGCGCGGCGATCTCGCCCGTGGCAGCGATCAGCGCCAAGCGCTTCAGCACTCGCTGCACCGGCCCGTCAGGGGACTCCACCGTCAGGCCGACGGCCGCCAGCAGGTCGAGCTGCAGCCTTTCGATCAGGGCGGGCACCGTGGTCGCGGTGATGGCATGACGGCCGATCAGCCGCTGCACGAAGGCCGGCAACACGTGACCATGGTGGCGGCCGGCGGCGTCACGGATGGCCTCGGAAAGCGCATGGCCCGAGGCATGGCCATGCAGGTTCTCGAAAATGCCATGCGTCCAGGAGCGGGCCGGGATATCGATCAGCCGCACGCCGAGGCCGGCCGGCATGTCGATGCGGGCGCCGGCCAGCATCGCGGCGATCGGGCGCTCGGAGGTCGAGAGCATCGCCGTGCGCCAGCGCATCGTCTCCTCGAGCGTCAGCTTGCGGTTACCGCGCAGCCGGCCGGCGCCGTTGCCGATGGAATAGAGCGCCGCGATGATCTCGGCCGAGGGTTGCGCGGGGAATTCGTCCAGCAGCAGCGCGCCGTCGTTGGCCTGCAGGCAGGTCAGTTCCAGCCCGGTATTCGTCGCATTCCAGGTGACCAGCGCCTCGCGCGGGGCCATGCAACTCAGCGCGGCGACCAAAGCGGTGGTCTTTCCCGAGCTCGTGCGGGCATGGAGGTTCAGCCCCAGCGTGTCGATCCCTGCGAACTTCAGCAGCGGCCCGGCCAGCGCGGCCGCGATGGCGCAGATGATCGCCGGATTGCCGAGCGCCAGCTGCCCGATGCTGTCCTTCCAGCCGTCGAGCGATCCGCAGGGCGCGGCCGCGGGGCGGGTGATCGACAGTTCGATCGCGTCCTCATGCGGGCTGGACTGGCCCAGAACGCTGCCGTCCGGCAGCACGAAGACCGGCGTGTCGCCGGCCTGCTGCCAGCCGGGCTGGGTAACCAGGCGGGTGCGCGCCCTGACCGGCCAGCGCCTGATCATGTCGAGGATGTAATCGCGGTTGCCCTCGACGGCGAGCCCGGCCGAGACCAACTGCGCACAGACACGGCGGGGACCGGCGATCATCTCCTCCTCGGCGATGGTCACATGGCGCAGGATGCCGTCGCGGTCAAGAAAGCGGATGCGGCGCGACCAGTTGCGCCCGTGGCCGTCGCGGACCAGCGATTCGACACGCAGGGGGCCGCACATCGGCGTCCAGTCATCGTCCTCCCGGCCGCCGAAGCCCAGCATCCGCTCGCGCGCCAGATAGTGCCAGCCCGGGGGCACTTCCTCCAGCATGGCAAGCAGGAAAGCCCTGATCTGCGGGTCGATCGGCGCGGTGGACGGGTCGGCGCCATCGGTGGCGGCGACAGGATCGGGCAGTCGCGCCTGCCCGGCATCAGGCGCGAGACCGGCGAGCGCAGCGTCGGCCATCGCGGGACCGTCCGTTTCAGGGCGAGGCTGCGGCGCCCGGTGCTCGGGCATCAGGGTAGGGTGGTGGTTCGGCATGGTGGTATCCATTCAGCGTTGCGATCCCGACAAAGATGCGTCGTCGCGCACCGAAAAACAGCCGGGGGCAGGGGCGCGGATGTGGACAACCGGCCGAGAGATGACGGTTTTTGTGGATTACGCGCGACGGCGGGCAATTTCTGATGATGGCGACCGGTCTTGCGCAAGCGGAGCATGCCGGAAAGATGCCAGAAACCGCCTGATGAATCCGTTGGACCGATTGGACCAACGGACCGGCGTCGAGCCGCCAGCGGTCCAATCGGTCCGGCTGGTCCAGGTGGTCCAACGCTTGAGATGGGTGGCTGAAGCTGAACTCTCTGACTGATGGATGAAGAAGTCTATTCACGCCCGAGATCCGCACATCGCATCATAACTGTGAACATCTCCGGCGCCTTGTGTGATGTCGATCTATTGGGCGCGAATCGCTGCCCAGCACATGGTGGCCATACGATCACAATCCTCGGCCGAAATCCGTTCGCCGTTGGCGCGGCGCCATTTAAGGGTGTTGCGGATGCCACCGCCCAGGAATGCCCCGAGGTCCTGGAGATCGGCATCCATCAGAACGCCCGCCTCCTGCGCCTCGCTGAGCAAGCGGGTCGTGAAGTCGCTGATCGTGCTGAAGATCCGGTGCAGCTCTCCGGAGGGAAGTGGCGGCACGCTTGCGAGATACTCAAACAGAACGGCCTGATCGGGCTCGTCCACGATGAAGCGGATGTAATCAGCGATATAGCGTCGGATGCGCTCGCCAGGGGGGACGTCGGGCGGGTGATCGACCACCAGGACTTCTTTCATGCGTTCACTGAGACGCTCATAGATGGCGCTGACCATTTCTTCCTTTGATGGAAAGTAGCGGTAGATCGAGCCGACGGCGACGCCTGCCTCGCGGGCGACATCGGCCATGGAGCATTGCAGTCCGTTGCGCAGGATCATGGACGAGGCGGCGGCCAGGATCTGCTCACGTTTGCCGATGACCGTATTGTTCATATGGCGAAACTCCGATTCATGAATGAACGTTCATTCACTTGTCACACTATGCAGCTATCTGTCGCCCTGTCAAAGCCCGCACGGGCCGGCAGAGAACAAAAAGGAGCCTTGGCGTGCAGCCGATCAACTTCGTGCATATCACCGATCTTCATATCGGAAATCCCGCCGTTCAGGACGACCACCTGTATTCGGACACCACTGCGAATCTGCGCGCCATCATGGCCGACATCTCGGCACTCGATCCGCGCCCCAGCTTTATCGTCGCGAGCGGCGACCTGACGAACCAGGGCGACGAGGGCAGCTATCGCAACCTCAAGGCGCTGATGTCCGAATGCGCGCCCGATATCCCGGTGCTTTACACATTGGGCAACCATGATAAGCGCGAAGCCTATTATCGGGTCATGGAAAACCGGAGCGACGGGCTGCACCTGCCTTGCGACCGTGCGGCGGTGATCGACGGCGTCCATGTCATTTTGCTTGATACCAGCACCCCGGGCCGGGTGGGGGGGCATTTCGAAGCCGGCCAGCTGGACTGGCTGAAGGGCGAGTTGGCCAGCCAGCCCGACCTGCCGAAGCTGCTGGTCATGCACCACGCCCCTGCGCTGGATTCCGACAAGCCTGACATGGAATGGGAGTCGCTGTCCTTCGCCGATACCGAAGCGTTGCGCGCGCTGCTCGACGGGCGGCGGGACATACTCGGCATTCTCTGCGGCCACATCCATTATGATCGTGTCAGCCACTGGTATGGTATCCCGGTCGTGGTCGGCATTGGCCAGCACGCCGCCACAGATGTCGTGGCCTTTTCGACCCATATGCGGATGCTGGCGGGTGCCTCGTTTGTGCTGGGCACGGCGCGAGACTCGGGCCTGACGCTGTCCTTCGTGCCGCAGCCATCGGACCGGCGCGAACTGGTGTCGCATGAGCTTGCAGAAATGACCGCCTTCATCCGCCAGATCGAAGCCACCGCATCTGCCGCCGAATGATCCCTGATCGTTCCGATACACGGAGACAATGATGATCCCGAAATCCCTCGCCGTCGCTGCAATACTGGCTGGCAGCACGCTGTCGGCGCAGTCCCAGACCATTCCGGCCAGTGTCGATCAGCCGGTCACCATCAGTTATTACAACTACAACTTGGCATCGGCCGGAAACGGCGCCGATGCAACGCGCCGGATGATCGCCGATTTCGAGGCCGCCTATCCGAACATCAAGGTCGAGGCAGTCGGCGCGAACTCGTTCGATCTGACCAGCCGGGTTCAGGCGGATGTCGCCGCGCGACGCACACCGGACGTGGTGCAGATGGTGTTCTCGGATCTCGCCTATGGCGTGGACAATCTGGGCATCGTGGCGCTGGAGGATATCGTTCCGGCCCAGGAACTGGCCGCGCATTTCGACGGAATGTCGCCAAAAGGGCTGCAACTGGGCGTTCTGAACGGGAAAACCTATGGCCTGGCCTACACGTTTTCGACCCCGGTGCTGTTCTATAACGCCGACCTGTTCCGCGCCGCCGGGCTTGACCCGGATCAGCCGCCGCAGACCTGGGCCGAAGTGAAAACCGCTGCCATGGCCATTCAGGAAAACACCGAAGCCGCCGGCATCGCTGCGGGTATCTTTGGCCCCTCGGCCGGCGACTGGTTGTTCCAGGGCGTGCTGCGGTCGAACGACGGCCACGTGCTGTCCGAGGACCGCAAGGCCCTGACATTCGCAGAACCCGCGGCCGTCGAAGCCGTCGCGATGCTGAAGGCCCTCGCGGACTCTGGCGCCTATACCAACCTCGACATGACTGCCGCGATGGAGGGGATGGCCGCAGGTTCGATCGGGATGTATCTCCAGACCTCGGCCCTGCAAGGATTTCTCGTCAAGGGCGCCGAAGGTAACTTCGAGCTGCGTGCCACCACGATGCCTCGCTTCGGCGATAAGCCGCAACGCCCGAACAACTCGGGCAGTGCGCTGGTCATCATGAGCAAGGATCCCCTGAAGCAACGCGCCGCCTGGGAGCTGATGAAGTTCATGACGTCGAAAGAGGCCTACACGGTCATCACCTCCGAGATCGGCTATCTGCCGCTGCGCACCGACATTGTGGACGACCCCCAGTATCTGGGCGAATGGGTTGCCCGGCATCCGCTGGTCCAGCCGAACCTTGCCCAGTTGGAGATGCTGGAACCCTGGGTTGCCTTCCCCGGTCCGAACTATCGCCAGATCTCCAAGATCATGATGGAGGGCGCCGAAATGGCCGTCTTCGGCGGCATGGATCCCGCCAGGGCGATGCAGGCCGCGCAGGACACCGCGCAGACGATGATGCCGAACTGATCCGAAACGGCAGGCCCGTTCTTCCATGCGGGCCTTTTCCCTGAAACGACAACCGGGCAAGCCCCATGACCTCCATTCCCCTCGACGTTCCTCGTGTCTCGCCAGTCATCCGGCGACGCAGGACCGGCTGGATCATCTCTCCCTGGCTGTATCTGTTGCCTACCTTGGCGACGCTGCTGCTGTGGGTCTACTGGCCGTTGCTGGAAGCGCTGCGGCTGAGCTTTTTCCAGTGGAACATGGTGCCCGACGCGCCAAAGACCTTTGTGGGCCTCGACAACTATCTGTCGATCTTTGCCCTGCCCAAGTTCTGGCAGGCGATCCGCAATACCGGGATCTACATCGCCGGACTGCTGCCGCTGGCCGTCGCGATCCCGCTGGCCATCGCCATCTACACACATGACCTGCCACCGCGCGCGCGCAACATCTACCGCGCCGTGATCTTCGTTCCGATGATTATCGCCCCGGTGGTCGCCGCCGCTGTCTGGCGCTGGCTTCTCGACCCCGGCCACGGCCTCGTGAACGAGGCGGTGACGCTGTCCGGCTTCAAGCCGGTGCAGTTCCTCCAGAACCCCGACTATGCCATCTGGACCATTATCGTGCTGACGGGATGGAAGCTGATCGGCTTTTCGACGCTGATCTTTTCGGCGGCGAATGCCAATATCAATCCCAGTCTGATCGAAGCCGCCCGGATGGACGGCGCCAGCCGCTGGGAAATCATCCGCGACATCCGCCTTCCGATGCTGCGCACGACGATCCTGTTCCTCGTGCTGATGACCGTGTTGCTGGGCGCGCAGTGGAGCTTTGCCTACATCCACGTCCTGACCGGTGGCGGTCCGCTGGGATCGACCACGAATATTTTCTACCTGCTGTGGGACTTCGGCTTCTCGACGCTGTCGGTCGGCTGGAGTTCGGCCGCCGCGATCATCCTTTTCCTTGGCTTCGGCGTCATGGCCTTCGTGCTGTTCCGCCTGATGGACAGGTATTCCTTCTATGACAACTGACGCATTTGCCTTTCCCGCCGTGGCCCGGATGCCCCGCCGCCCGGCGGCGATCCTGCGGATCAACTCGGTCGCATGTCATACGGTGATGGTGCTGCTGTCGCTGTTCTGCCTGTTCCCGGTCTACTGGATGATCGTCACCTCCCTGAGGCCGGCGAACCAGATCTTCGACACCACGCTGTGGCCGACCTCCGTCTCGCTCGGGAACTATGTCCATGCGATGCAGGCGATCCCCATCGGGGGGATGCTGGCAAATACCTTCATCGTTGCGGCTTTGGTCACGGTGGCGCAACTGTTCACCGGCCTGCTGGCGGCCTATGCCTTTGCCCGCTGGCGGTTCCGCGGCGACCGGCTGGTCTATACGCTGGTCGCGCTGACCTGGCTGGTGCCCTTTCAGGTCGTGATGATCCCGAACTATCTGCTGGTCGCCCACCTTGGCATCCTGGACAGCATCAGCGCGCTCATCGTTCCGCATCTTGCCGCCGCCCTTGGCGTGCTGATGCTGGCGCAGGCGATGCGATCCTTTCCGGCCGAGGTAATCGAGGCCGCCCGGATGGACGGGGCCGGCAATTGGCGCATCCTGTGGGAAGTGATCGTTCCCAGCCTGCGCGGCAGCATCGCATCGCTGGCAATCCTTATCTTCATCTCGACCTGGAACGAATATTTCTGGCCGCTGCTGCTGTCCCGCAGCCCCGAGAACAGCGTGATCCAGATCGGCATCCAGATGTTCATGAGCGCCGAGGGCAATGCCTGGGGTCCGCTCATGGCCGCAGCCACGCTGGCCTCCCTTCCCATCCTCGCCATCTATGTCCTGCTGCAACGGCAAGTCGTCCAATCATTCATGAAATCCGGAATCCGCTGATGAACGAACATATCTTTACCCGCGATCTGACCGTGCCCGGCACCTTCAACCTCCGCGATCTTGGCGGATACGCCACCGGCATCGGATCGACCCGCTGGCGCCGCATCCTGCGTTCGGGTGGGTTGGAGCAGCTGCAAGACGAAGGCATCGCCGCCCTGCGCAAGATCGGCGTCACCCGGGTGATCGACCTGCGCTTTGCCGACGAGCATGGCTCGCATCCCAATCCCTTACGCGACGTGCCCGGCATCCGGGTCGATCATCCGTTCGCCGGTGGTGAGCGTGCCGTCCGGGCGCAATTCGCGCCGGGCGCTGTAGCCATAGCTGATGCCACCGGCGCTCTTGCCGTCGCGCACCCGGCCTTCGAGGCCGCGATGGGTCTTCTGGGCCAGATCCTTGAGGTAGAGCGCCGACATCGTGCCCTTCAGCCCGATATGCAGTTCGGAAATCTCGCCTTCGGCCACGGTGCCAGCGGGATGCCGAGAAAGCTGACCTGTTTGTAGAAGGCGGCGATATGTTCCTGGTCGCGGCTGATCCGGTCGATGCTTTCGGCGACGATGACGTCGATCCGGTCGCGCCGGGCGTCGTCCTGCAACTTCTGGTAACCGAGGCGTAGAGCCGATGCGCCGGAGATGGCGGCATCGGTATAGACTTCGGCAATGGTCCAGTCCTTCTGCGCGACCAGGCGTCGGCAGATGCGGATCTGGTCCTCAAGCGAGGCTTCGCGCTGATCGTCCGAAGGATAGCGGGCATAGATCGCGGCGCGCAGGGTCATGGGCGTATCTCCGTGCGGAGGGGAAGGTCAATCGTCAGGGGAGTCGCGTTCTGCGGCGTGATCGGCGCGGGCGGCTGGCGGGTTGCTGGCAGCGTCATCTTCTGTTCATGCAGCAAGCAGCTTCGGCAGTGTGGCGAGATTTCCTGCGGCCAGGGCCATGACGAAGTGGGCATGTGCGCGCTCGATGCCTGGAAAGGCAGTTTGAGCGGCCCCTCCGATGGTTTTGGCTCCCAGCCGAAAGCCTCCTCGATTCGTTTGCGGTGCCTGAGGGACAGGGCGTAGCCCTTGTGCCGGGTGATGCGCCCGTCGATTGCCGAATGCCGCGATTTCTGTGCGATATGGTGTGACACAGGCGTGCCGCAGATCGGTGACGAACTCCGCGGCATCATATCCCTTGTCGGCACCGCGCGTCAGCCTCCGACTCGAACCGGCGAATGGCGGTGGATCATATCGATCGCGGCCTGCCGCTCGGCGCGGTCCGTAGTGCGGGTGGACGCCATCAAATTTGCAGGTTCGATCAGCAAGGCTATGATCGTCCAGTTTTTAGACCCGGCATCATAGTCCTTGAAGAGAGCCAAGGTCATCTCCGTTCATTCTGCCCATGCCGGTCAGATTGGCCTAGCGCATCACCACTAGCACACGCTTTCGGCTGACAGTTGCAGGCCGCGCAGGCTGCCCGACGCAAGTCTGGACAGGTCATCCATGTCGAGCTTCCAACCTTAATATTCACGGTCGTGGACGCGTGCATGCTCGGTCCGGTAGCTTGCACCGGCATGAACCTCCGCACACCCTTCACTGGACCTGATCATGATCATTTTCGCAACTGTCCATTGACGACGGTTGCGACCAAACCGCAGTTAGGCTGACTCAGAACAGTTTCATCCGCATGCCGCCATCGACATGGATGGTTTGGCCGACCGCATAGGAAATGTCACCCGACGCCATGCTGGCAATTGCGGCACCGATTTCGGTAAGTTCGCCCCAGCGACCTGGAACAAAGCCGTCGGCGATAAGCCCGTCATATTTTTCGCGGCTGGTCGAGGTCATGGCCGTTTTCATCATCCCCGGCCTGACTTCATAGCAGTGTATGCCGTCTGGGGCCAGCCGTGCCGCGAAATGCTGAACCATATGCGCAAGGCCCGCCTTGGAGATCGAATACTCGGCCAGCACCTTGCCGATGACGTGGACAACCGCAACGGTCGTGACCGTCACAATGGCCCGGCGGCGGGACGATGGAACCTCAAGCATGTGCCATGCCACAGCTTGCGTCAAGAAAAAAACTGCGCCCGCAGATTCACATTGATGCAGCGGTCGAAACTTTCTGGGCTGACCTCAAGAAAATCGCCACGCAACAGCACCGAAACGCCCGCATTGTTCACCAGGACGTCGATCGGACCCATTTCCGCAGCCACCCTGGCAACATACCGGGGCAGCTGGTCTATTTGTGCGATGTCCTGCGGTATCACTGCGACGCGGACCCCAAACGCGCGCAGTTCTGTTGCGACCGCCCCAAGCTCGTCCGTCGTGGCAAGATCGTTCAGCACCAGATCATGGTCCCGCCGGGCAAGGGCGTGTGCAATGGCGCCGCCAAGTCCAACCGCCGCCCCAGTGACAAGAGCCACTGCACGATTATCGCCCATCTGCCTATCCCACCGCTGAGTTGCGGAGCGGACGTTCCCAGCTTGCCTCGGCGAGCGCGCCGGCCCGGATCATGTCGGTCAGCACGTTCTTCTGGATCTTGCCGGTCGCGGTCATCGGATAGCTCTTGATGAAGAACCATTTCTCCGGTGTCTTCTGCGGAGACAGGTTCTTGCGGCAATAGGCATATAGGTCTTCCACAGCCGGGCGGTCGTCGACTGACCTGGGCAGCACCACGGCGGCCACGATCTCTCCCCAGGTTTCGTCGGGCAGGCCCAGAACCGCCACCTGCTGAACTTGGGGGTGGTCAAAGATGACCTCCTCGATCTCCTTCGGATACAGGTTCATGCCGCCGCGGATGATCATCTCCTTGAGGCGGCCCGCGATGCGCAGATAGCCGTTCTCGTCCATCGTGCACAGGTCGCCGGTGCGCAGCCACCCATCTTTGGTCAGAGCCGCTGCCGTCGCCTCGGGCTGCCCGTAATATCCCTTCATGGTGCCGAAACCGCGCATCCACAGCTCTCCGACCGTGCCGACCGGAACCGTTTCCAGCGTTTCGAGGTCGACGATCCTGACCTCTACATGCGGGACCGGGCGGCCGATGGTCTCGCATTGAAGCTCGACCGGGTCGGTCGTCAGCGTCTCGATGAACGGGCCGTTGCTTTCCGTCTGGCCGAACATGATGGCGAAATCGGCATCGAATTCCCTTTTCGCGCGATGCACCAGCGCCGCAGGAACCGCCGCTGCACCGGACAGAATCGAGCGGAAGCTGCTGACGTCCCGCGTCTTCATGTCGGGATGATTCAGCAGGGCCACGATCATGGTCGGCACGATCAGCGAACAGTTCACCCGCTCGGCCTCGATCAGTTCGAGGAACAGGCCGGGGTCGAACTGCTGCATCAGCACGAAGGTGCCGTGGCGGCTGAACGTGCCGATGGCGGACACGATGCCGCCGCCGATGTGGAACATCGGCATCGAGTTGATCCACACGCCGCCCACGGGGAAATCGGCGCGCTCCACGATCAGCCGGGCCGAGTTGATGACGCCGCGGTGATGCAGGCAGGCCCCCTTGGGAAAGCCGGTGGTCCCGGAGGTATACTGGATCTGCATCATGTCGCCGGGGTCCAGGCGGGGCAGCTCGCGCTCGGGCCTGCCTTCGGATTTGAGCTGCTCCAGATCGGTTATGCAGATGGCATGGACCAGATCCGGGATCTTGGTCTGCACCGCCTCGACCATCGGGCGCAGATCCTTGCCGCGCGAGGTTTCCGCGAAGACGATGCCCTTGGCCTCGGCATTGCGCAGGATGAATTCCAACTCGCGTTCGGTATAGGCGGGATTGATCGGAACGATGACCAGCCCGGCCATGCAGATCGCATGCTGGAAGATCACCCATTCCGGCGTCTCGGGCGCGATGATGGCCACCTTGTCGCCGGGAACAAAGCGTTCCAGCAGCCCGCGCGCAACCGCGGTCGCCTCGTCGACCAGTTGCCGGTATGTCCAGCGCCGCCGACGGGCCGGGTCCGCGATCCCTTCGACCAGCGCGATGCGGTCCGGATGGTCCTTGGCGTTCCATTGCATCAGTTCGGGAACGGACATGTCCCACAGCGGCTCTCCCGGCTCGGCCGGAAAATAGGACATGGTGAACTTCTGGGTCTGGGGCATTTCCGGTTTCCTCCCTTGCATTCCGCCGACTCCTCAACCGGGGTGGAATGCTCGTGTCTCGTTATTGTCACAGGGGACGGGGCGGCTTTGCCGCCCTGTCGCGCGGGTGTTCATGCCGCCGAGATGCCGCCGTTGCAGCTGATGGCCTGGCCGCTGATCTTGGCGGCCTGCGGGCTGGCCAGAAAGACGATCAGCGCCGCCATGTCGGCGGGGTTGACCACGCCCAACTGCGCCATCTTGATCGCCTTGCCGAACAGCTTGCTGGAGAATTCGGCCGACATGACCTGCTGGTAGGTCGCCGTTCCCTCGATGATCGAGGGGGTGACGATATTGACCCGGATGCCGTGGCGCTTGGCCTCCATGGCCATGGTGCGGCTGAACATGATGATCCCGGCCATGGCCGCGCCGATCACCGCCTCGCCCGGGGTGGTCAGCTTGCCGGCGTCCGAGGCGATGTTGACGATTGCGCCGCCGCCCTTTTCCGCCATCCACGGCAGCACGATGCGGCTGGTCAGCAGGGGCGCCATCATCTGCTCAAGGATGATGTTCTGCATTTGCTCGACCGGGATGTTGTGCAGCAGGGTCGGCCCGTAAGGACCGACGGTCGAGTTGATCAGAATGTCGACGGATCCGAATGCCGCCCGGGCCGCTTCGCAGACACGGACCGCATCCGCGGTCTTGTTGCAATCGCCCTGCAGGAACTCGACCGCGACACCCGGCTTGCGGGCCAGAATGGTGTCCCGTGCGGCCTGGCCGCGTTCCAGGTTGCGGCCGACGATCGCGATGCGGGGCACACCGGCCTCGGCCAGCTGGCAGGCCGTTTCCAGCCCGACGCCCGATGTGCCGCCGGTTATCAGCGCGCTGGCCTTGTCAAAAGCGATAGGCATACGCTTGATCGCCTCGGTCATGTCCTGTGTCCTCTCGACTTCGCTCATATGGTTGTTCCCAACAATACCATATGCAAGCGTATTTTGTTATGGAGAAAAAACCCGTCCCGCTGTCAGGACGGGTCCGACCCGATCTGCTCAGGCAGCGCGGGCCTTTGCGTCCAGCGCCTCTACCATGGCTTCAAGCCGGGTGTTCAGCAATTCGTCCTTGTAGAAGGATTCATCGGCCACGTCGCCCTCGAAGAACAGCGTCTGGCGGCCGTGGCGCTTGGCGCTGTCGGCGATCAGGAACTGCGAATTGGTCATGCCCCGGCAGGTCCGGGCGGCGTGCATGACCATGCCGTCGATCTTGAACTTGTCGCAGATCCGTTCGATCTCGCCGATCATGATCGGGGCGCCGTGGTTGTTGGGACAGATCAGATAGTTCTGTGCCATGCCCAGGACCGGATCCTTGAGATCGACCAGCTCCGGCTCCTGCCAGAAGGACATATGCGTGTAGCGCCCGGCGACGACGCAGGCATTGACTGCGGCGAACTTGTCGGCAAGCCAGCCGACCTTGTTCCAGTTCATCATGCCATCGAAGAACAGCCGGTATTTCTCGTCCTTGACCGCGCCCTCGCCGCGGGCGATCCGCTCCTTGCACTCGGCTAGGACGCCCTCGAAATAGGTGACTATGTTCTGGTCGCCGGGCAGGAAATTGACCGGCGCGATCGACACGATCCAGTCGAAGAAGGATGCGGGCGAGGGCTGGGCGGTGCAAAGCTCCATCGCCTCAAGCCGCAGCTGCGCGGCCTTCTTGACATAGCCCATGACCTCGGACAGGCGGTCGAAGTCGAACTTGCGGCCGGTATGTTCCTCCATGAACCTGGTCATGGCGATAAGCTGGTCGGCCACATAGCGCGACCGCTCGTTCCATTCCTCGCCGCGCAGATAGCCGGCATCGGGACGTCCGCCCCACAGGAGCGGGATCGAGATCGTCATCATCGGCACCTTCTTGCCGAACAGCCGATAGGTGATGTCGTCCCATTGCTGCCCGGACGAGCAATAGGGATAGGCGTTGATGATCATGTCCGGCGGCGGCAGCTTCAGCAGCGTCTCGATGCGCGGATCGTCCGGCGCCAGGTCCGAAGTGCCGGCCTTGATCTTGTCCAGCTCGATCAGCAACTGGCCGATATGGGTCCGGGCATAGGAGCAAAGCTCGCGGTCATAGCCCTTCTGGTCGCCGCGCGCCTGCGCCGTGACCTCGCGATGCTTGGCCGACAGCATGGCCGACCAGGCCTCGCCATGGACCCAGGCGACGTCATGGGCGTGAAAAAAGGGCGGGATATAGGTGCCGTTATACCAGACGATCTTCTTGCCCTGTTCCTTGGCGGCAAAAAGATTCTCCCAGTAATCATTCACCAGCTTGCCGCCAAAGCGGGTGCTCTTCAGCCGGTTCGCCCGTTCGCCGTTGCCGAAGACCGGGCTGGCCTTGGGATGTTCCTGCATTTCAGCGACTCTCTGCATCCTTGCTTCCTCCGGTTGTTCTGCCGCTTCACGCGGCCAATCTGCGTTTCGCGATCTCGATGAAGGTTTCGACGCGCGTCTTCAGCGCCTCCATCGGCATTTCCTCATGCTCGGTCTCGACCAGCAGATGGGGAATGCCGTGCCGGTCGAAGGCGTCCTTGATCTCGGGATAGAAATACATATGCGGCTCGCAGAACTTGGCCATCAGCACGATCAGGCCCTGGGCCCCCGAGGCGGCGACGCTGCGCAGCAGGTAGTCTTCCCAGTCCAGCCCCTTCACCGCGCGGGTCGGGCAGGGAACCTTGGTCGAGCGCAGCAGATACCAGTCCGCCAGCGCCTCGACCGGATCGCCGGTTTCCGCGACATCCCAGAACACGAAGCGGAAGCCGTGATAGAGATCGTCGTCCACCACCACGCCGCCGCATTCCTCGACCAGATCCAGCACGGCCAGCTTGGGCGCGTGGCACAGGTGCCCCGACAGGAACACCCGCACGGCATTGGCCGGCGGCGGGCGCCGCTCGAGCCCGGCGACCAGCTTCTCCAGCAGGCGGGTATGCTGCTCGCGGTCCATCACCATCGAGGATTTCACCACGTCCTGCATCTGCCGGCCGGTCAGGGCGATCTTGCCGGCCCGTCGCAGGTCGTAAAGCTCGCGGATCAGCGCGCGGTTGCGGTTGAACAGGCGGATCGAGGCCTGCACCTGCTCGGCGGCGATAGGCTGCCCGATGAGGGCCTCGAGCTCTTTCCACAATTGCGAAAAGGTACGGGTCGTCTCGGCCTTGGCCCAATCCGCGTCCAGGATCGAGCACAGCTGGTTGAACAGGATCGGCATCTTGGGCACGCTGGCGCGGATCACGTCCGCCGTGCCCAGCAACTGCACGCAATGATCGCCGAACAGGATCGCGTCCAGAACCTCGAACTCGCCCCGCAACGCCTGGTCGATGATCGAGCGGTTGTAGCCGCAGTAAAAGTTGAACACCTGCGCCTGGCCGACCGTGACCGGCTCGTCATCCTCCTGCAGGATCATCGGCAAGGCGCCGGCCGCATGGGCCAGCTCGCCCGGGAAATGCATGGGGAACAGGCCGATCACGCGGCCCTGCGTCTCATTCTTCCACTGACGCGCATAACCCAGGGGGTCGGCCGCCACGGCGGCCATTGTTGCCAGGATCTCGTCCATCGCTTCCTCCTCCTCGCGCCTGCCGATGGTGGGCGGGGCTGCGATTCGCATAATTGAGTGTAACTTACCTATCTTCATTCGGCAATCGAAAGTAGGAAGCAAGATTACTATTGCCAGTTATGCGGTATTTTGTTTAGATTCATACGGGGAATCAATCGAGTTTTCCGGGAGCGCCTATGATCCATGCGGGGATTTGGTAAGTGGAAGTTACCTTTATCGTCTCGGCAGGCTGCGGCTGGACTCCGAGAGCTCGGACCTCGCGAATCGGAGGAGATCATCGCTGGACGGCGTCGCCGCGTGCCCTTGCGGACGGGAGCGAAGCGGGCAGGGCGGCGTAGACGGCGGACGGAACGGCACTTCGTCCCAGCGGACGGCGCGGGGGCAAGTGCAAGGAGGAGGAATATCGTTGGAGTTTTCCTATACCGAGGATCAGGCGAGCATCGCGTCTGCCCTGGAAGGGTTCGCGGCCAATGCTTTGCTGTCCGGCTACATGGCGCGGGACCGCGAGGGCGGGTTTCCCCAGGCGGCTTGGCAACAGATGGGCGAAATGGGCCTGTTCGGCCTGCGCATCCCGCAGGAATATGGCGGGCAGGGGTTGGACTGCGTTACTGCCGGCATCGCCATCGAGGCGATCGCGCGCGGCGATTTCAATCTGTGCTACGGCATTCTGAACAGCGCCTTCGTCGGCGACCTGATGTCGCGCAATGCGAGTCGGGAACTCTGCGAGGAATGGCTGCCGCGCCTTGCGTCCGGCATGGCGCGCATCAGCGTTTGCCTGACCGAGCCGCATTGCGGCTCGGATGCGGCGGCGATCCGCACCCGCGCCAAACAGGACGGCGATCATTTCGTGCTGAGCGGAGAAAAGGCATCGGTCACGCTGGTCATGGCGGCCCATGCGGGGATCGTCTTCGCCCGTACCGACCCCGAAGCGGGCGCGCGCGGCGTGTCGGCCTTTCTCGTGCCCTTCGACGATCCGGGCGTGACGCGCCACCCCTATGCCGACATGGGCTCGAAATGCATCCAGCGCGGCTCGTTGTTCCTGAATGACGTGCGGGTGCCGGAGACCAATCTGATCGGCACACTCAACGGCGCCTTCGGATCGGCGATGCAGACTTTCGAATACACGCGCGCCCTGATCGGGCTGATGTGCGTGGGTGCCGCGGCGCAGACCCTGGACGAAACCATCGCCTATACGCGCGAGCGGACCGCCTTCGGACAGCCGGTCTCGCGCAATCAAGGGGTGGCCTTTCCGGTGGCCGAGGCTTGGTCGCGGCTTCAGATGGCCCGCTGGCACTGCCTGCGGACACTGTGGCTGCGGGACCGGGAGCAGCCGCACAATGCCGAGGCGGCGGTCTGCAAGGGGGTCGTCCCCGACATCTGCGTCGACGTGATCCGCAACTGCCTGGTCCTGCATGGCCATTACGGCTACACGCAGGATCTGCCGATCGAGCAGCGGCTGCGGGATGTCTGCGGCCAGTTGATCGCGGACGGCACCCCGCAGATCCAGAAAATCATCATCGCCCGACATCTTTACGGGCGGGAGTTCGTTTGAGCGGCAGCGTCGCGCAGACGGAAGAAGACGATGGGCGGAAAAATAATGTGAGCGTCCGTCGGAGTTGTTTGCAATCGTCAATGGGAGGTTGACGGACCATGATATACAGCAAGGCAATCAAGGCCGGCGCGCTGGCGCTGGGCGTAGCGGTCCTGGGCACCACGGCCGTGGCCGAGGACGGGCCGATCAAGATCGGCGTCATCCTGCCGATGTCCGGCGGCGGTGCCTATGTCGGGGAAGGCATCAACGCCGGTGTCGAGATGGCCGTGAAAGAGGTCAATGATGCCGGCGGCGTTCTTGGCCGGCCGTTTCAGATCCTGCTCCGCGACGAACAGCTGCGCCCGGACGTGTCTACCGCGGCTATGCGCGAACTGATCACGCTCGAGGGCGTCCAGCATTTCATCGGTCCGGCGACCTCGGCGACCTCGCTTGCGAACTCGCAGATCGCGCGTGAAGAGAAGGTCGTGAACATTTCGCCCTCGGCCAAGACCGAAGCCCTGACGGCCGGCGATAACCTGCACGACTTCATCTTCCAGCTGGCGCCGACAACCGATGTGGACGGCGCGCGGACCGTCGAGGTTCTGAAGGGCATGGACGCGAAAAGCGTCTGCTTTACCGGCTTCGACTATGCCTACAGCCACGACTGGTTCAAGGCCATCCGGGCCAACATGGGCGACATCCGCGAGGCCGGCGAGTTCCTTGTTCCGATGAACGCGACCGATTTCAGCGCGACGATCACTCAACTGCTGTCCTCGGATTGCGACACGATCATCGGAACGCAATACGGCGGCAGCTTCATCGCCTTCGTCAAGCAGGCCACCCCCTTCGGCCTGTTCCAGACCAAGAAGGTTCTGTGGGGCTCGAACACCGGCGACCACGCGGTTGCGGCGGCGCTCGGCGCCGAGCTTCCCGACGGGCTGTGGGCCTCGGCCGCCGATGTATGGTATTTCGACGGGCTGGAATCGCACGCGGCCTATCAAAAGGCGCTGGCCGCCCATCAGGGCCGCAAGGAAACGGATATGTGGCCGATCACCGGCTACAATGCCGTCAAGTTCCTGGCTGCCGCGATCGAAGCCGCCGGCACGACCGATCCTGTCGCGGTGGCCGCGGCTCTCGACGGGCTGACGGTGCAGACCCCGTTGGGCGAGATCACCATCGACCCCAAGACCAACCGCGCCAATTCGCCGGAATTCTATGGCCGGTTCGAGCATGAAGACGGATCCGACATCGCGCGGATGACCGATCTTCGGCTGGTGCGGTAATATCGTCGCAGTGGCGCGTCCTTGCGCGGACGCGCGCCCCTTTCCCAGCAATGCAGGTCGTCACCCGCGCAATGCGCTGAACGACCGCAAGGTGCGCCGCATGTTCACGAATCCGACCGTCCTGTTCATACAGGTCATGAACTCTGTCTCTCTGGCGATGAACCTGTTCATCATCGCCGCCGGCCTGACCCTGATCTTCGGTGTCCTGCGTATCGTCAATTTCGCGCATGGAGCCTTCTACATGGTCGGCGCCTATGTCGCGCTGTCGATCCTGCGCGTCACCGGCGACACCGATCTTGGCTTTCTGCTGGGGGTGCTCGGGTCAGGCGTCGTCATGGGCGCGATCGCCTTTGTCGTCGAGCGGGGCCTGCTGTCCCGCCTCTATGACAAGGAACATATGCTGCAGTTGCTGTTCACCTTTGCCCTGGTGCTGGTCATCAAGGACATCGTCAAGATGATCTGGGGAACCGGCCAATACAGCATCGGCGCGCCGCCCTTCCTGCGCGGCGCCGTCAATCTGGGCATCACCTATTACCCGAAATACATGCTTTTCCTGTGCGCCTTGGGCCCGATCATCGCGATTGCGATCTGGTTCTTCATGGAGCGCACGCGCTGGGGGCGCATCCTGCGGGCGGCGCGAGAGGACCGGGTGATGCTGAACGCGCTGGGCACCGATGTGAAGATGGTCTATTCCGGGGTGTTCGTCACCGGCGCGGCCCTGGCCGCGATGGGCGGCGCGCTGGCCGCCCCGCGTTCGGCGGTTGATCCGGGCATGGATGCCCTGGTCATCATCGACGCCTTCATCATCGTCATCATCGGCGGTCTCGGCAGTCTGCTGGGCAGTTTCGTCGGGGCGTTGATCCTGGGTTTCCTGACCGTCATGGGTTCGATCTATCTGGGCGAATGGGTCATCGTCGCATCCTACGTGATGATGGTGGTCATTCTGCTGGTGCGCCCCTGGGGTCTTTTCGGCAAAGCGGACGAGGAGCGCCACTGATGACCAGCCGTCCACAACTCATCTTTCTTGGCTGCCTGTTCCTGGCGCTTCTGATCGTGCCCTTCCTGGGCTCGCGCTACCTGACCGAACTGGCGGTTCAGGTGATGATCCTCAGCCTGCTGGCGCTCAGCCTGAACATCCTGGCCGGGCATGTCGGACTGATCTCGTTCGGCCATGCCGCGTTCTTCGCCATCGGCGGCTATGCCACGGCCTTCTTCCTGAGCCGCTGGCAATTGCCGCTGGGTGTCGCCATGCCGCTGGCGATCATTCTGGCCACCGCCTTCGCGCTGGTGATCGGCATTCTTTGTGTCCGGCTCAAGGCGATCTATTTCGCCATGCTGACGCTGGCCTTCTCGATGCTGCTCTGGGGCGTCATCATCAAGTGGAAGCCCGTGACAGGCGGCGATGACGGCTTTGTTGGCATCGCCCTGCCGCAGTTTCTGGCCACGCCGCAGAACTTCTATTGGTTCACGCTGGCCATCGTCAGCATCTCGACGGCGCTGGTGTGGTTGCTGAGCAAGTCCACCATGGGCCAGACCTTCGTCGCGATCCGCGAGAACGAGACGCGGGCCAGCTTCCTGGGCGTCAATGTTCGGCAGATGCAGCTGATCGCCTTCGTGCTGGCGGCCATCTTCGCGGCCATCGCCGGCAGCCTGATGGCGATGTATCTGCGCGGCATGTATCCGCAATCGGCCTTCTGGACGCAGTCCGGCCATATCGTCATCAGCGTGCTGCTGGGCGGCGTGCACAGCTTTGTCGGGCCGATCCTGGGGGCCTCGCTGCTGTATCTGCTGGAGGTCACCATCCACCAGTATACGCAATACTGGCCGCTGGTGATGGGGCTGATCCTGCTGCTCGTCGTCCTGGTCCTGCCCGAGGGGCTTATCGGACTGTTCCGCAAACTCTATGCGCGCCTTGGACGCAAATGACATGGCATTTCTGGAAATCACCGGTGCGACAAAGAAATTCGGCGGCTTCGTCGCGATCAATGACGTGTCCTTTGCCGTCGAACGCGGTGCCCGTCACGCGATCATCGGCCCGAACGGCGCCGGCAAGACCACGCTCTTCAACCTGATCTCGGGGCTGATCCTGCCGACCACGGGCAGCGTCACGCTGGACGGCAAGCGCCTGTCGCGGATGAAGCCGCACGAGATCGTGCGCATCGGCATGGCGCGGTCCTTTCAGAAGGTGAACGTCTTTCCCCGGAAAACCGCCTTCGAGAACGTGCAGGTGGCGCTGATCGCCAACCGCAACCTGCAGTTCAACCCGTTCCGCGACGCCGCCGGTCTGTTCCGCGACGAGGTCATGCAGTTGCTCGAGCAGGTCCGGCTGGGCGCCGATTCCGGCCGCCGCGCGGGCGAGCTGGCCCATGGCAAGCAGAAGCAGCTCGAACTGGCCGTGGCGCTGGCGGCCGACCCCAGGATCCTGCTGCTCGACGAGCCGACGGCCGGCATGTCCATTGCCGAGACGCTGTCCAGCATCAGCCTGATCCGCGACATCGTGCAGCAACGCGGCATCACGCTGCTGTTCACCGAACATGACATGAATGTGGTGTTCGAGATCGCCAGCACGATTTCCGTCCTGCACCACGGCGAGATCATCTCGACCGGTCTGCCGGACGAGGTTCGCGCCAATGATGACGTCCAGCGCATCTATCTGGGGAGGGAATGAGATGAGCCTGCTGCAAGTCGAGGCGATCAACGTCTCTTACGGTCTCAGCAAGGTGCTGCATGACGTGTCCCTGAACGTCGAGAAGGGCGAGTTGGTCGCGCTGGTGGGCCGGAACGGCGTCGGCAAATCCACCACCATGCGGGCCATCATGGGGATCACGCCGCCCGCCTCGGGCACTGTGACCTGGAAGGACCGCAAGATCACCGGCAGGCCGTCGCATCTGAACGCGCGCGACGGGCTGGGTTATGTCCCCGAGGAGCGGCGCATCTTCGGCTCGCTGACCGTCTGGGAAAACCTCGACGTGGCCCGGCTGCCGCCGCGCACGGGCTTCGAGCCCTGGAACGAGGAGCGCGTCTTTGCACTCTTCCCCGATCTCGAACGGTTCCGGGACCGGCCCGGCGGGCTGCTCAGCGGCGGGCAGCAGCAGATGCTGACCATCGCCCGCACGCTGATGGGCAACCCCGAGCTGATACTGCTGGACGAGCCCTCCGAAGGGGTGGCGCCGCTGATCGTCGCCCAGATCGGCGAGAAGATCCGCGAACTGCGCGATTCCGGCGTTTCGATCATCATGGCCGAACAGAATCTCGATTTCGTTCTTGCGCTCAGCGATCGCTGCTACGTCCTCGAGAAGGGGGCCGTGGTCTATCACGGCACCGCCGCGGAACTGCGCCAGAACGAGGAGATCCAGAACCGTCACCTGCACATCTGACGGCCCACGGCCCGGCAATCGCCCGGGTGCGGGCGGTGCCGGCCCGCCAGCAAAGACCCAGCCCATGGAAGAGTCATGACCGATCTGCCGGCCTCGATTGCCGCTTTGTTCGACGAGAAAACTGCGGCTCCGCCGCCTGCCGGATGGTATCCCTTGACCTATGGTGCCGGCTTTCACCAGATGTTGGGCCCGGTCTATGGCGGGCGGCGCAACGGCCGCATCCTGATCGGATTTCGCTGTCTGAAGCGCCATCTCAATCCGCTCGGCATCTGCCACGGCGGCGTCACGGCATCCTTCTGCGACTATCAGGGCCTCTGTGCGCAGAAGGAGTTGCAATACAGATCCTTCCTCGTGCCCACGGTTTCGCTTGCCATCGAATATCTGGCCGCCATCCCTTATGGGGCATGGGTCGAGGGCCAGGGCGACATGGTCAGCAACGCGGGAAACATGGCGTTCAGCCATTTCACCGGCCGGGTCGGCACCGAAACGGTGTTCCAGTCGCGTGGCGTGTTCATGATCCGGCCGATCCCGGACGAGGTGGGGCTGGAACTGCTGCGCAACATCGAAGCCGGCGGCATCGACGCCGCCAGCGACTGATGGCCGGCGCGCTCAGTCGGCGGTGCCGGCCGCCGCCGAATGGCGCAATTCCTCGGCAAGCTGACGGGTCAACTGCTCGAGCCGCTCGACCAACTCGCTGGTGGGCGGCTTCGGCGTCCTGATCCCATCCAGGATCATGTCGGTGATGCCTCGCGCGGTCATTTCGACCGAGAAGGCCTCGTCTTCGCCGCGCAGGAAAGCCCAGGTCGAATGCTCGATGGCGCCGAAGATCATGTCGCGCACCAGCTTGCGGTTCAGATCCGCCCGGATCGCGCCGCGCTCGACGCCCAGTTCGATCACATCGACGACCGATTTTGCGAAACGGCGGCTTTGCCGATAGGTGGGCAGGTTGCGATAATTCGGATCGGCCCGCAGTTCCATCAGCACGAAGCGCGTCAGGGCCGGTTCCCGCTGGATCGACATCAGCGAACTCCAGATCACCTGGAACAACTGGTCGCGCAACGGCAGGTCCTGCGCGGGAGGGGGCGCTTCGCTCAGGAACTCCTCGAACCAGTCCTCGGCGACGCGCTCCATCAGCTCGCGCTTGCTCTTGAAATACTTGTAGACCATCCCCTCGGAGATGCCGCTGCGCTGCGCCACTTCAAGCGGCAGGAAATTCTCGAAACCCTTTTCGCGAATGACCTCGCGCGCGGTTCGAAGAATGAGGGTGGTGCGGTCCTGCCGGGAAAGACGTCGCGGGGCGGATCTGGAGGGTGTCTTGGAACTCAACGAACATATCCCGAGGCAGCTCTTTGCAGAGGATCACGGACACCGGCAAAAGTCCAGCGCCGGCGGTCGAAACGGGCTCCGGCGAAGGCCCGCCCGGGCGCGCGGGGTCAGTTCACGGTGGTGACGATGATGGTGATCAACTCGACATAGCTCTTGCCGAGATAATATCCGAAGCCGAGCGCGAAAACCGCGGGCAGGATCGCGAACAGGCCAAGCAGAGGATACAGCGCCAGCATGGCGACAGTGCAGGACAACAGGCCGCAGCACAGGGCCCACCAGCGACCCAGCTTCAGGATCAGGCGCAATGCGGGAAAATTCTGCATGATCAGAGATGAGACTGGATGCGCTTCCACAGGGCGGCAGCATTGTCACGCCGAGCCGACGGCCGGGCTGCCAGTTCCGGCACGCCCTTGCAGCCCGGGACACAGGCCTTGTCCAGAGCCATTTGCGCCTCCAAGGCGTCATCGTCCGACGCCGAAGGCACATAGCCATGTTCGCTGTGATAGTCGTCCAGACCGATAAGCGCGGCGCCAAGCGCGCCGGCGATCTGCGGCGTTGCGGGAAGGATCAGCTTTTCGTCCAGGGCCTCCTCGATGTAATGCACGGCGGCCTTGTTGCGCGCCACGCCACCGGTCATGACGATCGGGCCCTTGCGACCCACGCGACCGACCAGCCCGACCGTCCGCGTGGCGACTGCGGCGTGAACGCCGCCCAGGATATCGGCCTTGGACTGCCCCTCGGCAAGCAGAGAGATGACCTCGGTTTCGGCAAAGGTCGCACACATGCTGGAAATTTTCAGCGATTGCTTTGCCTGCAGCGCCAGGTCGCCCATGTCCTCCAGCTCGATCTGCATCGCCCGCGCCAGAACCTCGAAGAACTTGCCGGTGCCGGCGGCGCAGCGGTCGTTCATGGTGAATTGCATGACCAGGCCCTGGGCGTCGACCGCGATCACCTTGCTGTCCTGGCCGCCGATGTCGATGACCACCCGCGCCTGCGGCACCATGGCCACGGCGCCGCGGGCGTGGCAGGTGATTTCCGTATAGTTCTTGTCGGCAATGTCCAGCATCCGGCGACCATAGCCGGTGGCCACCGTGCGGCCGATATCGGCCTGCGCCAGCCCGGCCGAGTCCAACGCGCCTGCGATGGCAGCCGCCACGCCCTCGCCGCTGACGGCACCCATATGGGCGACCTGCGAGGACAGCATGCGCCCTTGCAGGTCGAGGATCACCGTCTTGGCAGTGGTAGAGCCGAAGTCGATACCCATGACATAGGACTTCATTCCATCATCCTCTCGGCACAGTAACTGATATGGTAAATGTAACTTACCTTCGCGAAATGTCAATCTTGAGGATTGGCTCTGGACCTTCTGGCAAGCTTTCCACATGGCGGTTTCGGGAGAAGGCGGCTCAACAATTTTCAATAAAACTGGAGAAAACTCGGGTTGTCGGAACGCCATCGCCTTCCTCCCGCATCTGCCCCGGGCCGGGGCGAAGTATGACCGGCCTGCCACAGGTTACGTGGCATTAAAAGCTTTACTTACCATGCTTGTGGGGGAGAATCAGGCACCCGCACTGCGGGCGGAATAGCGCAGTACGGCCGAGGTGCGGTTTGCGGCGCCGAGCTTGCGGAACACGTTTTTCAGGTGCCATTTGATGGTGTTGTCGCTGACGCCAAGATGTTCGGCGATGTCGGCATTGCTCAGCCCCCTTCCGACCAGTTCCATCAATTCCTGCTCGCGCGCGGTCAGCGATTCGCAGGGGACGTCCTCTTCGGCAAGCGAGGAGGTTCGGTGCTCCTCGTCCAGATCCAGCGCGGTCAGGATGCGGGAAACGAACGCCCGGTCCTCGCGGCGGGGGAAAAGCTCCATGCGCAGCGGTGCCTGCTGCAACAGCGCCGCGATCGCCGCACGGTGACGCTGAAACGCCTGGACCATGCCGCGGTCCTGGGCCTGCCGTAGCGCCGAACCGAACTGGCGGCTGGCATCGGCCAGCCTGCCCTCGGCAAGCGAGATCGACATCTGGATCAGCTCCAGCCTGACCGCCCGCAGGATCCGGCCTCCGCGTTTCGCCTCGCGCAATTCGCGGCCGATCATCGCCGACGCGGCAGCGTTCTCGCCAGAGGCGTGCAGGAACTCGACCGAGGTCATCACCAGAAGATCGCGGAAACGCGGCAAGAGCTCGGCCGCGCCGGTGCGCAGCCTTGCCCGGTGCACATCCAGATCAATTTCGTTTATCCAGGCCGCGGCCCGGTCGAGCTGGCCAAGCTGCACCAGTCGCCGGACGATGTGGCAGCGGAACATGACTGCGAGCCGCGGCGCGTAATTGCCGATGGGCAGTGAGAGGCGTTGAAAGACCGGATCACGTTCGTCGCCGTTCCAGAAGGCCAAGGCAGTCTCGACGGCGCAGGCGCTGGAGCCGACGGTGCCGTGCCGGTCCATGCTGCGCAGGCCGCGCGCCAACATCTCGCGGGCGCGATTCTGGTCGCCCATCTCCAGGGCGCATTTGGAGCCGATGGCGCAGATGGTGTCGCACAGATCGGCGTCCCGGCCCAGGCTCGCCTCGGTCCGGGCCAGCGTGCTCTCGATGATTTCGCGGGCGCGGGGCAGATTGCCCTCGTAAAGCGAGACCGTCGCCAGGATCAGGTCGCACCATCCCGCCAGATAGGGCGAACCGACCTCGCGTACGATGGGCGCCGCCCGGCGCAGGCAATCGCGCGTCTCGGCGAACCGATAGGCGGTCAGGTGATGCACCGACAGGATCGACAGCACCCAGCCCAGGTCGAATGGTTCGCGTTCGATGTCCGAGGCGAGCCAGTTCATCGCATGCCTGCCCGCCGCCTGCATGTCATCGGCCAGGAAGGCCAGCGCGATGTTCAGGTGCTCGATCCGGTGGCGGTGATAGGCATCCTCGCCGCCGGTCACCGCGAGCAGCCGCACCAGGCGGCGGCGCTGGTTGTCGGCCGAGACGAGGCGCAGCCGATAGGTCAGCGCATAGACATACCAGTATCTCGCCTCGAAACCCAGCGGCAGGTCGCGCGCGAGCAACTGCTCGACGATGTCGACGAAGACCCGCAGCTTGCCCAGGTCGCGCACCAGATGCGGCGCGACGCAATCCAGCGTCCGCACGATCACCGCCTGGTCCTGGCTGAGCAGGGCGGCGTCGACCGCATCCTCCCATGCGCATTCGTTCAACGCCCAATCCGCCATGCGGCGGTAGCATTCCTGCAGCCTGGCGGCGGGGATGCAGCGCGCCGCGTCGGCGAGCAGGCGGTCGCGGAACAGGCTGTGAAAGCGGTATTTGCCGCCCAGGACGGACAGGGGGTGGATGAACATTCCGCGGCGCACGAGGGTTTGCAGATGCCGGGGCGCATCGGCGAGACCGGCGATCTCGCCAAGCTGTTCGGCGGAAAAGGCGGGAAACAGCGCCGCATGATGCAGGAAATCCAGCAGGTCGTCGGGCACCGCGTTGAGAACGTGGTGGTCGAACCAGTCGCGCAGGTCGGGAATGTCCCCGGACAGCTTCGCGATCAGCGCCGGATCGTTGCCGGCCTTGTCCAGCAGGATCGCGCAAAGCCGCAGGCCGGCGACCCAGCCTTCGGTCTTGCTCAGCAGCATCTGCAAGGCGTCGGCGTCAAAGGTCTGGCCGCTGCTCGACAGCAGGGCCCGCGCTTCGTCCGCGGCAAGGGCAAGATCGCCGGATCCGTGTTCCCGGAGCTGGCCGCTCAGGCCGATCCCGGTGCGGTTGAAGTCCAGCCGGTGATTGGCGGTCAGGACGAAATGCACGCCATGCGGAGCCCGTGCGAACAAATCGTCCAGGAAACCCGGCGCGAGACTGGCCGCGCAATGGTCGATATTGTCGATGCAGATCAGGAAAGGTTTCGGCACCTGTCGCAGGACATCGGCCAGCCGGCCCGCGCTTCCCCGCAGCCGTGCCTCTGGACCATCCGGCCCGCCCATGCGTGGTGCGAAGGCCGTGGCCTGTCGGGCCAACTGCGTCAACAGCCCCTCGACATCCGGTGCATGTTCCTTCAGCTCGAGCCAAAGGCCGGCGCGGCCGCTCTGGATCCAGCAGCGGTAAAGCCGGGCGACGGCGACGGTCTTTCCCCAGCCGTGCGGGGCCACGAGGGTCTCGACGGGGGCAAGCCCGCAATCCCCGGTCAGGGCGCGGCGGCAGAGATCCTGCATCAGCCGGGTGGTGACGACCTGGAAACAGAGGGGCGGCGGCGCGTCGGACAGATCATAGGGTCGGCGCGAAGGATAGGGAGCCTCCTCGCAGCCAGTCGAGAGGTTGGTCGCCATGGATATGCCGGTGTGCATCTGTCCCCCCGCGCGCCATCGAGCCCCGGCTTCCTCCCCTGGCTCGGTTCCTGCCCGCCTTTCTCGTTCTGGTTGCCCGGCCGACGGCACAAGCCGATGCGGCAAGGAATCGAGATTATTGTAAATAAGCGAACTTGATTTGCCTATGGGAATTTCGCCGCCCGCGACGGAGCGGGATGGACGGCGACAGGGCGGTCCGATCAGACGCAGTGCGGTTCAGATGTGCAGCGGCTCCAGCACGGGGCCATATCCGTCCGCGTCGTGCAGGCGCAGGAATCGCGCGCCGTCATGCAGCTCGATCGCCGGTTCGACGACATGCGCCGGGCGCAGCGCGGCCGCCGCGACCGCATCGGCGATGCTGGTGGTCCTGGCCAGCAGCGACAGGTTCATGCGGGTCGGAAAGACGATGGTCCGCTCGCCCCGCGCCGCCAGTTCCAGCGCCGTGCCCGCGGCGATCCACTCGGCCGAGACCGTCTCGTGCCCGTCGGCCTGCGCCACCTGCTCGGCCGGGGCTTCGACCAGGTAGAAATAGGTATCGAACCGCTTTGCGACGACGGGCGGGGTGCGCCAGCGCGCAAACAGCGACAGCGCCCGCAGGTCGGGCCGCAGTCCCTGGGCCTGAAGATAGCCCAGGAAACTGGCCTCGCCCCGATCCATGGCGCTGCGCAGCGCCTTCGTGCCTTCGGGATCCGCCGCATAGCCGTGGACGGCGGGCAGGATGCCGCATTCCTCGAAGGTTTCCCGGATGGCGCTGATGCGGGGGCCGCGTTCCGCCTCGGGGATGTCGTCCCAGCCCTGGGCCTGCCCGGCCCAGGCCGGATCGGTGTCTGAGGGCTCGACCTTGCCGCCGGGAAAGACCATCGCGCCCGAGAAGTGGTCGATGGCATAGTTGCGCTTGACCATCAGGACCTCGACCGTCGGGGCTTCGCGCACCAGCATCATGGTCGAGGCGGTTCTCACGGGCAGGTCTTCCAGCATGGGCAGCTCCGTTGTTACAAGGTGAGGTCAGTTGATCTTGCGGTCGTGCCCTTGCCAATAGGGATCGCGCAGGAGGTTCTTGCGAATCTTGCCCACCGGCGTTACCGGCAGGGCCTCCTGCCGGAACTCGACGCTGCGGGGGCACTTGTAACCGCCGATCAGCTCCTTGCAATGCGCGATCAGCTCGGCCTCGCTCAGCGATTCCCCGTCTTTCAGCACCACGACGGCATGGACGGCTTCGCCCCATTTCTCGCTGGGAATGCCGACGACGGCTGCTTCCCTGACGGCGGGATGGGCATAGATCGCCCGCTCGACATCGACGGAATAGACGTTTTCGCCGCCGCTGACGATCATGTCCTTGATCCGGTCGGCGACATAGAGATAGCCGTCCGCGTCGAAATATCCCGCATCGCCCGAATGCATCCAGTCGTCCCTTAGCGTGGCGGCGCTGGCCTCGGGGTTGTTGTGATAATGCGTCATCACATTGTCGCCCCGGATCAGGATCTCGCCGGTTTCGCCGGGCGCGGCCTCCGATCCGTCGGGGCGGGTAATGCGGATGCGCATCCCGGGCACGGTCCGCCCGGCCGCCTTCAGGCGATGCGGTGCCTGCGCCAGCGCCAGCTGGTGATCCTGCCAGCGAAAGGCGACGGCATAGCCCGCGGTTTCCGTCATGCCATAGATCTGATGAAAGCCCCAGCCGGGCAGGGCCTTCAGCGCGCCCTGCAGCACCGCCTCGGGCATGGGCGAGCCGCCATAGACGCAGGTGTGGATGCTGGTCAGGTCGTATTCGCCCAGGCGGGGATGCAGCATCAGCATGTTGATCATCGTCGGCACCAGCACGATATTCGTCGCCCGATGGGTGGCGATCGCCTGCATGACCGGCTCTGGCTCGAATTTCGGCAGGATGACATGGGTGCCGCCCGACAGGGTGACATACCAGGCCGGTCCCGCCCCCGACAGGTGGAACATGCCGCCGACATGCAGATGGGTCAGGTCCTCGCGCCGGGGCAGGGTGGCGAGAAACGCAACCGAGACCGCCATCACGTTGCGATGCGACAGCACGGCGCCCTTGGACTGCGATGTTGTTCCCGAGGTGTAAAGCACGATATAGGGATCGTCGCCCCGCCGGTCGGCATCCGGCATCGGCGCGTGCCCGGCGATCAGATCCTCGGCCGAAAGCATGCCGGGCGGGGTCTGTTTCTCGCCGATATGGATCAGTTGCACGGCCCCGATACCGTCGATCTGGGCGGCATGGTCCAGAAACTCGTCATCGACGAACAGGATCCTCGCCCCGGAATCCGCCAGCGCAAAACCATTCTCGCGCGGCGACCAGCGGATGTTCAGGGGGGTGAAGACCCCGCCGCACCAGGGGATGGCGAAAAACAGCTCGAAATACCGATCCGAATTCATCCCCAGGGCGGCCACGCATTCGCCGGGGCGGACCCCAAGGCCATGCAGCGCGGCGGCCAGCCGGGGGATGCGCGCCGCGACCTCGGACCAGCTACGCTGCCGGTCACGAAATATGGTCGCGATGCGCTGCGGCTGTTCCAGCGCGGCATGCATGAGGATCTGGGTAACCTGCATTGTCCGTCCTTTCCGCGCTCGGGTTACTTGAGGGTGCAGTCGGGGCTGGGCGCGGGCATCGCCTCGTCGGCCGCCAGCACCCGTTCCAGCCGATAGCCCATCGAGCCGTCGTCGTTCTTGACGACCTCGTTGACGGTCAGGGGGCGGACAAGCTGGTGATCTTGGGCACGGACCTCGGTCGGGCCAAAGGTGGTCACGACAACCTTGCCTTCCAGCGCCGAGACCAGCGGGCCGGCCTCGTCCGTGCCGGCGGCGCGCAAGCCGGCGGCGATCAGCTGGATGGCGTTGTATTGATCGGCGGCGACATAATCGGGATCGCTGCCGAAGGCATCGCGATAGGCTTGGACGAATGCCTTGTTCTCGGGCGTGTCGATCTCGGGCGTCCAGCCCAGCAGCTGGATCACGCCCTCGACGCTCGCGCCCTGCGAGGGTAGCGTCGCGGGGGTGGCGAAACCGTTGCCGATCACCTGCTTGTACTTGCCGAACAGTCCGAAGCCCTGCTGCTGCACGGCGAAATTGACCGCATCGGTGCCGAAGATCGCGACCATGGCGCCATCGGCATCCGAGGATTTCATCGGGATGATGAAGCTGCCCATATCGGGCGTCCCCGCCGGAACGAAGATCGGCGGGTTCGAGCTCTTGCCGTGCCGCTCCAGCAGCGCGGCGAAACTGGCCGCGGAATCGTGCCCGGCCGGATGGTCCGAGGCGATGATGTCGAAGCGCGCCGCCGGAGAGGCGGCGACGACCGCCTCCATGCCGTTGTTCATGAGCGCGTCGGGGGTCGAGACGCGGAAATAATTGCGATGGCAGTTCTTGCCGTTCAGGATGTCGGTCTGCGAGAACGGGTCGAACAGTACGTAATCCGCCACCTTGGCGCGCGCCGCCAGGGCAATGGCCATCGCCGAGCCGGTCATGCCGGTGATGATGCGGGCGCCCTCCTGCTGACGCAGGCGCACCGCGGCCGAAACCGCCGCCTCGGGGGTGCCGGCATGGGTGGCGATCTTCAGTTCCAGCGGCCGGCCGTCGATGCCGCCGCCCGCGTTGATCTGGTCCACGGCCAGCTTCAACGCATTGTTGCTGCGCTCGTAATAGGCGGCCATCGGGCCTGCGTCGATCAGCACGGCGCCGATGGTGATCTTGTCCTGGGCAAGGCCGGCGGCCGGCCCCATGGCTAGGCCGAGCACCGCAAGGGCGGCCGCAGCAAGGTTTCGCTTCATGGACATCGTTTCTCCTCCCACTGGTTCAATCTGCATCGGCGAGCCCAAGGGCGCGCAGAAGGCAATTCGGAAATCTCAGGCGTTTTCCCGCAGGCGCTGGCGCGCGATGACCATCTTCATGATCTGGGCGGTGCCGTCGCCGATCTGGATGCCCAGCACGTCGCGCATGCGCTGCTGGTGGGGCAGGTCCTTGGACCAGCCGTAATGGCCATGCGTCAGCAGGCATTGCTGGATCGCGTCGGTGGCGAATTTCGGTCCCATCCACTTGCACATCGCTGCTTCGGCGGTATGGGGCAGGCCGGCGTCGCGCAGGCGCAGGGTCTGGATGCACAGCTGGCGGATCGCCTCGATCTGGCCCTCGTATTCCGCCAGCGGAAAGGTCACGCCCTGAAAGGCCGACAGCGGCTCGCCAAAGGCGCGGCGCTCCTGGATATAGCGCCAGGTCTCGTCCAGCGAGGCACGGGCGGCGCCGACGCTGACCAGCCCCAGCAGCGCGCGAGAGTAGTCGAAGCCCTGCATGATCTTGGTGAAACCCTTGCCCGGCTCTCCGATCAGGTGGTCGTCGGGGATGAACACGTCATCGAGATAAAGCGAGCCGCGCCCGAGAATATGGCTGCCCAGATCGTCGAAGCGGGTCCGGGACAGGCCCTTGGCGCTGGTGTCCAGCAGGAAGGCGCTGATGCCATGGGCGCGTTCCTCGCGCGTGCCGGTGCGGGCAAAGATCAGGATCCCGTCGGCCTGGTCGCCGGTCGAGCACGAGGTCTTTTCGCCGTTCAGCAGCCAGCCCCCATCCACCTTGTCCGCGCGCATGGTCAGGTTGGCGGCGTCCGAGCCGCCGCCCGGCTCGGTCAGCGCCACCGCGACGATGGCCTCGCCGGCGACGATGCGGGTCACCCAGTCCGTCGCGACATGGGCGGGCGCATGATCCGCGATGATCTTGCCCATCAGCGAGCCCATGATCGGCAGATAGCCGATGTTGAAATCGCCATAGCCCATTTCCTCGACGATGATGCCCGAGGCCTCCGAGCCGATGCCGAGCCCGCCGAACTCTTCGGGCAGTTCCGGGGCGATCAGCCCCAGCGCCCCCATCTCGCGCAGCAGGGCGCGGTCGACGGTCTTTTCGGTCTTTTCCCGCTGCATGTAGAAGGGCAGCAGCTTCGCGCGCGAGAAGCGGCGGGCGGTATCGCGGATCTGGTCATAGAGTTCGGACAGTTCGGTGGCGGTCATTCAATCGGTCCTTGCAGGAATGTGTTTCGCGGCCCTAGGAAGACCGCGCCACGTCTCGGGTCGCGGCCGCTCAGCGGCCCTGATAGGTGATCGGCTTGCGCTCGATCAGCGACTGCAAGGCGTTCCAGCAGTCATCCGTCTGGGCGCAGCGGGCGATGGCCTGCGCCTCGTCCTCGAGCTGCGTCTCGATCGAGCGGTCCATATAGGTCGCCATCAGGCGCTTCATCTCGCCATAGGTGCGGGTCGGGCCATCGGCCAGCTGGCGGGCCAGGGCGCGCGCCTCGTTCAGCAGGGCGTCGTCGGGCACGACGCGGTTGATCAGGCCGTTCTGGGCGGCGCGGGCGGCGTCCCAGGTCTCGTTCAGCAGGAAGAACTCGGTGGCGCGCCGGCTGCCGACGCGGCGGGGGATGAAATGCGTGCCCGCGCCATCGGCCACGAAGCCGATGCGGTTATAGGCGGCATAGAAACTGGCACTTTCGCCCGCCAGCGCGAAATCGGCCGAGGCGGTCAGCGCGGTCGCACCGCCGACGCAAAGCCCGTGCACCGCGACGATTACCGGCGCGTCGCCGCGGGTCAGCCGGACGATGGCGGAATGCAGCGTGGCGGTCGCCTCCTTCAACAGGCGCGGCAGCGCCTCGCGGTCGCGGCCCAGCCATTTGAAGTCGGCGCCGACGCTGAAATACTTGCCCTCGGCGCGGATCAGGATGGCGCGCACCGCCGGGTTGCTGGTCAGGCGGCTGGCATGGTCGCAAAGCTCGGCGTTGAACAGCGCGTCGAAGGGGTTGCCCTTGTCCGGGCGCGACAGCACGATCTCGGCAATCCCGTCGCTGAACGCGATGCGCGTGGCTTCATTGGTCATCTTGTGTCTCCTTGAATGCATGTTTGACCTGCTCGCGCAGGATCTGTTTCTGGATCTTGCCGGAGCCGCTGAGCGGCATCGCCTCCAGAAGGTGCAGATGCTTGGGCAGCTTGTAGCCCGCCAGCATCTGGCGACAGTATGCGCGCAGTTCCTCCAGCCCCAGGCTGGCGCCGGGTCGCAGCACGACCGCCGCGACGACGCTTTCCCCCCAAACGGGGTCAGGGGCGCCCACTACTGCGGCTTCTGCGATCGCCGGATGGCCGGCCAGAACGCTTTCGACCTCGGCCGGGTAGACGTTCTCGCCGCCGGAAATGATCATGTCCTTGACCCGGTCGCAGACATACAGAAAGCCGTCCTGGAGATAGCCGACATCGCCGGTCCTGAACCAGCGGCCGGGCAGGAAGGCCGCGGCGGTGGCTTCGGGCAACTGCCAGTATCCGGCGAACATATGCGGGCCGCGCAGGGCGATCTCGGCCTTCTCGCCTTCGGCGGTGACGACGCCCCCCTCGGCATCCACAAGCCGGGTTTCCCCCAGCAGCACCGGCCGGCCGGTCGAGCCGATCTTTTCCAGCGCCTGTGCCGGGCGAAGAAAGGAATGAAGCGAGGTCGCCTCGGTCATGCCATAGGTATGGGTCACGGGAATGTTGCGATCGGCGCAGATGCGCAGCAATGGCACGGGCGAGGGCGCGCCGCCGACGATATAAAGCCGCAGCGACGACAGGTCGACGCTGGCAAAATCGGGATGCCGGGTCAGCGCCAGCAGCATGGTGGGCACGCCGAAGGTGATGGTGACGCGATGCGCTTCGATAGCGGCCAGAAAGGCGCCGGGGTCGAATTGCGACTGGATGACCAGATGCCCGCCCATCATCAGCACGGTCAGCACTTCGGCGAACAGCCCGCCGGCGTGGAACATCGGCGCGGTGGTCAGCATCACCTCGTCCAGCGAACAGCCGTAGCCCAGGATCCAGTTCAGGTTGTTGGCCCAGACATTGCCATGGGTGATGATCGCGCCCTTGGGCTTTCCGGTCGTGCCCGAGGTGTAAAGGATCGTCACCGGATCGTCGGGCAGCACGGGAAAGGGCGGCTGCGGCCTGGCGCGGACTGCCTCGTCGAAGCTGGTCCAGCCACGGCGATCCGCCATCGCGCCGTCGCTTGCGGCCAGCGCGATATAGCCGGCAGTGCACAGCGAGTCGCGCAGCGCCTCCATCACATCCTCGAATTCCGGCCCGACCAGAAGCTGCGAGATCCCGGCGTCATTGATGACATAGGTCAGCTCGGCCGGGGCGAGGCGGAAATTGACCGGAACGAAGATCGCCCCGATCCGCGCGGCGGCCAGCAGGGCGATCAGCACCTCGGGGCAGTTGAACGCCAGGATGCCGATCCGGTCCCCCTTGCGGATGCCAAGCTGGGACCAATAACCCGCCAGCCCGTCGACCTTGGCCTTCAGATCGCCATAGCTGAGCGTTCGGTCCTGATGGGTGATGGCCTTGCGTGGCTGCGCATCCCGGCAACGCCGATCGAACCAATGCGTGATGCTCGGCGCCCCGGTCATTGCGGTTGCGGTGAAGCAATCCTCGGCCACTGCTCATTCTCCTTCGCGCATTCGTCTTGCGTCAGCGAAGGAAAGCGCAGGCCCGGCGGATCATGGACCACCCGAAAGAAGGGGCTGGACGTTTTTGTTGACCGCCCGCGGCGGGCTTTCTGCTCTGCTCCCAGAAAAAGCCGGCAATGTCGGGACCGTCAAACCGGATCGGAGCCGGGCCGCAAGCAAGGCGCCGCAAGGCCCGGCCTTCCGCGCCGGGCCTTGCCGGTCGGTCAGAACAGCAGTCGGGGCAGAAACAGGCTGATCGCCGGGAAGATCGCCAAGATCAAGATGCGGATGATGTTGGCTGTGGCGAAGGGAACGATGCCCTTGATGATCGTGGTCAGCGGCACCTCGCGCGCGATCGAGCGGACCACGAACAGGTTCACTCCGACCGGCGGCGCGATCATCCCCAGTTCGCACAGCACCACCACCAGCACCCCGAACCAGGCCGGGTCGTAGCCCAGCCCGGTGACGATGGGAAAGAACAGCGGCACCGTCAGCAAGATCATCGACAGCTCCTCCATCAGCGCCCCCAGTACGATGTAGATCGCGCAGATCAGCAGGACTACGCCCACTGGCGGCAGGCCGGAGTCGTTGACAAAGCGCAGCAGGCCGTCATGCGCGCCGGTATAGTTCAGGAACTCGGTGAAGACCGAGGCTCCGATCAGCATCGCGATCAACATGGCCGAGGTCAGCGCCGAATCGACCAGGATGTCATGGAGCGTTCTCCAGGTCAGCCGGCCCATCGACCATGCCAGCAGGAAGGCGCCGAACGCGCCGATCCCCGATGCCTCGGCCGCTGTGAAGAAACCGGCATAGATTCCGCCGATCACCAGCACGAACAACGCGCAGATCGACCAGATCCGCCTGAGGGACTCGATCCTCTCGCTTCGCTCGGCGCGTTGGGCCACGGGCGCGCTTTCGGGTCGCCGCCACACTGTCCAGCGCACCGCCAGCACATAGCCCAGCATTCCCAGCAGGCCGGGGATGAAGCCCGCGACATAAAGCATGCCGATATGCGTTTCGGTCATGATGCCGTAGATCACCAGCATGATCGAGGGCGGGATGATGATGCCCAGCGTCGCCCCCGCCGCGACCGAAGCGGTGCTCAGCCGGTCGGCGTAACGGTATTTCCGCATCGACGGCAGCGCCACCTTGCCGATGGTCACCACCGTCGCCACGCTCGAGCCGCAGACGGCGGCGAAACCGCCGCAGGACATTACCGTGGCTGTCGCCAGCCCGCCGCGCCGGTGTCCGAACCAGGCCTGCGCGGCGCGATACAGGTCGCCGGAAATCCCGGCTCCGGCGACGAAATTGCCCATCAGGATGAACAGCGGAATGACCACCAGCCCATAGGACATGGTGCTTTCCCGCGCCATCAGCGCCAGCATGGCGCCCGCCTGGTTCCAGCCCACGATATAGCCGAAGCCGACATAGCCGGTGACGCCCAGGGCAAGGGCGATGGGCACCCGCAGGAAGATCAGCAGAAGCGAGACGACGAAACCGATACCGGCAAGCAACATGAACCTATCCGCCCCTTGGTCTTCAGAGAATGCTGTTTTCGGGTTTCGGCGCCTTGGGCTGCGCCCGCAGCACGCCCGGCAGGTTGCGGAGCGGCGCCAGGAAGCAGAGCGCACCGAAGCCCGCCAGCACAGCGACCAGGTAGAGCACCGGCGCAATCCCGATCCCCAGGCTGGCCGTCACGTCGTGATAGCGCGCCGAGCGTTCCGCCATCAGCCACATCCGCCAGGCGATCAGCCCGAAAAACCCGCAACCCAGTCCCGCCGTCAGCACCAGTTGCAGCGCATCGAGAACCCGGCTCTGGAAGACATCGGCGATGTCGGCGACGATATGGCGCTGCTGTATCGCGACGATGGGAAACAGCAGGAAGCTGAGGATGGCCAGCCCGATCTCGGTCAGTTCGGTCGCGCCGCGAATGGGCTGGTTCAGGATATTGCGTCCGATCACGTCGAACAGCGTCAGCAGCATCAACGCAAAGACCAGCACGGCCGCGGCCGTGGTGACGGCTCCTTGGAAAAAGCGCATTCTACCCCCCTTTGATCGCGATCCCGCCGCGAGGGGGAATCGGCTTCCCCGCCTTTCACGGCAAGGAAATTATCAAGCATATTGTCGGCAAGCATAATGAGTCCGTCAAGATATTTCCATCCGGCGGATGACGGCGGCATGGGCCGCATTTGCGCGTAGGGCCCGCCGTGAAAAGGAACGCCCCCGCGTTTCCGCAGGGGCGTCGGGTTTACATCTTGCACTCCGGCGAGGGCGGCGGCATGTAGTCCTCGGCCGGGATGATGGTCCTGACCTTGTAATCGACCGCCTTGCCGCTGTCGGGGCTGCCCGCCACCACCTCGGCAAAGATATAGGGACGGGTCAGCTGGTGATCCTGCGCCCGCATCTCCAGCGGGCCGACCGGGCTTTCGATCACCAGGCCTTCCAGCGCCTTGGACACCGCCGAGGCGTCTTCGGTGCCGGCCTTGTTCATCGCCTGCGCGAGCGCGATCATCGAGGTATACATGTCGAACGCCACATCGTCCGGCTCGTGACCCGCAATCTTCGCAAAAGCGTCGGCGAACTTGCGCGGCTTCTCGCTTTCTACCTGCGGGATGTAGGTGACGTTCTGGATGACGCCGAGGGCAGCTTCCCCCATCGCCGGCAGCACGGCGGGGATGGCGAAGTTGTTGCCCAGCACGACCTCGTATTTGTCCAGCAGGCCGAATTGCTGTTGCTGCTTGGCGAAGGTCACGCCATCCGCGCCATAAACGATCGCCAGCAGCCCCTTGGCCGGTTCCTGGTTCAGCTGCGTGACATAGGTGCCGAAATCGGCGCTGGGCACCGGGGTGAAAAGCTGCTTCCTGACCTCGCCGCCCAGGTCCTGCACGTCCTTCGCAAAGGAATCCGCGTTGTCGTGGCCCGAGGTGGTGTCGCCCGCGATGATGTCCCAGGAATCCACCGGGGTTTGCCGCAGGAACGCCTTGTAGCTGGCCCCCAGCATCGCGCTGGACGCCTTGACCCGGAAATAGTTCTGGTTGCAGCGCGTGCCCGCCGCCGAAAGCGGGTCGATGATGATGGTATCCAGCGCGGTCGCCCGGCCCGCGATCGCCAGCGCCACGGCGGTGGGGATCATGCCGGTGATGGCCGCGACCTTGTCGTTCTTGACCAGGCGCGTGGCGGTCTGCAGGGCGGTCTCGGGCGTGCCGGAATAGGTCATCGAGACCAGTTCCACCGGGCGGCCGTTGATGCCGCCGGCCTCATTGATCTCGGTCACCGCTGTTTCCAGCCCGGCGACGGAATATTGATGGAAGGCGGCCAGCGGGCCGCTGTCGATCATCAGCGCCCCGATCTTGACCGTGTCCTGCGCCCAGGCCGCCCCGGCTGCCGCCGAAAGCGCCGCCGCCGACAGGGCGGCAACTGCAAGTCTCATTCCGTTCTCCTCCTCTGGAACATCAGATATCGTGACTCCCGGCGCCTTGGTTCACGCTTCCGCCAAGGATGCGCTCGGCATGCCTTCCGCAAGCCGCGCCCGCCGGTGCAATGGATTCTGGCAGCCGAAGCCGAGGCCCCGGATGCCAAGGTTCAATCCTCCCTCAGTGCGGCATAGCCGCCGCGGATCACCTTGGCCTGCCGGTCGGGCACATCGGCCTGGAACCGGACATGCGCTCCTTCGGTCCACAGGCTGACGACCAGGCGGTCGCCGCCGTAGACCGGCGCGGTGAAGCGGGCGCCGATGCGGGCAAGGCGCGCGCCGTCGCAATGCGCTGCCGCCAGCAGCACGGCCTGGCAGCAAAAGCCGAAGGTGGACAGCCCGTGCAGGATCGGCCGGTGGAACCCGGCCTGCCTTGCGGCCTCGGGATCGACATGGATCGCGACCAGGTCGCCGGACAGCCGATAGATCAGCGGCGTGGCCGGGTCGATGTCGAAGACGAGCTGCCGGTCCGGCTCCCGTGCGGGCATGGCCGCCAGGGCCGCCAGGTCCACCCGGCCCTGTCCGGGGGCGGGCCCGCCAAAGCCGCCATTGGCGCGCGCGAATTCGATGCGGCGCAGTTCGGCCAGCAAATCGCCGGCTTGCGTCTCGATCCGGCGGTCCATGACCAGCAGCGCGCCCCGCTCGGCGCCCAGGTCGAAGACCTCGCTGAAGCGGGTGCGGCAGCGGATCTCGCCCGAGACCGGCAGCGGGCGGTGCAGCACCAGATGCTCTTCGCCATGCAGCAATCCGCTTGTCGTCAGGCCAAGTCGGGGATCGCCGCTCCAATCGGTATTCTCGCCCAGGACCGAGGCGAAGCTGGGCGAGACCCGCAGATCCTTTTCATAGACATAACGCAGCAGGTCCGGGTCCAGCGGATCGCGGCCGAAGCCGGTGCCCAAGGCATAAAGAATGCAATCCCTGGCGCCATAGCTCTGCCGCCCTTCGGGAAAGGCATAGTCTAGGATGTCGGGATAGCGGATCGGCATTCGGCATCCACTCCACATTTGGCGGCGGGCGAGAATATTTGCTTCGTAAGCGTATCGTATCCGTAATTATCATTCTGTCAATTGCGGGTTTCCCGCCTTTGCGGCGGGCCCGGCCGCTAGAGCGCCCGCGAGATCAGTTCGCGCATGATCTCGGAGGTGCCGCCATAGATGCGGTGGATGCGCGCATCGGCATACATGCGGCAGATGTCGTATTCGCGCATGAAGCCATAGCCGCCATGCAGTTGCAGGCACTGGTCCACGATGCGGCCCTGCATTTCGGTCAGCCACAGCTTGGCCATCGAGGCCTCGGAGGCGCTCAGTTGGTCGTCGACATGGCGCGCGATGCACTGGTCGGCGAAGGCCCAGCCGATGGTCAACTCGGTCTTCATGTCCGCCAGCTTGTGGCGGTTGACCTGGAATTCACCGATCGGTTTGCCGAACGCCTTGCGATCGAATGCATAGGCCAGGGTAATGTCATAGGCGCGCTGCGCCGCTGCCAGGGCCGTGACGCCGATGGTCAGGCGTTCCTGCGGCAGTTCCGACATCAGGATGTTCATGCCACGGCCTTCGGCCCCGAGCAGGTTCCCGACCGGCACGCGCACATCGTCGAAATAGATCTCGGAGGTGTCGGCGGAAAGCTGGCCCAGCTTGTCGAGGTTGCGGCCGCGGCGGAAGCCCTCGCGGTTGGTCTCGATGACGATCAGGCTCATCGAGCCCGAGCCGCGTTCGTTATTGGTGCGGGTGACGGCGATCACGATGTCGCAATGCTGGCCGTTCGAGATGAAGGTCTTTTGCCCGTTGATGACATAATCGTCGCCGTCGCGGACCGCGGTGGTCCGCACGCCCTGCAGGTCCGAGCCGGTGCCCGGCTCGGTCATGGCGATGGCGCAGACGACCGAGCCGTCCACCATGCCGGGCAGCCAGCGGGCCTTCTGCTCGTGCGTGCCGTGCTTGATCAGATAGCCCAGGCAGACATCGGAATGGACCGAGATGTCCGCGGCAGGACCGGCGAAACCGGAATAGGCCATCTCCTCGCAGACGACCATGTTCATGCGGAAATCGGCGCCGATGCCGCCATATTCCTCGGGGACGGTCGGGCAGAGCAGGCCGGCCTGGCCAGCCCTGGTCCAGAATTCCCGCGCGACAATGCCGGTTTCTTCCCAGCCGGCGAAATTGGGGGCAACCTCGGCCGCGATGAAGCGGCGGACGGTGTCCCGCAACTGCTGGTGTTCGTCGTCATAGATCGCGCGATTGGACAGCATCGGCTCCACCCTCTGGCTTCCTCAATATAGTAATATTGCATACCATATGTCTGGCCACGGTAAAGGGGTATTTCACCCCGACGCCTCGAAGGACGCGGCGTCAATACTGGATCGCGGCGCGGCCGATGCGGCTGCGGGCGATGATCTGCTTCATCACCCCCGCCGTGCCGTCGCCGATCTGCAGGCCCAGCACGTCGCGCATGCGCTGCTGATGCGCGCTGTCGGTGACATAGCCATAATGCCCCTCGGTCAGCAGGGCCTGATGGATGGCATCGAAGGCGACCTTTGGGCCCAGCCACTTGCACATGGCGGCTTCGGCAGTGTGGTCCCTGCCGGCCTCGCGCAGTTGCAGGGTATGCCAGGCCAGTTGCCGCGCCGCCGCGACCTGGGTGTCGTGGTCGGCCAGCGGTCCCGAGACGTTCTGGAACTGGCCGATCGGCCGGCCGAAAGCCTCGCGCGTGCGGGCATAGGCCCAGGCCTCGTCCAGCGAGGCCTGGGCGGCGCCGCAGCATTCCAGCGCGATCAGGGCGCGGGAATAGTCGAAGCCCTGCATGACTTGCGAAAAGCCGCCCCCCTCGTCGCCCAGCATGAACTCGGCCGGCACCACGACATCCTCGAAGAACACCGAGCCGCGCGAGATCTGCCGGCACCCCACGTCGTCAAAGCCGGTCGTGGCAATGCCCGCCACGCCTTCCGGGATGAAGAAGGCCGAGATCCCGCGCGCCCCGCTGTCGGCCGGGCCGGTGCGGGCAAAGACCAGGTGAATGTCGGCCTCGGTTGCAAAGGTGATCGATGTCTTTTCGCCGGTTAGCACATAGTCCGAACCGCGCTTGCTGGCGCGCAACTGGATATTGGCGGCATCCGAACCGCCGCGCGGCTCGGTCAGGCAGATCGACATGATCTTCTCGCCGCGCACCATCTGCGGCACCCATTCCTCGACGATGGGGCGCGGCGCGTGGCGCCGCAGGATCGCGGCATTCAACGAGACGTTCACCGGCACCTGGCTGATCGAGAAATCGCCATAGCCCAGGGCCTCGGCCACCAGCCCGACCATGATCGAATCGGCGCCGAGCCCGCCAAGATCCTCGGGCAGGTCGGTGCCCAGAAAGCCCAGCTTGCCCAGCTCGCGGATCAGATCCCGATCCAGCACGCCGCGCTGTTCGCGCGCGAGATAGCCTGGCTGCAACACTTCGCGCGCGAAGCGCATGGCCATGTCGCGGACGGCGTCCTGTTCTTCCGAGAATAGCATTTCCAGAATCCCCCCTTGAAGTCGTGATCCGACCGCATCGCGCCCGAAGCCAGACAGAATTAGACGCTTCGTGACATTATGCATGCTGACTGTATTGTAAACCGTATGTCTATTGGAACTGGTCACTCAACATATGCTTGAGTATTATCGCGCGCAGGAAAACGCCGGTTATTCTCCGGCGACAGGAAACGGAGCATTTGCATGAACGAAAGGATTGCCATGAGCGGCAAGAAGGCGGCGGTCACGGACAAGACCGGGCGCGCCACGAACGATCTTCGGATCGGCTACTTCGTGCATGATGTTTCGCGCTTGCGACGCACCTTGTTCGACCAGAAGATGAAGCCCTTGGGCGTGACGCGCTCGCAATGGTGGGTGCTGGCGCAGCTCGGCCGGTCGGAAAAGACCTTGGGCGAGCAGGGCATGTTGCAGACCGAGCTGGCCAATGTCCTGGATGTCGGCAAGGTCACGGTCGGCGGCCTGATCGACCGGCTGGAGGCGGGTGGATTCGTGCGCCGCATGCCGTGCCCGAACGACCGCCGCGCGAAAAGAGTGGTCGTGACCGAGGCGGGGCGTGCCACCCTGCGGCAGATGCAAAGCGTCAGTCAGGAACTCAACGCCATGATCCTGAAGGATATTCCGCAGGAATCCATTCGTCTGGCGGAAGAGGTGCTGGCGAAGATGAAGACCAATATCATGCAGGAACTGCATGGGAGCAATGGCGGAGAGGACGAGATGATGGAGGACGATCTCTAGGCGCGCCAGCCTTGCATATCTGGTTCGCACGCATATGATACGCCTATATAAAAAAGGGGGGTGTCATGTCCGAGCCAGAGCTTTTGACGGAAATTTCCGCGGAGGGCTGGGCCATTCTGCGCCTGAACCGGCCCGAACGGCTCAACACGCTGTCGGTTTCCCTTCGCAGGGCGCTTGTCGCCGAGGTGGCGCGGCTCGAGGCGGATCCGGCGGTTCGCGTCCTGATCCTGACCGGGACCGGCCGGGCCTTCTCGGCCGGGCTGGAGGTTTCGGAATGGGACAGCGCCGGAGCCGCCGCGGCGGGTGCCTGGGTCCATGACCCAGTGGCAGCCCTGCGGGGCTTTTCAGGGCCGGTGATCGGCGCCATCAACGGCCTTTGCGTGACCGGCGGGCTTGAACTGGCGCTGGCCTGCGATTTTCTGGTCGCCGCGCGGGGATCGCGCTTTGCGGATACGCACAGCCGGGTCGGCCTGCTGCCGGGCTGGGGCGGTTCCGTCCGGCTCGCCAGGCGCATCGGCCCGGCGCGGGCGATGGAAATGGCGCTGACCGCCCGCTTCCTGTCCGATCAAGAGGCGCTCGACTGGGGGCTGGTCAACCATCTGGTGCCGGCCGATGCGCTTTTGCCCACGGCGCTGGACCTGGCACGGCAGAGCCTGGCGACGCCCGAGGGCGGGGCCGAAGCCTACAAGGCCCTGCTGCAGCAAGGCGCGGCGTTGCCCTTCGAGGAGGCCTTGGCCCTGGAACGCGCCACGGCGATAGCGGTGAATTCCGATGTGACGGCCGCCGAAATCCAGGCCAGGATCGCCGCCTTGCGGGGTAGGGGATAGGTTTGGGACCAGCCTGGGGTCAGTCCAGGCCTTCCGCGGCGACGAGCGCCTGGAGATGAGCGACGAGCGGATAGCGCCATTCCCGCCGTTTCGCGGCCCCGATGATTTCGCCCAGTGTGATGCGCAGGTTGGTTTCCGCCCGGGCCAGGCGCGGCACGCCAGTCGCATCGCCCTCGTCGATGCACCAGGCGGCCTCGCGCAAGAGTAGCCGGGCGGAATGAAGCCGTGCCTCGAAAAGCTCCAGTTCGGCTGGTCCGGCACCGATGCCGGCTCCTGCCGCGCTGCGCCGCGTGACCGCCGCATCCGAACAACATGTCGCCAGCGCGGCGCCGGCCCGGCCAAGCAGGATCGCAGAGCGGAGCAGGATCTTCAGCGGCTGGCAGCAATCCTGTGAGCTCAGCCGGTTCAGGAACTCGCTTCGGACCAGCAATCGCGCAAGCCGAGGGCTTTGGCCGGCGGCCGCCTCGATAAACAGGAGCAGGTCCAGCCAAGGCAGGGGAATGGTGTCTGGAACCGGCAGAAGCCCTAGCGCCGCCGCCTCGTCCAGCAGATGCTCCAGGCCTTCCGCATCGTCGCTTGCTCTTTCCACGCAGGCGGCCAGATCCTGGATCAGGTCGGCAAGCGCATGCTGTTCATCATGCAAGGCGAAATCCATCGCGGGTCAACCCTGCGCCCCCTGCTTGCGCTCGCGCAGATAATCCAGATAGGGGGTCGGCCAATGGGTCTCGAACTGTGCCGATCCGGCAATGCCATCCAGGGTCGCGGCGCAGCCCGCTTCGGTAATCGTGACCGGATTCCGCTTGGAACTTGGGAAACGGATAGCCGAGAATGTGTGCAATTTCAGTTCGAGCGGTTGCGCGGCGCCATAGTCGATGCTCATGCTGGCGGATTGCTGCATCATCTCGGCATCGTATTCGGCATGATCGCGGATCGCGGTGATGGGGCTGACTTTGCCGTCCCGCGCCACATAGCCCGCCACGCCGCGTTCGCCGCCCGCGATCCAGATCCAGCCGTTCATGGCGATCGACCCGTCCGGCGTATAGGCGGCCAGCCATTTCCAGTGCTGCGGCATGGCCCATTCACGCAAGCCCCAGGAATGGTCGCGATGGCCGATCCGGCCGTCCAGGGACACGCGCCTTCCGTCGATCTCGAGCCAGCCTTGCAGGATTCCGCTTTGCTCGATGCGGTTTGCCGCCATCCAGGTCGGCAATCCGTCCGCATTGGCGTGATAGCTGAAGGCCTCGTGCAATGCGCTGAAACTGAAGTCGAGCTTCACCCGCGCGCCGGCATAGGACAGCGTCGAACGCTGGGCCGCCAGGTCCTGCCGGACCGACAGCCCGCCCAGACTGATGGTCGAGAAGTCGCAGTCGTCGGGAATGCTGCCGGAATGGAAATCAACCACGGCCGGTTCGATGTCGGCGCCCCAAAGGCATATGTTGCAGCCGGCATTCCCGTCATCGGTCGCGAAGACATAGATCTGAAGACAGATCCGCTCCTCGGCCATGCTGACCTGCCAGAACAGCGAATCACGCATCTGGCCGCCCGGAGCAGGCCGGTGGCGCAGATCGTCCTCGGCGCGAACCAAGCCCGCAAGAGCGGGATCGAGGCGATGCAGGTAATTGGTTCCGGTCATGCGAAGCCCCTATGCCAAGACGGCCGGAGTGGCTTCCGGCCGTTTATGGTTTGCTAGCATATGATATGCATTGGTTCAACCGCTTTGCGTATCGAACCCTGCGGTTCGGCGGCGAGCCGTGCCCTGGCTCGCCGCCCCCGTCCTTCAGAACTCGAAGGTCGCGCTCAGGTGCAGCCGGGTGTTGTCCACCGTCTGCCGGTCGAACTGCGTACGCTTCTGCCAGATCACCTCTCCGCCCAGGGCGAGATTATCCAACAGGTTGTATTTTCCACCGACGTGAACCGATTCCAGCTTTTTCGTATCGGTCGCCAAGGCACCGGCGAACGGATCATAGCTTTGCGCGCCATAGGCTGCCAGCACCGACAGGTTAGGCTGGATCTTGTGGCTAATGCTGACGAGATAGCCATCCATCTCGACCGCATTCCCGTCCGCATCGACATCATAGAAGGTCCTGCCGCCGGTCGGACCGGCCTGCTGGCCAGCATAGCCGCTGAAGCCCATGATCGAGGAAATGCCCTCGCCGCGGGTATAGCTGGCCTGGATCAGCCCGTTCTCCCAAGGCTTGAAGGTAGCGCCGATATTCGCGCCCCAGCCGTCGACAGTGCCCTGGGCGCTGCGAAGCTCGCGATTGATATAGGCGAAGCGCAGACTGCCCCTGTCGAATTTCTGGCTGATCGCAAAGGCGGCAGCCGGCCGGTCGCCCCAGCTTTGGTAATCTTCCTCGATCGAGGCATCGATATGGGTGCCGGTGCCGAAATCCGACGAGTAGCGAATCAGCGGAACGCGGAAATTCGCCGGACCTGCGGTGCCGTTGAAGTCCCAGACCGCCGGCGTCTCGTTCAGGATCGAGAAGGTCGACCAGGTCTGGCCGATGGTCCAGCCGCCGATTTGGCCATAGGCATGACGCAGGCGCACCGTGCCGCCACCGCCGCCGAAGAAGTCGCCTTCGATGTTGAAGCGCAGTTTTCCGTATTCGGTGTCCTGTTCGGCGCGGAAGCCGAACAGCGTCTGATAGCCGTGGATCTGCTGGTCGCTGTTCTCCGGGGTGCTGTCGGTGACAAGGGCCATCCCGCCGGAGGACGGGCCAAGCCCGTAATTGTTGTCCATGACGGCGTCGACCTTGACCTTGCCATAGAAGCTCAGTTGCATGCCGTAACGATTGGTGATCTGCACCGGCTCCTGCTCTTTGGCTTCCAGCGCGGCGATGCGAGCCTCGAGTTGCGTCAGGGTTTCCGCTTCTGCGCTTGCCGCCATCGACAAGCATGCCGCAGCCAAGCCCACCGCGACCGCGGCGGGGGATCGGTAATTACCGAGCATGTTTTCTCCTCCCAGAGTATGTGGTGTGCCCGTCTCGGCGCACAAATTGGAGATTACATGCAGCAAAGATAGTAACCAAGCGATTTATAAAATATACTAACGATATGTTTGGGAACGTCTGATCAACGGCTTCGGCTGCGCCAAGATGGCCGCGTGACTCGTTGTGCTACCCGAAGACCTGCGTCCGTAGACTGTTTTCATGCATTGCGAGCCGCCTGAGCGGCCCTTTCGTGG
>Ga0182743_1000541_pt1 | contig 45924 bp, 43 predicted proteins | sample eDN3rd30CKraftOP_FD_128522 | JGI IMG/M metagenome (GOLD analysis project Ga0182743, IMG submission 128522) | Enriched Organic Plus compost microbial communities from Emeryville, California, USA - eDNA 3rd pass 30_C Kraft OP (version 2) (version 2) ... | reverse complement strand
CGCGGTGGCGCTGGGCATGGAACTGGGCGTCAAGAAGGTGGTGATCCCCACCGGCGCTTCGGTGTTCTCGGCCTGGGGCATGATGATGAGCGACCTGCGTCGCGACTACTTCGTCACCCGCCTCGGCGACCTGCGCCCCGGCGCCGCCGAGGGTATCGAGAAGACCTTCGCCGATGGCGAAGCCCATGCCCGCGCGCAGTTCGCGGCGGAAGGCATCGACCCGTCCAAGGTCAAGGTGCTCCGTTTCGGCAAGTTCCGCTACCAGAACCAGGAGCACACCACCGAAGTCCTGATCGACGGTCCGGTGACCGAGGAGCGGCTGGCCGCAATCGAGGCGGATTTCCACCAGACCTACGAGCGCGAATACACATATCGCCTCAAGGCTCCGGTCGAGATCGTGGGCATCCACCTGGTGGCTTCGGCGGAAGTCGGCAAGCTCACCATGGAAAAGCGCCCAGCGACGGGCACGCCGGCATCGGCCGCCCTCAAGGGCGAGCGCGATGTCGACTATGCCCTCGAAGGCGTCCACAAGGCCGCCATCTATGACGGCACCAGGCTCGAGCCGGGCATGGCCTTTACCGGACCGGCCATCATCGAGGACCCCGGCACCACTGTCGTCATCCATCCGGGTAACCAGGTGGAAGTCGATGGCTTCGGCAATATCCAGATCAAGCTTGCGGCGTGAGGCATCGACATGACTGACACCATCAACGATCCGATCACCCTGGAAATCATCCAGAACTCGCTGCAGGCGACGGCCGACGAAATGTTCGCGGCCATGCGCAAGACGGCGATGAGCTCGGTTATCTACGAAGTGCTCGACATGGGCACGGGCATCGTCGACGCCGAAGGCCGGCTGGCTTCCTCGGGCGCGGGCATTCCCTCGTTCGTGGGCGTGCTCGACAAGGCCGTGCAGGTGATCGTGGCCAAGTTCAACAAGCCGGGCGACATCCAGCCGGGCGACGTGTTCACCACCAACGATCCCTATTACGGCGGCGTGACCCACCTCAACGACATCGTCGTGGCCATGCCCGTGTTTGCCGACGGCAAGCTCATCGCCTGGACCGCCAATATCGCGCACAACGCCGATATCGGCGGCAAGTCGCCGGGTTCGCTCTCGGCGGACGCGACGGAAATCTTCCAGGAGGGCCTGCGCCTGCCGGCCATCAAGCTGGTGTCGAAGGGCGAGCCCATCGCGGCGGTATTCGACATCATCACCGTCAATTCGCGCACACCCGATTTCCTCGAGGGCGACATCTGGGCGGCCATCGCCTCGGTGCGTATCGGCGCCAAGCGCCTTACCGATCTCGCCAACAAGTACGGCGTCGCCACCTTCGAGAAGGCAATGGGCTCGTTCATGGATTTCGGCGAGAAGGTGTCGCTGCGCGAACTGGCCAAGCTCCCGCACGGTACGTTCGAACTCACCGAAGAGCAGGACGACGGGCGCTTCTACAACGTCAAGGTCACGATCTCGGATACCGAGTTCATCGTCGACCTGCGCGACAACCCCGACCAGGATGTCGGCCCGACCAATACCAGCCGCGACGGCGCGATCATCTGCGCGCAGATCATCTTCAAGTCGCTGACGGACCCGGAATCTCCGGCCAATGAAGGCTCGTTCCGCCCGATCAAGGTGCTGACCCGCGAAGGCTCGGTGTTCCACGCCAAGGAGCCGTCGCCGATCGGGTTCTATTTCGAGACCGAGGTTCGGGTCTACGACCTCATCTGGCGGTGCCTGGCCAACGTCATTCCGGAGCGGCTGCCGGCAGGTCATTTCTCGTCCATCTGCGGCACCTTCATCGGTGGCCCGCATCCGGATACCGGCCGGCATTACACCATCGTCGAGCCGGAACTCGGCGGCTGGGGCGCCAGCCGCGGCAAGGACGGCAACTCCGCCATCTTCTCGGGTTTCCACGGCGAGACCTACAATTGCCCGGCGGAAATCTCGGAGGCCCGCAACGGACTCTTCGTCGACCGCATGGAGCTCAATACCGAGCCCGGCGGCGAGGGGCAGTGGGTCGGCGGCCATGGCATCGTCATGGACTACCGCGTGCGCGCGGACGGCTCGTTCCTGACCGCCGGCTACACGCGCTCCAGGATCCTGCCGTGGGCGCTGGACGGCGGCAATGAGGGCTCGCCCAACTATGTCCGCGTCTTCCGCAAGGATGGCACCTCGGAGCGCTATGCGTTCGTCTCGAACCTGACGGTCAACAAGGACGACGTGATCCGCATCGTCACCGGCACCGGCGGCGGCCTCGGCGATCCCAGGCTGCGCGACAAGTCGGCAGTGGCAGAGGATCTCAAGAACGGGTTCATCACCCCCGAGCGGGCCAGGGAGGTCTACGGGGTCTAGGCAAGCAGAAAGGGCCGGAGCGATGCTCCGGCCCTTCTTCATTGCTTCCGCTAAGCGGAAGCGAATTGCCTGTGTCGTCAGGTGGCGCGACGGATGACGCGGATGATCAGCAGGAGGATGACCGCGCCAATGATCGAGGCGATGATCGAGCCCACGATCCCGCCGAAACTGATGCCCAGCAACGGAAGCAGCCAACCGGCAAGGATACCGCCCACGATACCGATCACGATGTCACCGATGATGCCGAACCCGGAACCCTTGACGATCAGACCGGCTACCCAGCCGGCGATGCCACCCACGACCAGCACGATAAGAAGTGAAGTCAAATCCATTTTCTTGCCCCTTTCGCAAGTTTGCGACCCTAAGTGAGGTAGTCGGGACAAATAACGCGCGACGGCGATTTTGGTTCAATTTGAACCGCTTGGAGCGCGTCTCAGTTATTTTGGCATGACAGGAGAGGAGGGAGAGATGTTCTCCATCAAACACGCAGTTGCCATGATTCCAGCATCCGACCTCGGCCGGGCGATGGCCTGGTATGAGGAAAAGCTGGGGCTCAGGCCCGAGCGAAAGGAAGACTACGGCGCCTCCTACACGATCGGAGGATTGGACGTGTTCCTCTACGTGACCGACTACGCAGGGACGGCGCAGCACACCATTCTATCGTTCACGAGCGAAGATCTCGTCGCGGACATGAAGGAACTTCGAGCGAGGGGGGGCGTGTTCGAGGACTACGATCTGCCCGGCCTCAAGACGGTGGATGGCCTGGCCGAGTTCGGGCCGGTCAAGAATGCCTGGGTCAAGGATTCCGAGGGCAACATCCTTGGGTTCGTGGAAGGCATGTAGGCAAGGACTGGCTCCCGCCTGCACTTGCGTCAGAGCGCCGAGAGCAGGTGACTGGTGATGAGGTCGGGCGCGGTGACGGCCGAACCGCTGACGACGGCGAATGCGCCGGCGGTGAAGGACTGCGCAACGTGCTCGGGCGTCCAAACGCCGCCCTCGACGATTACCGGCACCTTGAGCGCGGCGACGAGCCTGCCCACGAAGTCAAAAGGCGGCCGGACAGCTCCCTTCGTGGCCGGCGTGTAGCCAACCATCGTCGTGGCGATGACGTCGGCGCCCTGTTCTGCGGCGATGGTTGCCTCTTCGAGCGTCGAAATATCGGCCATCACCGCGGCGCCGCGCGCATGGGCGGCGGCGGCCAGTTCCCCGAAGCTCTCGCCGGGCCTCGATCCCATGGTGGCCTGGCAGGCGACGATGTCCGCTCCGGCGTCGCAGAGGGCTTCGACGTCGGCGACGGTGGTGGTGATGTAGACATCGAAGCCGGTGCGGCGATCCTTGGCGATCCCGATGATGGGAAGGGCGGTGCGGGCGCGCAGTTCGCGAACGACCTCGGGGCCATCCACGCGGTAGCCACCGGCGCCGCCCAATCCGGCGGCCTCGGCCATCATAGCGAGGATGTCGGGGCGGGCGAGGGGGCTGCGGGGGTTCATGGCCTGGGAGGAGACGATGAGCTTGCCCTTGAGGCGCTCCAGAGCTGGGATCATCGGGCCAGGTCTCCTTCGATCACGAAGTCGATCTCGAAGCTTCGGTGCCATGGGAAGTTGATATTGCTGACCTTGAGGTCGCTGCGACCTGTCAGTCTGCCAAGGATGGCGTTGAGTTCCGCGCCGACGCGCGCTTCTGCCGCCCGCTCCTCGTCGGGCGTCTGGAAGGTCAGGATGCCGGCGTTGAGCGGCCTGCGGGCAACAGCCTGGTACGCATAGTCCTCAATGATGCGGTGCAGCAGCAGACGCCGTGCTTCTCCGGCATCGTAGGTGCCTGCGGCGCGCCCGATCTGGATGGCAGCGGCGGCGGCCACCACCGATCCGAGTGCATTCCCGGCCGTGTTCCAGCCGCCATAGGCGAGGAGCTTGATCAGCAAGCCACGTTCGGCGAGCCTTTCGATAAGGATGGGGTCGGCGCCGTTCGAATAGCGCAGGTCCGCTAGCGCGACTTCGCGCCCTTGCTCGATCAACCGTGCGATGACATCGAGGGTCGCCTGCGCATCCTTTTCATCGTCGGCATCGAAGTTCGGAACCTGTCCGCAGAGGTCGCGGCGGCGCGGATCGGACGTGTGGATCACCAACGCCATCGCCTCCGCATCCTCGGTCAGTTCGGCGCCGCTGGCCTTCACCTGCCGCTCGATGGCGACGCGCATGGGGCTGTTCTCGTAGTTGGCGATGCGGCCCAGGCCCTCGGGGTCGGCAGTTTCGACGGCAAAGCGCGCCCTGGCATCCAGTTGCGTGGCGAGCTGGCGTGCAACGAGCACGGCGGCGACTTCGTCGGCGCCCGGATACATCAGGACCTCGGCCGAGATTGGCAAGACGCGGGCCCATTGGTCGAGCCAAATCTGCTCTACCGACCCGCCGGAATGTTCGGCGGTATCGTCGGCGGTGATCATTAGCGGGTCCACGGTGCCGTCGGCGGCCAAGGCCAGCGCCTCGAGGTTGACGTGGTGGTTGCGCAACCGGCGGCGCTCGAAATCGGCGAGGATCGCGGTGGGCAGCTTGGCGCGCAGCGTCGCTAGTTCGTCGGCGTTCCCGGGTGTGTCGAGCACCCCCAGGTTCACGAGAAGATCGCGATGGTGCAGGGCGCCGAGGCGGTGCAGTTCACGGCCGTACTGAGCCCAATAGTCGGGCTCCTCCTGCGGGTTGTAGGAATCGGACGCCCGCATAACGAGGGATACTGCCGCGATTGGCAGGTCTGGGTGATCCTCGCGGATCGCGCGCAGGGTTTCCAGCCGCTCTAGGGCCGCAAGGGTCGTGTCGCCGCTGGTTCTCGCTGCGATCAGGCCGCCGTAGCAGAGCATGTCTAGGGAGGCGACGGCGGCGTCCGCGGTCGCAGCGGCCTGGCGGAACCAGGCGCCAAGGTCGCCCGCCTTTCCGGGCTCGCGCAGTTGCGGCAGCAGCTCGGCTGGCGGCAGCATGAGGCCGGCGCCGGCGATGGCGGCTACGGCCGAGGGAAGGCTGGTGTTCACCGGCCGCTCGTCGAGCGGCAGGAAGGCAATGGCCATGCCGCCCGGGCGGCCGGCATTGCGAGGAGTGGCGGTCACTTATTTGGTCCCTTTGGGCGTGCGATAGATGACGAAATCGTACGAATACCGATCGGCGCGGTAGACGCTTTCGGCGTATTCGATCCGCCGGTTCCGGGCGTCGTATGCGACGCGGGAGACCTTGAAGGCGGGGGAGAATTCGGGAACGCCGAGGGCCTGGGCCATCTCGCCGTCCAGCACGGTGGCATGGATCGATTGCTCCGCCTTGTCGATGCGCAGGCCGTAGGTTTCGACGAGCGTCTGGTAGAGCGATCCCTCCAGCGGCCGGCGGGCGAGATCAGGCGCCAGGCTGGCGGGAATGTAGGTGTTTTCGAGGCACATCGGTTCGCCGTCGGCCGTGCGGACGCGATAGATGTGGGCGACAGGGTCGCGCGGGCTGATGCCGAGCTGGGCGCCAACCTCGGCGCCGGCCGCCACTTCCACGATCCTCGTCGACTGCGAGCCGGGCGTCAGGCCACGGGCGCGCATGTCGTCGGTAAAGGACGTTAGCTCGACGGACTTTGCAATTCGTGGTTCGCTCACGAACGTGCCGGCACCCTGGGTGCGATAGACCCGCCCTTCATAGCCGAGCTGATCGAGCGCGCGCCGGACTGTAAGGCGCGTAACGCCGAAGGTTTCGGCGAGTTCACGTTCGGTCGGCATCTTGTCGTGAGGGCGCAGTTGCTCCTCGATCAGGCCCAGGAGATAGGCGCGCAATTGCGCGGACTTGGTCCCGGCGCGTTGCGGTCCAGCGTTTTCTCCCATGTGACGAGGTCCTCCGAGCATCGCCTGTCCGAGGCGATTTGTGATTGGTATAGACCAATATGTGTGTCGGCAAGTCAATCTGGCTAAAGTTTGTCACGCCGTTGACGTTCTGAAAATAATTGGGCTACACCAATTGTGGCAAACGAAAAGTGCCGCAAAGGGAGTTTGAAATGATGGGAATCGCTCGCAGCAGGGCTGGCGGGGCAGTGGTGGCCACCGCGCTCGGCGTCCTGATGGGTTTTGGCGCTACGCTGAGCGCCTACGCTCAGGAAAAAACGGAAATCACCTTCTCCTATCTCTGGGGCGGGGCGGAAGCCAAAGCGCTTGAAGAGATCATCGCCGACTACAACGCCGGTCAGGACAAGATCGTGGTGAAGGGCGTCTCGAGCCCGGATACCACCAAGCAGCTTGCCTCGATGTCGAGCAGCAACGGGGCCTTCGACATTTCCGATCATTTCGGTTCGGCAGTGGGCTCGTGGGCCTCCAAGGGCATCCTGGCTCCGCTCGACGACCTGGGGATCGACGTGGCCGATTTCGTGCCGGCAGCCGTCAGCCAGGTGACCTACGATGGCAAGCTCTATTCGCTGCCGATCGCGGTGCACGACTATCAGTTGCTCTATAACAAGAAGCTGCTTGCGGACGCCGGTGTCGAGCCTCCCAAGACGATGGACGAACTCGCGGCTGCCATCAAGGCGCTGACCAAAGTCGATGGCGACGGCAACATCACCCAGCTTGGCCTCGGCAGCGCCTACATGCCGACCACGATGGTGGTACTGGGCTATGCCTTCGGCGGCGAGTGGAACGCCGGCGGGCAGCCGTCCCCAACCGACGCCAACAACATCAAGGGCATCAATTTCTACGTCGACAACGTGGTGAAGCCCTATGGCGCTTCGGCAGTGAACAAGTTCATCGCTGGTTTTGGTCCCTACATGTCGCCGCAGGATCCCTTCGTGCAGGGCAAGATGGCCATGGTGATCGACGGCGAATGGCGGTCCGCTTCGCTGGGCTCGGCCGAAGGGTTCGAGTGGGGCGCCGTCTCCATCCCGGCGGCGACGCCCGAACTGGCGGATACGACGCTGGTCGAAGTCTCGACCCTCTTCATTCCGGCCAATTCCAAGCACAAGGCCGAGGCCGGCGAGTTCCTCAAGTATCTGGGCAGCCCGGACGTAATGGCCAAGTTCACCCGCGCGCTCGGCAACCTGCCGGCCCGCACGTCGCTGCTCGGCAACGATATCTACGCCGACCTGCCGAACTACGACGCCTGGCTCAGCTCGCTCAAGAGCCCGAATGCGAAGTCCTTCAGCTCCGCGCCCTACAGCGCCGAATACTCGGCTGACCTGGGCTCGGCATTCGAGGCGATCGCCCAGGGCTCCCAGACCGCAGAAGACGCCATGAAGGGCGTTGCCGACCGGTCGGGTTCTTATGCCCAGTAGGCAAGCACAGGCCGGCCGTTCGCGGCCGGAACCGGGTAGAGGCCGGGCCCTTCTTAAGGGCCTGGCTTTCGCCTCGCCATTCCTTATCGGGTTCGCGATCTTCTTCGCGTACCCGATTGCGGCTTCGGGCTTTTACAGTTTCACCGACTTCAGCCTGTTCCAGCCGCCCAAATTCGTGGGGCTTTCGAACTATGCGCGTATGATCCATGACGCCAAGTTCTGGAAGAGCCTCTACAACACCCTGTTCCTGACGATCACCGGCGTGCCGATCAGCCTGATCCTGGCGCTCGCGGGAGCCCACATCCTCAACCTGAACGTCAAGGGGCAACCGCTCTATCGCGCGCTCATCTACCTGCCGACGATCATCCCGGTCGTGGCCGGCGGCTTCCTCTGGCGCTGGCTGCTCAACGCGCAATACGGGTTCGTCAACGAGATCCTACGCTGGTTCCACATCCCTCAGCCCAACTGGCTCCAGGAGCCGGCCTGGGGAAGCTGGGCGGTGCTGATCGTCTCGCTCTGGACGGTCGGGGGGACGATGATCATCTACCTGGCCGCGCTCAAGGACGTGCCCAGCGATCTCTACGAGGCCGCGCAGCTCGATGGGGCGGGGCCCTGGCGCCGGTTCACCGACATTACCTGGCCGATGATCTCGCCGGTGACGCTTTTCCAACTGGTCGTGCTCATCATTGCGTACCTGCAGATCTTCACCCAGCCGTTCGTGCTGGCCAAGGACCCGGCAGTCGGGACGTCGCAGGCCGCCGGTCCGGGCGACTCAATGCTCACCTACAGCGTCTACCTGTTCCAGAACGCCTTCATCTTCCTCAAGATGGGCTACGCCTCGGCCATGGCCTGGCTGCTGCTGGTTATCACCCTGGCGGTGACGCTGCTCATCCTCTGGTCATCAAAGAAATGGGTGCATTATGGCAGCCGCTGATCCCGCCCGCAGGATGGCAGGCTGGACCATCCAGCGCCTGCTGATCATTGCCCTGGTGCTGCTGTTCTGCTTCCCGTTCCTTGTGATGGTCACGACGGCGTTCAAGCCGACGGACGACATCTTCACGGCGCCTCCTGAACTTTGGCCGCGCACTTGGACGCTCGAGCATTTCGCCGCCGTCTTCGAACAAATCCCGTTCTGGCAATATCTGGGCAACACGCTCCTGGTCTCGGGGTTGAGCGTGCTCGGCACCCTGATTGCCTGTCCGCTGGTCGCTTACGCATTGGCGAAGCTGGAATGGCCCGGGCGCAACGTGTTGTTCGTGGTGATCCTTGCCACGATGATGCTGCCGCCGCAGGTGACGCTGATCCCGATCTACATGATGTGGAACGGACTGGGTGCCACCAATTCCTACCTGCCGCTGGTGTTGCCGGCCTTCCTGGGGACGCCGTTCTTCATCTTCCTCATCCGTCAGTTTCTGCTCTCGGTTCCCGACGAGCTGCTGGAGGCGGCGAAGATGGATGGCGCCAGCGAATTCCAGGTCTACTGGGGCATCGTGCTGCCCATCGCACGACCGGCGCTGGTCACCTCGGCGGTGTTCCAGTTCATCTGGGCATGGACGGATTTTCTCAACCCGCTCATCTATCTCAACGACTCGAGCAAATACACGCTATCGATCGGCCTCTACTCGTTCTTCGGCGAGCATGGCGTGCAGTGGGGACCGTTGATGGCGGCCTGCGTGATGTTCACGCTGCCGGCGGTGGTCATCTACATTTTCTGCCAGCGCTACTTCCTGGGTGGCCTTGCCGCCGGCGCGCTCAAGTAACCAAGACATCGCCTGCGCATTCCTGACATAGTGAAAGGAATGCACAGGAGGCCATCCGTTGCTGCTATTCGTCGATTTCGAAGCGTCTTCGCTCAGCAAGCAAAGCTATCCGATCGAAGTCGGCTGGGTCTGGGAGGATGGTCGCGAGGAGGGGCATCTGATCCGTCCCGCACCGGGCTGGGTGGAGTGGGATGACTCTGCCCAAGCCATCCATGGAATTTCCCGCGGACTGCTGGCGCGTGATGGCGAGCCCCACGACCGCGTTTGCGACCGCGTGATTGCGGTTTTCGAGGGCAACGATGTCTACGCCAGCGCACCATCGTGGGATGGGCATTGGTTGAGCATGCTCCTGAGAGCGGCGGGGCAGCCGCGTCATCTCCTGCGCCTCAGGTCGAGCGAAGAGGCCTTCATGGCCAAGGCTCGACAGGATGGCGCCAGCGAGACCCTGGCCACCGCGCGCGTCGCGGCAGCGCGCGCCCTTGTCGGGCAAGCGCCGGCTTCACATCGCGCCATCGCCGACGCGAGACGGGAATGGGAGACGTGGCGCGCAGTCTAAACCTGGGACCTAGAGCCGACCCGCAGTCCTGTCGTCGCCCGAAAGGCATTGCGCCCGGCCGACTTCGCTTCGTAGAGGGCAGTATCGGCGGCCTTGTAGAGCTGGGAGGGCGTGCAGCGATCAAGGAGTGCTATCCCTACGGATGCCCCGAAATGCAAGGCCTGCCCGCCGTAGAACACCGGGCGCTGCATGTCTTCGATGATTGCTTGGGAAAGCGTATTGAGGGCGGGCAGGTCGACGTCGCCACAGCAGACGATACCGAATTCGTCTCCGCCGAGGCGCGCCACCAGTTCCGTGTCCCCGCAGATCGAGCGCAGGCGGCGCGCGGCCTCGCGCAGGCATTCGTCCCCGGCCATGTGGCCGTGGGTATCGTTGACGAGCTTGAAGCCATCGAGGTCGATGATCAGCAGGGCCCTGGACTCGCCGCTTTCAGCGTTTGCGCAGACACGGGATAGCGTCGACTGGAACTTGGCGCGGTTGGCCAGGCCGGTCAGGACATCGTTCTCGGCGAGGTAGCGCGTCCGGTCGGCAAGCAGTTTCTCCTCAGTGATATCCTGCTTCATGCCGAATACACGGAACGGCTGCCCGTCGCGGCAATCCACGCTGGCCGTAATCCGTATCCACCGCGTCTGGCCGGTAAAGGCGATGATCTCAGCATCGAGGGTGAAGCCCGTGCGATCACGAATTGCCCCCGTGCGTCGCGATACGAGTTCCCTGGCGGAATTGCCCACATAGCGCTCGAGCGTTGCCTGGCGGTCGAGCCGCGACCCCCGGGGGAGGCCGAAGATGTCGTAGACGACGTCACTCCAGATCAGCTTCTCGCTGCTCAGGTCGCACTCCCAAAGGCCGATGCGGGCTGCCGCCGAGGAACGTTCAAAAACCAGGCGGTCGTCGCTGATCTGCCGGCGCAGGCTCTCGATGATCGCTTCCTGTTCGCGCACTCGGGCCTGCAAGGCCAGGGCATTGGCTTCCAATGCAAGGGGCTCGACCTGTTGTGCAAGCGCGGATCTGTAACTCATGGCAGCGATCCCAGTTAGCAACCCCGTTTTAGGATGCCGGCCATTAAGAGATCGTCACTCGGGGGCGACGAACTGAAGATGACCTTCCGCCCGGGCCGTTGCTCATCTGGCATCGGAGAGGTTGATTTTGTCGCTTCGCCCGTGCAGAAACGGCGCAGTCATCGGACCCGGTGCAACTCCGGGTGGCTCTTCCGGCCGCCAATCCGCCGGACACTCCAGTTAATTTGCTTTGTCGGACCGGCCGCCCTGGCGCTCCCGTCTTGTCCGAACGCCTGGATTTTCAACATGACCTTTCTTGAGACTTTCCGCCGTGACTGGCTTTCCAATATTCGTGGCGACGTGCTTGCCGGTATCGTGGTGGCGCTTGCCCTGATCCCCGAAGCCATCGGCTTTTCAGCGATCGCGGGCGTAGATCCCAAGGTGGGGCTCTACGCCTCGTTCTGCATCGCCATGATCATCTCCGTCACCGGTGGCAGGCCAGCGATGATCTCGGCGGCAACCGCCGCTACCGCCGTGCTCATGGTGACGCTGGTGCGCGACCATGGGCTGCAATACCTCCTTGCCGCGACGATCCTCGCCGGCGTCATCCAGGTCGGCGCGGGTCTCGCGCGGATCGGCTACGTCATGCGCTTCGTCTCGCGCTCGGTGCTCACGGGCTTCGTCAATGCCCTGGCCATTCTCATCTTCATGGCGCAGCTACCCGAACTGGTCGGCATGCCCTGGCAGACTTACGCCATGATCGGACTGGGACTGGCGATCATCTACCTGTTTCCGCGCGTGACGAAGGCGGTCCCGTCGCCGCTTGTCTGCATCATCGTGCTGACCATTCTCACCATGATCATCAAGGTCGACGTGCGTACGGTGGCCGACCTGGGCGAGCTGCCCTCGACGTTGCCGGTGTTCCTCCTGCCGAATGTGCCCTTCACGTTCGAGACGCTGATGATCATCCTGCCTTATTCGATCGGCGTCGCCGCGGTCGGGCTGCTCGAAAGCCTGCTGACGGCCTCGATCGTCGACCAGATGACCGACACGAAAAGCGACAAGAACCGCGAGGCCGTGGGGCAGGGCATCGCCAACTTTATCACCGGCTTCCTCGGCGGCATGGCTGGTTGCGCCATGATCGGGCAGTCAGTGATAAACGTGCGATCGGGTGGCCGCGGCCGCTTGTCGACGTTCACGGCTGGCGCAGTGCTGTTCTTCCTGCTCATGGTGCTTGGAGACTGGGTGGGCATCATACCGATGCCGGCGCTGGTCGCCATCATGATCATGGTCTCCATCGGCACCTTCAACTGGTCTTCGCTCAATGACCTGCGCAAGCATCCGCGCCGGTCGAGTCTGGTCATGCTGGCAACGGTCATCGTGGTGGTCGGCACGCACAACCTGGCGCTCGGCGTGGGCGTGGGGGTGCTGCTCTCAGGCATCTTCTTTGCCTGGAAGGTGGCCCAGTTCTTCCGCGTGACCTCGGTCCTGAGCGCGGACGGGCGCGAGCGCGACTATTTCGTGGAGGGTCAGGTCTTCTTCGCGTCGTCCGAGACTTTCCTCAACGCGCTGGACTTCAAGGAGCCAATCGAGCGCGTTCGTATCGATGTCAGCAAGGCGCATATCTGGGACCTGACCGGCGTCGGCGCCATCGACACGGCAGTGCTGAAATTCCGCCGCGAGGGAATCTCGGTCGAGCTCGTTGGCATGAACGAGGCGAGCGCCACCATCATGGATAAGCTCGCGGTCCACGATCAGCCCGGAGCGCTGCAGCGCGTACTCGGCCACTGAGGGCCGAGCATCGCCTCAGGGATGCCAGCGATAGTGGCTGACCGGATGGCCGGAACGTGGGTGGGGCTCCTCGGAAACGAACATGAGGCCGGCCGCTTCGTAGAAGCGCCTGGCCCGGATGTTCGCCGAGGCCGTGAACAGCGTGAAGCCGGCCGGCATTTCAGCCATGGCGTGGCCGAGCAGGGCCCTGCCGACGCCGCCGCCAAGGTGGTCGGGGCTGACGAACAACTGGTCGAGTACGGAGACGGCAGGCTTGATGGCGACGAAGCCGACCAGCGCGTTGCCGGTCACTGCGAGAGTGGTGACCCAGCCTTGCGCAAACGCCTGGTCCACGCGTTCGCGTAGTTCAACGCGGCTGGGCATCTGCGGCGGCCCAACGGTGGGAAGGCTCGCGCTGGCGTGCCATAGCTCCGCCAGCGCGTCGCGGTCCTCGGTTGTGGCCGGCCGCAGTTCGAACGGATGAGTCACGGCCCGAGCTACTGGCGCGCGGCGGCGATGTTGACCATCCAGGGCGTGCCAAAACGGTCGGTCAGCATGCCGAAGGAATCGCCCCAGGGAGCCTTCTCGAGCGGCACCGCGATCTGGGCGCCCTGACTGAGCTTGTCCCAATAGCCGTGCAAGAGTGCTTCGTCATCGCCGCTCAGGGACACCGAGATGGCGCTGCCGGAGGAATGCGGCATGGATTTGGGCGTGTCCGAGCCCATCAGCACCATGCCGTTGGGGGTCTCGAGCATGGCGTGCATGACGTTGTCTTTCTCGGACGGATCGTGCGCCATCTGGTCGAACGTCATGACGTCCAGCTTTCCGCCGAACACTGTCTGGTAGAACGTCATCGCCTCGCGGGCGTTGTCGCGAAAGCTCAGATAGGGATTGAGACGGTTGGGCATGAGGCATCCTCCTCAGGAATGGATGGCCAAGGCTAGAAGAGGATTGTGACGGGAGATAGAGGGATTGGCCCATGTCCGGCCCTGGCCGGGCATGGGGTGTTTTGCGCTCAGGCCTGGCGGCGTTCGCGCGCGATCTGGCGTGCGCCGATGGTGGCCAGTGCCACCGAAAACAGGGTGGGGTTCGTCGCGGTAACGGTTGGGATGATGCCGTTGCCGGCGACATAGAGGTTCTCGAACCCCCAGACGCGGCTGTTGGCGTCGCAGACGCTCTCGCCATCATTGCGCTCACCCATGCGCATGGTGCCCTGGTAGTGAAGCGAACTGCCCACGGGCAGCACGACCGTTTCGAAACCTGGTGCGGAGCGCCCGAGGGCGTCGGTGATGCGGGCGACGAGCGCCTTGCCCTCTTCGAGCCGCGCCAGGTCGCCCGGGGTCTTGCGGGCCTTGATCGAGATCGTGGGGAGGCCGAGCCAATCGGTCCGGGTCTCGTCGAACTCCATGCGATTGCCCGGGTCGACGTCCGAGGCGCAGAAAAGGCCGATGAACACCGGTTGGCCCTTGAAGTCGGCGGGGAAGGGCATGGTGTTGGCGCTGGTGGGGCCGATGGTGACCGAGAACGGCCAGTCGTCCACACGCGGGATCCAGCTCATGGATTGCATGGGCTGGTCCGTTTCCACCTCGATGAGCTTGGTCACCTGATAATGGTCGTTGATGGTTCGCCCCAAGGCCGCCGGACGGATGCCCGAGGCGTAGAGCAGTTGCGGCGAGTGCAGCGAGTCCGCCGCCACGATCACCGTGCCGGCTGCGACGCGCCGGGTGTCGTTCGCGCCCGGCGTGGCGATTTCCACTCCCGTCGCCCTGCCGTTCTCGTGGATGATCCTGCGGCAGCCGGTATCGGGCAGGATGCGGAACGTTTCCTCGCTCTCCTCGAGCATCGGCCCGAGGATCACATCGATGCCGTGGCGCAGGAAGCCACTCGCGGTCGGCGTGCAGGCGAGCGGCATGGGCTGGACCTGTCGGTCCGGCGCGCGACCCTGGTTGAACATGGCGCCAAGCTGCTCGCGCAGCCTTGAGGCGCCCGGATCGTTGGGGTGGAGATCCTTGTTGACCTTGAGCAGGTCCTCGGCGAGGCCCAGCGCCTCGTCCATCTTCTCGGCAGCGATGAAGGGGATGCGTTCAGACTGCGACGGACGCGGACACCCAGTCGTCCACTTTGTGCCCATCCCCCCGACATTGGCTGCGGCGAAACCGGCGAATAGCGTCTCGTCATGGGGATCGGCCTCGTTGGCGAGGAAGAGCCCCTGGCGCCGCAGCAGCGAGCCGTCGAAGCGGCCAGCGCGGCGCTCGTTCCACTCGGCCTCGGTGATCGGGGCATAGGCGGAACGGGAAGGGCCCTGGGCGCCGATCTCGGCCGCCGTCCGTGCCTCGAGGTTGGCGATGTTGTCCAGATGCGCGCCTTTCTCGGCGCGCAGGTAGGGACCCGCCTCAAGCATCAGAATGCGCGCCTCTGGCCAGTCGCGCCGGATCATCCGGGCGTAGGCAGAGCCGGTCGGGCCGCTCCCAACGATAACGACATCGGCTGACAGGTCCTGCATAGTCCAAAGAGCTCCCTTAACTCATGATGCTGATAACTAAGGGATAGGGTCCCTGGAGCTGTCAATTGCAACGTTGACACGCCTACCCATGGTTTTGATGATGCGCACATGATTGATAGGGGTAGCCATGAAGCTCGGCCTTAGTTCTTACAGTTTCCGTCCGCTCATGGAGAACGGCTCCATGCAGATCGAGGACGTGTTCGCCTGGCTCGAGGCGCACGGGGCCGAGCACCTCGAAATCGCGACTTTGTCGGTGGCGCCGCCGGGCGCCGATATGAGCTACGAGCTCCGCGACGACGCGGAGATGCTTGGGCGCATCCGCGCCGCGTCAGGCAAGGCTGGCATTCCGGTATCCGGCATCTGCATTGGCGCAAATTTCATCGGCACCGATCCAGCGGACCGGCGCGCGCAAATCGATAGGGTCAAGGGTTATGTCGATCTCTGCAGCGACATGGAGGTAGGGTTCCTGCGCCATGACGTCGTGCATTGGGGCAACCGCTCGGCCGATACGCCCGAGTTCGAGCGCGAGTTCGCCGGGATCGCCGAGGCCTGCCATGAGATTGCCAGCCATGCCCACTCGCGCGGCGTCACCACGAGCGTGGAGGATCATGGGTTCTTCATGAACTCCAGCGAACGCATCAAGCGGCTCCTACACGCCGTGGGCCTGCCCAGCTTCAAGCTGACGGTCGACGTCGGCAATTTCCTGTGCGTGGACGAGGACCCGTTGATGGGTACGCGCGCGAGCATCGCTCATGCGAGCGTCGTCCATTTCAAGGATTTTTACGTGCGTCGCAACGAGCCGGGACCGGGATGGCTCAAAACCTATGGCGGCCAGTTCATCCGGGGCTCGGTCTTCGGCTATGGCGATCTGGAGACCCACGCGATCGCCGAGGCGGTGGTGGCCTCGGGTTACGACGGGTTCGTTTCCCTCGAATACGAAGGTAACGAGCCGACCTTGTTCGGTTGCGAAACCGGCCTCAACAACATCCGCAGGATACTCGCCGAGGTGAAGCGCTAGGACGATCTTAGGCGACGACCAGCCGGTCGATGCGCTCCTTGATGGCGGCGAGCCGGTGACGGTCGCCGCCAGGAACCTCGACCGATGCCCAGCCCGAGTAGCCCGCTGCCGCCAGCGCGCGATTGACCACCGGCCAGTTGCAGTCGCCATCTCCCAGCTCGACGCCGAAGCCCTTCCAGGGGCCTTCCGCGTTCATCCTGGCGAGGCTGAATTCCTTGAGGTCCACCTTGAGGATGCGGTGGCCAAGGGCCTCGATCCAGTGTTCAGGCCGGCCATAGCGCAGCACGTTGCCAACGTCGAAATACCAGCCGAGGCGCGGGCTCTTAAAGCTGTCCACCAGCCGGGCGGCTTCGAGCGGGGTGAGCAGGAAGTCGTTCCAGACGTTTTCAAGAGCGATGGAGATTCCTGCCGCTTCGGCGTGGGGCAGAATCTTGGCGATGCCATCCGTGGCCCGCTCCATGGCCTGGACATAGCTCGTCGTCTCGTTGACCACCCCGGGTACCAGCAGGACGGTGTCGCCTCCGTAAACCTTAGCGTCTTCGATTGCCGCTATAGTCGCGACCACGCATGCATCGCGAACGGTCGGGTCCGGGTGGGTGAGGGGCGTCTTCCAGTGACGCGAATTGATGACGCCCGGAATCAGGAGACCAGTCTGGTCACGCGCCGCCAGAATCTCGTCGGTTGGGAGGACGTCAGGAGCATCGAACTCGACACCGTCAAAGCCGAGATCTTTTAGCAGCCGGAACTTGTCGAGAATCGATAGCGAGTCCTCCTCGACCATCGACCACTTGAGGCTCACTTTCGTGATCGGGCGTTTGGCGGGCGAGAGCTGCCCGTCGGCGGGTTGGTGTTCGTTCACGACGCTGCTGACCATGCTTAGGCGGTAGGTTGCCCATTTGGGCAACCCCTCGGCGAAAAATCAACACCCGCGTTGGCCTCCAGCCAACGTCACCCTTGCGCGACGCCGAACGCGGCCTCGCCAATTGTCGAGGTGGCGCGGTAGCTTGCGCCGCGCTGAAGGGCGACGGGACCGATGCGCGCGCCGGTGATCACGACATCTCCCGCCGCCAGCGGCTTGCCCCTGGCGGCAGCGTAGTCGGCAAGCCAGGCCAGTGATTGGGCGATTTCTGGAACCGATATCTGGCCGCGGTACTCTCCGACCTTCTCTGCGCCGTTGTGGAGTTCCATGACGATGTCGACGACGTAACCCGATAGTCCAGGCATGCCGCTGCCAAGGATCAGTCCCGCATTGCTCAGGTTGTCCGCCAGTAGGGCAGGCAGAGGTTGCGCCTTGGGATCGTCATAGCGCGAGCGGAGCGGCTCGAGCGCAAGGTGCCACCCACCTATCGCCGCAGCCGCCTGTTCGGCGGTGCTGCCTGCCGGGAGGTTCGAGCCGAGCACGAGCCCGACCTCCACCTCAATGGCCGGGGTCGCGGCGGCGGGAAGTTGCTGCGGCGCATGCAGGGTGTCGCCGCGCAGGGGCGCCGCCATCCGGCCTTCGCCGCCCGGACCGGGACCGATCTTCCAGCCGCAACTGTGGTGCCGTTTGAGATAAGCCGCCTGGACGCCCAGGGCGGCCTCGACATCGCGTGGCGTCAGTTCGTCCGGCAACCGAGGCAGCGTCTTGCCCTGCCGCCAGAGATCTTCGAGCAGATCGGCCGTTGCGTTCATGTCAGTCATCACCGGGCTCCCGCGCGGAAGGCACCGTCGAGGGGAGGCATGCAGCGGCGCCAGGAATCGTCCCGGCGCTGTTCGGCCAGCCCCGCCTTGAGGGCCAGGATTCCGCCGGTTGCGTCAATCTGGGCGATACGCTCTGCCGCCAGTGCCGCTAGCGCGGCGGCGTCCGGACCGGTCGGGTCGCGGTAGAGAGAGACGATGTCCTGGACGTAGAGGTTGGGCAGGCCGCCGATCATGCCGGCCCCGCCTGCCACGAGCAGGTGCGGCAACACTCGGTCGTCGCCGGTGAAGATGGCCAGCTCGGGGAAGGCCCGGACATAGGCCAACCCGCTCTGAATATTCCCGGTCGAATCCTTGACCCCGGCGATGGGAGCGCCCTTGCCGGCCTGCAATGCCCGAACCAGTTCGTGGGTCACGGTGACACCGCTCAGGGCAGGGATGTTGTAGAGCACCAGCTGAACGTCCGGGCGACCGGCGCGCTCGTAGACGGCCTCGTAGAAGGAGACCAGCCCATCAAGCTGCGGATTGCCGTAATAGTAGGGTGGCAGGACGAGGATGTCCCGGCAGCCGAGGGCTGCCAGGTCCGAGAGTTCCTGGGCGGCGGTCCCGACCGAAGAGGTCATGATCGCGGGAAGCAGCTGGTCGGGCCGAATGCCCGCTGCCAGCAGCGCAGCGACGGCCTCGCGCTTCTCAGGCGACGAGAAGGCGACGCCTTCGCCCGTGCTGCCGAAGGTCGAAATGCGGCTTCCGCCGCGGGCGAGAAGATCGCGTGCGTGATCGACCAGCCGGTCAGTGTCGATAGAAAGGTCGGCGCGGATCGGGGTGAGGATGGCGGTGATAATGCCGCCGAGTGCCGAATAGGAAGTGTTGTGTTCGTTCATGATAGTCCCCGGTCAGCGAACCGTTGAGTGCAGTTGGGAAAAGGATGGCGGCACGTAACCGAGGTTGCGTGACATATCGAGGCAGGCAGAAATCAGCAGTCGGGCGATCTCCGGTGCACGGCTGCCGATGATCTCGGGGTCGGTGCCTGAAATCGAGCAGCCGCCGATCACCCGGCCGCGCGCGCCGTAGACCGGCGCCCCGACGCAATAGTTGCCGGTTTCATTCTCGCCATTGTCGAAGGAGAAACCGCGCTCGCGGATGGCGGCAAGATCGGCCATCAGTGCGTCGAGATCGGTGATGGTGTTGGGGGTGATCCTGGGCATCCCGACCCGCCCGAGGATGCCGCGGGCTTCGTCTTCGGGCAGGTGGGCGAGAATGGCCTTGCCGACGCCCGTGCAGTGCATCGGCATTCGATCGCCGACCGCGGTGCGCGCGATCAGGCGGCGGGAGGATTCGACGGCATAGATGTAAAGGATGTGGTCGCCTTCTAGGAAGGTGAGGTAGACCGACTCGCCTGCCTTGTCCGCCAGCGCGCGGACGTGCGGGGCAGCGCGGTCGCGGATTTCCACGTTCACCCGCACCGACTGCGACAGCGCCAGGATGCCGGTGCCGAGAGCATAGGCCTCGCCGCCAATCTTCTCGATAAGGCCTTCGGCGACGAGCGAGCGCAGGATCGCGTGGGTGGTGCTCTTGGGCATTTCCAGCCGCGCGCTGATTTCGGCCAGCGCCAGGCGAGGCTCCTGGGCGCTGAACAGCTTGAGCATGCGAACCGCCTTGGCGAGGCTCTTGTTGGTGGATGTCTTGCGTTCCGTGGTCGTCACGTCACGATCTCTCCCTCGTCCTGCTCGGGCACGACGCCCGCGAGGTCCAGGCTCTCGGCGAAGTGGCATGCCGACCAGTGGCCTGGCTCGATCTCGCGGAGCGGCGGCGCGGCGTTCTTGCAGACATCGCCCGCATAGCGGCAGCGGGGATGAAAATAGCAGCCAGAAGGAGGGTTTGCCGCGCTGGCGACCTCGCCCCCCAATATTATGGTTTCGTCGGCGAGATCCGGATCCGGCTTCGGTACTGCCGACAGAAGCGCCTCGGTATAGGGGTGCCGGGGACGCGAATACAAGTCCTCAGTTGACGCCAATTCAATGATTTTGCCGACATACATGACCGCGACGCGGTCGGCGATGTGTTCAACTACGCTCAAGTCATGGGCCACAAAGATAAAGCTTAGATTCAACTCGCGCTGCAGGCGCTGCAGCAGGTTGAGGATTTGCGCTTGGATGGAGACGTCGAGCGCTGAAACCGGCTCGTCGGCCACCAGCAAAACCGGGTTGGTGACAAGCGCGCGGGCAATGCAGACGCGCTGGCGCTGGCCGCCCGAAAAGGCATTGGGATAGCGAGAGAGGTGCGCTGGGTTGAGCCCGCACATCTCGGCGATCCGCTCGACGCGCTGGGTGATCTCGCGTTCCGGTACCCTCTGCGCTCGCAGCGGCTCGCCGATGATCTCGCGCACGGTCATGCGCGGGGAGAGCGAGGAGAACGGGTCTTGGAAGACCATGTTCATGTGCTGGCGCACGGACTGGAGCGTCTTCTTGTCGGCGCTAGCGAGATCGATGGAAACATCGTCGCCCGGCATGAACTGGGCCGAGCCGGCGGTGGGGTCGATGGCGCGGATGATGCAGCGGCCGAGGGTGGTCTTGCCGCACCCGGATTCCCCAACGAGCCCAAGCACCTCGCCCTGGGCCAATTCGAAGCTCACGTCGTCGACGGCTTTGACATGGCCAGTGACCTTGCGCATGAGCCCGCTTTCGATCGGGTAATATTTCTTGAGGTTCTGGACCTTGAGCAGCGGTTTAGTGGACATGCGCCGCCTCCTGGGCAAGGCCGGCGGCCGCGAGGACTTCCGGATACTTGAAGCAGGCGGACTTGTGGCCGGCAGCGACATCGACCAGTGGCGGTACGGCGCGATCGCAGATGCCGCTCATGGCGACGGGGCAACGCGGAAAGAACCCGCAGGCTCTGGGCTTGTTGATGGGGATCGGCACGTTGCCGCCGATCGATTGCAGCGGCTCGCCCGAGCGCTTGCCGATGCGGGGCACCGAGGCCATAAGGCCACGCGTATAAGGGTGTCTCGGCGCCCGGAAGAGGTCACGGACGGGCGCCTGCTCGACGATTGAGCCCATGTACATGACGGCCACGTCGTCGGCCATGCGAGCGATGACGCCGAGATCGTGCGAGATATAGAGAATGGCCATTCCGAGGTCGCGCTGGAGGTCGCGCATCAGTCGCAGGACCTGCGCCTGGACGGTGACGTCGAGGGCAGTAGTGGGTTCGTCCGCGATCAGCAGGCGCGGCTGGGAGGCCAGCGCCATGGCGATCATGGCGCGCTGGCGCATGCCGCCCGAGAGGTGGTGCGGGTATTTCCTGAGCGTGTCGGCGGGTGCAGGGATGCCGACCTTTGCCAGCATGCCGATGGCGATCTCGCGCGCCTGGTGCTTGTCGCGCGTGCGATGCAGGAGCACCGCCTCGATCAGCTGATTGCCGATGGTGTGCACCGGAGAGAACGAAGTCATCGGTTCCTGGAAGATCATGGCGCACTCCCCACCGCGGATGCGTAGGAGTTCGCGATCTTCCTTGCCCAGGCCGACGATGTCGGTGGAGGGCCTTTCGGGGTAGTGCAGCAGGATTTCGCCAGTGGTGCGGGCGATCTTCGGACTGATCTTGAGAATCGACTGGGCGGTCATGGTCTTGCCGCACCCGGATTCCCCGACGAGACCAAGCGTGCGGCCCTGCTGGATGGTGAAGTTTACGCCATCGGCGGCGACAAGGTTGCCCTCCATGAGCGGCAGCACGACGCGCAGGTCCTTGACCTCGAGCAGCGGTTCGCCGGCAGGGAGCATCTTGGTTTGGGTTTGAGCCGTCGTGGTCATCTGGCTAGCTCCTATAGGGGTCGAGAGCATCGCGCAGGCCGTCGCCGAGGAAGCTGAAGGCGACGACGATGAGGATCACGAGCCCGCCGGGCACCAGCAGCCAGGGGCTGAGGGTGACGGTCTGGATGTTCTGGGAATCGATGAGAAGCGTGCCGAGGCTGACGGCCGGGGGACGCAGGCCGAGGCCGAGGAAGCTGAGCGCCACCTCACCAAGGATCATCTGCGGCACCGCCAGGGTCAGGTGGACGATAAGGTAGCTCATGAAACCGGGCAGCAGGTGGCTGGTGATGATGCGCGCTTCGCTCACCCCGGAGACCTTGGCGGCCATGACGTAGTCTTCTTCACGCAGGCTCAAAAGCTTGCCGCGCACGACGCGGGCCAGTGTCGTCCATCCGACCACGGCCAGCACGGTCGATATGCCAAAATAGACCTGCGTCGGCGACCAGTCGGCGGGCACGAGCGCAGCTAGCGCCATCCACAACGGGAGCGTCGGCAGGGATTGCAGGAACTCGGTCAGGCGCTGCACGAAATTGTCGATGCCGCCGCCGAAATAGCCCGAAATGCCGCCGAAGAAGAGGCCGAGCCCGAACCCGATGCTGAGGCCGAGAAGGCCGACGAAGAGCGAGGTGCGGGCGCCGAACAGCATGCGGGAAAAGAGGTCGCGCCCTAGCGTATCGGTGCCGGCGAGAAAGATCTTGCCGTCGCCCTGGACCCCGAAGAGCCGCACGCTCATGGGGATGAAGCCGAAGAGCTTGTAGGGTTCGCCCTGGACGAAGAGATGGATATCGTGGCGCACGCTGGTGTCGACCACGTATTCACGTTGGAAGGTCTGGCGGTTGAGCTCGTTCTTGAGGCCGTAGACGAAGGGGCGCAGGTGGAAATTGCCCTCTGTGTCCACGAACTGGATCGCTGTCGGGGGCGCGAGGAGATAGCCCGTATGCCGCTCGAACGGATCGTAGGGCGACACGAACTCGGCGACGAGCACCACCGCATAAAGCAGCACGATGAAGAACAGCGAGACCGTCGCAACCCTATGGCGCGTGAACTTGGCCCAGAAGATCTGGCGGCGGCTGAGGATGAGGCCGCCCTGCGGGCCGGATGGAGCTTCGGTGTCGATGGCGAGTGTCATTGGCCCGTACCCCTAGTTGGTCCGCGTCATGCGGACGCGCGGGTCGAGGATGGTGAGGAGGATGTCTGACATCACGACGCCGACAACCGTGAGCGTGCCAAGGAGCATCAGCGAACTCGCCGCCACAAAAGTGTCCTGGGCGATGATAGCGCGCAGCAGGAGTGGGCCGATGGTGGGGAGGCCGAGCACGATAGCGACAATGGTCGAGCCCGACACGATTTCCGGCAACAGGTGTCCGGCCGTCGAGATGATCGGATTGAGCGCGACGCGGAACGGGTATTTGAGCAGCAGCCGCTGTTCCGGTACGCCCTTGGCGCGGGCGGTGGTGACGTATTGTTTCTGGAATTCGTCGAGCAATTGCGAGCGCAGGATGCGGATGGTCGCGGCCGTGCCTGCTAGACCCACTACGATCACAGGCACGGGGAGGTGGATCAGAAGGTCCATGACCTTTGCCCAACTCCAGGGTGCGTTGATGTAATCGGGTGAAAAGAGGCCGGTCGGCGTCACGCCGAAGAGATTTGCCGAGGCGACGAGCAGCAGTAGCGCCAGGAGGAAGTTGGGTACTGCCAGGCCGATGACGCCCAGGAAATTCACGGCGTAGTCGCCGACAGAATACTGGTGGGTCGCCGAATAGAGCGCAACCGGAATGGAAACGGCGTAGACGAAGACCATCGAAACCAGCGACACGATGATCGTCAGCCAGAGGCGGTCGGAAAGAAGGCTCCAGACCGGCTGCTGCCACTCGAACGAATAGCCGAAGTCGCCGCTGGTCACGAGCGGCACAATCCAGTTCCAGTACTGGATGTAGAGGGGCTGATCGAGCCCGTAGCGATGGGTCAGGTAGTCGAGCTGCGCCTGGCTGGCCGGGGCGCCGGCCGCCTCGAGCTGGGTCGCGAACGTCTCGATGAAACTGCCGGGCGGCAGGTTGATGATATAGAAGCAGACGACCGAAATCAGGAACAGCACGACAACCATGTAGCCAAGGCGGCGCACGATATAGGCTAGCATCGATGAACCTCCTTGGCGGCAGGCGAGGGTGGCGAGGCCAGTTGCTAGAGCAGCTGGCGGAAGTTCGGGACGGCTCCGTAGTAGATGCGGTTGGCGTCGTGGAAATTGGCGGCACCGCGATAGGCCGACCGCACCGCGAAGATGATGTCGTCGGGGCCGTCGAACTGCCAATCGGTGTACTGGAAGCCACTCAGGCGGATGGAATCCTCGGGCTTGAGGCCGGTTTCGTCCTTGATGAGGAGCTTTACCCGGCGCCAGTTCCAGAGGTCCTTGGAGGCCAGCACGTAGACCTTGTTGCGCTGGCGCATCGAGTGGTCCTTGTGGAAGCGGGTGAAGCTGTCGTCTTCTTCGCGGGCCCACTGGCGCAGGATCGCATGGTCGTCGAGCGCATTGCCGATGGTGAGGTATTCCCCGCTTACCGGATCGCGGCGGATAGTGAGCTTGGCCTTACAGCCGGGCAGGTCGAAATAGCCGGTTGTCGGATCGAAGGTGATGCGCTTGCCGTCGTCCTCGATCTTGATGCGGGCGGATTTTTCGGCCTCGAGCGGTCCGGCCTCGAAAGTCATGATGTCCCAGAGCTGGCCATCGGGATCGGCGACGACATTGCCTTCGCGCCAGCCCGGCTTGAGCGTGCGGCCCCATTCCTTGGGTATCCATGCCGGATCGAAGGGGAGCTTGTTGCTCATCGTCCAGTTGGCGGCATTGAGCAGGTCCGCGTCGACTGGCGCCGAGACCACGCAAGCCTGGAAACCGGTGCCCCAGACACAGGGCGTGCAATCTTCGAAGGCTTTGTAGATACGACCGTTATGGATGGTCACGGCTACCGGCGCGCAATGATAGTTCGGACCATCGTGGTAGTAGCCGCCGGCGAAGAGCCAGCCGTTTTCGGGCACGGTCGGATGCGTCCAGGTGTAGCCGCCGTCGTCGCTTCGGCGGATGACGATGGAGCCATACTGCTGGCTGGTGCCGAAGATGTAGAGGGCACCGTTGTGGTAGAACAGGGTGCTCCAGTAGCAGTTCATGATGTGGGTGATGTTGACCCACGTCGCTCCGTTATCCTCCGAGCGGTAGATGGAGGTGAGGCTTTCCTCTGATTCGTGGTTCCGAGGGCAGCCGACGCCGTAATAGTCATGGCTGACGACGAGCGCATTGTCGGGCAGCCGCACGACGCTGGGGCTCCCCAGGTACGTGCGCGAGAGCTCGGGCTGATACTTGACTTGGCTAAGGGGGATCATTTCGGGTCCGGAAAGCTTGATGGGGCGCTTGGACCGGGCGGATCATCCGCCCGGTCCCCGTGGCTGGTTTACTGGGCGAGGTACCACTGCTCGGCATGACCGCCGCGCAGGTGGTCGATGTAGAGCATCTGGTCGCCCGGGAAGTTCTTGAGCTTGTTGGAGCGGGTGTAGATGTAGGGAACCTCGCCGACCGTGCCGATGTGCAGCATCTGCTTGACGGTGTTGCCGACCACTTCCTTGCCCAGGGCGTAGTATTCGTCCGAGCCGAGCTTGGTTGCCTGCCAGCGATTGACCAGTTCCTGCTGGGCCTTGAACTCGGGCGGGGGCTCTTCGCCTTCCTTGCCGCCGGTCAGGTCCCATTGCCGCCAGGCGAGGCCGCCGCCCACGGGGTTTGTGTCCAGGCCATAAGGCGGGCGGAACCAGATGGGACGGGTATACATGTCTTTTTCCGACACCACGTCCGCGAACCAGACCGAAGCCTGCACCTGACCAGCCGCCACCGCCTGCGCAAAGGTCTCGCGGGTCACGGTGTTGACCTGGGTCGGTACGCCCAGCGCTGTCCAGTACTCGGCGACGAGTTCGGAAAGCTGCACGCGGTTGATGGCGTCAGAGAGGATGATGCGCAGCGGCTGGCCGTCCGGGCGCTGGCGCACGCCGTCGGGTCCCTTGGTCAGGCCCATCTCGTCGAGCAGGGCGTTGGCCTTATCCACGTCGTAGTCGGCAAAGTAGGGGCCCATCCAGTCCTCGTAGAGCGGGGACTTGGAGGAGACGCCCCACTGGCGCGGCACGCCCAGGCCGAAGAAGATGGTGTCGTTGATTTCGGGGCGGTTGAGCGCCAGGGACATGGCCTCGCGGAAGCGCACGTCGTTGAAGACCTGACGCAGTACCGGATCGTCGACCGTCAGGTTGAACTGGTATTTGACGATCGCGCCCTGGTCGGCGCTGAAGAGCATGGTGGTGTAATTGCCCGCCTGCTCGCCGGCCTTGAGCACCGGCAGGTCGGCCTGCGCGAACTTGTCGGCATAGTCGAGCTGGCCCGACTGCACGTTGAGCTTGACCACTTCCGGGTCGGAAATGAGCATGCGCACCTGCTCATCGATATAGGGTAGCTGGTTACCCTCGGTGTCGACCTTCCAGTAGAAGGGATTGCGCTTGTAGTACTGGTTGCCGAACTGATCGACCTGGGTCAGGCGCCAGGGCTTGAGCACCGGCAGGTTGGGATCGACCTGGAAGTCGCCGGTCTGCCCGTTCTGGTGCGAGACGAAGGCGTCCACCCAGGAAGCGAAACCTTCCTGCTTGGCGACGGCGTCGGCATCGGGATTGTAGTCCTTGTGCCACTTCTGCAGGTAATGCTTGGGAGCAAGCGGGAAACCTGCCTCCGCTCGCGCCACCGTCAGGATGAAAGCCGGATTGGGGGCGGCGAAATGGAAGACGACGTTTTCGTGATCGACCTTTTCGACCGTAACCGGCTTGCCACCCACGACAAAGTTGCCCGGAAGCGGAGGCAGGTCGCCCTGGCCGCCGATATCGTTGAAGAAGAAGAGGATGTCGTCCGCCGTCACCGGCTCCCCGTCGCTCCACTTCATGCCGCGGCGCAGAGTGACGGTGGCCGACATGTTGTCGTCGGCTAGGACGATGCTCTTGGCGATATCGGGATAGACGATTTCCCAGTTCGTAGTGACGCCGGCAAGGTGGGCGTCCCAGGCGGTATAGCCGACATTGCCGAAGGATTGAGGATTGGTGGCGTTGTAGCGGATCGTGCCGCCATAGGTGCCGATGCCTTCACGCGGGCGCTCGACCATGACGTCCTCGCGCGCCGGCAGGCGGTCCGCCACAGGGGGCAGGGCGCCGCTGGCGACATCAGCGTCGAACTGGGGCGATTGCTTGAATTCGGGAACAGTCTTGCCTGTTTCCTTCTCGTAGTCGGAAAGGCTCCAGGTCATGAAGTCATCGACCAACTTGGTTTCCTGCGCCTGCGCGTAGGTCGCCGTCGTGGTGATGTCGAGGCCGATGCCCGCCACTATGGCGAGGGCGGCGGCCCCCAATAGTCCTTTCAACTTACTATGCATTCCAATCCCCTCCCGTGGATCTGTTATGTCCCGGCTGGGCGCCGGGGAGCCGTTTCGTCAGTCAGACCATTCTCCGGACTTGCCGAATTGCTGGCGCGCCGCGGCGCCGAACCGTTTTTCCGCCTCGACCATGGCCTGGCGCGTTTCGGCCATCGTGCCTCCGCGCAGCAACTGGCTGGCGCCGATCACGGTGTGGCACTCGTTGGCATCCATGAACTGGGTGGCTTCGAGAACACGGGCCTGGTCCTCCTCGGGGATGACCATGAAGCCGTGCTGGTCGGCATGGAGCAGTTGGCCAGGCTCGATGGTTAGCCCGAAGACTTCCACCGCATGCCCCCAGCGCACCGGCCAGGCATAGGCGTGCCCGACACAGAGACGCTGGGCGAGAGCCTTGAAGCCGAGCGAGCCCATCTCGACGATGTCGCGCACGCCCCCGTCGGTGATCATGCCCACACAGCCAAGGGCCCGGTGGAGGCTCGCGTTGACCTCGCCGAAATAAGTGCCGATGACGTTGGGGCTGTCGGCGTCCTTGACCACCACGATCTTGGGACCGGGCACGCTCTCGAGATAAGCGCGGTATTCGCGCGGTGCCTCGGAGCGATCGATATGGCGCGGATTGCTGGGTTCGACCTCCAGCGTGACGGCGTAGCCGATCATCGGCCCGAACTGGGGCATGAAATCCTGGACAACATCGCGATTGACGACGCTGCGGCGATCGACCCGGCTGACCTGTTCCCATCCATTGTAGACGGTCGGCGTCGAGAAGCGGCGCAGGCGCAGCAGATCACCTTCTGAAAGCGTGTGAGCGCTCAGTTTCCCCTCCCTATCGCGTTCAGCATTGTGGAACGCAGTTCATTATTTGTGATGATACGAACATGATTACTCTCATCGGTCAAGCCGATGTGAGACAGTGGAGTGGATTAATGAAATGGTTGGCTAGTTATGTTGGATATTGGCGGCGATTTCGATCGCGAGCCGGTGGGTGCCCAGCGCATCCGAATAGCTGCAGGTCACCGCATTCGGATCTCCGTGGCGCACGGCCGCAAAGAAGGCGCGGTTCTGGAGCGTGTAGCTGCTCGCGCCGCTTGGGACGCGAGACACGGTCTTGCCCCTGATGAACTCGACAGCGTCGAGCGTAATCACGATCTCGCAGCCTTCGCAGATGAGCCGCAGTTCCGGCCCCGGACCATCGGGCAACACGCAGGTGGCCGTCACGACGCCTGGGACGGTCCCGAACTGCAACAGTGCGGCGCTGGCTCCGGCGACGTCGCCGTCGCTGAACCCTGGAAGGGCGCCAAAGCTGCCGGCTGCGCCGAGTAGCCGGCCTTCGCCTGCGAGGTAGCGGGCGAGATCGATCATGTGGCAGGCCTGCTCGACCATCTGTCCGCCGCTCTGCGCCTCGAAGCGCCACCAGGGCGCCGACGGCGTGCCGACGTGGAAGCGGCCCAGCACCATTCGCAGTGGTGTTGTCGCGAGTTGTTCCCTTACGGCACCAAGCGTATCGAGGGCGCGCCAGTTGTATCCGACAGCGGCGACCAATCTCTTGCTAAGGATCCGCTCGTTTATGGCGGCAGGCACCGCCTTATCGAGGCCGATCGGCTTTTCAACCAGGAAGGGCACGCCGGCCGCAATCAGGGCGTCTTCGATCGCGCCATGCTCCGCGGGCGGCACCGTGACGATCATGGCGTCGGGCCGTCCCTCATCTAGTAGCGCGTCGAGTGATTGGTAGGCGCGACCGCCGAACTCCGCCGCCGCAGCCTCCGCCCTGGCCGGATTGCGAGAGAGATGGGCTACGACCTCAACGTCGGTATCGGTTTCGCCGAGCAGCGAGAGGTGGCGTGCGGCAATGTTGCCTGTCCCGATCATTCCAAGTCGCACATTTGCCTCCCAACGAAATGGCCAGATTTATCCGGACCCTAGCATTGACGGGCCGCCGCGAGAATTATGATCGCCATTGATGGAGTGGACGCTTCGAGACCGCCCGAGCCGGCTCCGATTGTGGCTGTTTCGTGTTATGCGCGAGAAGCAATTCAGCGTCATCGCTCGTCCGGTTGACCGCATCTGCCCTCCATCCTCAACTCGTGTGCTCCCGGGCTGCGCATGGACTCCCACGCACCGCGGTCCGCCGTTTGGGACAGGAGACTCGCTTGCTCAAAATCCTCTATCTGGTTCCAAACCTGTCCGATCCGGCCGTGGCACGCCGCGTGGCCATGTTCCGCCTGGGCGGCGCGCAGGTCGAGATTGCGGGGTTCCGTCGCTCGGATGCGCCTCCCGCCGAGCTGCCGCTGGAAAGGCTCGTGGAGCTCGATATCACTCATGACGGCCGTATGCTCCAGCGTCTGCTCGCAACGCTGGGCGCGGCGAGCCGCGCTCACGGCTGGGGACGTTCGCTCTCTCGACCCGACATCATCGTCGCGCGCAACCTGGAGATGCTGGGCATCGCCAATCGTCTGCTCGACCTTTGGCCGCAGGCGCCGTCACTCGTCTACGAGTGCCTTGATATCCACCGCCTGATGTTGCGCAGCGACGGGCTGGGGAAGGGCATGCGGGCAATCGAACAGCGTCTGCTCCGCCGCGCCTCATTGCTGCTGACCAGTTCCCCGGCCTTTCTGAGTAACTACTTCGATACCGTGGGAGCCCCTCCGGCCTTCCTCGTTGAGAACAAGGTGCTCGCAGAGGCAGACGACGAACGAGGCCGCAATCCCGCGCTCGATGGAAGCATGGCGCCCATCCGCGTCGGCTGGTTCGGCGCCCTGCGCTGCCAAAAGTCGCTGAACGCGCTCGAGAAGGTTTCTCGGGCGCTTGGAGGGCGTCTCGATGTGACGTTGCGCGGGCGGCCAGCGCTCACCGAGTTCGATGATTTCCATGGCGAGGTCGCCGCCTCGCCGAACCTGAAATTTGCCGGTTCCTATCGCTATCCGGATGATCTGCCAGGTCTCTATTCTGCGGTGCACTTTTCCTGGGCGATCGACTTCTTCGAGGAGGGCCAGAATTCGCGCTGGCTCCTGCCGAACCGGCTCTACGAGGGCTGCCTGCACGGCGCCATCCCCATTACCCTTGCAGGAACCGAGACCGCCACTTTCATCGAGGGCCTGGGCATTGGCCTGATCATCCCCGATATCGAACCGCAGACGCTGTCGGACCTTTTCTCCAGTATCTCACGAGAGCGGCTTCGAGCGCTGGCGAACGCCGTCGCGGCCTTGGACCCGGCCGCTTTCCGTTGCGATGCAAAAGCGTGTGCGGAACTGGTCGAGCGACTCGCCCGGACGAAATCGTCCGGCGAAACGATGGAGCAGGCGGCATGAGTGTGCGTGTCCTCATCGTGATTCCGACGCTCAACGAGAGCCGGCACATAGGGGCGCTGCTCGATGCGCTTCTGGTGGAAGCCCAGGCCCTCGATGCACGCATCGTCGTCGCGGATGGCGGGAGCACCGATGAGACGCTCTCGACTGTCGGGCGCCTCGCCTTAGGGACCTCCCGTATCGCCATTGCCCACAACCGCCGGCGCATTCAGAGCGCCGCCGTCAATTTGGCCGTCGAGCGGTTCGGCGACGATGCCGACTACCTGGTGCGGGTGGACGCCCATGGCGCCTATCCCCCCGACTATTGCCGGGCGCTGGTGGCCGAAGCCGAACACCGGCGGGTTGCAAGCATTGTCGTGCCGATGGTGACCGTGGGCCGGGCGCAGTTCCAGCGCGCCGTGGCTGCGGCGCAGAACTCTCCCATCGGGACGGGCGGTTCGGCGCATCGCATCGGGGGAGCCTGCGGACCGGTCGACCACGGGCACCACGCCCTCATGCGCGTGGACGCCTTCAGGGAGGTAGGTGGTTATGACGAGACGTTCCGCGCCAACGAGGATGCCGAGCTTGATCACCGGCTGCGGATGGCGGGTCATACCATCTGGCTCACAGATCGGACCCGGATGACCTATTTCCCGCGCGACAATGCGTGGGGGCTCTTTCGTCAGTATTTCGGTTACGGCGGGGGCAGGGCGCGGAACATCTTCAAGCACCACGCGCGCCCCCGCCTGCGCCAGGTTGCACCGCTGGCTATCCTGCCGGTGGTGCTTCTGGCAACGCTCTCCATCTGGCACTGGGGGTTTCTCGTGCCGCTGGCGCTCTGGGGCGTCGGATGCATCGCGCTTGGCATGCGTGCCGCTAGAAAATTCTACCCTGATGACGCGGTTCCGGCCGTGTTCTCGCCGCTGGTGGGCATTGCGGCGATGGTCATGCACCTGGGCTGGTCGGCTGGCTTCTGGCTGCATGTCGCGCAGCGTCCGTTCAGGCGCGAACCTTCGTGAAGCCCATGGTCCGAGTCGATATCTGCGTTTGCACTTTCCGCCGCTCCTTCCTTGCCGAGACCCTCCGGTCCATCGCCCTGCTTGACCGGGGCGAGTACGAAATCCGGGTCATCGTGGCCGACAACGACGCGATGCCGACGGCCCGCGAACTGGTTCGGGAGGCGGCGCGCGACATGCCGTTTCCTCTCCAATACGTCCACGCACCCGGAGCCAACATCAGTATCGCGCGGAATGCCTGCCTCGACGCGGCGGATGGCGATTTCATTGCCTTCGTCGATGACGACGAGGTGGTCGGGCGCGAATGGATCCGCGCCTTGGTGGAGCAGGCTCAAGCCACGGGGGCAGCGGCTGTTCTGGGACCGGTTCGCGCCGTCTATGGTCAGAACGCGCCAGGCTGGATGGTCGAGGGAGATTTCCATTCGACCCTTCCGGTCTTCGTGAACGGGACGATCCGCACCGGCTACACCTGCAACGTGCTGGTCCGCTGGAGTCCGCCTTTCCGGGATGTTCGTTTCGATCCTGCCCTCGGCCGCAGCGGGGGAGAGGACACGGACTTCTTCAATCGCCTCGTGGCGCTGGGGGGCGTGATCGCTTTCGCGCCGGACGCCAGGGTGGAAGAACCCGTGCCGGCGGATCGGGCGACCATGGCCTGGCTGGTGCGCAGGCGGCTGCGTTTCGGCCAGACCCACGGAATGCTCCTGGGTGGTTCACGCGCGGCGACGGCGGTGCTGGCCGCATCCAAGGTAGGCTATTGCTGCGCGATGACCGGATTGACGGCCTTTTCGCCGGTCAAGCGGCGGCGCAACTGGCTGCGCGCCGTCCTGCATGTCGGTGTCCTGGGAGGACTGATCGGCGTGCGCCAGCGCGCCCACTACGGGGAGGCGTCATCGCCTTGAGAACGAATTCCAACCCGGCCATCGTAGCGGAGAAACAGCATGCTTGAACGAACGGGGTACCCTGAAGCGGGGCCGCCGCAGCCCTCTGACATCAAGACCATTGACCTGGCTCGCCTGGTGTCGCTCGTGCGCCGGCAGGGTTTGGTTCTGGCTAGCTGCGTAGCGCTCATGCTGCTGCTGGCTGGCATCTATCTCACGCTGGCGCCGCGAAGCTACGTCTCGGCCGGCCAGATTCTCATCGACAGGAACCTGGAGCAGGTGACGGGCGAGAACGGCACCACTTCGACCAGCGCCACCGATCTCGAAGCCCAGGTTCTCAACCAGGTGGAAGTCCTACGCTCCAGCCGGGTCGCAAAGGCGGTCGCCCGCGCCGAAGACCTGATGACCGACCAGCAATTTCTCAATCCGCCGCCGTCGTTCTCGCAGCGGGTCAAGGGGTTGGTTGGCATGGGCCCTCCGCCGCGCCCGGCGACTCTGCAGGCAACTCTCGATGAGGTCGTGGGTATGTTGCGGGCCAATGTGCAGGTCGACCGGATGGGACGCAGCTCGATCATTCGCGTCGGCTACGAGGCCGCGACGCCAGAACTCGCCCAGCGCATCGCGCGCGCCTATGCCGAAGCCTTGCTGCAGGACCAGCTCAACGCCGAGCTGGAAGCGACCGGTGCCGCGGCCGACTGGCTGCAACAGCGCCTCGCCGAAATCGGCGAGAGCCAGCGTCAGGCCAGCCTCGCCATCGAGAAATACCGCCAGGAAACCGGCCTGACTGTCGGCCAGGACCGCGACCTCACCACCCAGCGGATCAACACGCTCTCCAACCAGCTCGCCGAGGCGCAGGCCGAGACGGTTCGCCTGCGGGCGCTGTCGGCGCAGCTCAAGTCGGTGGTCGAGGCCGGGCCGGAATCGGCATCCAACTATGTTTCGCTGCTCGGGGGCACAGAGGCCGACCCGGCCGAAATCGCCGCGTTGCGAAACCAGGTCGCCACCTTTGCCAGCCGGATCGGGGATGTCGAGGCCAAGTACGGTGCGGATCATCCGCAGCTGGCGAACCTCAAGGCCGAAAAGGCGGCACTCGACAACCGCATTTTCGCGCTTCTGCAGAACCTGGATGAACAGTACCGCACCCAGTACACCATCGCCCAGGAGCAGGAGACCGGCCTGCGCGCCGACATCGACGCAGAAGGCCACAGCGCTGGGGCCATCAGCCAGGAGCAGGTGCGGCTCAACGAGCTCCAGCAACGCTCCGACGCCTTGCGTTCGCTCTACAACAGCTATCTCACGCGCTACGAAGAGGCCGTCCAGCGCCAGAGCTTCCCGATTCCTTCCGTACGGATCGTGACCGATGCACTGCTCCCGGAGAATCCGTCTAGCCCGAGGACGATAATCATCATCGTTGCGGCGGTCATCGCTGGATGTTTCATCGGCGCCGTTATCGGCCTGCTCAACGAGCTGCGCGAGCGCGGCTTCAGGACGGGCGCACAGATCCGGCAGCAACTCGGCCTGCGCTTCCTTGGCTACATGCCTCGACTGCAGCTCGATGCGGCCCGGCCGGACGAAAGTCTGCGGGGAGCCGTGCGGGCGGCACTCGCGCCCCGCATGGGACGACGCTGGGGTGCGCCGTTGGCGGAGACCCTCAAGACGACGCGCTTGTTGCTGCAGCCTGTCGCCGACCGGGGAACTGCTGTTCTCGGCATCCTCTCGGTCCTTCCCGGAGAGGGAAAATCGACGGTGGCGCTGGCGCTTGCGGAGATCCTGACCGCCAGTGGGGCCCGCGTATTGCTGATCGATGCGGATGAGGGGGCCGGATCACACTCGGGCTTGCCTATCCGGCTGCTTCCCTCCCAGTTGGGCGACTGGCGCAAAGTCGCGGCAACCGATCCCGAAACCGGGTTGGTCAGGTTGTCGGCGGCTTCGCCTGAGGCAGGGAGCGGCGATCTCTCAAGCGTGGCAATGCAGAAGGTGCTGGCGGAAGCACGCGGGCAGTTCGACTACGTGATCCTCGACCTGCCGGCGCTGGGAACCGTCGTCGACGCCTTTTCGGTACTGCCCTTTACCGATGCCAGCATCCTGGTTGCCGAGTGGGGTAGGACGCCCCGGCGCGTGCTCCGCACAATGCTCGAGCACGAACCCGAGCTTGCCGATCACACCATCGGGGTGATCCTCAACAAGGTCGATCTGGGGGCGTTGCCCAGGTTTACGGAGCTTGGGGGGATCGAGCGCTTCGCCTATCGCGGCGAGAGGCGCCGTATCGGGACCGGAAAGGAAGCGGCGCCCAACTAGGGCGCCGTTTTTCTTGGCTATTCGGCTGCGACCTTGAAGCCGTCGATCAACGCCGTGTGGAGGCCGAGCTTGGCCAGAGCGGCAAGGAACCCCTCACCAATCTCTTCGCGGTCGAGAGCGTAGGCGACGTTGGCCGTTAGGAACCCGATCTTGGAGCCGCAGTCGAAGGATTGGCCTTCATACTTGACCCCGAAGAAGGGTTGGATCCCCATCAGGCTCTGCATGGCATCGGTGAGCTGGATTTCTCCGCCCGCGCCTCTCGGCTGGTCGGCGAGCAACGAGAAGATTTCCGGCTGCAGAATGTAGCGGCCAGAGATGATGAGGTTGGAGGGGGCATTGCGGGGATCGGGTTTTTCGACCATTTCCGTGATCTGGAAGCCCGCGTCATCGCCTCGACCTCGCCCGATGACGCCGTAGGATGACACCTCCTGGCGCTGCACCTCTTCGACGGCGATGACGTTGCCGCCCGCTTCCTCGTAAGTCTCCATCATCTGCTTGAGCACGCCGCGGCGGCCCTTGAAAAGCATGTCCGGCAACAGCAGCGCGAACGGTTCGTTGCCGACGAGCTCGCGCGCGCACCAGACGGCGTGGCCGAGCCCCAACGGCTCCTGCTGGCGCGTGAAGCTGGTCCGTCCGGCCGAGGGCAGGTCCTCGCGGAGCGACTCCAGAGCGGCCATCTTGCCGCGGGCCTCGAGCATCGCCTCGATCTCGAACTGGCGGTCGAAGTGATCCTCGATAACGCCCTTGTTGCGTCCGGTGACGAAGACGAAGTGGGTGATTCCGGCTTCCCTGGCCTCGTCGACGGCATACTGGATAAGCGGCCGGTCGACGACCGTCAGCATCTCCTTGGGCATGGCCTTCGTCGCCGGAAGGAATCTGGTTCCAAGGCCTGCCACCGGGAAGACGGCGGTTTTTACCTGTTTGACCATGGCTTTCTCCTGGGTATGGGTAGTCACGCGCAAATTTGAACATGGCGCGCTTCAGTCGATCCAGCCGAAAACACTGTTAGGCGTGCATAGCTCGATTGCAGATATGCCGCTTATCGTCTTTCGTTGCTTTGATTGTCCTTGCCCTGCCTTTGCCTCTATTCTGCCTCCTGCGCCGGGACGATCTGTGCAGTAACTATGCAGGATGCCCTAGTTGTCGCGCGGTTCGTGGTTGAAGCTCCAAGTAGAGGCGCGCGCGCAACACACCCTCGTGGACGTGGGCGGGGCAAGCCAGACTACGCAGACGTGATCGACCCAGGCATTTTCATGGCTGTGGGAGGGGTGTATTTACCCCGTCATGGTACCAAGTGGTCAGCTGCTCGGTATCGGTCGGCCATTCTGGTCCCCTCTAGGGACAGGGGGAGGGTTCGTTGGACAGTGACAGGCAGGACAAGGGCACGCCGGGCAAGGTACCGGCGGCGGTGCCGCCTGCATCTGGCGAACGCGCGCAGTTTGCGTGGCCATGGGGGCTGGTGGCGATAGGCGTAATGGCGTTGGCCTGGGTCGGCATCTACCTGATGTGGAACGGAATCGTGTTCCTCTTCGCCAAATAGGGCGATGCCGGCTTTACGCTATTGGGCTGCCCCGTTACTTGCGGTCCGTCGCTCGTGCCTAACGCGTGGGCATACTAGGCAGTAAAGGCACCTCGGGCCTTACAGGACGACTGTAATCCCTTGATTTGCCGCACGTCCGCTCCGCTATTTTGGGTGATTTTGTGACGTGAGCATGCATGACAGCCATGCTCTGTGAACGTTGCCCTCAATTACCCCTCATGTTTGCCTCAGCGATGTGCGGGCCGCCAAGCTTGATCGGTTCGCAATAAGCCGGCCGTCGGGCAACCAAGCCGCGGCCAACCTTACGAACGGGAAGAGACTGGTGTCGTTTGGGCGCTCTGCGCCTGCGCGCTCCCCTTCGCTCGTCCCGAAACAGGTCCTAGTGGGCCCATGGGAAGCTCTAGTCTGGGTGAGAGGACATCATGTCGATCATCAATGCTGAAATGGGTTCGCGTACCCCCACCAAATCGGAGGTTCCCAGAGGCGCACGCGCAAAGCGGGCTTTCGACGTCACTGCGGCTTTGGCCATGCTGATCTTCGCCCTCCCGGCGATGTTCTTCATCGCGGTCATCCTGTTCTCTACCGACCGGGGACCGATCGTCTTCGCGCATGAACGCGTGGGCCGGAACGGACGCCGCTTCCGGTGTCTCAAGTTCCGCTCGATGGTCGTGAACTCCCAGGAGGCGCTGCGAAAACACCTCGAGGCGTCGCCACAGGCCCGAGCGGAATGGGAGGCGAACCAGAAACTGACGAACGATCCCCGGGTGACCCCAATCGGACGGTTCCTCAGGGCAACGAGCCTCGATGAGCTGCCGCAGCTCATTAACGTCATCCGTGGCGACATGAGCCTGGTCGGCCCCCGTCCCATCGTCGAGGACGAGGTAGTGCGCTACGCCGACGAGATCGCGCATTACGCCGCAGTGCGGCCCGGAATCACCGGCCTCTGGCAGGTCAGTGGACGCAGCGACGTCGACTACGAGCAGCGTGTCCAGCTCGACAGCCGCTATGTGCGCGAGTGGTCCTTCGCCGGCGACATCGTCATCCTCGTCAAGACCGTCAAAGTTGTGCTGCTGCGTACCGGCAGCCGATAGCAGGGAGCGTTACAAATGGTTCTTCTGTCCCTTCGCCCGCGCGCATTTCGGTCCCGCAATCCGGGGCGCGATGCCGAAACCGATGCCGCGCGCTTCGAAACCATCCGCAACGCCATCGCCATGGCGCTCGACGACGCGCGTCGCGAGCGTGACGGGCTCCAGCAACGCATCGACATGCACTATGCCCAAGCGGTCAGCGTCCTCGATAGCTCGGATGAATATGGGGCTCGAGACGCCAAGGACGAGGCCATGATCCGCAGTGCGGAGCAGGGCGCCTCCAACGGACGCAAGCGGCTTGCGCAGCTCGACGCGCAGATCGCCCGGCTCACCCGCTTCATGGCGGAAGTCGACGCGACGGCTGCCGGTACGGACACCGAGGTGGTCGCCTGAGGGCGACCGGTCACTCGTGCTTGAGGCCGAACGAACCGGCAATCCAGATCAGCCGGGCACGCCGCTTGTCTCCGTGATCATGGCCAATTTCGAGGCAGGGGGTAGGATCGTCCACGCCCTGCGTTCTGTGCTGGCACAGACACTTGGGGACATCGAGGTCATTGTCAGTGACGACGCCTCGCGCGACGACAGCATCGCTTATGTCCGTGATGCGATGAGAAACGATGGTCGGGTCCGTCTCGTCACCACGCAATCCAATGGTGGGCCGGCGCGCTCCCGCAATCGCGCCCTGGAAGTGGCTCGCGGTCGCTGGATCGCGGTGGTCGATTCCGATGACATCATCCATCCCGAACGGTTCGAGCGCCTGCTCGCCGCCGCCGCTTACCATGACGCCGATATCGTCGCCGACGATCTGCTGCTGTTCTACGAGGATGGCACGGCCCCACGGTTGATGCTCGGAGAGGAGGCCAGCACCAACTTCCTCGTCGACACGGAGCGTTGGATCATGGGGGGGATCGGGAATACGCCCGCGCTTGGATACCTCAAGCCCCTGGTCCGCGCCGAAAAGCTCGGCCACGTTCGGTACGACGAAACACTGCGCATCGGCGAGGACTACGATCTCGTGCTCCGGTTGTTGCTGGAGGGGGCTGCGATGGTGGTGGTTCCGGAGCCCTTCTACCTTTACCGGCGCCACACCGCCTCCATCTCACATCGCCTCTCGGCCGCTGACGTTGAGGCGATGATTGACCGGCAGGCAGTCGTTGCGGCCGCGGTGGACGGTCCGCTCTCGGTGCCTGTGGCTGCTGCTTTCACTGCGCGGCAAGATGCGTTGCGGCAGCGACTGGCCTACGAGCAACTCGTGGCCAGCGTAAAAAGCCGCAGCCTGGCGCGCGCCATGTCGCTTATCGCGCGCGATCCGACACATCTGGGCCGGTTGTGGGCGTCGTTCACCGAGGGGCGTCGTCGACGCTTGCCGACGCAGATGCCCTCACAGTCTCCGGTCCTGTTTCTGGGCGGCGTGGATGCCGGCAGTATCGCGGAGGTCGTGCCCGACTACGTGCCGACGGAGCAGGTCGACTGGTCGGCGCCCCGGCAGCGTAAGATCTGGCGTTCTCTCGCTGCACGTCGCGGCGCCGGCACTACCCGGTGCGTTCCGCTCGATCGCGCGGGATACTACGCGACCGGGTTCATCCCGGAGGCCGAAATCACACCGATGGAGACGGCGGGGAGGGTGCCGTGACCACCTTTCCCGACAGGATTACGGTCAACCTGGCTAGCGTTCTCACCTTCGGGGCCTTTGCTGCCCTGGTCCTCAACGCCATGTTCGGCTCGCTGGCGGCGCTGACATTCATGTTCTGCGGGATGCTGCTCATAGTCAGCAATCCGGCACGCAGCGTCGATAGCCTTCGCCGCTGGTGGTTCGTGCTGCTCCTGCCTGCCTATTGCATCCTTACCGCCTTGTGGTCGCAATATCCCACCAATTCAGTGCGCTATGGCGTGCAGCTCATGTTTACCGCGATGGTCGCGGTCGTCATCACGGGGCGGCTTTCCACCGCGACGCTGATGCGGCTGATGTTCATCGTCTACGCCATAGGAGTCGTCGCGAGCGTAGCGTTTGGCCGAACCGGGGCAGGTGGGGCCTGGCTGGGTGTCTTCGGCAGCAAGAATGCCTTTGCGGCACATATCGCCGTGTTCGTGCTGATCGCCGCCGCCCTGACGGCCGATCGCGACAGTTCATGGTTTTTGCGCCTCTGCGCTTTGGGGGGCGTGGTCGTATCAGGGCCACTGCTGATCCTGGCTCAATCTGCCGGCGCTACCCTGATGGTCCTGCCGTGCCTGGCCGTCATCGTGCTCACCTTGGTGACGACACGGCTTTCCCAGAACCAAAAGCTCTTCCTTCTCGTCATGCTGGCTATTGCCGCTGCCGTCCTCGCGCTGGTGGTGCTTGTCCTGGGCGACACGCTGCTGGCAGAGGTGCTCGAAGGTTCGGGCAAGGATCCCACGCTCACCGGACGAACCGACCTCTGGGCGACCGGTCTCAGTTACATAGCTGAGCGGCCATTGCAGGGGCTTGGCTACCGCTCGTTCTGGGTCATCGGCTTCGCGCCGGCCGAGGAGCTTTGGGCGATGTTCGATGTCCCGGCGGGCGCAGGCTTCAACTTCCATAACACCTACATTTCGAACGCGGTCGAGATCGGCCTCGTGGGGCTCGCGATGCAGATCGTGCTTATCTATGGCGGCGCGCTGCTTATGGCGGCCTACACCTTCGCCCGACCCAGTCCAGCCAACGCCCTGCTGCTGGCGCTTCAGTTGCTGATGATCCTGCGCAGCTTCATCGAGGTTGAGGTGTTCTTCGAGTTCTCCATCCGCTCGATCATGGGGATCGCGACGTTCATCTATGCATTGGCCGGCCTTTTGGTTCTGCGTCGCCAGCCCAGCACCCCAGCTCCGCATTTGTCACATGAAGGGTTGTTCAGACATGCCTGACTTCCAGACAGGTCTCGTTCATATTCGCACGCCGACCTACCGGCGCCCGGAGGCTTTGCGCCGCGCCTTGGCCTCTATGGTGGCCCAAACCTGGCAGGATTGGGTCTGCGATGTCTACGATGATGACAGCGGCCAGTCGGGGAGGCGCGTGGTCGAGGAGTTCGCCGATCCGCGCATTCGCTACACCGCGAACACGCCGCAGCTTTTCGCCTCGCGCAACATCGATCACTGCTTCTCGGCGTCCAATCCGCACGGGGCGGAGTTCTTCTGCGTAGTGGAGGACGACAACTTCATTTTGCCCGCGTTCTGCGCCGCCAACATCGCCCTCGCGCGCGAGCAGAAGGTCGAGATTGTCCTGCGTAATCAACTCATCGAGCACGACAGCGGCAAACCCAGCGCCTTCCTGAGCGCCACTGGCGTTTTGGATGACCTCTTTACCGAAGGCGTCTACGAGGCGCGGGAATTTCGCATGTCGCTCCTCGCCGGTATCGGTGTTTCCAACGGTGGCCTCTTCTGGTCCGTGCGGGCCCGCTCCCCCCTGGAAATTCGGTATTCTTGCACAGCGACCGTGCAGGAATACCTGCGCACCTATTCCATTGCCGAACCCATTTACGTCGCCCTCGAGGCGCTTGCGGTCTGGGCGGAAAATGGCGACCAGACCACGCGCAATGCCGAGCTGGGTATGGGCTACCTGCGCCGCGAACTCGATCTCAAGCGGACGGTACAGGCGCTGCGCCAGAAGACCTGGGCCGAGGCGTCGGTGATTCAGCGAAGAGGCTTCCTAACAGATCCACGCTTCGCTGCGCCTGTCGCCGTGCGCGCTTCTCATGCTGGCAAGGCGCTGCTCGATCCGCGCTTTGCTGGTCATATCTCATCAGGGCAACTCCTGCGTTTGCGGGCGAGGGGGCTTGCCATTCGCCTGTTGGGGCGCCTGACGCCCGATTTTGAGAATTTTCTGGCCTCGCGCGGCCGCGTCCATGATGGAGCGGCTCGATCATGAGCGTTGTGGTGGAAGCGGATGGCAGGCTCGACCACCTCAAGAGCGGTCGCGCCAGCGCCGCTATCAAAGGCACACTCTGGTCGCTTGCAGGCAGTTTTGCGCCGGCCGCCCTGGGCTTCCTGGTTTTCCTTGTGACATCGCGGGTACTGACCCCTGCGGAGTTCGGCATCGTAGCGTTAGCTGCAAGCATCGGAACCATCGGTCTTGCGGTCGCGCCAGCAGGATTTCGCGAGGCGCTGATCCAGCGACCATCGATTTCTGCACGACACCTCGACACCGTGTTCTGGCTCTGCCTCGGCGCGGGAGTGCTGATTTACGCCGGCCTGTGCGCGAGTGCGCCATTTGTGGCGGCCGCGAGCGGACAGCCGCTGTTGGGGGCCCTCATTCCGTTTATTGCCGCGCGAGTGATCTTCGATATGGCAGCCGCGGCGCCCAACGCACTGCTGGTGCGCACCATGTCATTTCGCATGCTGGCGTTGCGGACGACGGCGGCTTCAGTCGTTGCGGCGCTGCTATGTCTGCTACTACTCTGGTTGGGACTTGGCCTGTGGGCGCTCGCGGCCTCGCAACTGGCCAGTTCCGTCGCGACTTGCGTCGCGGCACTGGTCGCAGCGCGGTGGGTTCCAGGTTGGCGGTTCGACCGGCAAGCCTTGGGGGAGCTGCGGGCCTTCGGGCTCTTTTCGACCGGCAATCACTTCATCACCACCATCAACCTCGACCAGATGTTGATCGGGGCCTTGCTGGGGCCGGCATGGCTGGGCATCTACGGTTTTGCCCGGCGGATTTTTCAGATTTTGACCGATCTTCTATCGGGCGCGTTGAACCTGGTCTCCTATTCGCTGCTCTCATCGATGCAGGACGAGCCAGGCAAGCGGCGTGACGCCTATCTCCTTGGGACCTTTGCTTCCTCGGTCGTCGCGTTCCCGGTATTTTCGGGCCTGGCGCTGGTTGCAGGCGACCTTATTCCGTTCGCCTTCGGGGCGCATTGGCTCGAGGCGGTTCCGGTGGTGCAGGCGTTCTGCGTGCTCGGGGTGCTTACAGCGATCGGGATCCTGCAGGCATCGCTCATTCGCAGCCAGGGCCAGGCTGATCTCTGGCTCTACTACATAGCTCTCAAGCAGGGTGTGACGGTCCTCTACATCTTTCTTTTCGCGCGTTGGGGTATCACGGCCCTCAGCGTGTCTCTCGTCATCCTCAATATCGTGATGTGGCTGCCAACCGTCGGCATGGTGGCGCGTATTCTGGGCATTTCCATCCCTGCCTACCTGGCCTCGTTCGCGCTGCCCGTCGCGGCGACGGTCGTCATGGGCGGAGCGGGCTGTCTCACGCAGCAGGCGCTCGGTGATGCCGATCTTCTGACGCGCCTGGTCGCAACGATGGGCGCCGCAGCATTGAGCTACGGCGCCGTCGTTTGGGTTTTGGGTCGACGTCAGGTCGAAATGCTGGCCGCTTTCGTGAGGCGTCGCCGCTAGCTCACCGCGAGGCGGCTTCGGACGAAGGTGTCCACGGCCTCCTGGGCGCGTTCGGTCACCTCGGCAATGCGGGCGTCGCTGCTCAGTTGGGGCTCGAGGCGCGTCATCGCCGACAGATGCCGGGCCGCCGCCGCCGTCAAGGCCCTGTTGGGCAGCGCGGCCAAAGGCGAGGCGCTGAAGCGTCCTACCTTGCCCAGGCTACCGCCTCTGCCGGTTCTTCCGATGTAGAATTCCAATAGGCTGGTTGGCTTGAGAGGGTTGAGCCTGACGTCGAGCCCAAGAGCGCCAGCCCAGTCGAGCCATTTGCCATGATGACCGCCGTAGATCGGGCGCGCGCCGATCCACGGGGTTCGCAATGCATCGGCAACGATGGCGCCGTGCATCGCCTCCGTAATCAGCAGCCGGGCACCCCGTATCTGGCTCAGCACCGTCTCGACCGGTGCGGTGGCGTCGATCAGAGTCATGCCTGCCAAGCGGCAGGCCTCGGCCCAGTCGCCCCGCTCGAGGCTTTCGTAGTGCGGCATGAAGGCAATGCCGGCGCGCGCGTCGGGGGCGGGCAGGTGCATGGCGCGGAGTAAGATGGCGCTGTCGCAGATGGAGAGGTTCGGATCGATTGCGAGCGTTCGCGCCGTATTGGGGCCGCGCACGAAGCGGATGTCCCAGCTGCCATCGTGCACGTCCGGCAGGCCCATATAGCCGGCGTAGCCGGAGCCCATGACGAACTTTCGCGACGTTTGAGGAAGGTGATTGCCGATGATCGAGCCGATGCCGACGAAAAGCTCGCTGTCGTCGTCATCGAGAAATCCCGCTGGCAGCAGCGCCGGCCAGACGTGGAGATTGAGCTCGTCGCCGAAGTTGGGCACCTTGCCGCGGAAGAAAACCAGCTTCATTGGCCGTCTCCCTTGTTCTGGCAGAGGATGGATGCATCGAAGGCGCAGGCTTCACCGAGCGGGGTGAAGGCGACCCAATCGACGTCCATCGCTATCGGGTCGGTCACGTTGTCGAAAGGTCCCATCCAGTCCGTGAGCGTGTCCGAGCCCCACAGGCTGAAGAATACGCGCTGCGGGTTGGTCGGGATCGTCTTGGGATCATCCATGGTACGCACCAGTTGGCCGTTGAGATAGAAGCGAATGCGATCAGGCTCCCAGGTGAAGGCGTAGGTCACGAATTCGGTCGAAGGTGTTGGAAGCGCGAGGGATTGTCCGCTGCCGACCTTGCCGTCGCCGCTCTTGCCGTTGACGAAGGTCGTCGTGTCCACCTTGCCGGTGTCGCGCAGCAGCACCTCGAAGTCGATTTCGTCGTGCGGTTTGCCTTGTTGCTGGCCGATATAGGTAAAGAATGCCGCGTTGAGGCCCGAACCCGTCGGAGTCTTGAAGCGCGCCTCGTAGGTGCCGAAACCGTACGCCTTTCGCGTCTGGATCTCCCCGCAACGGAATTGGCGGTCGCCTTTCGGCAGCGGAGCGAAACCGACATGGAGCATGCCGTCGCCGGCTTTGACCTGGTCTGCCGACCAGTTGCAGTTCTGGTGGGCGCCGTTGTTCCATCCGTCTGAAACATACCAGCGGCCCTGGTCGAGGCTGTCAAAGCCGTCAAAGAAGCCTGCCTCTTGCCCGAAGGCGGGGCCGGTGACCGCGATGCCCGCAAGCGCTGCGGCATTGAGCAGAATTCGCATCTCGTGCCTCATCACTTGTCACCCACAAGCATCAACCGCGCGACGACGACATCGCCGGCGGCGACCGGAGTGTTGAGGTCGGCGGGAATTTCCTCGCCATTCCGTATGATCGCGTAGCGGTAGGCTGCAGCGGTTTCTCCGGGGACTTCGGCCCCGGTGTGAAGGGCGGCCTCCTGAACCAATCCTTTCTGGGTCGCTATCTTGAGCTGGCTGGCGCCGATCTGCCCGTCGACGGTCTGGCGCTCGAGCGTGAGGTCGGCGATCCGCTGTTCGGAGAGTCGCGATTGCTCCCGTTCGACGGCGGCGATGTCCTGTTGCGCCTGCAGGGATGCGGTCTGGCTATCGAGCAGGCGCGCTTCGAGGTCCGCGACATTGGTCTGGAGCGAGGAAACCCGGGAGGCAAGCGCCAGTCCGTCGTCGGAGAGGGCCGTGATCTTGTCGAGCTGATCTCTGGCCGTCACCAACTGCTTTTCGGTGTTTGCGCGCTTCTGCTGGAAGCCTTCGATCTGTTTTTTGAGCAGCTCGACCTGGTCGGCAAGTGAGCGCGACTGGAATTCCACCTGGCGCTTCTGTGCATTGAGGATTGCCGTTTCCGCATCGACGATGCCGCTGATGCCGGTGGCGCCGTCCAGTTCGGGGGGGACGGTGATCCGATCCTGCCCCGCCAGTTCGGCGTCAAGTCTGGCTCGGCGGATCATCAGGCGGGAATAGTCGTCCTCAAGGACATCGAGCGCTCCGGTCGTCGTGAGCATCTCGCGCTCCGGGCGCGCCACCGCTTCGCTGCCGCGCCGTTCGCCCCCGGCCAGCGCCAGTGCCTTGATGACAGTGAGGTTGGGCGCGAACTTGTATTCACCCGGTGATCCGACGTCCCCGGAGACGTAGATCGGCCCGTATTCGGCCACTTCCACGGTCACGGTTGGGGCGGTCACCAGTCCGAGCGTCTGCTGCAAGGCGGAGCCGAGTGCCGTGGCAAGTTCCGCGCTCGTCTTGCCGGCTCCTTCTGTTGGTCCTACTACGGGAAAGTTGACGTTGCCGTCGGCGCCGATGACGTATTCCCCGCCAAGGGCGGTCCATTCAGCGAAGTCGGACTCGGCCGCCTTCCACTGCACCACCTTGATGTTGAGCTTGTCGGAAATTCCGAGAGCGTAGGGTTCGGATGCCTGGGCGGCACCCAATGCGCCCAACCCCACCACAAGCCAAATCGCGCTTACGGCGAGGGGCCTTATCCCTTTCGGGCGCTGGATCATTTCCCCATCCTCTTAACTGGTCTCTTGATAGGGCGATGGTCGCGGCCGATCACGCCCTCAATGGGGCGAGGGTGCCTCCCGCTCGCGAAGCGTGGAAAACCGGGCGTTCTGGTAACGCGTTGTTATTGAAAGGATTTCTTTTCGCGATTGAGTATCGTCGGCTCGCTCAAGGCAGGCATGCGCCGCTCGGGCAACTTCTGGGGTGCAACATGGCTGCGCCTTCCGTTTCGTGGCGGAATCGAAACGCCCGCGGGGGCATAGCCGAGGGCAATCATCCTTCGTCGTTGCACTGAAGAGAGGGCCGGCCAGACCAGGACCCGGGACGTCTCGTCGAGGCTCCCGTATTCGCTCTGGTGTTCCGCGCTTCGCGTGCGAATTTCGAAAACGCGGGGATCGAACGGTTCG